>Ga0137380_10004299_pt1 | contig 12542 bp, 14 predicted proteins | sample SagtaG_17_FD_104809 | JGI IMG/M metagenome (GOLD analysis project Ga0137380, IMG submission 104809) | Vadose zone soil microbial communities from Sagehorn Ranch, Mendocino, California, USA - Sage2_L_100_16 metaG | ecosystem: Environmental > Terrestrial > Soil > Vadose zone | place: USA... | reverse complement strand
GGGCGTCCCGGATGGAGGGCTGGACGCGGGATGAAACGGGCTCCCATTGCGCTGTGAAAGGGGATGTAGACGCCTGTGAGCTCCGCCTGAGGCGCGGGTTCCCCGATTAGACAGATGCTGCTAGGAACAGAAGGTGGGTTACGGCCGACACGCCACCCACTTCTGACAGTAATCCACCCTACTGAAGATATTCTGAACTTCCTTCTTTATCTGAAAAGAGAGGGGTATTCCGAGAGTAGTATCCGCAACAATAGAAAAATTCTGATGAAGCTGAATAATAGAATCGGGACTTTGCTTGATGGCAATGCTGTAAAGGACTATATAGCTTCAATGAATTGCCGTGGCGGCACTAAGAAGAATAATCTTCTCGCATACCGACTATACTCCAGCTGGAAAGGTTTTGAATTCAAACTACCAAGAATATCTGATACTGAAGCTGAGATACCCTACATACCGCTAGAATCCGAATTAAATTCCTTCATTTCGGCCGCTTCAAAGTCCCTCGCTCCAATTCTAGGTATTGCAAAAGAGAGTGGGGCAAGAATAGGGGAAATACTCCGGCTGGAATGGAAGGACATCGATCCACTTCAAAACACCATTAATTTCCGAGCCGAGAAGGGTAGCCTGAATCGGCAATGCAAAGTATCGCCAAATTTAGTTTCAATGATAATGGCCCATCCAAGAAAGAACAACAGGATATTTCAATCTAAATCCGGTAGTATCAGAAACAGATTCCAGCTATTGAGAAGCAGGCTTTCAGTTAAGCTTCAGAATGACCGGCTCCTAAAAATACACCTTCATAGCTTCCGGCATTGGTACGCCTGTTCGATTTATTTCAAATACAAAGATATTCTTCTAACTCAAAATAAACTGGGTCACAAATCGTTACGCTCGACGCTCAGATATGCCCGGCTTGTAAATTGGGAACAATCAGATGAATTCGTTTGTAAAGCCACTCAAAATCAAGATGAGGCTATGAAATTAATTGAATCCGGCTTTGAATTCGTAACCGTTATTAATTCAGTATCGCTCTTTCGCAAGAGAAAATGAGTTCCTACAAAGATGACCTAGTAGGGAGCGCCTTCAGTTATCTCATACAGACGGGCATCATAGCACTAGCCAGCTTTCTCCTTTCCTTCGTTGTCCTAAACGGTATCAAACTCAGTGCATTGGTTGACCTGGCAGTGCTGTCGTTATTCCTCAAAGATATAGAGGACTTACCTGAAAAAACCCCTAAAACGAAGGTGGCCCTGAAGAGGATCGGACAAGCATTGGTTCTTTTTGGCCTATCCCTTCTCTTACAAGATACGCTGGGCGGGATAGTTTACGGCCTTACGGCCCTTTTCCTAGGACTGGGACTATTCGAAAGGTTTTGGGATTGGTTAGATAAAATACTGAGTTAGAAGAGCTAGCCAAATAATCAGTGACAGAGCCACAGCCAAAACCGCCTAGACTTTTAGTTCCACAGCGAGATCTTCTTACTTCTGAAATAGTTGCTTGAGCCGTGTGTAAATCTCGGCCATAGCTTTGGCTACTTGAGGACCGCCCCCAACTACTTGATGCTTGAAGAGGATTATGTTCGGACCGAACAGGTCCTTCAGTTCTTGAAGAGGGTCAGGATCAAAGTTCAGGTGAGTTATAATCAGGACAGGCTGGAGAGATTCTGTGTTCTGTACACTAATTGTAGAGTGTTCTGCATGTTTATTCCCATCCTGTATTGGATACCTATTCTGCCACCATTTTTTATTTAGGATGTGGCTGCGGGTCCAACTCATACGGTGACTCCATTTCGAACCTACCGGATTTTTTCCGGGCTTTTTGTGACGAAATTCGGCAAGGTTCTTACATTCGACCAACCATTCACGATCACAATGATCCTGTACGTAAAACTCCGGGTGCTCGTGAGACCGGACTAGCCGGTGATACTTCTTTACTAGGCCTTCGCTCTTCAGCGACTCCAGGCAAGCTCCGACCCAATCCTCAAGAGCAGCTTCCTTGTCATAGTTCGTGTAACTACTCATGCCTGCCTAGTGCGTCCATCCCACTTATGCTTGACGATTTAATTTCGGATCGCAGGAAGGTTTAAGCTCTACCCGTAGACATCTAGGGCTATATGGCTTAGGCAAGTCCGGAGAGACTGCACACTGGTATCTGTTCTAGAATTATTTGCGTTGATTTAATTTCGGAATTAATGTCATAATTAATTGCCAATTAATCTCGCACGTAATACGCTGCCGTACAATGCAGTATATTTCTTGGAATATGTGTATGGCTCAAGCACAGAATCTTCGGACCAGATAGACAGCTGCGGTCTAATTGTCTGTCCAGTTTTGCCAGCTTGTACGGAGGTGAATCAATTAAATTGGGAAATAAAAATCCGGATTACTATCAATTAAAAGCGGATCTTATCGAGGTTCAATATGAAGAGGCAACAGGTAAGATTGTCCTGGTCTTCTACAAGACCTCGGACCCCAAACTCTCAGTGGAGAAACTTAGAGAACTCAAGGGATTTGTTGTAGTCTCAGTTAAGAAACCGCTCAAAAGCAATGTCGGCCAAACTGCAATGCCTTAGTCAAATACCGAGACAGAATTAAGGGGTTAGTTGTCAGTGGGGAAGAGTGAAAAATAAGGAATGAAGAGAAGTATTTGGTCGCTAGGAGCGGAACGGTAAATCCTCAAAAACAAAGCATGCTTCTAGGGGTCACGATCACCACAAGTGGAATAGAGATGGGAACGTAGCATTCTACATCTGAGGGTATCCAGAGCAACGTCTTTCAGCCATAAGCCTTAGATATCGTACTATAGCTCACCCAGCTTATGTCATACTATAGGTATGGGCTAGGCGGGGCAAGTGGGATAACGCTTTGCCTGGTCTTACTGAGCCTGTCCGGGTTGTTTGTTCACGCTGGAATCACCAGCTTCTTTGCGGATGATTTTAATTCGCTATCCTCTCAGTATGTAGTCACAAATCCGGCCGAACTGTCAGTTTCAAACAGTCTCCTTCACCTTGTCGGGGACCCGAACTTGATCATCGATAACACTGCGGGCTATGCCCAGGTAGCCATTCCGGTTACACTCGGGTCTAATGTGACTGTAACCGTCCGAGTCCTAGCTCGTTCGTTCTACCGTTTTCAAATGGCTTTGAGCAACCAGACAGGGCTTGGGCTTGGTGCGGGCCAGGGAGGCATTGGGTGGAATGACAACGCTGTCGGTGTTGAGTTTGATAGTGCTGACACCAATGCTGCCCCTGCTCAATGCGGTAACTTCGTGTGGGAAGCAGCCAGTAATTGGAACGATAGCTATGATTTCAGCCAGATATGCCGTTCTACTAACACTTGGTATCAACTACAGATGGTGGTGAACAATACGTCCGTTACATGGAAATTATTGGATGACACATCTGGCGCTGTCATCGAATCCTACTCCGGATCGATTCCTCAACCGTTGAGAGCCTTCGGTGGAACAGTAGACTCTTACGACTACTCCTCTGTTAGATATCTGACTCTGAGTGTTGCGGGTGGTGGAAGCTATGACGTTGATTGGATTGTTGCTAGCTCTCCTTCTCCACTTCCCATTCATTCCGGCAGCTCAGGTAGCACAACCTTGACCGCTGGATCACGTGCGACCTCTACAACCGTAAGTTGTTCTCCCACTTCAGTCCAGGCAGGACAAGCTACGACATGTACGGCAACAGTTACAGACACTGCCACAGGAACCGCCAGCACACCAACCGGTATTGTTGAATGGAGAAGTAGCGGTGCCGGAACATTTGAAACCACAACGTGCTCGCTATCAGGAAGCGGTGCTGTAGCTAGCTGTTTGGTGAACTACACGCCAGAGGTTACAGGTTCTGTAATCATAACTGCCAGTTACGGAGGAGATACAAGCCTTTCAGCCACCACTCAGCAAATGACCCTCAATGTCTCTGGAAGTAACTTGCCGATCAATTACGTGTTTCTAGCAGGAATAGTGGGAGGGACAGGAGTAGCAGGCATCATCATTGGGGCTCTGGTCACCACGATTATCAGAAAGAAGGAAAGGAAAACCGATTAGGACCTAGCAACTGAAGGCATAGGCTGGTCTAAAGAGATGACCGATAACAAAGAGGAGACCAGTCGAGATAGCGAAGAAATCGTGAACATGCTTGCATGGCCGGGCCCAATCGAGGAAGGAATGATCACGGCTGGGGCAATTCGAGAAGTGCAGGAAAATGAAGACAGATTTAGGCGAAATCATAATTCAGCAATGGCCGAAAGTATTCGGACGGATTTGCTGTCAGTTGTGCTCGTTCTTGGATTAAGTGTCATTGTGTTATTATTCTTCAAGCTGATGGGGTTTTTCTAAGTCTCAAGCTTGACGGCTTACACTTCAGTTCAGGACGGTTATGGGCCAGCTAGAGGACTTCCTCACGTCTTAATAATTGGAATGAAGTTAGGTGTGAACTACGGGCAATAGGGTTGGTTATGCGGTACGGCATTGTAATAGGCCAGCTACGATCCTATGGGTAAGGAGAGGGTAGACCCTCTAGTTAATTGACAGTCCTACTCTGCTAATTCACTGAAACATTGATACTCAGACTTTCTGTTGGCTCTGTCTCGGATTATCTTCCTAGCATCAAGGTAGTCTTTGACTACCCTATCTTGAGCATGAACCGGATTGAAACTGTGGAAACCCGTGTAGACGACTTGGGCGAATAGGTAGAGTGCGAGGCCTATGATGAAAATGAAGAGCAATGATAGGTAGGGGTAAGATTTCCAAAGCGTGCTAGCTACTGAAGTTAGATTCAGAATACTAGTAGCAAATGTGCTGACATAGCCAACAATGAATCCTACCACGAAGAGCCAGATGTTGGAGACTATGTCTAGCCGTTTAGTGAATAGATCAAAGAGTTCCTTCTCTTCCATGTCAGGATGATTCGTGGCAAGGGTGACCATTTTTGCCATGACTAATGACTACTTTCACCAGACATCTCCTTTTTTATAAACTCGGATAGTGAACCAAAGGCTCACGAGATTCGTAACTGGGTCTAACAAACCCCTGTCTAGACAGCTACGAGGAAGTGGTCTACCTCGAAACTTGATTCTGGAATACTTCCATGCCAAGTGTAAAAGGTGTGGTTCGACTAGGGACTTGGAGTTTGATCATATCGTACCCATAGAGAAAGGAGGACAAGATACCCTCTCTAATCTCCAACTCCTTTGTCACAAGTGTCACCTGAAGAAACACCGTCGGGATAACTTGCTGACAACATCCAAGGAGAAGATTGAGCGTCTCAAACGTCACTCATTGTTCAGGGGATATCAACGGGATATCGACTTTGAATCAAAGCCAAGGATTGAACGAGGTAGACCCATGACTAACCCAACATGGGAAGAGGCTCCCGTTTGGAAGGATGATACCATATGGGTAGAGGATGGTTCCAGTGTATCTCGAAGAAGAAAAAGCCAGACCTTAGGCAGTTAGGTCGGTTCTATTGGAGCATGAACGGTGGGGCCTAGAATCTGCTGAACGTGAATTAGATCCAGTAACCCAGTTTTTACTACTGACCCAGTTCTTTGAACTGAGCAGAATAAATAGTTGAATCAAACAATGTTAAAGCATGTCATGTTCAGATGTAACAGAAGGTGGGTTACGGCCGACACGCCACCCACAAAGTGCGAAGGAGTTTTTTTGTTTAGACATAACCCCGGGGGGTCGAGAAAAAGATAACAGAAGAAAATAGTTAGAAAAAAAGGGAAGATAAGATCTCGGGATAAAGATACAGTCAATTAAGAGAAGAAGGGAAATCTGGAAAACCGGTTTCTGCGTCGCGAGATTAGTACGCATACCCGTTTTTTCTAGACGTCTCAGCCGTCGCCGATTCCTAACAGGGTCCAATCATTCTTCCTTAGCACGCATCATTTCTGGTCCGGTCGGTCTTATCATGGTCAGGGACCCCTAGGCTGTTCTCAAGGCGTTTTCCAAGGGACTCCATGGGAGTTCATGCTAGTCTGCGATCATGGGACGTGGATCTGCCTGACTTTTCTTCGGATTCGTTGTGGAGTTTATCTGGCTGCCGGAAGGAATTGCAATCCGAAATCGCTAGAAAATATCTGAGCATCCCTCTGCTAGACCTTATCGTACCTGAAGCATTTCGTAGTGTGGTCGTTCACCATTCCTACCGCCTGCATGAACGCGTAACAGATAGTCGGACCGACGAACCTGAGACCTCTCGCGCGCAGTTCTCTGCTCATCGCGTCAGACTCTTTTGTGGTCGGAGGAATCTGGTTGAGTGTGTTGAACCGGTGCCTGATTGGGCTGCCGCCAACAAACCTCCAGACGTATTTGTCGAAGGAGCCGAATTCTTTACTCGCAATTAGGAACTGTTTGGCGTTCGCGATCGTCGCCTCGATTTTCAGACGATTACGGACTATCCCCGCGTCGCCTAAAAGACGCCGGACATCTTTCTCGCGGTAACGAGCGATTTTGACCGGGTCGAAGTTGTGGAATGCCTTGCGATAGTTTTCACGTTTGTTCAGAATTGTCTCCCAAGACAGCCCTGCCTGCGCACCCTCCAGCACGAGAAACTCGAATAACGTCCTGCCGTCGTGAACGGGGACTCCCCACTCCTTGTCATGATACTCGATCATCAGAGGGTTGCTGCTGAATGCTGCCCAGTCGCATCTCCTAACTTCAACCTGCTTCAATTCGCTTCACTCATGGATAGTCTAGAACTCTCCAAGATATTGCCAGCAAGGTGACGGCGCGGCGGAAGTTGGTTATTGAGCTTGACAAGCCCGTTGATGGTGTTCTTGCAGCGTTGAAGATCCTCAATAGGGGAACAGTCGAGGCGAACATGAACATTTACACGCTTCATCTTGACATACACGAGGATATTCGAGCTGAAGTCTCGCGCACGATAACAGGTGCAGGGGAGCTGTTGTTAGCCTGGGAGAGGAGGGCGGTGGCCTCGAAGACACGTTCCTCAGTCTATGTGGAAAGGACGGTCTCGCTTGATGTCACAGAAGAAACGAGCTTTGAAATTCGTGACTCAACTGCTGAATTTTTCAATTCTATTGCTCTTTAAATCAGGAGCTGGTTGTTGGATGTGAACTGGGCAGAGTCGCAGCGAGTAGGGGAATAGTGCCGGTCTATAGCCTAGTCGGTGGTATCCAAGTTGAATACGGAATTGGAGCAGGCCAGCCTATTGTCAAGATCAAGTCGGGCCGGGGAATAGCGCACAGAGCAGTTTACACTGGGACTGGAGTTCTCTTGTTCCATTGGGTCCAGGAAGGGAAGACTCAGGCTTGGAGGTGTGACTCTTCAATGCGGGATCCCCAGATTATTCAGCCTGTGGAAGCAACCGATACCGACAGAAGCCAGACACTGACTTTCACTCTTCAAGAGTCTATGCCCGCAGCTGGATTATTGCGGCGCCGATGGGAGGGAATGTTCCTCGCCCCAGCGATCCACGTCGATGTTCCAATGGGACGGGACATCTGGATTTTTCTCATCAGATCGCCATGGTTCCCCTTGAAACCCTCAGTGAGCAAGCCGCTCCTCTCAATCGCCCACGATCAGTCGATCGCGAACGCTTCGATAAACATCGACCCCACGGGAGGTCTAACAGCCGCGGTCTCGAACACAGGAACACCGTTCAAGAAAGTCTCCCTGGTGATGAGCCGGAGAGTTGGCGAGCTCGTATCCGAGGAGGTAATAGGAGAAGTCGGTTCTGGCACCGGGAATCTCTCTTGGCGTCCGATAATGCGAAGCTTCGATCTATGCTTTGCAATGTCTAGTTCGATGTCGATGGGAGAGCTTGCAGGAGTAGCCCAAGGCCTAGGAGCGCAGTTCTCCTCGGGACTCTTTGGACCGGGTTCTGTAATCGGAGACTACATCCTATGTGACGGTCCAAGAACAGGATATTCATTGTTGTTGAGGGGCGATCTTGGCCTGCTTCGCCACGAAGAAGATTCGACTCAGGCAAGTCTTGCCTGGTGATGAAGACTCCCACTATATTGTTATAGAACGGGGGATTAGTCTCTGACAGGTTGAGCGACCGGCAAAATCGATCCGGGGTCATTGTTGCACTCGTTCTTCTCATGATATTCCTCTTATTCGGAGGCGTCGCAGCATTTGCAACTGGAACCCCTGGTGTCGCTTTCGGTGGTATTTTCTTCCTATTCTTCATTGTTATCATAATCATCGTTGTTGCAAGGGCCGCAACGCAATCTGGGCCAGGGGTCCAGCGTCCATATACGCAGCAGACTGCTTTTTCTCCCCCACCTCCCCCGGACACAATACTAGTGAAATGCGAATACTGCGGTATGAGCCAACTGTTCAAAGAAAAATGCGTTGGCTGCGGGGCCCCCCTTCCGAAACCCAGTCTCAACTAGCGTCACTGCAAGCACAGAGATGCGCTAGTAAAACCAGTAGAGACGGGCGAGAATTCCAGAGCTCATCAAGATGGTCGGTCTCGAAGGACGAGGAAAGGACCGGATTGGAAAGTACAGCAAGGGAATGCAGCAGCGCATTTGTATCGCCAGGCTTTGATCAGCAGTCCCGAGCTTGTGATCCTGGACGAGCCTAGTATCGGTCTCGACCCTGTGGGTATGGTTGAGGTCAGAAACATGGTCAAGGACATTGTCAGGCCAGGGACAACCCTATTCTTCTCGTCGCATCTTCTGGCTGAAGTGCAAACAGGTTTGCGATCACGTTACCGTGATCCATCTGGGGCCATGCGGTATTCTGGACAAACGGGAAAGCGTCATACTTAATCAACCAGGCAACCGGTTGCTAGTTAACTGAGGTTTGCTCGTTGACATCAGCCGTCGAAGTCGCTAAAGAGGACAAGGCCGTTGAATGGTTACTGGGTAACAAGAGCCCTGCGATTCGGTACTGGACCCTAAGGGACATACTAGGCGAGCCGGAGACCGAATACGAAGTAGTGCAAGCACGAGAACAGATCGCCTCTTGGGCTCCAGTAGCAGAATATCTCAACGAACAGCATTCGGAAGGGTACTGGGCCTCTGGAGAGGACGTCTATTGGCCAAAGTGGACCGCGACAGTCTGGCCGCTCATACTTCTTGGAGAGATCGGGGTGCCGGGCTCGAATCCCTCGATCAGGAAGGGGTCCGAGTATTTCTTGAAAGTGATGGACGCTCAAGATCGCTCCTGGCCGGCGCCGAAATATCCTGACGAGGATCTACGAGGCTGGCGCGCAGTCTGGGAGCCGTGCATAACTGGCAATATGGCGCGGACCCTTGCAGCCTTCGGATACGGCGACGATCACCGAGTCCGAGAAATGTTTGAGTGGCTGGTCAAGCATCAACGGGACGACGGTGGCTGGAACTGCGAGACTGAGGACTACAGGAACGGAGAGACGGTTCATCACAGTTCGTTCATGTCGACGATCGAGCCGTTGTGGGCTTTCTCAACCCTCGATCGGCAGAAATGGCCGCGGGGCGGACGCAAAGCTGTAGAACGGGCCGCAGAGTTCATGCTGATCCATCGGCTCTACAAGAGCGACAAGACAGGGAAAGTTATCCGGCCAGAGTGGACCCAGCTGCACTTTCCAATGTTCTACTTCTACGATATACTGCACGGGTTGAGAGTCCTGTCCAAGCTAGGGTACGCCGCGGATGAAAGGATGAATGATGCGAGGGAACTGCTACTGTCGAAGAGGCTTGCTGACGGAACTTGGCCATTGGAAGCGTCATATATTCGTGCGCTGAGACGGAACTTTGTGAAAAGCCCCACAACGGGCCAGTGGGTCTCAATCAGAGACGAGACGCTCGACCCAGCTGACATCTACACCAAGGGCGGAAGAATAGCGGAGACTCCAGCGATATACGCAACTCTCGGCGAAGTAGGAAGATCTAATCCATGGATTACGCTGAACGCTCTTCGAGCATTGAAGGCGGCAGAATCGGCGCAATGAATGGTTGGATCCAGGAGTGAAGGCCGAAGATGCAGAAGAGTAACGAACTGTCGGAAAGGGTCCGACCTCACATCCTAATCAGGATAATAGAAGATTCGGAGATCCCTCTCGGAGAGGAAGAATCTAAGCTCCAAAAAATCAAAGGAAAAGTGGAACACGACGAACAACTGTCGCGGGAGGATGAAGTCTTCCTCACCAGACTGGTTGAAAGAGCAAGGGATTGGCAGAAGGGATTGAAGAGCTCATCCGATACAGAACCCGACGACACAATGTCCGGATGAGAAGTGGAAGCAAAATGAGGAGTAAGAACTAGTTTGGACGATAACGAGGCGAACGGTATAGGCGAAGAAGAGGAAGAGGATGATGAGGATGAGGATCTCGAGGAGGAGACTGATGACGAGTAAGAACGCGCATGCCTCAGAGGAATAGGACTTTTCCGAGTTTCGAATGTTAGGGTTCTACTCAAGATCCTTGATTCTTGCTCGGACTAGTGAGTGAACGAATTCTGTCGCGACGAGTATCTCTCGGTTCAACGTGACTTTCACTGATCTCACCCCGGGAAGCTTGCTAGCCTTAGCTGTCCTGATGGTCACATCCGCAAGATCGTGAGCCCTGCAGAGTAGATATTTCATCCGCGGTTCTTTGGTCTCATTCACCAATACAGCGTCCCCTAGTGAGCGTCGCAGTTCCTCAAGGCCCACCTCGCCGTCGACCATGAGATGGTAGACGAGTTCTCCGGACCCTGACAAGGTCCCCAGTCTAGGAGTGATGAAGATCGCTTCATCTCCAATCAAGATCGACATGTGTTTCCGGACCGTTTTCGGGCTCAGCCCAGTCAACTTGCAGAGTTGCTCTAACTCGATCCTCGGATCGTCAAGTAACACATCGATGATTCGCCAGTCTGCAAGCGAGAGAGGGCGACGAGGAGGATGCTCCGCTAGTGCTTGTCCAGATGGCTCACCTAAAGTCCTGCTGAGCTCTTCGACGGATTCTTCCCGATTGCGAGGCCAGAGCTGGACCGTCAAGCCACCATCAACTTTCCAGGCCACAAATGCCACGTCCCTGACTCTGAGAGCCTTAGCAGCTTCTTCACGAGTCCGCTCTTCTTGGTAGAACACTAGGAGGTCTTGCCGGTCAAAGATTGTCGGGTCCGGAGTGACCCAGTAACCTTGGATGATGCCTCTGTTTTCAAGAGCCAGCAGCCGGTCACGCACGGCCGGTGCTGAGAGCGAGACTCGACTCCCTAGTGCCCTGTAGCTCTGCCGCGCGTTTTCGTGAAGCGCAGCTAGTAACTGGAAATCCTTCGAGTCCACAACTATTCGGGTGGATTATTCATAGAAAAAGCTCCCTAAATCGAAAGCGTCACCTAACACAGAACTAAATCGACTCTCAAGAGTCGCCTTCCTTGAGGAAAAATGAAAACTGCATTGCTCGCACTATTGGTACTGTCTCTACTCTCCATCCCATTCGCTCATGCAACTACTCCCACAACAGTGACTGGAACCTTCACCGCATCCTTTACAGTTCTGAGCGTTACCAGCTCAGACGGCAACACGATCATTGCAGTCACGGAAATCGCAACACTCTCAGGCTTTTTCACCGGAACCCGGATCGCTCAAGGATCCGAAGTAATCCACCCCGACGGCACCTTCAATGCTCACGATACCGGAATCTTTACGGGAACCGCAAACGGTGTAGCCGGGACCCTCGTTATCACGGGTGAGAGCAACGGAATCGGCGGCACAGGTTCTGGCGACTTCATCGTCGGACAAGGCACCACTGGACTATCGGGCGTTCACGCTCAGGGACCGTTCCAGTTCACTGCAACCGGCCCCACCGGCGCTACGGGTACCTATTCAATACAATTCCACACGGACCCCTAAGAGGACAGCCTAACTCTCGAGTTAGGCCTCCCCATTTTTTTTCCTTCAACTGCTTGAAAAGTCGGGCGTTTGATTTTCAATAAGATTCCCTGAATCGAAAGGCAGAGCTAACACACCACTAAATCCGATCGCGACCCTATGAGGGGCATGAGATCCAATATCGAACTCAAACCTGAAACATCACAGAAAATCGGGTCGGCTCATGTTCCGAGGGTCGTCCCCCTATTCAATCACGTAATTCGGAGCTTCCTCCGGATCGGTGTCCCAATGGGTCCAGTAGGACTTCTCACCGTGAAGGGACGGGTGACGGGCAAATCCCGCAGAAACCCCGTAGGACTATTCAAACACGATGGGCGAAGCTACTTGTTTTCCACATTTGGAAACGTCAACTGGGTACGCAATCTACGAGCCGCTGGACAAGCAACAATCCGCCGAGGCTTCCTCAAGACCCAGATCTTCCCAGTAGAATTGACGCCTGAAGAAGCAGCCCCGATCCTTAAGGAAACAGTCGCGCCCTTCCTGAGGAACCGTTTTGCAGAGTTAATCTTGGCGCCTCACTTCAAAGTAGACTCCGATTCTCCGCTGAGCGATTTTGTAGAAGAAGCTAGAAGGCATCCAGTCTTCGAACTGCGCCAATCCGAGTCACAGTAGAGGAAGTGAACCTGAACATGTCGAACATTGCCCATGACGTTCCTGACTGGGTCGACCCGGAGAATTATCCGTTTGAGCACAAGTGGATG
>Ga0137380_10004298_pt1 | contig 12547 bp, 12 predicted proteins | sample SagtaG_17_FD_104809 | JGI IMG/M metagenome (GOLD analysis project Ga0137380, IMG submission 104809) | Vadose zone soil microbial communities from Sagehorn Ranch, Mendocino, California, USA - Sage2_L_100_16 metaG | ecosystem: Environmental > Terrestrial > Soil > Vadose zone | place: USA... | reverse complement strand
TGCTGGATCGACTCGTTGTTGCTGGCGTCCGACCACGACAGCACCTCGGGCTCCATGCAGTCGCGGAACATCTTCTTGTACCACTCGATGGTCTGGACGGTGGCGGGCGAGTTGATGCGGACGGTCTTGCCGTCCTTGTCGACCTCCTGGCCGCCGAACGACCACAGCACGGGACCCGCCGTGGAGATCGAGTCGTAGTTCTGGCTGATGGGGATCCCCACGGGATTGCCCATCTTCTTGAGCTCCTTGCCCACGGTGTAGAGCTCCTCCCAGGTGTCGGGCACCTTGAGGCTCGCCTTCTTGAAGAGATCTTCCCGGTAGGTGGCGAGGAACATGCCGTGATACTGAGGCACGGCGCGCCAGGTCCCGTTGACGTGGGCGCCCTCGTAGGCGGAGCCGATCGCCTTGCCGTACTTCTTCTCGAGCTCGCCCACCACGTCCGAGACGTCCACGAGCTGGGGCTCGTACAGCCAGGGGAAATGCATGCGCATCTCCACGAGGTCGTGGCCGGCCTGGGTCTGGACCTCGGAGGCGTACTTGGCCTGCTGCGGGCCCATGTGGGAGATGTGGTCGATCTTGAGCTTGATGCCCGTGTCCTTGGTGAAGCGCTGGCCGATCTCGGACAGCTTCTTGTCCGAGGCGGGGGCGAAGTTGTTCCAGCACAGGTACGAGATCTCGCGCGACTGCCCCCACGCGGGCGGCACCCCGGAGGCCAGGATGCCCGCGAGGCCGGTGGCGGTCGTCACGAACTGCCGGCGACTGACTGGATGCATGAATTCACTCCTCCTCGACGTTGAGAGCGGCCGGAATCGAATGCCCGACAGGTGACTGTGGACGTTGGACCCCGAGACCTTGAATCTATTCACCACACGGCGCCGGGGCGCGGCCTCAGTGGCGGAGCGGCACCACCTGTCCCGCGGCGTCGAAATCGAGCGGACGGGCCTCGCCCACCACCTCGAGGTCGGCGCGCTTCTTGATCTCGGGGAGAAACGCCTCGGAGCACTCCAGCTCCCCGATCATGAGCGTGTTCTTGATGCGAATGACGCGGGCGTGCTCGGGCTCGGTCAGCCCGATGCAGCCCAACGCGCTCTCCACCGCCTCGCGGTCGGAGTCGAAGACGAGGGGCAGCTTCGCTCCGTTGGGGGCGCAGGCGGTCAGCGAGTTGATGGCCGTCTTCTTCCAATCGATCTTGTCGGCGAGCCGCCGCGTCGTGAAATCCGCGTTCCCGACACCCGTGGCATTCCCCCCGCTGTCCTCCGTCAGGTCGAGAGCGACGATCCAGAGGATCTTGGGGTCATTGGGGAAGGGCTCGTGCGGATTCGAGGGGCGACCGATGACGTTGGTGTCCATGCCCGAGCCGGAGATGTTCTTGCCGATCTCCTCCACCACGAGCACGTCGATGGGCGAGAAGGGCAGCCGCGCCATCCAGCCCCGGGCGTCCTTGAGAAGCCGCCGCTCGCCCGCCTCGAGATCGGCGGCACTGAATGCCTCGACGTACGCCGTCTCGTCGTAGCCGTTCTCCACCACGCCGAGCCCGAAGCCGATGCGTGCCTTGGCGAGCATCTCGCGGCCCACCGCGGTGATCACCGTCTCGTACCCGTGGTTGACATTGGCCCGGTGGTACTGGGTGGCGCCGCGGTACTTGCCGAGCCCGATGGTCATCATCTTGAAGAGCCCCGACTCGATCTCGCCCTTGAAGTCGGTGTGGGGCTTGACGCGGTTGACCACCCCGATCCAGTCGGCCTCGGAGGCGGTCTTGTCGCACCACACGGGCAACCCGAGGGCCTCGCCGACCTGCACCACCTCCATGCTCGCCCGCAGGGGGCAGCCCATGGTCGCTTCCGTGATGCCGTAGTGCTCGAGAATCTCGAGCTGACCTTCGGCGGTGGCGCCCCCGTGGCTGCCCATGGCGGGGAAAACGAAGGGGCGGGCCCCGAGCTCCCTGAGGTGGTCGACGACGCCCCGGACGATGACCGCGATATTGGCAATGCCGCGGCTGCCCGCCCCCACGGCCACGACATCACCGCGCTTGATGGGCAGATCCGCCTGTGCCATGGTCGCGCGGACACCCGCGGGGATGTCCACCAAACGCTGGCGGGGGAAGCTCTGCCTCACCCGGTACATCATGGGTAGGGGCATGGCGGGCATGGTACTGGCCGCCCCGGGGGCCTGTCAACGACCTTGACTTTGGCTGAGTATGCCCGTAAAACTGTGGCCCAATTGGAACATAGCCCCTTGGTACGCATTCCCCTTTCGCCAAGCCAATTCCGCACGTTCCGCCGTGCCGCGATGCCATGCGCGCTCGCCCTGGCCATGGCGTTGCACGGCTGCGCCTACGTCGAGGACCTCTTCCGCCAGAAGCCCCAGCCTCTCCTGCCCGCCCAGGAGCTCTACCAGCTCGGCGACGCGGAGATGGTCAAGAAGAACTATCCGACGGCGCGCTCCTACTACCAGAAGATCGTCGAGCGCCACCCGCAGTCGAACTACGCGCCGCGCGCGCGCTTCCTGGTGGGTGAGACGTACTACCGCGAGGGCACCTTCGACAAGGCCATTCCGGAGTTCGAGGGCTTCATGGCCTTCTTCCCTCGCCACGAGATCGCCGACCTCGTGCAGTTCCGGCTCGCCATGAGCTACTACGACCAGCTCAAGCCCGTCGAGCAGGACCAGGCCCTCACCGTGAAAGCCACGGATCAGCTCAAGAAGCTGGTCCGTGAGTACCCGGAGAGCCGGTATGCCAGCGACGCCCTCGCCAAGATCGAGATCTGTCGCGGACGCCTGGCGCAGAAGGAGCTGTGGGTCGCCGCCTACTACTTCGAGACCGAGAACAATCCCGCGGCGGCCCGGCAGCGGCTCGAGGGCGTGCTCAAGGACTACCCGCGGACCCTGATCATCCCCGAGGCCATGTTCCGCCTCGCCGATCTCAACGCCCGCGAAGGGCGCGCCGCCGAAGCGCAAGACCTGTTCCGCAAGCTCGCCGAGGAATATCCCTACACGGAGTGGGGAAAGCGGGCGACGCAGCGACTGCGCACGGCGGCCACGAGATAAGCATGCACGACATCGTCGACCTCCGCTCCGACACCCTGACCCAGCCCACGCCTGCCATGCGCGAGGCCATGGCCCGCGCGCAGGTCGGAGACGACGTCTGGGAGGAGGACCCGACCGTCCAGCGGCTCGAGGCGGAGGCCGCGCGCCGCACGGGAAAGGAAGCGGCGCTCTTCGTCACCTCCGGCACCCAGGGCAATCTCGTCTCCGTGCTGGCGCAGACGCGACATGGCCAGGAGATCCTCCTCGACCGCGACTCGCACATCCTCAACTACGAGGGCGGAGGCGCGGCGCTCTTCGGCGGGCTGCAGACCATGCCCGTGGCCACCGAGCGCGGATTCCTGACGGCCCGCCAGGTGCGCGAGCAGATCCGGCCGAGCAACATCCACATCCCGGTCACGGGGCTCGTCTGCCTCGAGAACACGCACAACCGTCACGGCGGCAGCTGCTGCGCGCCCGAGGAGATCGAGGAGGTGGCCGCGGCCGCGCACGCGCAAGGCGTGCCCGTGCACCTGGACGGCGCGCGCCTCTTCAATGCCGCCGTGGCCCTCGGCCGCCCCCTGGCCGACTTCACGCGGCCCGTGGATTCGGTCACCTTCTGCCTCTCCAAGGGCCTCGCCGCGCCCGTGGGCTCGCTCGTGTGCGGCTCCGGTGAATTCATCGCGCGCGCCCGCCGCGTGCGCAAGATGCTCGGCGGCGGCATGCGCCAGGTGGGCATCCTCGCCGCGGCCGGGCTCGTGGCCCTCGACACCATGGTCGATCGGCTCGCCGAGGACCACGACCATGCCAGGCGCCTCGCCCGCGGCCTCGCGGGACTGCCGGGCCTTCAGCTCGATCCGGGCAAGGTCCAGACCAATATCGTCATCTTCCATGTGGACCGGGAGGGCGGAGCCCAGGAGCTCTCCGACGGCTGCCTGGCCCGCAAGGTCAAGATCCATCAGTTCGGACCGGGCGCCATCCGGTGCGTGACCCACAAGGACGTGGACCGGGAGGACATCGACCGCGCCCTCGACGCATTCCGCGAGATCACCAAGCCCTGGTAAGGGGAGCCCATACGATGGCCGAGCGCCTGCTGGACGTCAAGAACCTCAAGACCTACTTCTTCACCGATGAGGGTGTGGTCCGCGCCGTGGACGGCGTGGACCTCTACATCGAGAAGGGCGAGACCCTGGGCATCGTCGGGGAATCCGGCTGCGGCAAGTCGGTGACCGCGCTGAGCATCATGAAGCTGATCCCTCAGCCGCCCGGCAAGATCGTCGAGGGGGAGATCTTCTACAACGGCCGGGACCTGGTGAACATGCCCGCGAACCAGATGCGCAAGATCCGCGGGAAAGAGATCTCGATGATCTTCCAGGAGCCCATGACGTCCCTCAACCCCGTCTTCACCTGCGGGGAGCAGATCGCCGAAGCCCTCCGGCTGCACGAGGGGCTCGGGCGCCGCGCGGCCATGGACAAGACGGTCGACATGCTCAAGCTCGTGCACATCCCGAACGCGGAGCGGCGGGTGAAGGAATACCCCCACCAGCTCTCCGGGGGCATGCGCCAGCGCATCATGATCGCCATGGCCCTGTCGTGCAATCCCAACCTCCTCATCGCCGACGAGCCCACCACCGCCCTCGACGTCACCATCCAGGCGCAGATCCTCGACCTGCTCAACGAGCTCAAGAGCAAGCTCAAGATGGCCGTCATGCTCATCACCCACGACATGGGCGTGATCGCGGAGACGGCCCAGCGCGTCGTGGTCATGTATGCCGCCAAGGTGGCCGAAGAGGCCTCCGTGGCGGATCTCTTCAAGGAGCCGCTGCACCCGTATACCCAGGGGCTCCTGCGGTCCATCCCGCGCATCGACCTCGCCGCCACGGAGCGGCGCCGGCTCGAGACGATTCCCGGGACGGTTCCCACGCTGCGGGGCGATATCGCGCCGGGCTGCCGCTTCGCGCCGCGCTGCCCGTTCGTGAAGTCGGTCTGCACGGAGAAGGATCCCGTGATCAAGGAAGTCAAGCCCGGGCACAAGGTCGCCTGCTGGCTCTACTAGCTTCAACGAGGTTACTGGCGGTCACTGACGGACGGAAAGGTTAGGTCATCACGATATGGCCGAGACACCGCTGCTCCAGGTCAAGAACCTCAAGAAGTACTTTCCGATCCGGGGTGGACTCTTCTCCCGGGAGGTGGCGCGCGTCCACGCCGTTGACGATGTCAGCTTCACGATCCTGAAGGGCGAGACGCTGGGCCTGGTCGGCGAGTCGGGCTGCGGTAAGTCCACCACCGGTCGCTGCATCCTCCGGCTCATCGAGCCGACCTCGGGCGAGGTCACCTTCGAGGGTCAGAACGTGACGACTCTCGACAAGCGGTCGCTCCGCCACCTCCGGCGAGACATGCAGATCATCTTCCAGGACCCCTACGCGTCGTTGAACCCGCGCATGACGGTGGGCTCGATCATCGGCGAGGCCCTCGTCATCCACAAGCTCGCCAAGACGCGCAAGGAGCGCGAGGAGCGCGTGATCCATCTCCTGGAGACGGTCGGCCTCAGCGCCGAACACCTGCGCCGCTACCCCCACGAGTTCTCGGGCGGCCAGCGGCAGCGCATCGGCATCGCGCGGGCGCTCGCCGTGAGCCCCAAGCTCATCGTGGCCGACGAGCCCGTCTCTGCCCTCGACGTGTCGATCCAGGCCCAGGTCATCAACCTGATGGAGGACCTGCAGAAACAGTTCAACCTGACCTATCTCTTCATCGCCCACGATCTCTCCGTGGTCGAGCACATCTCCAACCGCGTGGCCGTCATGTACTTGGGCAAGGTGGTGGAGATCGCGCCCGCCAAGGAGCTCTACAACAACCCCAAGCACCCGTATACCGAGGCGCTCCTCTCCGCCGTCCCCATTCCGGACCCGGCGATCAAGCGCAAGCGGATCCTGCTCGAGGGCGACGTGCCCAGCCCCATCAAGCCGCCCTCCGGTTGCCGCTTCCACACGCGCTGCCCCATCCGGGTGCCCAGCTGCTCGGAGAACGAGCAGGTCCTGAAAGAGATCTCGCCGGGGCACTGGGTGGCGTGTCAGGTTCGCGCCTAGCATCACTCGACGGCGGCACGCTCGACGAGCTCGCCGAGACCCTGTCGGCCTTCCGGGCCTGACCTATCCCTCGGATCCGCGTCGGGGAGGTCGAGCTGTTCTACCAGCGGACGGGACCCGCTCGACCGCCCTCCCTCGTCCTTGTCATGGGCTGGGGCGGCGACCACACCGCCTGGGCGCTCCAGGTCGCCGCCCTTGCCGCCGAGTTCGACGTCATCGCCTTCGACAATCGAGGCGCGGGACAGAGCGCTGCTCCTGACGTCACCTATTCGATGGCGGACATGGCCGAGGACGTGACCGGGCTGATGGACGAGCTGGGCGTCCGGAGCGCGCACATCGCGGGAGCGTCGATGGGCGGCATGATCGCCCAGGAGGTGGCCCTCCGGCATCCCGACCGCGTGCTCAGCCTGCAGCTCCACTGCACGACGGCCCACGTCGACGAGTGGGGCCGCGCGGTCATCGATAACTTTCTTCGCGCCAAGGCCCACGGAAGCGTGGAGGAGTTCACCCTCTTCGTGCTGCCCTGGCTCCTCTGCCGGAAGACCTTCGCGGAGCGGCGCGATTTCGTCGAGATGTGGATCCAGCGAGCCCTCGAGTATCCCTTTCAGACGACCCTCGTCGGACTGAACCGGCAGGCTCAGGCCATCCGCGGCCACGACACGCGTGATCGGCTGGGCAAGCTTCGCGTGCCCACCCTCGTCACCACGGGCACCGAGGACATCCTGGTGCCGCCTTCCGCCTCGGACGATCTCCACGAGCGCATCGCCGGATCCGAGCTCGTCCGCATTCCCGAGGCAGGCCACATGCACTTTCTCGAGCAGGCTCCCGCCTTCAACGAGACCGTCCTGAGCTTTCTCCGCAAGCACCTCAACTAAGCAGGCGGGCTGCTACCGTTTCTGGTCGGAAAGCTTCACCGCGAGCTCGCGGAGGCGCTGCTGGGTCGCGGGGCTGAGCATGGCGGCGAAGCCCGCCGGATCGGCCTTGGCGCGCTCGACGGCCTGGAGCATCTTCTGCGCGTCGCCGCCGCTGTTCTGCGTGAGCTCGGTGAGGACCTGGCCGGCCACCGCGTAGAACTCCTGGGTGAGCGCGTCCGAGCCCGTGAGGGCGCGCACCTGCTGGTCCACCGTCGCGCCCTGAGGGTTCTTGGCCAGCTCGGCCGCCCGCGCATTGGGGTCGAGCATGATCTGGAGCGTCTGGCCGAGGGCGTCCCGCGATCTCGGATCGAGGGGCTGGGCACCGGTCGACCCCGCGCTCGCGAGGAGCGCCAGCGCCACCACCGGCACGAGGCGACGGAGGATCACTCCCAGAGGTAGCTGGTCGGGTTGACCGACTGGCCTTTCACCTGGATCTCGTAGTGGAGGTGCGGGCCCGAGGATCGCCCGGTGTTGCCGGACAGCGCGATCACTTCCCCACGCTGCACTTTCTGGTTCGCCGTCGCCTGGAGCTTCGAGAGGTGACCGTAGAGCGACTTGGTCTCGTGGCCGTGATCGATGATGAGGGTCTGGCCATATTCCGGATGGACCCCCGCGAAGACCACCGTTCCGGGAGCGGGCGACTTCACGGCCGTGCCGATGGGCGCGCCGATGTCGAGACCGCTGTGGAACTCGGACCTGGACGACCAGGGCGACACGCGGCCGCCGAAGCCGGAATTGACGGGGCCGCGCAGCGGCCAGCGCGAGGGGAGGGCGGCGAGGACGCGCGTGGCGCGCACGAGGAACCGCTCGAGCGAGCGGAGATTCTCGCCCTCGTCCTTGACGAGAGAGGTCAGCCGCTCCAGCTCGTCGCCGATGGCGCCCCGGTCGGGCCCTTCGCCCGTCCGCGCGGGCCCCGTCGGCCCACCCATGGCGCTGCCTCGCTTGGCCTTCCCGTCCTCGGGCCCGAAGGGCTCCCAGATCCTGGCCTGGAGATCTCGCCAGCTGTCGATCTCGGCACGGAGCTCGCGCATGCGCGCCTGCGAGCTCTCGATCAAGGTCTGCTGCTCGGTCACGCGAGCGGTGAGCTGAGCAAGCGAGGCGCGCTCACGCCGGAGCTGGAGGTAGTCACCGTAGATGACCGCCAGGGCAATGGGAGCGGCGAGGAGCACGCCGAGAGCGATCAGGATGACCCATCGGGAAAGAGCGAGACGGACGACGCGGCGTCCGTCGCCATGCACGACCAGGAGATTGAATTCTTTCGGTGTCGGCATGCTCCCTCAGCGCTTCAGCGGGACGACCGAGAAATCCCGAGTCGTCGTCGCCTCGGCGTTCGGGTTGACCTTCGTCATCCGGCAGTGGCCCTCGAAGAGCACGCCTTCCTCCAGGACGACCACGGGCGCCTCCACGTCACCGAACACCCGCGCCGTGCGCTTCAGCTCCACGCGCTCGGTGCCCGAGATATTGCCCACGAGCTCGCCGCTCACCAGGACCCGCCCCGCGCGGACGTCCCCGTTGACGGCGGCCTTCTCGCCGATGATGAGGGTGTCCGTCGTCGAGATCTCACCCTTGAACCGTCCGTTCAGCATGACCGTGCCACTGAACGTGTATTTCCCCTCGATCTCCGAGCCCTCGTCGATGAAGGCGGTCAGCCCGTTGCGGCCCGGCGACTTCCGCTTGCGCATCCACATGGTCGACCGGCAGCCTCCTTCACCGGTGCTGCGAGTGCGGCGCGCTCAGCAATCACCTTCCGGGCCCCAAGGCGGGTGGAAGGGAGTGATGGTGCTCGATCTAGCTATGGGAAGGATGTATGAGGATCTTCGCCCTTGTAGCACGCGCTCTTCCGAGGTGTCAACCCCGGAAATCCGCCCGCCGCCATGCGCGCTATGTCCGCGTCGCTTTGGGTTTGTTGACACCTGGAAACGGTCCGAAGTATCATCGGCGAATCCAGAGGACACCATGGACGACTTCTACCGGATCAAGCGGCTGCCCCCCTACGTCTTCGCCATCGTCAATGACCTCAAGACGAAGGCGCGGAGCCAGGGGCAGGACATCATCGACCTCGGCATGGGCAATCCTGACCAGGCCACCCCCAAGCACATCGTGGACAAGCTGGTCGAGGCCGCCCGCAATCCCCGCAACCACCGCTATTCCGCCTCACGGGGAATCACGAGGCTCCGCAAGGCCGTCACGACCTGGTATCGGGACCATTACAAGGTCGAGCTGGATCCCGAGACCGAGGCCATCGCCACCATCGGCGCCAAGGAGGGCATGGCCCACCTGGCCCTGGCCGTCCTCCAGCCGGGGGACGGGGTGCTGGTGCCGAACCCGACCTACCCCATCCACTCCTACTCGGTGGTCATCGCCGACGGCGACCTGCGCTCGGTGCCCCTGGTGCCGGGCGAGGACTTCTTCGCCCGCCTGCAGGAGGCGGCCCGTCTTTCCTGGCCCAAGGCCAAGATGCTCATCCTGTCCTTCCCGCACAATCCGACCACGATGTGCGTGGAGCAGGACTTCTTCGTCAAGGTGGTGGAGTTCGCCAAAGAGCACAAGCTCATGGTGGTTCACGACTTCGCCTACGCCGATTTCGCCTTCGACGGCTACCGGCCGCCCTCCTTCCTCGCGGTGCCGGGGGCCAAGGAGGTCGGGGTCGAGATCTTCTCGCTCTCGAAGTCCTACAACATGCCCGGCTGGCGGATGGGCTTCGTGTGCGGCAATTCGCGCATGATCCACGCCCTCGGCCGGATCAAGTCCTACCTCGACTACGGCGCCTTCCAGCCCATCCAGATCGCGGCCATCGTCGCCCTGGAGGGCGAGCAGTCCGTGGTGCGCGACATCGTGGAGCTCCACCAGAAGCGGCGCGACGTCCTCGTGGACGGGCTCAACAAGATCGGCTGGTCCGTGCCCAAGCCCAAGGGCACCATGTTCGTGTGGGCCCCCATTCCCGACGGATTCCGCGCCATGGGATCGCTCGAGTTCTCCAAGATGCTGATCCAGGAGTGCAAGGTCGCGGTCTCCCCGGGCATCGGCTTCGGCGAGTACGGCGAGGGCTATGTCCGGTTCGCTCTCGTCGAGAACGAGCAGCGCATCCGACAAGCGCTCCGCGGTCTCAAGACTCTGGGCGCCCGCTGACCGGGCGCGCAGAGCGACCTTGGGTCCTGCCATGAACGAGATCAAGATCGGCCTCCTCGGGCTGGGCACCGTGGGCAGCGGGGTCGTCAAGGTTCTCCAGAACCACGGCGCCGACATGGAGGAGCGCGCGGGCTGCCGCCTCCGCCTCCACGCCATCGCCGACGCCGAGCTCACGCGCCCCCGCGAGGGGCTCGACCTGAAAACCCTCCCTCTCGTCAACGACGCGGCCAAGGTGCTCGCCGATCCCGCCGTGCAGATCGTCATCGAGCTCGTGGGGGGACTCGAGCCGGCCCGCACCTTCATTCTCCGTGCCCTCGAGGCAGGCAAGCACGTGGTCACCGCCAACAAGGCGCTCCTCGCCCACCACGGGCCGGAGATCTTCGAGGCGGCGCGGCGCAACCGCGTCCTCCTGGGCTTCGAGGCCGCGGTGGCCGGAGGCATTCCCCTCATCCGCGCCGTCAAGGACGGGCTGCCCGCCAACCGCGTGCTCTCCGCCTTCGGCATCGTCAACGGCACGTGCAACTACATCCTCTCGAAGATGACGGACGAGGGGCTGGACTTCTCGATGGTGCTCAAGGAGGCGCAGGCGCAGGGCTATGCCGAGGCTGATCCTACCCTCGACATCGAGGGCATGGACTCCGCCCACAAGCTGCAGATCCTGGCCACCATCGCCTTTCGGACCGCGGTGGACTTGAAGGACATCCACACGGAGGGGATCACGGGCATCGCGCCGCAGGACGTGGAGAACGCGGCCGAGCTCGGCTATCGGATCAAGCTGCTCGCCATCGCCAAGACCTCCGACGGCGCCCTCGAGGCGCGCGTGCACCCGACCATGATCCCCGCCGCCTCGCCCATGGCCGCCGTCTCCGGCGTCTTCAACGCCGTGTTCATCACGGGCGACAACGTCGGCAACCTCATGTTCTACGGACGCGGGGCGGGCCAGCTGCCCACAGCCTCGGCGGTGTGGTCGGACACCCTCGAGATCGCCCGGCGCGTCGCCCACGGCGTCCCCGCCATGGAAGGGGACCTGCCCTCGATCAGCGAGCGGCCCCTGCCCCTTCGGCGCATGGAGGACATCCGCTCCTCCTACTATCTGCGCGTCATGGCCCTGGACCGGCCGGGCGTGCTCGCGCAGGTGGCGGGCATCCTGGGTCAGCACGAGATCTCGCTCGTCTCCGTCCTCCAGAAAGGGCGCGCCCAGGGCGAAGCGGTGCCCGTGGTGATGATGACGCACGAGGCCCGCGAGCGGGACATGCGCGCGGCCCTCCAGGCCATCGACAAGCTCCCCGTGGTCGCCTCGCGCACGACCATGATCCGCGTGGAGCCGGCATGAGCCTGTGGCCGGGCGTCATCGAGCGCTACCGGCAGTTCCTTCCCGTCACGAGCTCCACGCCGATCGTCACGCTGCACGAGGGCAACACGCCGCTCATCCCCGCCCCGCGTCTGGCCGAGGCCACGGACCCGAGCCTGCGCATCTTCCTCAAGTGCGAGGGCTTCAACCCCACGGGCTCGTTCAAGGATCGCGGCATGACCATGGCCATCTCCAAGGCCGTGGAGGCGGGCTCGCGCGCCGTCATCTGCGCCTCGACGGGCAACACGTCCGCCTCCGCCGCCGCCTATGCGGCCCGCGCGGGCATCCGCGCCTTCGTCATGGTGCCCAGGGGCGCGGTGGCCATCGGCAAGCTCTCGCAGGCGGCGATTCACGGCGCCACCGTGCTGGTGATGGAGGGCAATTTCGACCAGGCCCTCTCCATCGTCACCCAGATCGCGGAGCGCCACCCCGTCACCCTCGTCAACAGCCTCAATCCGTTCCGTCTCGAGGGGCAGAAGACCGGCGCCTTCGAGGTGGTTGACCAGCTCGGGCGCGCCCCCGACTACCACCTGATCCCCGTGGGCAACGCCGGCAACATCTCCGCGTACTGGCGGGGCTACCGCGAGTACCACCGCGCGGGCATCGCCAAGGAGCTGCCGAAGATGGTGGGCTTCCAGGCGGCCGGGGCCGCCCCCATCGTCGAGGACCGCGTGATCGCCGAGCCCAAGACCCTCGCCACGGCCATTCGCATCGGCAATCCTGCCTCCTGGGGGCTCGCCAAGGAAGCGCTGTCGGACTCGAGCGGCTGGATCGACGCCGTGACCGACGAGGAGATCGTGCGCGGCTACCGGATGCTCGCCCGCGAGGAAGGCATCTTCATGGAGCCCGCCTCCTGCGCCACGGTGGCGGGACTCGCCAAGATGGTCAAGGCGGGGAAGTTCGAGCCCGGCTCCACGCTCGTGCTGACCCTCACCGGCCATGGCCTCAAGGATCCGGACACCGCGCTCGAGTCCGCCACGCGTCCGGTGACCGTGCCCGCCCGCCTCGACGCCGTCCTCGCGCAGCTCGGACTCTAGCCGGACGTG
>Ga0137380_10004295_pt1 | contig 12549 bp, 17 predicted proteins | sample SagtaG_17_FD_104809 | JGI IMG/M metagenome (GOLD analysis project Ga0137380, IMG submission 104809) | Vadose zone soil microbial communities from Sagehorn Ranch, Mendocino, California, USA - Sage2_L_100_16 metaG | ecosystem: Environmental > Terrestrial > Soil > Vadose zone | place: USA... | reverse complement strand
AAGGGCTTCGGGAGCGGATCTCGAAGCCCTTGATGCTTTCATCCAGCATCCATCCAGCAACTTGCTCTCCAGAGGCCGACAACGGGGCCCGGCACGTTTCTCAACACCCCGCCCTCCGCAACTCAATCGAAAGATGCCCACCGGGGCCGGACGGCGTCTTCGAGAGCCGCTGTCCTGAATTGCCGCCACGTGTCCCGATCCGTGTGTATCTCTGTTGGATCGTATTGAGCGCTGCCCGGCGAGAAGCCGATGAAGCCGCTGGTTTCCCTCGAGCATCCCTCCGGCCACTGCTCTTTTGACTGGGCAAGATCTTCTGGCGACGCGCGACGTGTGCGCCAGATCTCAACTAGGTCTCGCGCCGCCCATGTCACGAGGTCGACGGTGCTTCGGCGTATGCCTCGCAGCGTCACTTCCGCGTGCTCCGTGAGCACCGGCGCCTTCTCGTCGATCGCGACGAACGCCTCGACCTGTGACCTATACGGATCGCTCGGGAGTTGCTCAAGCGCCATCAGCCTAGGAACGAGCTGGCCGTCAGGCCCGTAGATACCCTCGGGCCGGGGAAGAAGCTGCGAGGTGTGAGATCGCCGCCCACGATGCACATACATATTTCGAAGGTCCAACGTCCATTGCAACCATCCGGCGGGCCCCACCTCCGAGATCGCAATCTCATGCCGTCGAGCGAAGTCTTGCTGAAGTGGGTACGCCGCCTTAGCGAGGGCTTTCTGCGCCTTCCCGAAATCCGCGAAGCGGAGGTCCCGGGGGAGAGCGAGCACCCCAATGATGGAGGCTCCCAAGCAGTCGAGTGCGCTACCGATTGCTCGGACAAAACCGACGACGTGAAGCGTGGCCAATCGACGCGAGAGGTCCTCGGCGGGTGTCGCGCGCGGTCTAGCCTCGTATTGCAGACTGCCGTCAGGGCGACGTTGGATTACGTCAGCCAAAAAGTCGCTCTCTCGCTCCCAGTGGTCGGTGGCCTCCAGGAGATGGAGGGATGCCTCGACTAGATTGATCTCGACGCTTCGGATGCATTCGACAAGGTGGTGACTAACGAGGATCCGCCGGGTCGTTCCGAGTTGGCCGGCCCACCACCGCACGCCAAACACCTCGTCATCCAGGTCGTCGAAGACCTCTCGGTACAGCTGCCGGAGCGCCGGTATCTCGACGCCGACGGCCCGCGCGAAGGCAGGGTCGATCGGCTGGTCATCCGGAAGGGGAACTCGGAGTGCTTCAAGGTCTGCATATCTCATCGCGCTGGCCTTTCTGTACTCTCTAGCATCTTGCCTTGCCGCGCTGACCACGGTCCGACGGCGAGAGGAAACCGCGCTGCCGTGCGAGCCACACGAGCTCCGTGACGCGACGCCGTTTCAGTCTGAGCACCTGGCATACGATCGCGTTCGGCCGGCGCGGATCCTTCCGGTAGGCGCGACGGTACTGCACAGCAACCCGGCGTACCTGCGTGTCCGGCACCCGAGGTCGGCGCCGACTGGGTCGCGGGCGCGTCGGAAAGTCCTCAAGCAGCCCCGCCCGTCGGCCCGCCGTCCCACGAGTGAACGCTCGCCAGTCCGCAGCCGCGGCCTCGAGGTGAGGCAGCGCTCGACGGAGCCCGTCGAGCAGGCGGAATTTCCGCAATACCTTCGCCCGCAGCCCTCCGAGCGGCAGCTTGGCTGACGACCTCAGCCCGGCGCTCCACGTGCCGGCCGGGCGGTGCTCGTCATTTTCGGTCGGAAAGACCCGGACCTCGCCGACGACGAGTGCGCCGCGCTGAACACTGAGGCGATAGGCGACCGTCCACTTCGCGTCGAGAGACTGCTCGCGCCACGTCTCGTCGACGCTGACGACGGCGCCTTGCCGGATCTCAGATCGACTGACGTCGCACTCGTGCGCGTATGAGCGGTCGACCGCACGAAGGACTGGCCCGCTGAACGTCCGCCCCATCCTCGAGGTCCTCCACTTTCCGACCTTAGCTGCCAAACAACTATAACTCAATACCGTGACACGGAATCAAGACGGCGGTATAGGCGGGATAGGACGACTACACACGACGGAGGAGGCCGAGCATGGAGAAGCTGCTGGACCCGCGCGAGGTCGCCGCGGCGTGGAACGTGCCGGTCTCCTGGGTCTACCAGAAGGCCGAGGCCGGAGTCTTGCCGTCGGTGAAGCTGGGGAAGTACAGAAGATTCGACCCCGTCGCGGTGCGTGAGTGGTTCGAGCGCCAGCGCGTGGACGCCAGTCGGTGATCGTGCGACTACGCGAAGCTGCGCGGGCAGCACGTGGCGAACTTGAGCGCATGATGGACGAGGTTGCGGGGTCGAGTGGCTGCCGTGGCGACCGAGGCTGTCGAAGTGGCTTGATGCGCTTCGCACGCTCGAGGAATCGTCGGCGAGTTCGTCGTGAGGCTCATCGCCCTCCTGCCCTCGCCGTCGCCGCTGGCCGGCCGGTGCCCCGCATGTGAGCAGCCCATGGATGATGCTGGGTGCCGCCTCGGCGTCCACTACGTCGTGAAGCCCGCGGCGGCGAGGCGGACCGGCATCGCCCAGGTCGTCGAGGTCTTCTGCGAGGGGGCGCCGAGCGTCCCAGTGCGGGAGTGCCCGGCATGCGGATGAAGCCGGCCATTCTCGAGCGGCTCCGCGGGGTGCAGCGCGCCGGCGCCGGTTGGAAGGCGTTCTGCCCAGCCCACGAAGATCAGCGAACGCGCAGCCTCTCGGTGTCAGCCGCGCCTGACGGGACGACGCTCGTCCACTGCTTTGCCGGTTGCCCCGCGGACAAGATCGTGGCGGCCGCCGGAATGATGTTCAGCGAGCTGTTCGCCCAGCCGGCTGCGGCGACCTCGAAGAGCATCACCGCGACCTACGACTATCACGACGAGCGCGGCGCGCTGCTCTTCCAGGTGGTGCGCTTCGAGCCCAAGGACTTCCGCCAGCGTCGGCCGGACGGCGGCGGCTGGTCGTGGAGCGTCGCGGGCGTGCGCCGTGTCGTCTACCGCCTCCACGAGCTTGCTGAGATTCGGCGTGTCTACCACGTCGAGGGCGAGAACGGAAAGGCGCTGTCATTGATATGGGTTCCGGAGTAGACGGCTTCGTGTCCTTCCTCTGAAAAGCCCGGAGCCGGCTTGGAGGACGCCCGTTTCGTGCCTCGAAGGTGTGGCCCAGTGTCTTTACGGCGCTGCGAGCCGAGTTCTAGCCGAGCCACCGGACGGCCGGGTCGGTGACGCCGGTCCGTGAGCGGCTGTCAGGCGGCGCAGATACGCCGAATAGGCCACAGCAGCGTCCCGGACATCATCCTCTGCGCTGATATCGTACCGGCGCAGCATGGCCTCGGTCTCGTGGCCGGTGATCTTCATGGCGATCTTCGGGTCGACGCCGGCGCGGATCAGATTGCGCGTGGCGGTGCGACGGAGGTCGTGGAACAGCAGTCCCGGCACGCCCGCCACCTGGCACGCCCGCTTCCAGGTTCCGTCCCACTCGCCCATCGGCCGGCCGTCAACGTGGAAGACGAAGTCGGTCCCCGGATGCCGCTTGGCCCAGCGGCGGTCCACGACTGCCCGGATCTCGGGGAACATCCAGAGCCGGAAGGGCCTGCCCGTCTTGTTGTTCCGAGCCGGCAAATAGATGACGTTGGCGGCTCGGTCGATGCTGGGCCACCGGAGGGCGTGGATCGACCCCTTTCGCCACCCCACGAGGTAGCCAAAATCGAGAACGTCGGCAAAGTCGTCGGGCAGCGCCCGCCGGAGCGCAAGGTAGGCCCGATGTTCCAGGAACCCCTGACGGACATTGTCTTTCTCGCTGAGGTCCTCGGGGAACTCGGGGACATGTGAGACGAGCTCCTTCCGGGCCGCGAGCCTGAAGGCGCGTTTCAGGACTTCGAGGTCGCGGTTGACCGTCGAGTTGGCGGCGGGTCGCAGACGGCGACCGGCGGGCTTGCCGTCCTTCCTGCGGCGGCGGGCCGCCTTGACGCGACCGTGCTTCCGGTCGAGCTGATACTGCGTAATCAGACCCGGGGTGATGTCGCTCACGCGGACGCCGCCGAAGAAGCCCTGGAGGTTGGCGATCCGCGACTCGAGAGAGGCGGTCGACCGTCGGCCCTTGAGCTGATAGTCCTCGCGCACCAGCCTCATCAAGTCCTCGAACTTCAGCGTTCGCTCGACGGCTCCGACGAACCGTTGGCTCGCGACTTCGCCGCGCCGGCGGTCGAGCTGGCGCTGCGCCTTCTTGAGCTCGCTCGAGCGGACGACGACGGTGCCGGGCGTCGAGCCCGGCTCGTATACCACCGAGGTGCTCTCGCGCTGCTTGCGCCCGCGCTGGTCGCGGAAGCGGATCCACAGATGGCGTGAGCGGCGGCGAATGAAGATACCCGGCGCGATCGTCTGCTCCGCGCCGGTCAGGGTAACGACCAGAGAGCTGCTCATGGGTTGGTCCTTGAGAAGAGGCGAGATGACCGGGAGCGCGGTCAGGTGTTGAGGCGACGCGAGTCGGTCAGCGGCCCCGGCGGCTTTCCAGGTACTCCTCGAGGCCGCGCTCGCTGAATCGCAGATAGCGGCCGATGCGAATGGCGAACGGGAAGCTGGAAGCGCGTCGGTACACCGCGTGTGACGAAATCGAGAGGCGCTTGGCGACCTCGTCGACGGTCAGCAAGCGATTGTCTGGCTTCATGCGCTGAGGATCAGCGCAGCTGGCGGCCAGTCGGGCGGCTAGCACGGCGAGCACAGCCGCGAGTTGGCAGAGGACCGACACCGAGTCGGTCGTGGTGAAGTTGGCGACGCGCTCGGGGTGCTGGACGAGGTCCAGCAGGTGACGTAGCTCGATGTCCGCGTCGCCTTCTCGAGGGCCTTCGCGCCTGGCTCGCATGGCACGGCAGCAGCGTATGTGGCAGTTCGACCGGTGCGGCCCCGCTGAAACGGGTCAGGACGCACCTGGTCCTGAACCGGGGAGTCGTCGTGGCCCCGAGGCTGGCCCGGTGCGTGAGGACGACCGAGCAGCGGTACCGAATCATCCGGCGTTGCAGGCGCTCGAACACGTGTCGTCATCCGCGGTGGTGCCGAAAGTCATCCGCGACTCGCTCGAGCCACCCGCGGAGGTCGGCGACCACTTGCTCGGCGTCTGTCTCTGCATCGGGCCGGCATGTCGAGATCAGCGTGGTAAGCCTCGCGGCCGGACGGACGAACATGGACTGTCCGGAACGTTTGATCCCGAGCGCGGTGAGGACGGTCGGCATGGGCAGGCCCAGTCCCTCGTGGAGGAGGCCGAAGCAGGCCCGCCGCAGGTCGTAGAGAGTGACGCGAGTCGGCCCGAAAATCCGCGGTCGAAGCCGGGCGTAGTAGCGCGACTCGAACGTCGAGCTGCAACACGAGAGCCCCCGACTGTCGAGGAGGAGGGTGTTCGACTGCGGCAGGGTCCGAAGCCGGAGGAGCGGGCGGGCTTCATCGAGGTAGAGGTGAAGGAGCGCGCCCAGGCCCGGAAAGTCATCGAGCACCACGACACGCCGCTGCCAGGAAGGTAGGTCGTCATCGTCGAGGGTGATCGCCGCGACGTTCCCCATGGCCGCCAGGACGACATGTGGGCGGTCGCCCCCGACACGAAGCGCGAGGACTTCGACCGAGCGGAATCCGCAGGTGAGCAGAAGCCAGATCGCGAGCCGGTCACGGATCACCTGCGCCCATACCTTTGTGGGATGCCAGGGGACGACGTGCACGCGCTCGTCCCACGCGCGGACCCGCTCGGCGATCCAGAGCCACGAGAGCGACGGATCATACGGGTGGGCTTCCGCGGCCTCGGGCGTCATCGGCCGAGATCCGCGGCGACGTTGTCGAGCCAGTCCTTGAGCTCACCCATCACGGCGTCGACGCCGGGGTCACGAGGGGGCTCGCCGCTGAGCGCCGCCGCATACCGCGCCGCGGCGGCGCTCGGCGTCAGGACGTAGTAGACGCGCCGGGCCGTGTCCTCGGTGTGGCCGAGGACGGCACCGATCGTCGTGAAGTCAAGATCGTAGCCGTTCCGCAGCACGGCGACGCAGATACGACGAAGGTAGTGCACGTAGACATCGTGCGAGCCGAACACCTCCGGGCGAAGGCGGCGCTTGAAGTAGCGGCGGAAGCTGTGCCGATCGAACGGGGTGCCGTCCGAGCGCAGGAACAGATCGCTGGCGTTTGTGGCGTTGCGGCCGCTGAGGAGGGGTTGGCCCTCGTCGGCCAGAAGCTGGACCAGCTCGGCCGCGCCGCGAATGCGACCGATGGGCGCGACGACCCGCTTGTTGTTCTTGGTCTCAGACTCCCGAAGGATCAGCTCCTCGATCCGTCCGGTCGCGCCGCGGATCAGGTTGGGGGCGGCGCCGGCGATCTTGAGGCTCACGAGGTTCTCGATGCGGACGCCCACGAACAGGAGGATCCAGAGCATGACGCGGTCGCGGAGTGTGAGCGCCCACTCGCGCGTGCCGCGGCGCTCACGGCCGTGCGCACGCTGGTCCCACGCGAGCAGACAGCGAAGAACGGTCAGCCAGGAGACGGTTTCCGCGAGCCGCACGGGCCGGAGCACGTAGCCGCGTCGCTTGTGGAGCTGCAGACTCATGATCCGTCGCAGACCCTTCACGACGTGCGGAGGGGCGTCGAGCACGTCGAGCATGCGGAGGAAGCTCGCGCCGTATTCCAGGATCGCGTTACGCGAGCGCACTTCGAGGGAGTCGAAGTAGCACGCCACCCAGGTGAGATCGACCAGCGCGTCGATGAGTCGGGGTAGGGCACTCACGTTCGTGAGGCGCAACGGGTAGTCAGGCATGCCGATCTCCTCCTGTGCCGTCGTCCTGGCGGTGCTCGCGGAGCAGGAAGCGGGCGAACATCGCGAGATGGCGACGGGTGGTAGCGATCGTCGTCGGTTCGAGGACCCTGTGATAGTGCGCGTCGACGGCGCGCACGAGGTCTTCGATCTGTTCAGCATACGGGCCGAGTGGCTGGTGAGGCGCGTCCACGGCGCCGAGGAGAGCGAGCAGGCTCTGGATGATCCAGCCGTAGCGCTTGAACGTCGTCCCGCTGTAGCCCCAGCCCTCGAGATAGCGGACGAAGTCGTCGAAGTCTCTCGTCGGGTCGGGCGGGGCGAATGGATCGAACCCGCGGTGCCGGCACCGCGCCGCCCAGAGGGCCCAGGCCCGGCGGTACTTCGGATTCGGGCGCGAGCCCGTCGAGGCGAAGCGGGCACAGAGCTCGGCCCAGGCCGCCGCTCCGCCGCCGAAGAGGTCGCGACGGGCCTGGAAGACGAGCAAGGCGAAGTGGTTGAGGAGCTGACGATAGACGCGTCGCGTGTCCGACGTGAAGCGCGGCGTCCCGCCGGCATCGCTGCCGTCGAGGAAGGCAACGAGCGGGTCCACCATCTCGAAGCCCTCGCGGCGGACGTAGCGGAAGAAGTGCGCCACGGTGAGCAACTCCGGGGCGATTCCGAGTGCGGCGGCGTAGCCACGGGCGAACGGCAGGACCTTGGCCAGCGTGAGCCCGAAGTGGGCGACGACGGCGACGGCGAGGGTCTCCGAGGGAAGGATCGACATCAGGAGACCCGGGTCGGGCGACCGTGCATGGCCATGCCGGAGCGGTCGGCGAGGGCGCGGCAGGCGCAGGGTGCGACGAGACGGGAGAGCACGACGAAGGGGCATCGGGCGAAGGGCTCCGGGTCCCAGGGAGGGACCATTACAAAAACGGGGAGGAGGATGGCGCCGGCGATTACAGGGCGATCGGCGCGTCGGTCCGCAAATCCGTGAAAGATAGGCGATAGACGCCGGTCGAGGGCGGAGCGGCAGGGCGCGGGGACCACCCCCCCTCCAGCCATAGATGGTTTGAACGCGCGGGCGGCGGACGGCGGATCAGACCAGGTCTCACGCGTAGATAGACGATTACAAAGCCGCTTGCTCATGTCCGGGCGGAGGGCGGAGTCAATTACAAGCGCCGGAGCGCGGTAGGCGGAGAGCCTGCCTGGCTTGCATCGATCGTCAGCCTAGTCGCGCGAGGCCCCAGCCGACGCCAGCGAGGTGGCTCACGAACCAGATAGAGGTGAGCCAGGCCGGGCGAGATTGGCGGGTCGGCGCGGATACCGTTGCGTGCCGACTGACGTGAGGACCTTCCGAACTCGGCGAGACCAGACGGCCAAGACCGCGCACGCACCTCGAAGCGGTCGAGGAAGTTGGACGATGTCCAGCGAAGAACCGCCACCGACGGGATTCTCGAGACGAGTTCGCTCGAGACGGAGCCTCAACAGTCGCCGATCCGGGTTAGATCGCGATGCTCCGCCGACTAGGGATCAGGGCTGAGTCCCCACTCGATGTCCTCGCGAATGAAGCGCTCTTGAAGCTTCACCTGGTACCGCAAACCCTTGAGGGCCGAGCGGATAGCATCCTCCTCAGAGCGGAACCATCCCGCCCGGATGTATCCCTCGAGCTCGGCGGCCAGCTCGTCCGGGAGCTCGACCTGAATGGTCTTCACGGCTCACCTCCTGTCTTCCTGCGAATCGTTGTCCCACTGTCCACCTTGGGCTGTGAGGTCGCGGGTTGGTTTCCATCGAATTATAGGCAGCGAGCACGGAGCGCTTGATCGCGCGCGCCCGACCGCTGCGCGGAGCGCCTCCTATTCGGGAACTTGCCATTGGCCCTCAAATGTCCTATTTGACATTACAGTTAAATAGGGACATATTGGACTCGGATGCGAGGGCGGTGTAGGAGGGGCCGTGCCCTTTACGTTGAACCTGCCCGAGCCGTGGCCGAGCCGCGGCTGGAAGGTCAAGATCCGCGACCGCGAGCGACTCGAACCGCCGCATGTCACGATCCTGCAGAAGACGCGTGCGTGGCGGTTCAATCTGCGGTCCGAGACGTTTCTCGATGATGAGCCAGACCCGAAGGACGTTCCGAAGGAAATCGTGGATGAGATACGCTCGAACCTCACGCTCCTTCGACAGGCGTGGGATCGCATGTTCCCGGGGAATCCGATTTCATCGGAGGAGCCGCACGATGAGTGAGCCGCTTCTCGTTGTAGAGCCCCGCGGTCACGCAAACCGCGAACTTGCCCGCCTTGACGCCGACCGCCTGCGCACGGAGTCCGAGATTCGCGACGCATTGGAGCGAAGTGGGCGCCGTGCCGTCTGGGTTGCACCCAGCGTTGCGGCTGTCCAGCTACTCCTAGCCGCTCTCGCTGGTCGCTCTAAGGGGGACCAGAGGCTTCTGTCGTTAGAACCTGCGAATGGGGCGCGACATAGCCTTTTGCATGCGATCTTTCGCTTCGTCGTCTCCGCAGACGAAGGCATTCGACTGCTTCGAGTCGATGAACTCGCTGACGTGCTCGGTGCGGCCAACCGCGAAGATCTGTTCGTCGGCGTCGCAGTCGCAGATGCTGCGGTCGTTCTATACCGCGGAAATCTCGAGCCCATGGTCGTACCGCTTGCCAGGTTCCGCACACGTGCCGGCGGACCTAAGCCAGACACTGCCGATCTCGCGATCATGGACTCCGGCCAAACGGTGCGATTGGGCGAATACGAGGCTGCTACGGACGCCATTCTCTATGAGTTCGACGCTGCTTATCGACGGCGCGCCAAGAAACGCGAAGTCGAGCGCGACAACTCGTTCGGGGGCGCGCTACGTCGCCTACGCCTACAGAAGGGACTTCGCCGAAACGACTTCGACGGCGTCACCGCAAAGGAGATCGCCCGTATCGAACGCGGTGAAGTAAAGAAGCCACGCCCGCGGACAGTCGCCATACTGGCGAAGCGCCTCGGCGTGCCCGCCAAGCAAGTCGCGACGTACTAGTGCCGGCCGAAGACGGCTCGAGACGAGCACTCACGGCGCGGCTCAGCCAAGAGCGCGCTGGTGCAAGCGCTCGCCGCGGCCGCCCGATAGGCCAGCCTGCACAAAGCGGCTCGATCGTGGAGAAACGCGCCGCTTGCTGTCGCTTCGGCTGGCATCATCGGATGCCGGCCCGTTCACCGGCGACCTTCAGCGACCGATGTTATTCCGTTGTTCCGGTCTCAGGTCACGTTCCAAGAAATGGAACATGGCCTGAACACGGAACGCGGCGTCTCCCGACAGGCCCCCCGGATTCGAGGCCAGAACGGGAAGAAGAACGTCCCGTCTTGCGCCGAGTCGAGGCCTCACGAGGACGAACGACGTTCCCCCAGGACCGTCATGTAATAACGAAAGAAGCTCTCGTCGAGCTGCCGGAGTGCTCGACGTTGGCGGACCAGTTCGTCGGTGAGACCATGCTGTTCGAGCGGCAGGAGCGCCACGAGTTGGCGGAACACACGGGCGGCGTCTCCGGCATCGGGGATGTCGTCGGCACGGAAGAGGCGCGACAGGCCCCGATGGCGGAGCAGTAGCCAGGCGGGGAACCAGGCCGCCATCGGAGCCCTGTCAGCGAGCGACGCCTCGAAGGGGAAGGCTCGTTCGAAGGCGACCCAGGCTGCGCGAATGCTGGAGTTCGGGACCGTCGGCGCGCACGTCTCGAAGAGAAGCGGATCCATCCAGCAGAGCGGCAGCCACAGGCGAATCGCGATCTCGGGCGCGCCGAGATGGTGCTGCGCCAGCCCCATCCAGTAGCGTAAGAAGGGCGTCTCCGCCCATCCCGGTTCGTCCTCGGCGGCAGCGCGCACGTCCTTCCACTCGCCGTATTGCTGGCACAGCCAAGCCCGATGCGCCCGGGGATAGGCGGCGTCGAAGGGGAAATCGGCCGCTGTCGCGGCCAGCGCCTGCCACACCGGGCGGAGAAAGGCGTCGGCGTCCGCTCCGAGGAAGCGCCGCGCCGCCGCGACGAGCTTGCGTTCGGCCAGCTCGATGCGCTCGGTCAGCGCCACGTGGGTGGCGGGAGGCGCGGGCGCTGTCAGCGCCTCGACCAGCACGGTGAGCGCCACCAGGTCGGGGTGGTGCGGGTGCTCCTGGCGGAGGCGATGCAGGCTCGTCTCGGTGCGCCCGACATCGCGGCTGATGAGCCCGGTCGCGATCTCGTGGACGAGGATGGCGTCTCGGCCGTCGACGAAGAGGTCGAGCTGTCGCCGGTCGACCGCCTGCTCCGCGGACGGTGGCGCCGGTCGCGCCGAGGTCGAAGCCTGTCCGCTCAAGAGGCGGCGTCCTGCCAGGGCCTGCGCGCGCGATCTACGACGGGCTCCATGGCGGCGCCAAGCTCTGGTTGCGCGGTCGCGAGTTCGAGCGGGACTTTGCCAGGCCATACGAAGTGCCTCGCGTAGGCCTCCTCGAGCTTGGGATCGCCGCTCCTGGTGAAGCGGAGCGCCTGCTTCGGTCCCTTGCCCCAACGCCGGTAGACGGTGACGGACGGCACCAGATTGAGGGCATGCGCGTGGAATCGAAGGATGCGCAGGAGCCGGGAGAGGCGGGTGAGGTTGCAGTTGATGACCTGCTCCAGGGTGGGCACCCGACCACGACGCCAGGCCTCGAGGTGATCCGACGCAAGCAGGCCCATGCCGACCAGAACGTCGACGGGTGCCACGACCGTGCCGCGCTGGAGGATGGTCGCCACCGTGCGGACGATCCGTGGGTAGAGCGGATCCTCGCGGTACGCCGTGATGCTGAGCGTCCGCCTCCGATGCGAAGCCTTCCCCATCAGGCCGAAACTCATCGCTATTCGCGCCTTCGTGATCGCACGGCAGCACAAACTATCCGCCGCCCACCCAGTGACGATAGGCGTCGATCCATTCCGCTCCCGGTGGTCGCGGAGACGGCAAGGGCAGGTCGAGAATTGGGATGGTCTGCCCGCCTGCAGACCGCGACGATTTCCTCGCTTCGCGTCAGGTCGACACGCTCAACGATGACGGGGACTCCGAGGACCTTGGTCTCGAACGGCAGCGCAAGGTTGTCCTCGATCATCGTGTACAGGCCCACCACCTGCTCGGACTCGTTGTAGCAGTCGACGACCGCCTCTTCGACCAACCGATCGAGCCGTGCTTTGCTGAGTCGCGAAGAGGCGCGCCTACCCTTCCGCTTGATCGTCATCCATCTCCTCGTGTCTGAAGCGCGCCGGATCGCGGACATAGCCGATCGCGCGATAGCCACGCACGCGCTTCTCGAACATCCGGGAGAGTACGGGGACGTTGCGGTCGACGTAGTCGTAGATGCGGACCTCCGTCTTCCCGGGATGCAGGCGGTGGAGGCGACCGGCATACTGCACCAGAGTGCCCTTCCACGAGACGGGCATCGTGAGGAAGAGCGTATCCAGCCTGGCGTCGTCGAACCCTTCGCCGATGTAACGGCCGGTCGCGAGGAGCAGTCGCGGCTCGGCGTCCGGGATGGCGGCGAGCGTTGCCGCCACGGCATGTCTCTCGGTCGGCGTCATGCCGCCACGAAGGACGACGACATGACGGGCGACGCCCTGAAGGATGGCCGCGAGGAGTTCAAGATGATCCTTGCGCTCGGTGAGCAGGATCGGAGAGCGGCCCTCGGCCAGCGCGGTCGTGACATCGTCGAGGATCAGACGGTTACGCTGCTCATCGTTCGCCAATGCCGCGTAGAGCGGCTGGATGCGTTCCACGGGTACTGCCTGATCACGACCGAACGCGGTCTCGCGGACGATCAGCCGGTGTT
>Ga0137380_10004292_pt1 | contig 12551 bp, 8 predicted proteins | sample SagtaG_17_FD_104809 | JGI IMG/M metagenome (GOLD analysis project Ga0137380, IMG submission 104809) | Vadose zone soil microbial communities from Sagehorn Ranch, Mendocino, California, USA - Sage2_L_100_16 metaG | ecosystem: Environmental > Terrestrial > Soil > Vadose zone | place: USA... | reverse complement strand
GGGATCGGTAATGCGAGAAACGATTTTGAGTAGCGTGCTCGTGGCCGCGGCCATCTAGCAAAGAGCGTGTGGTCAGACCCAAGTCCGTTGTGTACCCCGCCATACCTTGGACCACAAACGAGGTTTCCACGCCGTTATCTTCAAAAACGGCTAAGATCCTGCGCTGAAACAATTCACCGCACCAACGGTCGCCCTCGTAAGTGAAGATCGAAACACGTCTCGCTTTCACTCTCCGCCTCCAGTGTCCGGCATCGCACGCTCAGAACCAGTGACAGCTGATCGAATGCCTGCTATCGATTTTGAGAAACCGCAGGGCCGTCGGGTTGATTTCACACCTCTTTCCAAATCTCTCCGTGTGGATAGGCGTGCTTGCTCAGAGTTGCTGCATGTACCTGAATGCTATATCCAGGGTTTTTGGGCACCTGATAATACCCGTTCACGATGCACTCTGGATCAACGAAATGCTCGTGCAGGCTGGCGCGATGATCTCTCCGTTTGCAGCCAAAACTTGTACCCCATCCATACACGCACTTAAGCGGGCAGCCACCACGTGTACTAAAGGCGGGTTCATGATGTCGCGGCGAGTCTTCTGCTCAGCCGCAGTGCCGATTACGTAGTCCTCAACATCGGCCGCCAAGCTCCCCCATCCCAGGCCGGGATCATGATCATAAAGTCCGCCACCACGGAAAATTACAAGCTTTCCAGGATAGAAGACGGGTGAGTAATGTTCCTCAGCCTGGCGCAACACGCGGGCTATGTGTAGCTGACGCCATTGTTGTGGGACTTTGATGCCGGCGGCAACAAAGCAACGGCAAGCCAGCTTGTGCAGCGTAGAGAACCCGTGATTCCTCAGTCGCTGCAACCGCCACCGCAGAGCTCTTTGCAGCCTGCCTCCGGAGCGTTTCACCTCCTGATTGGCAATCCGGTCGGCGCCTTCGGGCTTGTACGGTCTCTCTGTGGGTGGACGGTTGAATCGCAGCGGAGCACTGAACATGACAACCATCTCAGCCGAGTCGCCCTGCTCCAGGAGTTGCTGTGCCATTTCAAAAGCTACCAGCCCACCGAAACAGTAACCGCCTAGGTGATAAGGTCCATGCGGTTGAACCTTGCGCATTTCAGCGATGTAATGGGCCGCCAAGGCCTCGATTGTCGTTCGAGCGATGCGACCGCCATCCAGTCCCTCCGGCTCGAAACTGTAGAATGCTTGATCGGGTCCCATCGCGCCAGAGAGCCGATGCAGAAAAAGCGTGTTCCCGGTGCCGCCATGAACGCAGAAAAACGGCGGCCGCGAGCCTGATGCCTGGATCACAACCAGCGTGCGATAGATGAAGTCCTTGCGCTTCGCGCGAAGCCGCTGTGCTAGTTCCTCAATAGTCGGAGCTTCAAAAAGTGCACTGAGCGGAATATCTTCGCCGAACTGCCGAGAAATCTCCATAAACAGTCGCGCAGCCAGAAGCGATCTTCCTCCTAAATCGAAGAAGCTCGTCCGTACCCCGATGGGGTGAATACCCAGCACTTCTTCCCACATCCTAACCAGCTTTCGCTCGATCGAGTCGCGGGGCTCCAAGTACTCACCGCCAAAATCAAAATCGGTTGCCTGCGGCGCAGGAAGGAGCTTGCGATCCACTTTGCCGTTTGGTGTCAGAGGAAACGTCTCCAGCGGCACAAATGCGGCGGGCAGCATGTAATCAGGTAGGGACTGTCTCAGATGCTGCCGAAGTTCGGAACGCGAAGGTACATTACCGGACACGAAAACAAGATAAGCTGCCAGGAACTTCTCTCCGGGCTTGTCCTCTCGTGCGACGACCACCGCCTGCTTCACGCTCGGATGCTGCTCAAGGACCGCTTCTATCTCTCCCAGTTCGATGCGAAATCCGCGGATTTTAACTTGGTGATCGAGCCGGCCCAGAAACTCGATCATGCCGTCGCCTCGAGACCGGACCAAATCTCCGGTCTTGTACATGCGCGCATCGGGCGGTTGGGAAAAAGGATCGGCCACAAACTTTCCAGCCGTCAGTTCCGGTCGTTCGAAATAACCACGCGCGAGGCCCTCCCCTCCGATGTAAAGCTCACCCTCCTGGCCGGCGGCCACGGGCTGCCGCTTGTCATCGAGCACGTACAAAGCGGTGTTCGCAATCGGACCACCGATGGGAATCGAACGTTCTTCGCCGCCGCGCACACGGTAGATGCTCGACCAGATTGTCGTCTCGGTCGGGCCATAGAGGTTCCAGACCGAATGCGCGCGTTTCACGAGATCACGCGCGAGCTCGGGAGACAGGGCCTCGCCTCCACACAAGATCCGCATCCCAGGATTGCCCATCCAGCCGGACTCGATGAGCAGTCGCCAAGTGGCCGGTGTGGCTTGCATGACCGTGACCTGGGCATCACGCAGCATCTCTGCCAGCCGCCGTCCATCCTGCGTAGCCTCGCGGCTGGCAATAACCAGCCGGGCCCCGGTTATCAGCGGCAAATACATTTCTAGCCCGGCAATGTCGAAGGAGAGGGTGGTCACTGCCACCAGAACATCGTCAGCGCTGAGTCCGGGCTCGCGCTGCATCGAGCAGAGAAAGTTAACGACACTGCGGTGTTCGACTTGCACTCCCTTAGGCCGCCCCGTTGATCCGGAGGTGTAAATGACGTACGCGAGATTCCGCGAACCGATGTTGCCTTTTGGATGCTCGTCTGGCTGGCAAGCGGGCTCCGGCAGGCCGGAATCAACGGTTATGAGTTCCGCGCCAGTCTGAACCAGAGAACCACGAAGTGCGTCTTGCGTGATAAGCATTTTCACGCCGGCGTCTTCCAGGATGTACCGAATGCGGTCAGGTGGATAGGCTGGATCGAGTGGAACGTAAGCGCCGCCTGTCTTCAGAATTCCAAGCAGCCCAACCACCATGTCCAGCGAGCGCTCAACACAGAGACCAACCAAAAATTCCGGGCCGACACCTTTCATGCGCAACCGATGTGAAAGCTGATTGGCCCGGGCATCCAGTTCCGCATAGGTCAAGCTCTCGCCATGGAAGCGGACAGCTTCAGCATCCGGCGTGCGGCGGACTTGAGCCTCAATCAACTGATGAATGCAAAGATCGCGAGGATATTCCGTCAATCTGCTCTCCTTCGACAGACAGGCTTGCGCAAGGGGAGGGTGTCTGGAAGTTTAACACGACCGTGACTACCGGCCGATTCGAGGATTCCTGATCCAAATTGCCTAAGATTTGAAGCCTTCAGGACCTCTCGAACGGCGGCCTTTCCTCAGATTGGGGGAGAAATTCAGACGCCAAGGACAAGTGGTGCAAAATATTGCACTTTGAGGGGTGAAACCTTACCCCGCTTGGAGGTGTGTCCTACGCCTTCAATAGCTAAGCTGCACGGTGGCTCCTGAGATGATTGTTGTCAGCCCGGTCCGGCACCCGACGCAGTACATCCAGAAGACACTCTCAACTCGTCGGGGGCAGTTTCCGTGTGCCACCGCTGTTTCATGACCATGACGTCATTCCAAGGGGCTTTGCCGGTTCCGTAGTAGTCGGACTCCACCACCGTGATCCGGGCTGCCTCCTCGACCAGGTCGGTCATCACCCCGTTGATGTCAGCCCAGATACCGACGATGTAGTCGCCGGGCACCAGTGTGAAGCTGGGAATATCGCAGACCAGAACCTTTGGACCCGGTTCTGCTTTGCGCGGACGATCCGGCTCAAAGCGGCTATGGGCCGTAAATACTCTCTGGCCATAAAGGCTGAAGAAGCCGATCCCGACGTCGAAACTCTCTACCGGGTTGTCTAAATGAAGGTGGATGCGGATTTTCAAGGCATCGCCGATTTGAAGGCAGCTCAATGGTTCACCGCCCGGACCGTAGAACTCGGCTTTATCCAGCAATGGTGAGCTGCCGTGCCCGCGTCTCGGAGAATCTTTCAGATTCACAATGTGACTTTTATTCTCCCCTGCACTGGTCGCCTGACGCTTTAGGTAGTGCTGAACAGCCTCCTTCGCCGTGCCAAGAAAACTCAACTGTCCCTGTTCGAGAACCACCGCATGCTGGCAAAGGTTTTCGACAGTGGCCATATTGTGAGAAACGAACAACACGGTGCGGCCGCTCTGGCGCACTTCGTTCATCTTTCCCAGGCACTTCTTCTGGAAGGCGATGTCGCCAACTGCGAGCACCTCGTCCACCACCAGGATTTCCGGATTGAGATGGGCGGCCACCGCGAATGCCAGGCGCACGTACATCCCGCTGGAATAACGCTTCACGGGAGTGTCGAGGAACTTGCCGACTTCAGAGAAGGCCACGATCCCGTCAAACTTGGCAAGAATTTCAGAACGCCGCATTCCGAGGATCGCGCCATTGAGAAAAATGTTCTCCCGGCCCGTCAGTTCGGAATGAAAACCGGTCCCGACTTCCAGCAGACTGGCAAACCGCCCGCGCAGTTTCACATGACCTTCGCTGGGATCGGTAATGCGAGAAATGATTTTGAGAAGCGTGCTCTTGCCCGCGCCATTCCGCCCGATGACTCCGATGCACTCGCCTTCCGGTACATCAAACTCCAGATGGCGCAGCGCCCAAAAGCGCTCTTTCCCGCTCGCATGCGGGTTCTCTCTGCCGCGCAACCCGTTCCAGGGTTGGCGGGCCTTGCGCAGCAGAAACTCGCGGAAATTCTCCGTGCGGAAGGCGGTGCCGAGCTGGTACTCCTTCCCAAGATTGCGAATTTCGATGATTGGCTGCATTCAGATAATGTCGGCGAACCGCCGCTCCATCCTGCCAAAAACGAAGAGGCCAACGATGAACAATAACAGGCATACGGTGAGCGACGAGGCAACCAATTGCCATGATTCGCCGGTGCCCAACAAGCAACGCCGGAACCCCAAAACCACACCCGACATGGGATTCACGGCTAAAATCCACATCCAGCGTTTGGGGACATATCGCACGGGGTAAATAACCGGCGTGACAAACAGTCCCATTTGGATCAGGAAAGGTACGGCGTACTTCACATCTCTAAAATTGACGTTGAGCGCTGAAAGCACCAGTCCGATCCCGCCCGCGGCCAGGAACGCGGCCACAATGAAAATCGGCAGAAAAAAGACGGCAGCAGTCAGCCGCCAGTGGTACCAGATCAAGAGCACTGAGAATATACCCAAGCTGAGCAGGAGATCCATTAGCAAGGCGCTGACCGCCGCGAGCGGAATAAAGAGTCTCGGGAAGTAGATTTTGGATACGAGGTTCTGATTTCCGATCAGGCTGTTGCTGGATTGCGTGACGCTAGCCGAGAAGAATGTCCACGGTGCCAGTCCTGCGAATGCAAACAGGGGATAAGGGGCGCCGTCAGTCCCGACGCCTGCCAGGCGATGGAAAATAATCGTGAACACAATCATGGCGATGAGCGGCTGCAAGACTGCCCAAAGTCCTCCAAGGAGAGTTTGCCGGTATCGCACCTTGATGTCCCGCCAAACCAGGAAGGCAAACAGTTCTCGATAGCGTGTCACCTCTCGGAAATCAATGAGGTGCCATCCCGTCCGCGTCTTGATCACCAACTCGTAGGAAGACATAGTGGTCCGTTCAAAGTGTAACAAGCATGGCGCGCCTAAAAGATCACAAAGTGACGTGTCGGTGTGAACCGGATAGGTCTCAACGTTTCCAGGGTCTCAAGTTCAAGGTATTTGACTTTGAAACCCTCGGACCTTTGAAACTTCTCGCGTCAGGGGGAGAAAAACTACGCGCCAGATTGGGCCAAGATTCTCACAAATCTGAGTTCCCTGTCCAGCAGTCTTAGGTGAATTTCTACCATGTAACCTATTGAAAAGCAAAGTTACCTTCGGTATTTCAGGGCCCGCGTTTCGCAGCGAGCGAACACACCGAGTTAGCACAGGGCGAGGCGATCAAATGTGAAGAGTCGAGGTCTCAACGCAGGCCCGGTATGTGCGATTGATCTTGCGAGTTACTGCGGTGATATTCATGCAGAATACCGCCGTGACCGGCACCGGCTTATGTTATAAATTACAGAACGTCTTGCCATCCCCCAAAGTGCTCGCCGGAGTTTCCGGTAGTGATTTCTTTTTCAGCATTATGGAAGGATGATTAGCTAATGCCTCCGTCCGCCATTTCAGAGCCAGTGACACTACGCCTTCCCCGCACTTACGACGTCGCTCAACTGGTGCGTGATTTACAGGTTCTGCGGGATGTGAAAGCAGCGCCTCAGCCTGGGCCATATCACCAAGGCGAGTGGACGGGTATTGCTCTGCACTCGATGGGAGGCAAGCAGTCGGTATTTCCCAGCGCGGCCGGCACAGATCATTACTGCGAGACCGAGGAGTTGCAACGGGCTCCTTACTTCAAACAAATCCTGAATGATCTGCAGTGCCCCAAAGAGGTCGTGCGGATTCTGTTTTTGCCTCCGGGTGGTCATATCAGAGACCACTTCGACTTCCATACCAGCTTTCAATTCGGACTTTTGCGCTTGCACATCCCGATTATCACGCATGCCGACGTCGTCTTCGTGATCGATGGGCAACGCATGTCTTGGAACCCTGGAGAGCTATGGTACGGCGATTTCGCCAAGGTGCATTCTGTCAAGAACAACAGCCCGGTGGTTCGCGTACACATGGTGATAGATGTTCAGATCAATGATTTCGTCCTGAGCCTGTTTCCTGAAGATTTCATAGAACGGCGCCGCACGGAGGGCATCTCGATTACCAAGGATCCGGTGCCGGCCTCTGAATCCGAATTGCGCCGCTTCGCCTGCGATTTTCGTATCCCCGGCGAGTTCATGCCCATGTTTGTCATTGGCAAGCCGCTGACGACACTAGTAAAAGGAACCAATGCGGCGGTACGCTTGCTTGACGGGAAGCTCACTGTCCTAATAGATAACGCGCCGGCCTTCCGTTTGGAACGCGTCTCGGACGACACGTTTGGGATTTCGGGTCTGCCTCCTGGAATGACGCTGCAGTTGAAGCGGGAAAATCACCTGGTGCGAGAGGTGGTCCTGCATATGAAAGGGCTTCCCAAAGACCTCTATTCTGCGCGCCTCGGGATCTTTCAGGGTCCGATGGTGAGTGCACAGAGTGTTTCGCTTCCGGTCACCAATTCGACGGTAGACGCAGTGGGTTCGCTCAGCTGAGTTCTCGGCCATGCCCAGTGTCGAAGTCACAACCGCGCATCCCACAGCCCCGAGAGAGTCCGCCGATAACCATCGAGGAATAGCTCCTGGCATTCTTGCGCGTCCTGCAGGATGGACTCTGTGTCTTACACTCCTGTTGGCAATCGCTGTCTGGCGGATCGTCTCGACCTATCACGTATTCAACCACACCATCGATGAGCCTTCCCATATTGCGTGTGGTATCGAGTGGTGGGAGAAAGGCGTCTATCAGATCGAGACCAAGCATGCTCCGCTCGCGCGAATCTCTGTTGCGCTGGGCCCTTATCTCGCAGGCGTGCACGCGATAGAAGCGAGCACTTGGCGAGATACTTACCCGATCTTGTCGGCGGACGGACACTATTGGCGCAACTTGACTCTCGGCCGCATCGGTGTATTGCCCTACTTTGTTATCGCTACGATAGTCGTGTTCTTGTGGACGAAGCGGCTCTTCGGCGCGCCGACAGCGCTCCTTGCCGCCGCCATCTTCACCTTGCTGCCGACAATGTTGGCGCACTCCGCCGTAGCCACCACCGACGTCCCGTTGGCTGCCATGTTCTGCTGCGCCCTCTATGCGTTTACGCTGTGGCTGCGCGAGCCTACCTGGCGAACGGCTGCGCAATTCGGCGTCACCACGGGGTTGTCTCTCAGTACGAAATTCTCTACCCTGGTTTTCCTGCCAGCGTGTGCTGCAGCGATCCTGGTGTTCTATGCCGCGGCAGGGCAGCGAAATTGGCGTGCACTCTTTCGGACTCTTGCGGTGGTTGCGCTGTGCGCGTTCTTCGTCACCTGGGCGGTCTATCGTTTCTCGCATGCTCCGCTAAATCAGGTAACGAAGCTTCCTGATCGTGCTGCGGCAAAGGTATTTGGGAACTCGTCGCGCGTGACCGCTGCTGTCCACCATGTCACTTCCTGGGTACCCGTGCCTGCTCCCGAACTTTTCGACGGAATCCGGACGTTGCGTAATCAAAACAGCGAAGGGTACAGAGGGTTCCTGTTCGACCGCGTGAGAATGGGAGGCTGGTGGTACTTCTTTTTGGTTGCACTTGCGCTAAAGACCCCGCTTGCCGTGCTCTTGCTCGCGGCGGTTGGAGTGGTGGCCGTGGTTCGTCGATACTCGCGAAACCGGGGCGATTGGGAGACTGTGGTCCCATTAGCGGCTGCGGCCATGGTGATGATCGTTACTGCGCCAAGCCGGATCAACATTGGCGTGCGCCACGTTTTGCCGATGTACGTGTTCCTCAGCATTCTGGCTGCGGTGGGGTTGGCGATGCTTTGGGCGCGTCGCGATCAACGACTGATCTCACGGACAGCGGCGATTCTACTGTGCGCTTGGCTCGCGATCTCATCGGCGCGCTCGCACCCTGATTATCTCGCTTACTTTAACGAATTCGGCGGCCGCGATCCATCCCGGCTGCTGGTGGTGAGCGATTTTGATTGGGGACAAGACCTGGCACGTCTCTCGACTTATTTGCGTGAGCAGCAAGTGAAGCACGTCACCATTGTGTTTGATGGTTACTTCGTTCCTGATTCGCTAGGACTCCCTGAAACACTATTGATAACCACACAATGTGACGCCAAGCCTGCGGGTTGGGTCGCCATGGAAGTGCGTCGCGCACGGCTTCATCCCGACTGTTATCCATGGCTTGCTCAGCAGCATTTGATTACCACGGTCGGCAAGACGATGTGGATTTACTACGTGCGCGAACCGTAGTTAGGATCGGCATTTATTCGTGCGCTTTGGCATCCGGGGCGCCCTAGGCGGACAACTTGTCACCACCGAACCAGACTTTTCATCTCCTGCAGCCGCGTCCGTATCCCTCCAAGCTCTCCCTTGTAATTCCTATGTATAACGAGGAAGCGGTGGTCCCGTTTCTGCGCCAGGCGCTTGAGCAGTTTGTGACCGAGATCCGCTGCGAAACGGAAGTCATTCTGGTGAACGATGGTAGCTGCGACTCGACGCTGGCCAAGATTGCTGGCTGGGCTTTGGAGGACTCGCGCGTTAAGGTAGTCCACTTTTCGCGCAACTTCGGGCACCAGAGCGCTTGTGCTGCGGGGCTCGATTTTTCTTCAGGCGATGCGATTGTTCTGCTCGATGCTGACTTGCAGGACCCACTCCAGGTTATCCACGAAATGATTCGTCGTTATTGCGAAGGCTATGACGTAGCCTACGCTGCGCGCCTGCGGCGTGTGGGTGAGACGTGGTTCAAGCGATTTAGCGCCTGGCTGTTTTACCGCCTGATGCGCGGACTCGTGCACAAGAATCTTCCGGCCGACGCTGGGGATTTCCGCCTGATTTCGCGGGACTGTCTCGATGGCCTCCAACAAATGCGCGAGACCCATCGCTTCCTGCGCGGCATGGTTGCCTGGGTGGGTTACGCACAAATCGCGGTTCCCTATGAACGTGCTGCGCGCGTCGCCGGGGAAACCAAGTATCCGCTGCACAAAATGCTGTCGTTTGCCTGGACGGCGGCAACATCGTTCTCGATCCTGCCGCTCCGGATCAGTATGATCATGGGTTTCATGGTGACCCTGTTCGGAATTGAGGAAGCCGCGCGTGCGGTGCTGGCACACATCTTTCATTGGTACACGGTCACGGGCTGGTCGTCGCTGATCGTTACGATATGCGTGATTGGCGGCACCTTGCTCATCAGCATTGGCGTTCTGGGCGAATACGTCGGCAAGCTCTACGAGCAATCGAAGCGTCGTCCTTTATATTTGGTGGCGCGCACTCTCAACCTTGAAGCAAAGCCCGCAGCGGCGAGCGAACCACTCAGGGAAAAGGAATACCAATGAGTCATTCCGAACTTGACGAAGATTCCTTTCGTACGACTAATATGCAGTGGACTGACTCAGCCGACGAAACTGATGCCCACCCGATGCTGAGCGCTCACGACTATGAGCAGGTAGCGATTAAATTCAACCAGAGTGTGGTGCCGTATCCCGATAAGTGCGTTCACGAACTGTTTGAGGACCAGGTTAAGCGAACTCCTCAACATACCGCACTGCGATTTCATGAGCAGGTGTTCACTTATCAGGAATTGAACGTGCGTGCCAACCAGCTCGCGCATTTCCTCCGTAAGCGTGGAGTTGGACCGAACGTTCCTGCCGCTTTGTTCGTGGAACGTTCGGCCGAGATGATCATCGGGCTTCTCGCAATTCTCAAAGCCGGTGGTTGCTACGTGCCGCTAGTCCACGACGATCCCCAGGCCCGGCTTGCCTGTCTCTTGGCGGACACCCAGCCTCCGGTGCTGCTCACTACCCGCAAATTGCTGCCACGGCTGCCGGTTTATGGCGGGGAAGTTGTACTTTTCGATGAATCCTTGCACACGGAGCCCGTCAGCAATCCCGAGAACAAGACTAAGTCCAGCGATCTCGTGTGCATTATCTATACCTCGGGTTCCACGGGAGCTCCTAAGGGCGTGGCGGCGCGACATTCCAATCTCGCCAATTATATTCAGTTCATCTGTCAACGGCTGGGGAATCCGCCGGGATGGCACTTTGCCACCGTCTCTACCATTAGCGCCATTCTGGGAAACACCTGCGTTTTTGGTTCTCTGATGTCCGGCGCTTGTCTGCACGTGATTGACTACGAAACCGCTATGGCGCCGAACCTTTTTGCTGACTATGTCGCCGCGCATCCCATCGACGTGATGAAGATTGCGCCTTCGCAACTGAGCGCTTTGTTGAACGGCGCCGGAGGCAGACCGATCTTGCCCCGCGAGTACGTCGTCATCGGCGGCGAGAAATTTACCTGGGAATTGCTGCAACAGATTCGTGAGAACGGGACCTGCAAGGTGATGAATCACTATGGTCCCACAGAGACAATGGGTTGCTGCACGTTTGTCGTAGATGGCCATGACTTTGGCGAGCGGAAGCCCGCCACCGTGCCTCTCGGACGGCCGATGTCCAACCAACAGCTCTACATTGTCGACCGGCATCTGCAGCCGGTTCCTGTAGGTGTGGCCGGCGAGCTTTGTATGAGCGGAGCGGGACTAACCCAGGGTTATTTCAATCAGCCGCAGCAGACTGCAGAGAAATTTGTTGCAAACCCGTTCTCCAAAGACCCATCAGCCCGTCTCTATCGGACGGGCGACCTCGCGCGTTTTCTCCCCGACGGCAACATTGAGTTTCTGGGCCGCATAGACCATCAGGTGAAGATTCGCGGGTTTCGCGTGGAACCAGCGGAAGTTGAAGCGGTGTTGAAGCAGCATCCCGAAGTTAAGCAGGCAGTGATCGTGCCCGAGGACAATCCCGCCGGGGAGAAGCTGCTGGCGGCGTATGTTGTCCCTTCCAAACCGGTGGAAATCGGCGAGTTGCGTTCGTTCATGAGGCAGCGGCTTCCCGAGTACATGGTTCCCTCCCGGTTACTGATGCTGGAGGCTCTTCCGCTCAATCGGAACGGGAAAGTCGACTTGCCGGCTCTTGCCGCCCTCGCCGAGACTGGTCAGGAGATGGAGCGCGAACTCGTCGCACCGCGCAATCACGCGGAAGAGCAACTCGCCGCTATTTGGAGGGAAGTGCTGAAACAGGAGCGGATTGGCGTGCACGACAACTTTTTCGAGTTGGGTGGCCACTCTCTGCTGGCAACCCAGGTCATTTCACGTATTCGCTCCACGTTCCGCGTACAGTTTCCCATCATCGATTTCTTGTTAAGTCCAACCATCGCCGACCTGGCTGAAAAAATCAGCCAGTATCCTCGCGCCGAGACTGATGAAGAGGAAACGGAGCGACTATTGCGCGAACTCGAAGGTATGTCGGACGAGGAAGCCGAGAGGCTGCTGCCGGCCGAAATGGAAAGGGATGAAGCCGCCGGCGGCGGCACCCCCGAGTAGTTCTCGGCCGGACCTCAATTGCGAGACGTACCTCTGGGTTTGACAACCTTTTGCGCTAGAAAGCAGAATACCTGTTGTTCGCGGTTTTGCTTTCGCGCATCCAATCGCGGACTGAAAGCGCACAGCAGCGTGAGATGAACATGATAGCGTCCCAGCCCCGCTATTTGCGTACGCCCACGCGCTTGACCTCGGCAATAGGGTTTACGGCTGTAATTCTGCTAATTTGCGGGTCTTGCGGTGGCGGTTCGTCCCATTCGTCGAATTTGAATGCCTTGGCCGCGGGTTCGTGCACTTTCAACGCAGGTGACAACACCTGCACCATGCAACACGACAGTACCACCCGACAGTATGTGGTGCACGTTCCCCCGCATTTCGTGCAGAATTCCAGCGCGTTGATTGTGGCGCTGCATCCCGCGCTGGGGACTGATACAGGATTCGCGCTCTTAAGCGGCTGGAGTTCGTACGCAGATGCGCTGCCCAGTCCACAGCCTGCTGTGATTTACCCGCAAGGTCTTTTGACCGCGGGCAACGCTGTCGAAACGCCACACTCCGCTTGGAATGCTTTCTTCTCCTGTCGTATATTTCCCCAGCCCTG
>Ga0137380_10004291_pt1 | contig 12551 bp, 8 predicted proteins | sample SagtaG_17_FD_104809 | JGI IMG/M metagenome (GOLD analysis project Ga0137380, IMG submission 104809) | Vadose zone soil microbial communities from Sagehorn Ranch, Mendocino, California, USA - Sage2_L_100_16 metaG | ecosystem: Environmental > Terrestrial > Soil > Vadose zone | place: USA... | reverse complement strand
CGCCGAGGACCTGCGGCGCCAGGTCGCGCAGCAGGTCCTCGATCCCCGGTCCCTGGTTCACAGCGTCGGTGTTCACATGTCGGGGCTTGGCGCGCCCATCACCTGGCGCACCTCGATTGGCTGCTGTATCGCGGCGCCGCCGAGACCAGGCGCGGCTGAGGATTTCGCGGCGATCTCCAGGGCGCGCGCCTGCGACTCGACATCGACCATCCGATAGCCGGCGAGCAGCTCCTTGGACTCAGGGAAGGGGCCGTCTGTCACGACCGGGGCGCCGACGCCGTCGCAGGTCACGATCTTGGCGAGCTCCGGCCCGGCAAGGCCCTGGGCCTCGACAAGCTCCCCGCTGTCGGTGAGCTCGGAGTTGAGCGCCTGCTGAAACTCGATGTGCGCCTTGATGTCCTCGGGCGCCCAGTTCGTCATGGGCTCATTGCACCCTTCGCCGCCCTCGTAGTACTGCAGCAACAGGAACTTGGTCATGTCTTTGCTCCTCCAACCCGGTGCGCCCATCTTGGCGCACTCATGGACAGAACGGAGCGGGCGGCCCGTTCTCGACATCGGACAGCGATCCGCAGGTCAGTCACACCCACCATCCTCGGCGCCCGCACCTGCGCGCCATGTCAATTCCGGCCCGGGCGCGTCATGGCGAACCCGCGTCCAATTGGTCAACGCGGGTTTGAACCGGATGGCGCCGGGGGCCGTTATGAAGGGGGATCTTTCCACCTGTTGCCACGTGGCCGGCTGGTTTGCCGCCACCTGGCCGACCGTGGTGCGGGCCACCGCTTCGCTAAGGAGGAACATTTCATGCGCAGATCACTCGTGGTTGCTCCAATAGTCGCTTTCTTCGCCCTGGGCCTGGCCAGTCCCGCTCTGGCCGACAACCCGCCCGGCCCACCTGGCCCGCCGAGCCAGTCCTGCCAGGCGCTGGAGCCGAACACGCCAGGCAACTCGGCCGCCAGCCCAGGTTCGCCATTCAACGAGCCAGGCATCAACAGCACCAACGGCGGTATCGGCGGTCAGAACTACTCGGAGAAGTCTCAATACGACGTGGCCTGCTTCCAGCTCTCCCAGCACTAGCCCACGCACAGCTTTCGCCGCGTGATGCCGGCGCCGGTGGGCCGGGGCCGGCATCACACTCTTACCAAACCGTCTGACCAAGCCTCCGAGCCCGTGCGAAGCCAGCAGCGCTCGTGACATCTGCACCTGGGTCGTTACGATGAGTTGGGACCCACAAGCGGGGATGTATTCGATGGCGCGAATAGCGGCGTGGCTCGGCAAGTATGCCGACAGCGGGCTCGCCCTCATTCTCGCGATGGGTGTGGGCATCCTCGCGCTCGCCGACATCGTCGGGCCAAACAGCGTCAACGGCGCCATCCTGCTGGCCCTCGGCCTCGTCGCCGCGGCGTCCCTGCGCAACAGGGCACGCGAGGAGGCGATGGACAACCAGCTCCACGATGTCCTGCGCAGCACCGCCGACATGCTCACCCGGATGCCCGCGCGGCTCGACGAGCTGGAGCACACCGTCGAGGGCACCAGGCGGGCGCTTGCGGAAAGCTCGTTCATCCACGTCCTGCACGGCGCCGAGGTGGGCCGCGCGCTCGAAGAGGCGCGCCGCAACACCGACAGGTGGGTTTTCAAAGGCGGCACCGGAACCTTCCTTCGCGCCGTCACGCTGCCCGAATGCGTCGCTATCGCCCGCCGCAAGAAGCACACGCTGCACGTGCAGGCCGAGATCATCGATCCGACCGACGAGAGGGTCTGCGCAACCTACGCGCGGTTCCGCCGCTCACTGGCCGACCATCCCGACGCCACGGGCGAGATCTGGACCCTGGATCGCACGCGGAAGGAGTCCTATGCGACTGTGCTCGCCGCGTGCTGGTACCGGCATCGCTTCAGCTTCGTCACGATCGAGGTCGGGCTCTCGCCGGTGATGACCACCTTCCGGTGGGACCTGACACCGCGCCGGTTGATCATCACACAGGAGGACCCGCAGTTCCCTGCGATGATGCTGGAGCCAGGCAAGTACTACTACGAGATCTACAGCCGTGAGCTGATGGCCAGCCTGCGGCAGTCACGGCAGGTGCCGATCAGCCATCTGGACCACATCGACCTGAGCGAGGAGCCGACCGTGGACGAGACGCGCAAGCTCTTCTTGGACCTGGATGTCCCCATCCCGCAAGCGTTCACCAGCCGCGACGTGGCGGAAATCATCGGCAAGGCACTGCAGCCCAAGAACCTGTACCAATGATGGACTACCAGGACATCGACGCGGCGATACAGCACGGCGCCGCCGCGGACGCCGTGCCCCGCTGGGCGCTGTCGATGCTGCGCGACATCGCAAGCGGCCGCTGCGACCTGACGGCGGTGCGCCATCCGCTTGGGTTCCTCTGCTTCCCCGCCCAGCGCCTGGGCGAGCACGGGGTATGCGTGCATCTGTGGCGGCCTGCGCTGCAGCGCGCCCTGACCACCTTCCAGGTGCATTCGCACAGCTGGGACCTCACCAGCTATGTGCTCTACGGAACGCTGCGCAATCAGAAGATCCGCGTCGCCCAGGCGGACCGCTCGCCGACCCATCGCGTCTTCGAGGTGCGCAGCAGCGGTGACATGGATGAGATGCACGCAACGGCCCGGCTGGTGTCCTACCGGCCGGAGACAGATTGCGCATACGCCGCCGGGTCTGTGTACCTCTTACCTGCGGGGGAGTTCCACGCCACCGTGCTGCCCGGCGAGCAGGACGTGGCGACCGTCGTCCTCGGCCGCAGCCGCCTGCCGGGCTTCGACCGCAGCCTCGGCCCGATCCACAGCCCAAGTCACACGATCACGCGGTCGCGCTGCGGCCCGCTGGAGACAGCCCGCGCCGCTGTCCTGATCGCGGACCGGCTTGAGGCTGCCGGTGTCGGCTGAGCCCGCATCTCGACGCAGCGCCCCCCAGCTGGGCGGGGCAGGAGGACACGATGGAACCGGCTGACGCGATGGCCGCCCTGCCCGACCTGGAGCTGGCTCGAAGCGTCGCCATAGAAGCGGCAGAAGCGGCCGGCCTGCTGCTGCGGACGCGGATGGTCGACGGCTTCCACACGCGGGTGAAGGATCCGACCGGCGATGTCGTCACCGACCTTGACCGTGCCGCAGAAGAGATGATCATCGGCCGGATACGAGCCGTCTTTCCCGCTCACCGGATCATTGCGGAAGAGTCGGGGCTGCTGAACCCCGTCGCGGCGGGCAACAGCAGTGACGGCCGCTGCACCTGGCTGGTGGATCCGCTGGATGGCACGAACAACCTCGCCATCAGGCTGCAGGCCTACGTGGTGGGGATCGCGCTGTGCGCGGGCAACAAGGCGGTGCTCGGCGTGGTGCATGACCCGGTGGCCCAGCAGACGTGGTCGGCGGTGCGCCGTTGCGGAGCGTTCGGCCCCGGTGGCCGGCTGGCACAGCCCGCACACAAGCCCGCGCCGTACGGCCCGGTGCTCGCCTGGACCCAGGGGCACGGCGTGGCCCGCGACGACGCCGCCGCGCAGGCGCTGAAGCTCGTGCTCGAGTCCACCGCCCGCCGGGTTCTCCAGCTCTGGGCGCCGCTGCTGTCGTGGGTGCTGCTTGCCCGCGGCGACATCGACGGCATCGTCGGGTACCGCGCCGAGGCGGTCGACCTCCCCGCGGGCGCTCTCATCGCGACCGAGGCGGGCATCGTGGTGTGCGGCCTCGATGGCAGGCCGTTCGACGAGTGGATCGAAGTGCCGACCCACAACAGAAGCTTCGTCGCAGGTCATCCAGGCAACATCGAGCGGCTCACCGGGCTGGTTGCCGCGGCTGGGCGCATCGCGCCGCAGGTCGCGGACCTGAAGGCCGCCTCGCGGTGGTAGCCCGAGCGCGCGCTCAGCCGGTGAGCAGCAGCGCGGTCATGCAGGCGGCGAGGCAGAAAACGGCGAGCCCGGCCCCGGTCAGCATGAACTTGCGAACCGGCACCGCGGCGTCGTAGGCGCGGCACCGCTCGTACCACAGCAGGGTAGCGAGCGACGCCCACGGCGTGATGATCGGCCCGACGTTGGTTCCGATCAGCAGGGCCAGCAACTGCTGGTGGTGGCTGAAGGGAATGACCGCCTCACCCGCCACGTAGGAGGGCAGGTTGTTGACGACGTTGGAGAGCCCGGCGCCGGTGGCGGCCGCCCGCAACGCGTCGAGCACGCCATCGCCGTGTCCGACGAGCGCGCGGGTCACCGTGTCGAGCCCGTGCAGGCTCACGGTCTGCACGACGAGAAACAGCCCGACCACGAACACAAGCAGCCGCCATGGGATCAGGCCGAGCCGCAGGGCCGCCCTGTCGCGGACCGCGAACGCCGCGACCACAAGCGCCGCCGCGATCGCCGAGGCGAAGCCGAGCAGAATCCTGGTGGCGATGATCACGGTGATGAACAGCAGGCAGGAAAGCGCCGCCACCCAGAACAGCACCCGGTCAGCGGGCTTGTGCGGCGGCGGCGGCTCGTAGCGGTCCACGCCGCGTTGTTTGCGCCGCCAGTAGAACGCCCACAGGAAGACCATGGTCATCGCGACGGATGCAAGCTGCACGGGCCACATGCGGCTGGCGAACGCCGCGGCGGGCAGCGCGACACGGTTTGCGGCAAGCAGGTTGGTCAGGTTGGACACGGGGAGCAGCAGGCTCGCGGTGTTGGCCAGCCAGACCGTCGTCATGGCCAGCGGGATCGGTGCCATGTCCACCTTGAGCGCCAGGGCCAACATGACCGGCGTTAGAAGCACCGCGGTCGTGTCGAGGTTCAGCACCGCCGTGGTCGTGGCGGCGAAGAGCACGCACAGCACGAACAGCGCCAGATAGTTGCCGCGCGCCGCGCCGGCCACCCGAGCCGCGATCACGTCGAAGACCCCGGCGTCGGCGGTCAGCTCGGCCAGCACGATGACCGTGCCGAGGAAGAGGAGCAGCGGCAGGATCCGCCGGATCGTCGCGTCGGCGGCCACATGCGGGAGCAGGCCCGTCGCGGCGAAGATCAGGCCGAGCGCGAAGAGCCCGGCGGCGATCCAGTCCAGTGCGCGCGGTCGGCGGGCGGGCGGCGTGGTCTCCACGGTCATTGTGCGTTCTGGCTGCGCGGACTGGTCAGGGCGGGCAGCGGGCACACCCGCAATGCTCGCACAGCTCGCACAATCAGGGGAGGCAGAAAACGATCTTCGCGTGGCTGGCAAACCCTTGCTCAAGAGGGATACTGAAACCATGAGCCGGCAAGCCGGTGCCAGGGGATCAAACGGGCCGATCGAGATCTTCATCAGCTACTCGCCTGCGGACGAGCGGTGGGCCACCTGGATGGCCTGGGAGCTCGAAGCCGAGGGCTACCGCACCATGCTTCAGGCCTGGGATTTCGTGCCCGGCACCAATTTCATCGACTTCATGGACCGCGGCCTGAGCCAGGCGGCGGTCGTGGTGGCCGTGCTGACCCGGCGCTACGTGGGCTCCACCTATGGTCGGCTGGAGTGGCAAACGGCGCTTCGGGCGGACCCGGGCAATCCCGCCAACCGGCTGGTCACGGTCCGGGTCGAGGACTGCCCGCTCGAGGGTCTGCTCGCCAACATCACCTACATCGACCTGGTCGGGGTGAGCGATCCGCGCGAGGCGCGTGAGCTGCTGCTCAACCGTCTCGGGCACGCGCTCGCGGGCAGAGCCAAACAGCGGCAGGAGGTGAGCTACCCGCAGCACGGCAAGACCATCGTGGGCGAGGTTCTCGCCACGGCGGATGCGCCCGAGCGTAGCGTGCCGCGCACCCGCCGGACGCCGGTCAGCGCGCCAGCCTACCCGCCCGCGCTGCCGGACGCTTCAGCGCCGCGGTCGGAGCTGACCCTGGTACACGTGGCAGGCCCGCGGTTTGGCCGCGGGCTCGCCGTTGCCGGTGAGCGCTTGTCCGCCACCGAACTGCAGGCGAGGATCTGGGCCGACGTCACCAGGCTCACCGCGACGGGAATGCCGCGCCCGGACCTCATCGTGGTCACCGGCGACCTGACCGAGTCCGGCAGCTTGCGCGAATGCGACGAGGCGCTCACCTTCCTGACCGGGCTGCGCGCGCTGCTCGGCCTGGAACCGCACAGGGTCGCTATCGTTCCAGGAGGCCACGACATCACCCAGGCCGCGTGCCGCGCCTACTTCAACACCTGCGAAGCCGATGAGGTGGAACCGCAGGCGCCGTACTGGCCGAAATGGCGTCACTTCGCCACCCTGTTCAAGGAGTTCTACCGCGGGCTCGACGGCCCGATGTTCGAGAGCGCGCAGCCGTGGACCCTGTTCGCCCTGCCCGACCTGCGCGTCGTGGTCGCCGGGATGAACTCCACCATCGCGGCAAGCCACCGGCCGGAAGACAACTACGGCTGGCTCGGCGAGGCACAGGCCGCGTGGTTCGCCGAGCGCTTGGGCAGCTTCGAGCGGGACGGTTGGCTGCGGATCGGCGTGATCCGCCACGATCCGGCGCCGGGCGGCGCGTCCGCCGGGCGCGACGCCGCGCTGCTGCGCGACGCGGGCACGCTCGACCGGCTGCTCGGGCCGCGGCTCAATCTGCTGCTGCACGGGCCGGGACCCGGCGGCGACCACACCGACGAACTCGGCTCCGGGCTGCTGGTGGTGCCCGCGACAGCGCCAGGCAGGCATCAGTTCCTGCGGCTCAGCCCGGACGGGATGGACCGCTGGAACACCCGCCATGAAACCAAAGATGATCCCGAACGGCTCACGCGGAACTGGCACGCGACGGCCGGCGCCTTCTCCGCTGACCTGGCCGATCGGGGCGAGGCGGCCAATGAGCTCGCCGCCGCGCCGCCGCCGCCGGACCGCGCCGCGAGCCCGGCCGCGATCCTTCTTGACCGCATCGCGGAGGTGTGCGAGACGCGCCACGAGCGGGCCAAGATCCGTCGTGTCGACGGAGATCTGCCGCATCTGCTGATCACGCACCAGGAGGATGAGTTCATCCGGCAGTGGCGGGTGGGCGCGCTCGTGGGCGAGCCGACCCGCGAGGACCTCGCCGCGTTCCTGAGGGTCGTTCACGCCGGGCAGCCCGAGCCAGGCTCCGAGCTTGTCTACGAGGGCCCGCAGCCGCCTCGGGTGCTCCGCGAGGAGGCGCTGCGCCGTGGCGTGCGGCTGCGTAGCTTCATCGAGTTCCAGGGCCTTCTCGACCTGCGCAATTATGTGGAGAGCCAAACCGCCAGATTGACAGCCGACGCCCTGTACCCGCCCAGCCTGTATGTGCCGCAGCGGTTCCGTGAGCTTGACCGGTCCACCCCGGGGGTGCGTGAGGACCTCGTCGACGAACTGCTCCGTCAGGTCACGCCCGACCATGGCCGGTTCGTCCTGGTGCTCGGCGACTTCGGCCGTGGCAAGACCTTCGCGCTGCGCGAGGTGGCCAGACGGATCCCGCTCGAGCTGCCTCACCTGATCCCGCTGTTCATCGAGCTGCGGGCGCTGGACAAGGCGCACTCGGTGGACGGCCTGGTTGCCGCGCACCTGGCCAATCACGGCGAGGATCTCATCGACCTCAAGGCGTTCCGCTACATGTTGCGCGAGGGACGCATTGTGCTGCTCTTCGACGGCTTCGACGAGCTGGTGACCCGGGTCAGCTACGAACGCGCCGCTGATCACCTGGACACGCTGCTGCAGGCCGCCGAGGGCAAGGCAAAGATCATCGTGGCCAGCCGGACGCAGCACTTTAAGTCGCACGAGCAGGTGCTGACGGCTCTGGGTGAGCGAGTCGGCGCGTTGCCAAGCCGACGGGTGCTTGCGGTCGAGGAGTTCACCGGCGCGCAGATCCGCGCCTACCTCGTCGGCCGCTACGACGGCGACGAGCAGGTCGCCGAACGCCGGCTCCAGCTGCTGTCCGGCATCGCGGACCTGCTCGGCCTGTCGAGGAACCCGCGCATGCTTTCTTTCATCGCCGACCTCGATGAGAGCAGGCTGCGCGCGGTGGTCGGCATGCAGCAGACGATCAGCGCCGCCGCGCTCTACGAGGAGATCTTGAACACCTGGCTCAGCCACGAGGAGCAGCGCACGCATCGCGTCACGGGCGCGTCGGCGGGTCTGAAGGTGGACGAGCTGTGGCGCGCGGTCACCACGCTGGCGATGCGGCTGTGGGACGCGGGTGAGTCCTTTCTGCGGCTCGCCGACCTCGCCGAGGTCGCGGACGCGCTGCACGGCCTCGCGGGTGGCCGGCTCTCGCCTGGCCAGCGCGCACACGCGGTTGGCGCGGGCAGCCTGCTGGTCAGAACCGACGAGGGGCTGTTCGGCTTCATCCACTCCTCGGTGGTTGAATGGCTGGTCGCCGCCGAGATCGCGCGGCAGCTCACCGGTGGTGTGGCCCGGCCGGAGCCGCTGTCCGTGCGCCCGCTGTCCCAACTGACCGTTGATTTCCTTTGCGACCTCGCCGGCAGCAAGCCCTGCCAGGCCTGGGCGGCCGCCATCCTGGCCGACCCGGCCGCCGACGAGGTCGCACGGGCCAATGCAAGCAAGGTCAGCACCCGGCTGCGCACGCCGGTGCAGACCGACCTGCGCGGCGCCCTGCTGCGCGGAGAGGATCTTTCCTACCGCGAGCTTGCCGGCGTCGACCTGAGCGGCGCCGACCTCACCGACGCCCGGCTGGTCGGCGCGAATCTGACCCGCGCTTGCCTGCGCGACGCCACGCTCGTCGGCGCGCGCCTTGACGAGGCGCGGCTTACCGGCGCGGACCTGCGCGGAGCGGACCTGAGCAGAGCCCGGATGGCGCGCGCTGACCTGCGTGGCGTTGCCCTGGCCGGCAGCCGGTGGCGCCGCGCCGCCCTTGTAGACGTGACCGCCGACGCAGGGCTCGCCGCCGCGCCGGAACTGCGCGGCGCGGCGGTGACGCCCGGCCAGCCGGTCGAGGTGGAGCTTGCGCCCGCGGCGATTGGCGTGCCATACGGCTTCCATTACCACTCGAGCAGGCTCCCCGAACCGCTGGCCTACAGCGTCGACGGTGGCCTGCTAGCCATCGGCAGCGAAGACGGCGGCGTGCTGGTCTGCGACGCCATCTCCGGTCTGCCCGTGCGCACGCTGCACGGCCACCGCGGCCGGGTCTACGCGATCGCGTTCGGTGACAGCGACGGCGTGCTCGCGACCGGATCAAGCGACGGCACCGTGCGGCTGTGGGATCCGGCGACCGGCGGGTGCCTGCGGGTGCTTGAAGGCCATCGCGATGGCGTGTGGCCGATGGCGCTCAGCCCCGGTGAAGGGCTGCTTGCCGCGGGCGACGGCGACGGCGTGCTGCGGCTGTGGGATGTCGCGGCCGGCCGGGTACACATGGCCCTGCGCGGCCACACCGCACCCATCTACACCGCCGCCTTTGACCCAGGCGGGGCGCTGCTCGCCGTGGGTGACGCGGTGACCTTGCGCCTTTATGAGGTCGCTACAGGCAACCTCGTGCGTGAACTTGGCGGTCACCATGGCCCGGTTTACCGCGCGGTCTTCAGCCCCAAGGGCGACCTGCTCGCAACGAGCGACCGCGGCGGGACGGTCCGGTTGTGGGATCCGGCCACCGGCGAACTCCGCCACGAGATGGTGGGCCACACGGGCCCCGTCTACACGCTCGCGTTCCACCCCAAGGTCTCCCGGCTGGCCAGTGCCGACACCGATGGACGCGTCTGCCTGTGGGATCCGCTAACTGGGCGCATGGCGGCCGAGCTGAGCGGCCACCGCGGTGCGGTGTACTGGGTGGCCTTCAGTCCGGGTGGTGACCTGCTCGCGAGCTGCGACAGCGACGGTGGCGTCCAGCTGTGGGATGCGGCCACCGGCCAGGCCGGGCACCTGCTCGCGGGCCACAAGGCCTCGGTGTGGCCTATGGTGTTCCGGCCGGACGGCAGCCAGCTCGCGACCAGCGGCAACGACGGCACTACCCGGCTGTGGGACCCGGTGGCCGGGCAGTGCAGGCATGTGCTGCGGGGCCACGGGCGGCGGATCACCGGGGTAGGGTTCAGCGCCGCTGGTGATCAGCTTGCCACCATCGGCAACGACGGCACAGTGCAGCTGTGGCAGCCACGCACCGGTCAGCGGCTCAGGCAGCTCGCCGCCGCCGCCGACCAGCTGATCTCGGTAGTTTTCAGCCCCGCGGGCGACAGGCTCGCAACCGCGAGCAATGATGGCGGCGTCTACCTCTGGAACGCCCGATCCGGTGCCTACGAACGCCAGATGAACGTGGAAACCAACCACCTCTGGGCGGAGGCGTTCAGCCCGGACGGGAACATCCTCGCGACGGCCAACGACGACGACACGGTAGCGCTGTGGTACTGCACCACCGGACGGCACATCCGAACGTTCTCCGAGCACCGCGGCCGGGTCCGCTCGATCGCCTTCAGCCCGGACGGCGCCATGCTTGCGACTGGTTGCGACGACCGGGCGGTGCGGCTGTTTGAGGTCGCGACAGGTGCCTGCCTGGCCACGCTGGGCGGCCATACCGACCGGGTCTACTCCGTGATGTTCAGCCCGGACGGCACGGTGCTTGCCAGCGGGAGCAACGACGGCACAGCAAGGCTCTGGGACACCGCCTCCAGGGCGCCCACCCATACGCTCACCCGCCACCGGGGAAGGTTGTGGTCGGCCGCGTTCAGCCCGGACGGCGCGACACTGGCCACCGCGGGCGACGACCTGGTGGTGCGCCTGTGGGACGCCCGCACAGGAGCGCACCTGCACACCCTCACCGGGCACAGCAGGCGCGTGTGGTCGGTCGCCTTCAGCCCGGACGGCGCGATGCTCGCGAGCGCCGGTGATGACGGCACCGTCGGGCTGTGGGACACCGGCGGCAGCGAAGCGCCGCGGCTGCGGCTGACGCTGCTCGGCCTTCCAGAAGGCTGGGCCGCGCTTGCACCCGATGGCAGGTACAAGCAGGAGGGTGATGTCGCCGGGCAGTTCTGGCATGTGGTCGGGATGTGCCGGTTCGGCGGCGGTGAGCTTGATTCCTACCTGACCGCGGTGCGCCGGCTGCCGCTTGACGCAGAGTTCTGAGGTGCCAGCGCACGCAGCCGTTCAGGAGCCGCCGGTGGCTGACGCGGCTGCAGCGCGAGATCCATCAGCTCCGGTGTCGACCTACCGGCTGCAACTGCGGCAGGGCTTCGGGTTCGCCGACGCCGCCGGGGTCGCCGATTACCTCGCGGCGCTTGGTGTGACCCACGTCTACCTGTCGCCGATCCTGCAGGCCGCGCCCGGTTCTGCGCACGGATACGACATCGTGGACCACTCGCGCATCTCGGCCGATCTCGGCGGGGAGGCCGCGTTCCGCGCGATGGCCGAGCGGTTCCGCGCTCACGGGCTGGGGTTGATCGTCGATGTCGTGCCCAACCACATGGCCATCCCGGTGCCAGAGACACTCAACAGGCAGTTGTGGTCGGTGCTTCGTGACGGGCCAGGTTCGCCCCGTGCGCACTGGTTCGACGTCGACTGGGCGGCACAAGGCAACCGGCTGCTGTTGCCCATCCTGTCCGGGCCGGTGCAGCAATGCCTGCGCGACCTCACCGTCGACCAGCCGAGCACCGCCGAACTGCCCGATGACGGGCCGGTGCTGCGTTACCTCGATCACCTGCTGCCGTTGCGCCACGGCACCGCCGGCCTGCCGCTTGTCGACCTGCTCCGCGCGCAGCACTACCGGCTCGCCGACTGGCGCATCGCCAGCACCGAGCTGAACTGGCGGCGGTTCTTCGACATCAGCTCGCTCATCGCGATCCGGGTCGAGCAGGAAGACGTGTTCGCCGCCACCCATGGCCTGCTGCTGCGCCTTGTCGCCGAGGGAGTCATCAGCGGCCTGCGGGTGGACCATCCCGACGGTCTTGCCGACCCGCGCGGCTACCTCAAGCGGCTGGCCGATGAAACCGGCGGGGGATGGGTGGTCGCAGAGAAGATCCTCACCGGGACGGAGGTGCTGCCCTCGGACTGGCCGTGCGCGGGCACGACCGGCTACGACGCCCTCGGCGCGGTCGGCGGCCTGTTCGTGGACAGCAGCGGCCGCGAGCCGCTGACCGACGCGTATGTGCGATTCACCGGGATCCTGAACGGCTTCGCTGGCGTGGCACAAGCCGCCAAGCGTGACGCTGCCAGGCACACGTTCGCAGCCGAGGTGTCGCGGCTTGCCAGGCTGATCGCCCAGGCGGGCGAACCCGCAGTTGGCGAGCTCAGCATGCAAGACCTGCACGCGATCCTTGTTGAGATGCTCGCCGCGTTTCCCGTGTACCGGGCGTACGTGCTGCCGGGTGAGCCGCCAGCTGAGGCGTCCGTCGCGTTCGTGGCGCAGGCGGCTGCGACCGCTTGCCGCCATCTTCCCGCGCGCCTGCACGGCGCGCTCGGCGCCGTGCGCGACCTCGTGCTCGGCGCCGGGACCGTTAGGGAGCCGGTGCGCCCGCAGGACGAGGTGATCGTGCGGTTCCAGCAGACGTGCGGCCCCGTGCTGGCCAAAGGCGTCGAGGACACCGCGTTCTACCGCTGGTCACGGCTGATCGCGCTGAACGAGGTCGGCGGCGAGCCCTCTCGGTTCGGGATCAGCCCGCAGGAGTTCCACACCATCGCGGCACGGCTCGCCAGGGACTGG
>Ga0137380_10004290_pt1 | contig 12552 bp, 9 predicted proteins | sample SagtaG_17_FD_104809 | JGI IMG/M metagenome (GOLD analysis project Ga0137380, IMG submission 104809) | Vadose zone soil microbial communities from Sagehorn Ranch, Mendocino, California, USA - Sage2_L_100_16 metaG | ecosystem: Environmental > Terrestrial > Soil > Vadose zone | place: USA... | reverse complement strand
CTCAGCGGGTCCCGCCGCTGGTCAGGGCCGGGCGCGGTGGCCTGCCAGACCGCCCCCGGGCTCTGATCGGACAGGTACTCGATCGGGCCGGCACCGGCGAAGATGCGGGCGAGCTCGTCGCAGGCGGCGTCCATGGCGTCCCAGAGCCGCCGGTGCCGTGAGCCGGCCGGGCCGACGTCCAACCGGACCAGCGCCCGGGCCACCCCGTAGTCGAACGGCCCCTGCGGGCCCCCGGTGGTGATCCGGTTGGGTGTGGTGGCGGTGCGGTCCCCGGCGATCTCGGCGATGCCCCGCAGGGTGGCGACGACCCAGGCGTCGGTGAGGCCTTGGAAGCGGTGCAGTAGGTCGATGTCTGGGACCTTTTTGAACAGCTCCACCTCGGAGTTGCGGGCCATCTCCCCGACGCCGGAGGCGGTGAGCTGGACGTGGAAGTAGCCGATGTCGCCGCCGCCGAGGTCCGCCAGGCCCTTGACGAACAGCGCGGAGACCTGCAGCTCCCTGGTCTCAGGGTGCAGGTTGACGTCGAGCGCTGACCCCAGGGCGCTGCGGGGCACGCGGAAGGTGAGGTTGGAGCGCATGTGGGCCATGAGGTTGCGGCCGATCAGCTGGTGGGGGTCGTAGCCGCGGGCACGGTCGAGGGTGTTGCGCGCCATGCGGGTGTTTTCGATCGTGCCCAGGCCGAGGAAGACCAGCCCGTTGGCGGGCACGTCCAGGTCACCGCGGCTGGTGCGGATCCGGGTGACCCGGTCGCCGGCAACCTCGAGGGCGATGACATGGGTGTTGTCAACCACCATGAGCCGCTTGCGGAGGTTGTTGGGCAGCACGTTCTCGTCGTTGGCCAGGCGGCTGACCCGCACCAGCAGCGGCACCACGCTGAACTTGTTGAACGGCAGGAACCCGGGTCGGGGTGAGGTGGATTCCACCGCCAGCGGCGCCTCCAGCTCGCCCTGGTTGGCCAGCGCACCGCGGCTGCCGGTGAGCGTGGTCGCGCCGGCGGGACGGCCCGTGAGGCCGGCAAATAGCTGGGTCCGCATGGCGTCATGCAGCGCGCCAGAGATGAAGTCGTTGGGGTCGGCTGCGCCGACTTGCTCGGCCGCAAGGTCCAGGTAGGACAGGTTCCGGACCCCGCCGGCGGCGGGGATCGTCAGCACGGGCTGGAGCAGGTCGTCGCGAGTGGTGGCCGGCCAGGGCGGGGTCGGGATCTCCTCGGGCAGGAAGTGCGGCGACCAGCCGCCCCAGAAGACCGAGCGGCCGCCCAGGCAGTAGGCCAGCCCGGGGAAGCTCTGATCCTGGGGTTGCGGGCTGTCGGAGTTCCACGGCACCCCCCAGACCTCGTCGGTGCCAAGCGAGGGCAGGTTCTGCACGTGCTCGGGCAGCGCAAGCGGGCCGGCCTCGATCAGCAGGATCCGGCGGGCACGGGTGTGGTCGTTGGAGAACAGCCTGGAGGCCAAGGCCGGCCCGAACGTGCCGCCCCCGAGGATGAAGACGTCAAACGGCCGGGCGTGCGGATCCAGCGCCTGATCGGTGCTGTCTTTGACCTCTTGCCAGGTGTTGGCGGTGTAGCGGCCCAGGACGTCGAGGGTGAACGTGGTCCGTTCGGTCAGCAGCGCCATCGCCGGATTCCCTCCCAACAACGCATGGTCCCGAAATGCGGCAAGCGCCGAGTATCCCCCAAGAGCGCCGGTTTGCCTAGCCGTGGCGTTGCCTTCTTCGTCGCTGCTGCCTGGACCTGCGCAGTGCGTCACCAAGACCGCAGCAGCGGGTGCTCCGGTCGAGCAGGTACGGCAGTACGTAACGTTCCAATGGCCCACTGGCCCGGCTGGTCGCGGGCCGGATGGCGGCAGGCTACAGGCCCAGGGAAGGGTCGATGACCGTCGGATCACCATAGACAGGCGATCCGGTCGGTCTTGGGGCGTTCACGCGTGACCCATCTCATGGCTGCTCCTCCCGTGCCGGGGTCTTGTGGAGCGGCTCGCCCGCGACGTCGACCCGGCGAAACCAAGCCCACAGCGTCAGGTCATAGGCGGCCTTGATCGTGCCGGCGAGCACGAACGGGAGCCCGAGCGCGAGCTGCTGCACTGCGCCCGCGACCGCCGGGGCGACCGGGCGGGCGAGATAACGGGCGAGGTTGGTGGTGGCCACCGCGGCGGTCCGCTCGGCCGGGTCGACCAGGGCGACAACATAGGCTTGGCGGGTCGGCACGTCCATCTGCGACAGCGCGAAGCGGCCGAGCAGCAGCCCGATCGCCACCGGCAGGCTGGGTGCCAGCGGGATCGCCGCCAGCAGCAGGTTGGACGGCAGGTGGGTGAAGACCATGGTCGGCAGCAGCCCGATCCGTTCGGCCAGCCGCGTCGCGGCGATGAAGGAGCCGGCCTGCAACAGCCCGACGGCGAAGAACACCGCGCCGAGCAACTCGATCGGCACGCCGTAGCGGACCCGGAACCAGTAGGCGATGAAGCTTTGGACGACGAACCCGCCGCCGAAGGCGTCCACCGCGAACAGCCCCGCCAGGCGCAGCACGGTGGTGCGGGAGCGGCCAAGCGGCCGGTGCATGCTTGTGGCGGTCACCGCGCCGGGCTGCCCGGGCCGGTCGTGGCGCCCGGCCTCGCCCTCGACGTCGAGCTCGACGGCGTCCGACAGCGACCAGGCGACGGCCGCGCCAGCAAGCCCGATCGGTACGAACACCAGGAACAGGCGCTGCTCGGCGGGCAGTGCCACGTCCGCATCGCGAAGCAGCGCCGGGCCGCCGGCGGCCAGCGCGCCGAGCGAGCCGGCCAAGGTGGCGACGGTGTTGTAGACGCCGAACACCCGGGTTCGGGCGCGCGGGTCCGCAGGATCGACGGTCTGGGGCAGCATCGCCTGCTCCAGGGAGGTGAACGGGCCGGACTCCACCACCTCGGTCGACACCGCACCCGTCAACGCCACCGCCAGCAGCACCCACAGCCGGCTGGTCAGCGCGAACGCCACCCCCGCCACGGCCAGCAAGCCGAACAGCGCCGCATACAGCCGCCGGCGGCCGATCCGGTCGCCGAGGGCGCCGACCACCACCGACGCCAGCGCGGTGCCCGCCACGATCACGGCGAGCAGCAACCCGACCCTGGCGCTGGACCAGCCCCGCGCGGCGAGCGTCACGCCCAGCAGCACCGCCCCGAACCCGTAGGCCAGCGCCCGCAGCGCTTGGGCGGCAAGGACCCGGCGGCCGTCACCGGTCACGACCCACCCCCGGCAATGCCCGGTGGGGTCGCCGGCGCCATGATGCGCAGCACCGGCCGGCCACCTTCGCGCTCCAGCGGCAGGTAGACCAGGTGGGTCCGCGGGTCGACAGCGACCGCGTGAGCGCTGGGCATGACCCCGGCGCCAAGGCGGACCAGCCCACGGCCCTGCTCGGCGAACACGGTCACGGTGCCGCTCTCGGAGGCGACATAGAGCAGGCAAAGACCCGGGTCGAACGCGAGCACGTCCGGCGCACGGCCCACCGGGTGGGTGGCGGTCACCTGCCAGGTCGCAAGGTCGACCAGCAGCAGCCGCGCGTTGCCGTCGCAGGCGACAAACGCCAGCCGGTGGGCAGCGTCGACCAGCAGGCCGTGGTCGTGGTCGCAGCCGGGCAGCCCGACGCGGCGCACGATCTGCTGGCTGCGCGGGTCGATGACCGCGAGCTGGTTGCGGCTTTGCACCGCCACCAGCACCTGCCCCCCGCCCGGGCCGCCCGGGTCGACCGCGACGTTGCCGGCCTCCCCGCCAAGCTCGATCGCCCCGGTGCGCCGGCCGCTGGCCGCCTCGACCACGATCTCGGCCCCGCCCGACTCGTCGGAGACAAACAGCTTGCCGCTGGCCGGGTGGTAGGCGATCCCGTCGGGGAACTGCCCGGCGGGGGCGCGGGCCAGTACCCGATAGGTGGCGGCGTCCAGGGCGACCAGCTGGTGGGCGGCGGTCGCCGAGGCGAAGACGCGGCCAAGCGCCGGGACCACCAGCACGCCATGGGGTGCGGGGATCCCACGGACGTCGGCCAGGACCACCCGGCGGCGCACGTCGACCACGCTCACCAGGTCGGCGCCCAGGTGGGCGAGGTAGAGCCGGTCGCGGGTCGGGTCCAGGCTCAGGTAGTCGAAGCGGGAGCTGCCCCCGGCAAGCGGCAGGTCGGCGACCACCCGCAGCGGCAGGCGGCGCAGGTCCTCGCGCGGAGCGCGCGCCCGCCAACTCGTCCAGGCGACGCCGAGCCCCGCGGCCACCACCACGACCGCAGCCACCGCGACGGCCGCACGCCAGCGGCGGCCACGACCGCGGGCGGTCATGACGGTTCGCGGCCGAGCAGCAGCGCCCGGCGGCGGTACTCGTACAGCCCGTCGAACAGCGGCCCGGTCAGCGCCAGCACCTCCGGGTCGCCACGGACCATCGACAGCCCCCGCAGCAGCACATCCAGCCCCGGCGCCTCGGGCGCGTCGTAGCGCTCGTCAGCCAGGTCGGCCTCGTGGACGATGCGGGCCAGGTCCCACAGCACCGGGTCCTCCAGGTGGTAGCGGCGCAGGATGCGTTCGAAGCTGCAGTCGCCCTGGTGGTGGGACAGCTCGGCGCCGCGCATGTCGAACGGGGTCGCGTCGGCGGGTACCTCGTCGGGGTCGGCGACGAAGACGAACTCGGCCTCGGGATCCAGGAAGCGGCGGATCAGCCAGGCGCAGGCGGCCCGGTCGATGTGGCAGCCGGCGCGGGTCGCCCACCTCACCGTCGCACCTCGCTGGTGGCGTCGCTGCTGGTGTTGAGGGTCGCGGCAAGCTCGGCGAGCGCCATGCGGGCGGCGTCGCGCTCGGGCGGCGGGAAGTGGTCGCGCGCCTGGATGCGGCGCAGCTCGCGGCGCAGCCGCGCCAGCGTGCGCCGCCGCGCCGCCGGCGCCTCGCTCCCGCTGGCCGCCTGGTGGGCGGCCTCGACCAAGACCTGGTAGTCGCGGGCGGCCGCGGCGGCCATGCGGGCGGCCAGCGCCCGCTCCTGGGCGGCGGTGGCGGGCTCGGCGAGCCAGATCGCCGCCTCGCCGCCGGCGTCGGCGACCTCATCGGCCAGCCACTCCAGCTGCTCACGGTTGCGGGCGTCCAACGGCAGCGCGACCAGGCCATCCAGGAGCTGCGCGGCGCCCAGGCGGCGCAGCTTGCGCCACAGCGCGATCCGCGGCGTTGACGGCTCGCGGGGAAGCTGATAGCTGAGCAGGACCCAGCGGGATCTACCGGTCACGGTCATGAGAGCAGTCTCACCCCGAGGTCAGCGAGAACGCAACCGTGGTTGCAGGAACACTGCTTGGTGCTGTCATCCCGGGCGCGCGTCGCCTCGGTCGACCGTGCCGGATGAGAAGTGCCGAGTTCCCGTCTAGCGGTGGCACTCGGCGCTTCGCAGTCCTGATTTGTCCGGGCTCGGCCGCTGTGGGAGTGTCCCACCGGCGGGAGTGTTCCGCCTCTGATCGTTGTCGGAACTTCCCGAGCCCTGGTCGACGAGCGCACCATCGGCGACGCTCACCCGGGCAGGAGGCATTCGGTGGCCGCTGGAGCTTGACGAGCTGGTCGAGCACTGGACCCTGCTCGACGACGACCAGGACCTGGTCGCCGGCAAGCGCGGCGCCACCCGGCTCGGCTTTGCGCTGTTCCTCAAGTTCTACACCCGCAAGGGCCGCTTCCCCCGCGGCCGCAGCGAGCTGCCCGCCGAGGCGGTCGAGTTCGTCGCCCGCCAGGTCAAGGTCCCACCCGAAGAGCTGGGCTTGTACGAGTGGACCGGCCGCACGATCGAGTACCACCGTGCGCAGATCCGTCGGCACCTGGGATTCCGGGAGTGCAGCGTCGCCGATGCCGACAAGCTCACCGCCTGGCTGGCCGAGCGCGTCGCGCAGGCCGAGCGGCGCCCGGACCGAGTCCGCGAGGAGCTGTTGGCCCGCTGCCGGGCCGAGCGGATCGAGCCGCCGACCTCGGGCCGCGTCGACCGGATCGTGGCCTCGGCGCTGCACCAGGCCGAGGAGGCGCTGTGCCTGCGTGTCGCCTCCCGGCTGTCGGCGGCGGCGGCCACGCGGCTCACGGCAATGATCGCCGTCGACCCCGATGATGCCGACCCCGAAGAGGAGCAAGGGGCGGAGGCGGAAGGGCCGGCGCTGCTGGCCCTGATCAAGCCAGACCCGGGCAACGTCAGCCTGGAGTCGATGCTGATCGAGATCACCAAGCTCCTGGCCGTGCGGGCGGTGGCGCTGCCGGCCGAGCTGTTCGCCGACGCCGCCCCCAAGGTGGTGGCCGGTTGGCGGGCCCGCGCGGCGGTGGAGGCCCCCTCCCACCTGCGGACCCACCCCGAGCCGCTGCGGCTGACCCTGCTCGCGGCCCTGGTGCACACCCGCGAGCGGGAGATCACCGACACGCTGGTGGACCTGCTGATCGCCACGGTGCACCGCATCAACGCGCGGGCGGAGCGCAAGATCACCGAGGAGCTGATCCGCGAGTTCGCACGCGTCACCGGCAAGGAGACCATCTTGTTCCGGATCGCCGAGGCCGCCGTCGGCCACCCCGACGACACGGTGCGCGCCGCGCTGTTCCCGGTGGTGCCCGGCGGCGAGCGGACCCTGCGGGACCTGGTTGCGGAGTACAAGCAGTCGGGGCCGACCTACCGGCGCTCAGTGCAGACCACCCTGAAGGCCTCCTACTCCAACCACTACCGCAAGGGCCTGATCCGCCTCCTCGAGGTCCTGCAGTTCCGCTCCAGCAACATGCAGCATCAGCCGGTGATCGAGGCGCTTGGGCTGATCGGCCGGCACGCCCGCGACGGCAACACCACCTACTACCCGCTCGGCGAGTACGTCCCAGTCCACAGCGGAGTGACCGGCGACTGGGAAGACCTGGTGTGGCGGGCCGACCGGCGCGGCCGCCGGCGGGTGGCCCGCATGGCGTATGAGATCGTCACCGTCCAAGCGCTGCGAGACCGGCTGCGCTGTAAGGAGATCTGGGTCGTCGGCGCCGACCGCTGGCGCAACCCCGACGAGGACCTGCCGGGCGATTTCGAGGAGCGCCGCGCCGAGCACTACCAGGCGCTGCGCAAGCCGCTGGACCCCAGCCGGTTCATCGACGAGCTGCAGGCCGAGCACCGCCGCGAGCTCGCCGCGCTCAACGACACCCTGCCCAGGCTGGGGTGGCTGGACGTCGCCGCCCGGCCGGGCGGGGCGATCCGGCTGTCGCCGCTGGAGGCCGCCCCCGAACCGCGCAACCTGCGCCGACTCAAGCGCGAGGTCGAACGGCGCTGGGGCACGGTGCCGCTGATCGACATGCTCAAGGAGGCGGCGCTGCGCACCGGCTGCCTGCAGGCGGTCACCTCGGTCGCCGGCCGGGCCGACCTGGACCCGGCCACGCTGGCGGAGCGGCTGCTGCTGTGCGTCTACGCCTACGGCACCAACACCGGACTGCGCGCGGTCGCCGCCGGCGACCACCACCACTCAGAGGACGATCTGCGCTATGTGCGCCGTCGGTTCCTGAGCGCCGAGGCCGCCCAGGCGATGGCCGTCGAGATCGCCAACGCCACCTTCGCGGCCCGTCAGCAGGCCATCTGGGGGGAGGGCTCCACCGCGGTGGCGTCCGACTCCACCCACATGGGCGCGTTCGACCAGAACATCTTCACGCAGTGGCACTCACGCTACGGCGGCCGCGGGGTCCTGATCTACTGGCACGTGGAGCGCAAGTCGATAGCGATCCACTCCCAGCTTCTCAACTGCACCGCCTCCGAGGTCGCCGCCATGGTCGAGGGCGCCATGCACCACGGCACCACCATGCAGGTCGAGGGCAACTACGTCGACTCTCACGGCCAATCCGAGATCGGGTTTGGGATCACCCGGCTACTCGGGTTTGACCTGCTGCCCCGGATCAAGCGGATCAACAAGGTGCGGCTGTACCGGCCCGCCGCGGGCGAGCCCGACGCCTTCCCGCGCCTTGGCCCGGCGCTGACTCGGCCGATCCGGTGGAGCCTGATCGCCGAGCAGTACGACATGATGATCCGCTACGCGACCGCGATCCGGGTTGGGACCGCCGCCACTGAGGCGATCCTGCGGCGCTTCACCCGTGCGGCCACCCATCCGACCTACCAGGCGATGCTGGAGGTCGGCCGCGCGCAGAAGACCATCTTCGTCGCCCGCTACCTGCGCGACCGGGACCTACAACGGGAGATCGGCGAGGGCCTCAACGTGCTGGAGTCCCACAACCGCGGCCAGTCGATCATCCTGTACGGCAAGGGCGGCGAGCTGGCCACCAACCGCCGCGACGAGCAGGAACTCACCGTCGCCTGCCTACGAGTCCTCCAGGCTGCCCTGGTGTACGTCAATACCCTCATGCTCCAAGACGTCCTGGCCGACCTCGCCTGGGAGCAGGCGCTCACCGATGCCGACCGCCGCGGCCTGACCCCGCTGTTCTGGTCGCATGTCGCGCCCTACGGCGAGGTCCGGCTCGACATGGCAAGCCGACTGACCTTGCGCACCGCCCCGCAGCACGAGCACGGGCCAGAGCAGGGGCCGGCGCGGTGAGCGCCAAGCCGCCGGCACCGCGGCGCACCCCTGCCAAGCGCAAGGCCCGCGAGCTCGCCACGCACCTGCGCGCCGAGCGGCCCGACTACGCCTACCTCAAGGACGTCTTCCGGCACCTGCGCGCCGAACTCGGCGTCGAGGTGCAGCGCACCCCCAAGCGGCTGCCGTACGTCCCGACCGAGGCCGAGATCCGCGCCTTCTACCAGGCGGTGTGGACCGCTCGGCGCGCCGGCGACGTCGTGCTGATCAAGACGCTGCTGTACACCGGCGTGCGCGTCGCCGAGCTGGTCCGCGTCCGTGTGGTCGATGTCGACCTGGACGCCTGCCGCATGCGGATCACCAACGGCAAGGGCGGCAAGGACCGCATCGTGCCCTTCCCCGCCTCGTTCAAGGAAACCCTCGCCCTGCACATCGCCAGCCAGCACAAGGCTGACGCGCTTTCCTGTTCGAGTCGTCGTGGAAGAAGCCTTACAGCGACCGCGGCATCCGCAAGCTCCTGGCGCGCTACACCCAGGCCGCCGGCATCACCGCCTCGATCAGCCCCCACACCCTGCGACACTTCCTGTTCACCTGGCTCAAGACCCAGGGCATCGACGACGCGCTCATCCAGCCCTACTCCGGCCACCGGCACCGCCAGTCCCTCGAGATCTACTCCCGCCTCGCCCTCGCCGACGCCCAGGCCACCTATGACCAGGTCATCGACCGCTTCCCTGTCTGAGGCGGAGATGGCTATGACGGCCCCGCCCGCGATTGCGGCGGCTCCTGACAGTTCTTACCGACACCCCAAGTTGCACGCCCCCACTCGCCAGCGACAGCATGCTCTCCGCCGCATACAGCACCGCAGCAAGGTATGAATGCGGTCTAACCGGCTGGTAAAGGCCAATGTGCTGAAACAGTACGGCCACGCCAGCCACGACAACCAGCAGCGTCAGGAGTGCGCGAAGGCCGCGCAAACCGTAGCCAGAGACCAGCCAGTACACGCTGAGAATGACCCGCTCGACCCACGGTGTCTCGATAGCGCGGCGGCGCATCTCCATCTCACCGTAGTAGAAATCGGCTGCACCCGGCTCATTCTTGCTATCCTCCCGGCCCTTTCGGAGCCTTCGGTATAGCAGCGCAAGGCGATCCGGCTCTAGTCGCCGGACGGCCTGTCCCGTCGAGTGCTCGACCATCCGAAGGAGACGGGCCGGGGGTGGGTTCCATCCCATGAATTTCGGATGCGGCCGACCGGCCAGACTGCTTGGCAGGCGCCGCTGCGCTTGCCAGATGTGCTCTTCGGCAACCGTCTGCCGTCTGGTCCACCGCCAGATTGGCAGGCCCTGCCCCCAAACGCGACCCAGGTGCCAGCCTCGCGGTGTGAACGGGAACGGATTGGGACCCTCGATCCGCAGTTGGTCGAGATGATGCGCGCCCCACAACAGGCATGCCGTGAGGTCGATGGAGGCGAGTACAAGGTTGCTGACGTCGACCTGACGAACTGACAGCAACCGCGGCTGTGGCCGCCGCCCAATATCCCGAAGTATGCTCTCGTCAAACGTCGGCATGTGCAGTCCAATCGAGCGCCCAAAACCAGCTTCAGCGTAGGCCAAAGTGGCGGGCTTGGCGAAGAGGGCGCGGTCGAGCACGATCTCGGCGTAGCGCACTCGAAAAGTAGCGGTTTGCTGGAATGTGGTCGCCACGCAAGATAAGCTTGCCGCGGCCACGTCAATGACGATCGTCTCAGCGAAGTGGGCGTAGTCCAGCATGAGCCGGCTTGCCACTAAAACCGGACCGAACTCCTGAGCTTGGAAGAACTGCGTCCCTCTGAAATCCGCGTCGGCAAAGAATTGAGCATCCTCGAATCCGGGTTGTCCCGAGAACTCCGCCCCATCGAACCAGGCGTTTTTAGGAAGTGCGCCTTGAAGAACCCTACGGATCTGGAAAACTGGACTCCGCGGAACCCGGCCGATCCGAGGAATTGCCCCAACACGAAGCTGGCTCCCTTAGAGAACTGCGCTCCTTCAAACCGCGCAGCCCCGGAAAACGATGTCCTAGCAAACCAAGCTAGCCCGAGAAACCGCGCTCCGTCGAAGCTGGCATCCCCGGAAAACTGCGTTCCATCGAACCTGGCGTCCCCCAAGAACCGAGCCTGTTGGAGCTTGGCCTCTCCCAACACGGGAAGGCCGTCCGGGGACTTTGTGAAGTCAAGGATCGCATCGAGCAACGGGCTGCTGAGACTCGTGCCACGAAGATCTACTGACTTCCCGGGCTGGAGACCAGCAAGGTAGCCGCTGCGCGCCTCGGTGCCTGCGTGCGAAAGACAGTTGTCCTCGCCGTCAAGAGGGATACCGATGCACCGATCGGCGTTGCACGTTGGCCATTCTGGCTCCGGTGATTCAGACGATGCTTGCTGTTCGGACATATACTCCTTCTACCCCATCCATGCGACAACACCGACAAGCATCGTAGACGCCCCGGCGCGTGAGACAGCGCCGGAATCAGTTACGACTTTCCTTACTGAATCTAAGGTCGCCTGCCCCGCGCGCAGCCCACCCGGGGGGCGACCCCCATGGGAGCCCGCGGCCCGGAGGGGGTCAGAGGCCGAGCCGGCCGGCGACGGGGTCCTCCCAGATGCGGGTGGAGCCGGTGTAGCTGCGGACGACCTCCAGGGACGCCCAGCCGCCGGCCGCCATCAGCTCCTGGTCGGTGGCGACGGGGCCAGCCTGGACCGCGGCGCCGGCGCGCAGGCTGTGACCGCGGTACCTGAGCGGCGTCTCCAGCCCGGCCCGGCGGGCGGCGCTCTGCACCGCGCGGTAGACGGCCAGGTCGGTGAGGCGCGGGGCGCGCTGGATCGTGGCGGTGGGGTAGTGGCCGACCCGGGCGCGAGGGTGGACGGGCCGAAAGGCCGGCCCGTCGTCGAGGCCGGTGGCCGAGCGCCAGGCGAGCCACGCCCTGACGGGGCAGGTCTCCGGGTGGTCGCCGTAGGGGACCGCGCGGATGTCGATGCGGGGCTCGGGATCGCGCTCGCCGCGGTCGACCGGGTGGTCGACGCGGACCTCGAGCCCCTCCGGGACCAGGACGAGGTCGCCGACGTCGAGCGCGACGACCTCGGAGCGGCGCAGCAGGGCGGCGAAGCCCAGCAGGAGCATGGCCCGGTCCCGCAGGCCGATGTAGCGCTCGGTGTCGCAGGTGTCGGCGAGCTGCCGCAGCACCGAGGTGGTCGCCGGTGCCGCGCGGTTCTTGCTCCAACCGAGCTCGCGGCGGATGCCGTGCCAGGTCGCCTGCACCTCCGGCGACTTGCACGGGTTGGGGAGGTAGTTCGCGGTGTGGTAGGCGCCAACGGCGGCCATGCGCCGTTGCAGCGTGGAGGTCTTGAGCCGCTCGACCCCGCCGACCCCGCGAGCGTGCGCGGCCAGGTACGCGGCGATCACGGTGGGCTGGGCTGGGAGCGGCGTGTGGCCGCGGCTGGCGCACCAGGCGGTGAAGTGCCGCCAGTCCGCCTCGTAGGCCCGCACGGTCGCCGGTGCCTTGGATGCCAGCGCCAGCTCGATCGCGGCCTGGGTGTCCGGGGAGGGTTCGGTCGGCATGCGGCGGCTCCTTCGTATATGCTCGATAATCGATTCCTTATCTTACACGAAACACCTAACCCCACCCCCCAGCACCGCCTCAACGGGAGAAATCCCTGGCCGCCAAGCGCGGCGCGGGAATGCCTGGCGCAAGGAGCGCGAACGGCTCCGCTTACGCAGCCAAAGCGGCGGGGTACTGGCATGATGGCCGTATGGCCTTTGTGAAAGGAGTCACATGATGCGCAAGGGCGACCGGCCGTTCTTCGGCCTGATCATGGGAGGGATGGTGTCCCTGGCCGCCCTGGTGGGCCTGCTCACGGTTCTCCACCAGGTCATCCCGGCGTAGGAGGCTCCGCCTCCTCCCGGTCGAGGAAGCAGCGCAGCGCTGGGTACCTCTGCCCGTAAAGAGTCAGGCGCCGACGTGTTCGAGCTCGCGCTCCAGGGCGGCGCGCTCGACCTCCTCCAGCGACCGTGAGCCGCCGGTGG
>Ga0137380_10004286_pt1 | contig 12559 bp, 10 predicted proteins | sample SagtaG_17_FD_104809 | JGI IMG/M metagenome (GOLD analysis project Ga0137380, IMG submission 104809) | Vadose zone soil microbial communities from Sagehorn Ranch, Mendocino, California, USA - Sage2_L_100_16 metaG | ecosystem: Environmental > Terrestrial > Soil > Vadose zone | place: USA... | reverse complement strand
CTCATCCGGTGCAAGGATGTCCGCATCGCCGGGCTCTCGTTCGTGCGCTCGCCGTCCTACGCGATTCATCCCGTCGCCTGCGAGCGCATGGTCATCGACGGCGTCTACATTCGCTCGAGCCTGGCCGACGGCGTTTGGGCAGACGGCATCGATCCGGACCGATGCAAAGATCTGCGCATCTCGAACAGCACGATTGAAACGGGCGACGACGCGATCGTCTTTTACTCGACCAATGCTTTTGGTCCCGCGCTCCCCTGCGAAAACATCACGATCACGAACTGCCGGCTTTCTTCCGCGTCGAGCGCCTTGAAGTTCTGCGACGGCAACATGAACTGCGTGCGCCATGTCACCGTCGACAACTGCGTCATCACGGATTCGAACCGCGGTCTTGCCTTCATGGTTTTTGACGGCGGCTACGTGAGCGACGTCGTGATATCGAATCTCACCATCGAGTGCCGGCGTCACGACTGGTTTTGGTGGGGAGACGGTGATCCCTTTCACTTCAACATCAAGCGGCGAAGCGAAGTCCATCCTCAATCCGCGCGCCCGGACGAACCGCCGGCGGGCTCGATTCGCAACGTGTTGATCCGGAACGTGATTGCGCGCGGCAAAGGATCGAGCGTCATCAACGGCCATCCGGACAGCTGGCTCGAGGGCATCACGCTGGAGAACGTCAAGCTCTTTCTCTCGTCCGACCCGGCCGCGCCCTACGACAAGTCGGTTCACGCACTTAAGATTCAGAGAGCGAAGAATTTCAAGCTGAAGGACGTCGAGGTCTTCTGGGAGAAGCCCGAATGGTCAAAATGGGAGAGCGCTCTTTACGTCGAGGATGTCCGAGGCCTGCAGCTCGACGGATTCAGCGGCCGGCAGGCGAGACCGGGGGCGAGTTTTCCCGCGGTCGTGCTTAACCGTGTGGAGGAGGCGCTGATCCGCGGTTGTGTGGCTCCTGCGGGGACGGAGATCTTCTTGAAAATCCTGGGGAGCAACACTCGGGAAATCCGTTTGTCCGGCAACGATTTTCACCAATCGAAAGTTCCGTACGACGTAGCGGGGGAAGTAAGAAGAGACGAGCTGCACGAGTTGAGTAACTTCATGCCCAAGTGATCGTCCGCACTGACAAAAAAAACCGCCACGAATTTCACGAAGAAACAGGCCCGGGAAGAAGACTCGTGTAATTCGTGGAATTCGTGGCAAGGCTTTTCGGAGCCCCTGATATAAAATCAGGAAAAATCTCAACGGCAGGGGGCGCATGGCGGACTCGAATCGAGATGACGCTTTTGAAGAGATCGTCGACACCTCCCGCTTCCGCATTGTGCGCGAGCTCGCGCACGGGGGGATGGGGTCGGTGTATGAGGCGGTCCTGTGCGGGCCGATGTCTTTCAACAAGACGGTGGCCGTCAAGACGATCCTGAAGCGCTACTCCGAGGACGAAGAGTTCGTCCAGATGTTCATCGGGGAAGCCAGGCTGGTCGCGGACCTGGTCCATCCGAACATCTGCCAGGTCTACCAGCTCGGCAAGGTCTCCAACCGTTACTATATCGCGATGGAGTACATTGCGGGCGTGAGCCTGCAGCAGTTCGTGGACCGGCACGCCGAGCTGGGACGCCGCATGCCGGTGGACATCGGCACCTTCATCATCAGCCGCGTATGCCGCGGTCTCGAATATGCGCACGCGAAACGCGACCGAAACGGACACCTGCTTGGCGTCGTGCATCGTGACGTCACCCCGAGGAACATCATGATCAGCACGGAAGGGGAGGTCAAACTCACCGATTTCGGCATTGCCAAGGCGCATACCCTGATGCGTGACCGCGAAGGCGAGGTAGTCATGGGACAAACTCCTTACCTCTCCCCCGAGCAACTCCGGGGCCGGCCGACGGATGCCCGCTCGGACCTCTTCTCGCTCGGTGTCGTGATGTTCGAGCTGCTGACCGGCCAATCGCTCTTCAGAGGCCCGTCGGCCAGCGCCACGATCAGAAACGCGCTGGATAAGGAGGTCCCGTCCATGAAGGATCTTAATCCTGAAATCACGCCGCAGGTCGAGCAGATCGTGCGCCGGGCGGTCGAGCGGGACCCGGAGCGGCGCTACCAATCCGGCAGCGAGATGGGCTACGACCTGGAATATGCGATCTACCACGAAGGCTACGGCCCAACCATCGTGACCCTGGAGAAGTACATGCGGGGGATCTTTCCAGGTCTGTTCCACCCATCGAGCGAGCCTTCGCACCCACCCGCCCTTTGCAATCCTGAAGGAACCACACGATCGTTTCCCAGAAACTGATCCGCTTTCTTTCACTGGAGAAGGAGGAGAACCGGCATGAACTCTTGGTTTCGGCGGGCGGCCACGCAGGGCCGCTCCTGCAATTTGGGCATACCTCAGGCTTCAGATGGCCCAATCCTGCGCGCGTCCCGTTGTGTGCTTGCGGGGACGTTCCTGGTTCTGTGTCTGAACGCAGTCCCCGTCGGAGCGCAGAGCCTCGAGGAGGAGGTGCGAGCCATGCGGATCGAGCTGCGGCGCCTGCAGCAGGAGGTGGGGACTCTCAAGGAGGAGCTTCGCCGCAGGACTGCCCCGGCGGAAAGCGCCGGCAGTGGATCGCAGGGCTCTCAGGAGAAGAGCGCCGCGGCACAAGAGCCTGCAGCGGCCGAGGTTTTGCCGCTTCTGCAGGCCCAGGTGGCGGAGCATGCGCAGGTCAAGGTGGAATCGAACTCGCGGCTCCCTCTGAAGATCTTCGGCACGATCGTGTCGAACACATTCTGGAACAGCGGCGAGGCGAACTGGCTCGACGTTCCGAACATCGTGGCGCCTTCACCCGACGCGCCGGTCCCGAAAGGTTCGTTCAGCTCCACGATGCGCCAGAGCCGCTTCGGGGTGATCGTTGACGGACCCGCCATCGGATCGCTGAAATCCAGCGGCTTTCTGGCGCTGGACTTCTTCGGGGGCATTCCGAATTTCCAGACCGGGCAGGTGATGGGGATTCCCCGCCTGCTCTACGCGTTTGCTCGTGTAGAGGGGGAGCATACGGCGCTGGAGATCGGCCAGGATCAGATGATCCTGGCCCCCAGAAACCCGACTTCGCTGGCCGCCATGGCCTTTCCGGATCTCTACCGCTCGGGTAACCTGTATCTCCGGGTTCCGCAGGCGCGCGTGGAGCAGCGGATTGCCGCCGGCGATCTCGACGAATTCCAGTTGACGGGCGGCATCCTCGCCCCGATTGCCGGAGACTTCGCTGCCAACTCCCTGGTTTTTGTTCCGCCGAATCTGGCGGGGGAGCGCTCGCGGCGGCCGGCGGCGCAAGGGCGTGTCGCCTGGAGGCGAAGGTTCTCGTACGGCTCGGAGGACCGCCTGGAGATCGGCGTCTCCGGCCACTACGGGCGCGAGCGTCCGGTCATGGGGCCCAGGCGCAGCTGGGCAGGCGCCGTCGATCTGGACGCGCGCGCCGGACGCCTGGGCATTGGCGGGGAGTGGTTCGCCGGGCGCAACATCGACGCTTTCGGTGGCTCGCTGGGTCAGGTGGCCAAATCCACAGGCGGCTTTCTCGAAGGACGCCTGGCGGCGACGCGGCGCCTGGAGCTCAACGCGGGCGTCGGTATCGATCGCCTGTTCGATTTCGACCTGTTCCCCGCGCCGCTCCGCCAGAACCGGAGCGTCTTCGCGAACACGATCTTCCAGATAACACCCGAGCTGGCTGCTTCCTTCGAGTATCGCTGGCTCATGACAACGCCGGCGCGGGGGGAAATGCGGCGCAACAATCACCTGAATCTGGCTCTGGCCTTCAGTTTCTGATAAATACGGGAAATACGGGGACAGTCACCGAAATTCCCGAAGTTCCTGTGTGCCCAGATCCTAGTTCAGCGGGACGGGAATTTCGGTGACTGTCCCCGTATTTCCCGATGATTGAAATGAAAAGGACAATTCAGGCACTGCTGAGTATCGGAATCGCGTGCCTGGCCGGCCTGCCGGCCAGTGGCGCAACGGCCAGCGGGCACGTCCGTACCGTCGGGCGGCCCGAGCGGTCGGTGGTCGCGACCATCGTGTTCGCGGAGCCCCTGGAGGGGCAGTCTCCGACACGGCCCGGGCGCTACACGATGACGCAGCGCAACAAGATGTTCATGCCGCGCGTCCTGGCTGTCCCCGCCGGATCGACGGTCGGCTTCCCGAACGAGGACCTGATCTTTCACAACGTCTTTTCGCTGTCGCGCCCCAGCCCGTTTGATCTGGGGCTCTACCGGGCGGGTTCGTCGAAGGAACGTATCTTCTCCGAGCCGGCGACGTACCATGTCTTTTGCAACATCCATCCGCAGATGGCCGCCGTCATCCTGGTGCTCCCCACGTCGTACATCACGGAGCCGGACGCCGCCGGAGCCTATCGCCTGGATCTTCCGCCCGGCCGGTACCGGGTCACGGCCTGGTCTGAGCGATCCCAGCCGGTTACCGCCGAGCTCAACGTCTCTTCCGGCAGCGTGACGGTGCCCGAACTGACGCTCGACGAATCCAGATTTGTCGGACTGCCCCACAAGAACAAGTACGGCCAGGACTATCCCAAAACCGCCTACGACCCTCTCAGGGACAGGAAGTTTTGATCACCGCGGTCCTCCGACGGTCATGCGATAGACCGGGACCGGCTCGCTGAATCCTTTCACTTTGAGCGGATCGAGCCGCTCTGCCGCGATGAAGTCCTGGACCCTGCGGTACGTCGATTCTGCAAGCAGTATCTCGCGCGGACGGGCCAGGGAGCAAAGACGCGAAGAGAGGTTCACGTGGGACCCGATCGCCGTAAAGTCCAGCCGGTCCTCGCTTCCGATGCTGCCGAGGATCACCTCTCCTGTGGCGATCCCGATCCCGAGAAGGATGGACTCTTCATTCGGGTGTGCTTCGTTGTAACTGTCGATGGCCCTGTGGATCTCGACCGCGCACCGGATCGCGTTGACAGCCATGTCGTCGCCGTCAAACAGGGCGACCACGCAGTCGCCGACGTACTTGTCGATGTCTCCCTTGTACTTCTTCACCCGCTCGGCCTGGAGGCTGAGACAGCGGTTGAGGATTCTTACCACTTCTTCGGGCGCGCACCGTTCGGACAACGGGGTGAAGCCGCGTATGTCCGAGAAGAAGATCGTCCTGACGACACGCTCGCCTCCCGAGATTTTCTTCTGCCCGCTTGACTGGATCATGTCCACCGTGGACTGCGAGACGAACTTCTGCATGTCGTCGCGCTCGCGCAGCCCGCGAATCATCACGTTGAAGGATTGAGCGAGATCCCCGATCTCATCACGCGTGCGGATGTCCAGGCGATAGTCGAAGTTGCCCGCGGCGACCTGATTCGTGCCCTCGGCCAGCTTCCTGAGCGGGGCGGTGATGGTGCCCGCCAGCACGGCGCTCCCCGATATGCCGGCGAAGGCGGCGAGCAAGCCGAGCAACAGCAGGCCGGCCTGGATGCGCCGGTAGGGCGCCAAAGCCTGATCGCGGGACTGCAGGATCACGGCCAGCGGCTGCAGACCCCCTTCGCGGCCGAGCAGAGTGGTCACCGCCAGGTAGTTCTCGCCGCCGATCTCCAGGACCTTTTCCCCGCTCCCGGCGCCGGCCGCAGACTCCCAATCGGCGCGCGATTTCCAGGGCAGCCGGGCCTCCGCCAGCGTGGATGCCAGAGTCCGCTCGCCCACGACGACGACTTCGTTGTGACTGACGTCTCGCAGGGATCTCGCGAAGCCGTTGTCGATGCTCGAGCCCGAGATGACAAAGCCGAAGACGGTGCCTCCCGCAACGGCGGGGACGCAGGCGGTGTGGTACACCCCGCTTTCCGTCGCCAACACACTGAGGGCAGGCCGCCCCGCCAGAATCGGTTGCACCCAGCGCGCTTCTGCATCCGGCAGTGGCGCAGGCGCAACCGTGTCGTTGCGCGCAACGACGCGCCCGCTGGGATCCAGCACAATCAATAGCTCGAAGCGCACGTTCTCCTTCTGTTCATTCAGAAAATCACGGATTGTGGCGAAGTCGGTTGCAAGCAATGCCTTCAGGCTAGGGAACGAAGCAACGAGCCGCGCCGTGAGCTCGAGCCTTTCCAGGCGCTCGGCCTCGGCGGCATGGATCCGCTCGATGCCGCGCTTGAGCTCCGCGCCGGTGTTTTCCCCGACGAACCGCTCCGCCTGATGGTTGACGTAGACCAGCGTCGCCGTGATCAAGCCGACCAGGAGAGAGCTCGAATAGAGAAGGATCTTCCAGAGCAGAGGCATCCTTCGCATGCGGCTATTCTATACCTGGATAGTACCGAGGATCGAAGATAGAGGATAGAGGATGGCTCGCCCGATGTTGGAAATGAGATCCCTCCTGCCGGAGTTCTTCATGCCTCGGGGATGCACCACTGCCGATGAAATGCCGCCCAGATCCCGCGAAACCGTGAATATACGGTGAGATCTGGGCTCATTTCATGAGAGACACGAAGAACACAAAGATCCACCACGTTTTTGCCCGTGTCAATCTTCGTGGCTTCGTGTCTTTGTGGTGAGATTTTTTTGGTTGCGGCTCTGCTGCGCCGTGTAATTCGTGGCCGGTCTTTTGAAGAAGTTTTTATTCGCGGGCGGGTCGGTTAAGATATCGGTTCCCATGGCTACTCCGGAAGAACTGGTCAGGACTGCGGTCGAGCAGTTGGGCGTGCCCTACGAAGTGATCGAGATCGACCCTGAATTCGCCGACACCGCCGCTTTTTGCCAAAGATACGGCTATCCGCCCGGGCGTTCCTGCAACACGATAATCGTCGCTTCAAAAAAGGAGCCCAAGAGGTATGTGGCCTGCGTGGTCCTGGCCAGCACGCGTCTCGACGTCAACAAGTGTGTCACAAGGTTGATGGGCGTCTCCAAGGCGTCGTTTGCCTCCGCCGAAGAGATGATCGCGCTCACCGGAATGCGCGTGGGCGGCGTGACCCCGTTTGCGCTGCCCACGGGGCTGCCGCTGTATGTCGACGAGCGAATCATGCGTCTGGATTGGGTGGTTCTGGGCGGGGGCGGCCGCGGGACAAAGATCAAGATATCGCCCGAAGTTTTCCAAAAAATGGGCGCGGAGATCGTCCCCGGCCTCGGAGTGACGATGGACGAATGACAGAGGGAGAATTATTAGAAAAGCTAATATCCAAGCTCACTCGTCATTCGGTCATTTCCAGTGCAGGATGACCTTGCCCGAATTTCCCGACGTCACCGCTTCGAATGCCTTTTCATACTCCGTGTAATGGAACCGGTGGGTGATGACAGGTCTGATGTCAAGGCCGCTTTGCAGCATTACGGTCATCTTGTACCAGGTTTCGTACATTTCCCGGCCGTAAATGCCTTTGATCGTGAGCATGTTGAATACGACCGTTTTCCAGTCGATCGCTATTTCCTGCGAGGGTATGCCCAGCATTGCGATTTTTCCACCGTGGCACATGTTGTCGATCATGTCGCGGAATGCCGCGGGGTTCCCGGACATCTCGAGCCCGACGTCAAAACCCTCCTTCATGCCGAGCTGCCGCTGGGCCTGGCGAATATTGGCGTTGCGGACATTCAGTGCCGTTGTCGCTCCCATCTTTTTCGCCAGGTCGAGCCGGTACTCGTTGACATCGGTGATAACGATGAATCGCGCGCCCGAATGCTTTACGACCGCCACTGCCATGATGCCGATGGGCCCGGCGCCTGTGATCAGCACATCTTCACCGAGGAGGGGAAACGAAAGCGCCGTATGCACCGCGTTGCCGAACGGGTCGAAGATAGCGGCCACGTCGCGATCGACGGCGGGATGGTGATGCCAAACATTGCTCATCGGCAGGGCGATGTATTCGGCAAAGGCGCCGGGTCTGTTGATGCCGATTCCCTTCGCGTCCGCGCAGAGATGACGGCGTCCGGCGAGGCAGTTACGACAGCGCCCGCAGACGACGTGCCCTTCGCCGCTGACCACGTCTCCGGCCCGGAAGTCCGCTACATTGGAACCAACCTCCAGAATCTCGCCTACGAATTCATGCCCGATGGCCATCGGCACGGGGATCGTCTTCTGAGCCCAGTCGTCCCATTTGTAGATATGCGCATCCGTGCCACAGATGCCCGTGCGATCCACCTGGATCAAAACATCGTTGATGCCGATGGCGGGTTGCGGCACTTCCTCCAGCCACAGACCCGGCTCCGGCTTGCTCTTCACCAGGGCTTTAGCCATTCCATACTCCATTCCCCTGCCTGCCCGCGATAAACTAGGGGACGTCCCACAGGTTAACCGTAATTCCCCGACAAAACCAAGTAAACGTGTGGCACGTCCCCTATTTCCGGCGGAGAGAGATTTGGCAAATGACCAATGACCAATGACCAATGAAAAATGACAAATCGCAGTTAGTTGTCCGGACTCTGACTTCTATTTGTCATTGTTCATTTGTCATTTGTCATTATGACCGAAAAGTCCTTGCCGAGCGGAGGGGGGCTATTGGATGATCCATTGGCCCGTCTTCTCAATGAATTGGAACCCGTACCGCTGGCGAGCCGTTTGGGGCTGCTCGATCCGGACGACACGGGCGCGCCCCACATAATGCTGCTCCTTGCCGCCGGTAAGAAACACCTCAACCAGCGAGTCTTTGGCCAGGGAAGCCATGGAGGGGCACGAGAATCCGTTTGAGCTGACCTCATTGGTCGTGACTTCGAGCTCGGCCTTATCCCCCAGCTCATTCGTGCCGCGAAGCCGGAGAGAAACGCTCAATCGAACACGGGTCTGGGCGCGGCCTTCCGCTCGCTTTTTCTCCAGGGCGGCGGCCAGCCGCACCTTGAGGTCCTCGAAATTCAGCGGCTTTTCGATGAAATCCACTGCTCCCAGTTTCTCACAGATTTCCTTATAGATGGCCGCGGGCTGTCCGGTGATTACAATAATTGGAATCAAGCGGGTCGCGCTCAGATCCGAGAAGAGGTTGCACAGCTCCAGGCCCGACAACTCCGGCAGGTTCAGATCCAGCAGGATGCAGTGAGGCTTCTTTTCCAGAGCGAGGGCAAGGGCCTGCGTCGCATCCCCTGTGTCAATGATTTCATAATCACGGCCGAGGTGCCGCCTCAGGACATTTCGAATGAGCTCGTCGTCTTCAACCACTAGAATTCGTTGCATCGTTTGGGCCTTTTTCGGTAAGTCTCCCACCGTGTCGAAACACAGAGCGGCCATTAGGCCACAACCAAAACTAAACTCCTGCGAGCCTTCGCGGTGAAAGTCCAGCCCGGCATTCGCTGCGAAGGCGCGAAGAGCGGGAAGAATGCGTCACCGCAATTTCTTCACGTCCTCACGGATGCGATCCGCTCTGAGCTTTTCGAGGGCGGTTCCCGAAACTCCGGCGATGCGGACGAGCTTGTTGCGGCCGGAAGCGCCCGCGAGAATCTCGATCTGCTGCCGTTTGACATCGAGCCACTCTGCGAGCACGGCGATGAGCGCGTCATTCGCGCGCCCGCCTTCCGGCGGAGCCGTCACATAGACCTTCAGTGAATCGCCGCCTGCCCCGACAACCTCGCTGCGTTTTGCTCGTGGGATCACGCGGACCGAGAGCGTAACGGTATCTTTGTGCAGCGGTGCTCGCATTTGGGCTTTTGGTGATTCCCTGTATCCAGGAGTCTTCGCAGCGGCCAACGCGTTCAACGAATCGACTCTCGCGGCGAGGCGCGCACGGCCCGGTCATAAGCCCAGGACCGGATGTGGTCCACCTGCTCGCGCATTGTTTTCGAAAGCGGGATGACATTTTGCGCGCTCCGGTGCAGGTCTTCAAAGGCCGGCTCCCGGTCTTCGAGCCGTGCCGAGGTCAGCGCGGAAACGACGCACTGCTCGATTTCGGCCCCCGTCCATCCCTGAGTAATTTTCTTCAGCCGGTGGACCTGAAGCGGTTCCGGGTCGATACGGCGCTTTTGAAGGTGTATCCGGAAGATCTCGATGCGTTCGTCTTCGGTGGGCAGATCGATGAAGAATACCTCGTCGAATCTGCCCTTGCGAATCATCTCGGCAGGAAGCAGATCGATCCGGTTGGCGGTGGCTGCTACGAAGAGGCCGCGGGCTTTTTCCTGCATCCAGGTGAGAAAGAAGGCGAAGATGCGGCCCAGGTCGTTGCTGGCTTCGCCTGTCTGCGCCGTCAATCCCATTTCGATCTCGTCAAACCAGACGACGGCAGGCGCCACCGCTTCCACCAAATGGCAGGCTTCGGCAAAGGCCCCATCCGGCGTCCCATGCCTCCTGGAATAGACCTCGATCATGTCGATCCGGTACAACGGCAGCTCAAAGGAGGAGGCGATGGCCTTGACCGACAGGCTCTTGCCGCAGCCTGAGACGCCCATGATCAACACTCCTTTGGGCACAATCTCGGCAGCCAGTGTGTCGCGCTCCAGGAACAACTTGCGGCGTTCGTGAAGCCATTTCTTGAGGTAGTCCACGCCACCCACGTGCTCAATCTGAGTGCCGTCGGCGATGTATTGGACCAGGCCCGATTTGTTCACCACCAACTTTTTCTCTTCGAGCAGGTGCGGAAGTGATTCGCTGTCCAGCGCGCCCCGGGCCCCGAGAGCGCGGCGCAGGGCATGCCGGGACTCGTCGAGAGTCAGCCCCTGAATCGCCCGGGCCATTCTGAAAACTGAGGCCTCACTCGTGTCCACTTTGAATCCCCGCCCCTCCAGGCCGCTCAACTCGATGCGGAGGAAGGCCTCGAGCTCTTCGAGATCCGGGTGGAGCAATTCCATGAACGCAATCTGGGGGCCCAGTTCCTCCGGGATCGCGCGGGACGCGGAGGTTATCACGACAAACTTGGTCCGGTCCAGGCAAAGCTCGTACAGATCGCGCAGGCGGCGACGAGTTTCAGGGGAATCACCGAAGAACTCGTGGAAGTCCTTGAGCTGAAAGATAGCCGGCTGCGGATACTCCGCGATGAAATCGAGCACGCCGCGAGCTCCCAGAGACTCGCCTTCCGCGGGATTCCCGTCCGGACGGCAGAGACCGGCGGTGACGCTCCAGGTCCAGACCGGAACCTCGGTGCGGAAAAGCTCCCTCGACGCATCTTTGAGGATTTGATGCGCTCGCGTCTCCTCGGTGGTGCAAATGTAGATCAATGGGCGTCCCGACTGAATCAGTTCGCGAAGCGCAGCGAAGGCCCGTGTTGCGAGTGTATTTTTGGTCACCTGACAGTCCGTCCATCGGGCAGAATACCAGAAACTGCCCTGGGAGGGCACCCCTCTTGCGAAAATCTTCTTCGCGATTCTTCGCGTCTTTGCGTCTTGGTGGTGAATGCGGCATACGCGGGCTTTGCCATGAAGTCGCGAAGAGGAATTTTGTGTCAGGATTTCGATCGGAACCCGGAAGGGATGACGGGAAGAAAGAACGCTCCTGCGAGGTCCGATACGACCACCAGCGCCGACGATGCGAGCGCAATCGTTAGCGCCGCATCCGGCGGGACATTCAGGATAGCGAGGGCCTGCAGATACGTCCATTCACGGACCCCGATCCCGCCCAAGCTGATCGGGATGAGCGTCATCAGCGTGATCAGCGGGAATAGGGCCGCGAAGGCAATCGCGTCCACCGGATATCCCGCGGCCACGGAAACCTGGCGAAACAACCATAGGACCAGAGCAGAGTTGAAAAAAGAGATACCTGCCACCTGGAGGACCGCTCCGGTCTCCAGACGCATTGTGCCTAAAGCCTCATGAAAATCACGCAAGGCAGCCAGCGCTTTCTGGATCAGCGAGTGGGAGCCTGGGATGATGTACTTGCGATAGATCCGCTCCCCCTTCCACGCCATGCCGAGCGCCGATGCCACACCGATCCAGACTGCCAGATACACAAGCCGCACGGGGACGCCCCGCCACTCCATCGCGTGGAGCGCGGCTGCCGTCGTGCCCGGTACGAGGAGCGAAATCAACCCGGCAGCGCGGTCTTGCAGCACGGAAGCGAGTCCGTAATGCACCGGAGATCCGGTCTTGCGGGAGATCATGTAGGCCTTGATAACATCCCCTCCTACCAGCGAAGGCAGGCCCAAATTGAAGAGCATTCCCACAAAGTAGTACTGAAAGAAGGTCCCGTAACCCTGGCGCATTCCGAGCGAACAGGCGAACACCCGCCACCGCTGCGCGCAAAAGAGCTGTCCTAACCAGCTAACAGCGACAAGCAAAGCAAGATGGCCGGTAGCCAGATGGGCGAGGTTTTGCCTGATGCGGGCCGCATCGACCGACCGGAAAACGACCAGAAGGAGAAAGGAGGTAACCGCGATCTTTATGGCCGGAGACGCGATGGCAGGGGTTTTCATGACCCGCTATTTCCACTATATAGTAGGTGGCCGCCAAGTTCGCGGCGCAGCACGGCCGCAACCAAAAGAATCTCACCGCGGAGACGCGGAGTTCGCGCAGAGAGATTTGGCCAATGACAAATGACAAATGACCAATGAAAAATGACAAATGGCAGTTCGTTGTCCGGACTTCCGACTTCTATTTGTCATTGGTCATTGGTCATTTGTCATTTGACGGAAAATCCTTGCCAGGCCGCGAAGAATTCTCACGTTAGTAGTACAAGATGGTCGAATTTTGCGTCGCAGGTTCGGAGTTCAGCCTT
>Ga0137380_10004285_pt1 | contig 12559 bp, 10 predicted proteins | sample SagtaG_17_FD_104809 | JGI IMG/M metagenome (GOLD analysis project Ga0137380, IMG submission 104809) | Vadose zone soil microbial communities from Sagehorn Ranch, Mendocino, California, USA - Sage2_L_100_16 metaG | ecosystem: Environmental > Terrestrial > Soil > Vadose zone | place: USA... | reverse complement strand
TGCTCGATGACGAGCCACCGTGTCAATGCACGGGTGATATGACCCTTCGCGATGGCATATCCGGCATAGGCGAAAAGCGCCATCTGCTTCGGCGTGGCAGGCAGTGGGACGGTCTAGGGTGGCAACCGTACGTGCTTTCAGTACTTTCCCTAGCGCATGAGCCTGGGATTTCCCTCTTTCTTAGCCAGATATGCTGCTCCACATGCACCTCTGCGGTTGCCCGCAGAATGAGATGTGGCCGCTAGTCAGGACTTGCGTTGTCTTAGCCGTTCGACAAGCCCCTAGCTTTAGCTATGGGGTTCCTGACATATTGCTCTATCATAGATACTTATAGCCAATAGTAGAAAAAAGGACTAGCCAGTGGGCTAGTCTCCGTAACTTGTGCGCCTACGTTTTTGTACGTACTTTGCTCCTCATGCCCTTTCATACCATGCTAAGGGTAGCACAGAGTGCTTAGCTTGTCAAATTCTCTAAACATTACCTCTCGACTGAAACCATTCATTCGTGTATAATAACGCCAACACATATTTTAACCTACTCTGTATACTATTGAGTAAGGACAACAAGCCGAACGTAGTATAAACCAATTTGCTCGCCTTAACAAACAAAAATGTCGGAGCAACGCAACCGTATATAGTAGGGGCGACCCTTGCGGTCGCCCTGAAAAAAAAGAACGGTCGCCCGTGAGGAACAAACAATGCCAAAAAAGACCACGACTGCACGAAGTGCAGCACAACGCAATAAACCAAAAGTCCAGAAAAGCTTTGAGCTGGTGCGTCAAACCTCAGATGAACAGGAGCTTGAGCCGCTTGACAACCTGAGTGAAGAACCGGCTCCTGTCAGTGTCTCTACCATGGTACCTCCAACTGAGGTGAAGCCGGTTGAGAAGAAAGACCCACCAGTTGCTGTAAGCCGCTCAGTCAGTACTCCTGCAGTCAGCGCGACTGCGACGACTTCAACCAATAGCACGACCGGTACATCTAAAAAGAGTGCTACGGCACGCTTGGCTGCTCAGCGTCAGGCTAATAGGACACAACAACAGCGTGCTGCTTCCTTAATTACTGCTGAGCACTATGCCTATGTCCGCCGGGACTTGATCTTTATCGCCGTTCTTGCCTTCATCATGTTTGCAGTCATCATCATCCTGCACTTCGTACCTGGCATCGGCTCTTAAAAAATGGCAATGGTACGCTCTGAAGTATAAAAACTTTGAGAGAGAATCAAAGAAGCACTGCTAATCAAAAGTCAGTGCTTCTCCGTGTTGCTTCGGGTGGCTTATAGAGGCCCAAAGCCTTGTATGTGATGATTGGGTTAGTGTACCAGGGGGCTAGTGCCTAATCCCGCAGGAATGCCGTGTCGATATGCTGCTGGAATAGTCACGCCCAAAACACGCTGCATAGCCATGGTATGGCTGCAATCGCCCCAATCATTAAAGAAACGGCAGGTACAACTCCACTCGCCATTGTCGTAAACGGTAGTATGGGTGTCATTCTCACCCCGAAACGTTGCCTCAAAGCGAGTAAACTGAATCCGCTCTGGTTCGCTTGCATAACGTTTGGCTTTGGCGATCTTATTGATCATACTTGAATTCATGATTCGGTAGTACCTCCTTAAAATTGAGTAACCACTCCGTCTCCACATCTTTATGTGTACTCTACAGATGTAGAGCGCTTCTTACGTAGTCGCGCATCTGGTTGAAGTGACGCACCCCTACCTGAAGGTAGAGGCTTTACGCGGTCGCTCGCGTTGGCTTCGTCTAAGCCTGATCTGTTCTGGGTAAACTGCGAAAATTTATCTTTAGCTGGCACAAGACCAGACTAAGCACCTTTATTAAGAAAGAGTGTGTTAGTCTCGCCTCCTTTCTGTGTGTGCATTCGTTCACTTCCATTGAACGTTTGTAGTGGCCCATAGACAGAATGAAGAAAAATCGATGAGCCCGGCATCCAGTGCGCGTAAGAAATAAACATCTAAAAAAGAAAAAACACCAGGGCAAACCTTCCCTAGTGTGTCTTTACGTATTGCCGCAAGCCACCTCCGCCTTTGACAGTGGTGCAACCTGTGATGCCAATGAGACTAAATCCATGTTCTCTATTTCTAATCCTCACTCAGCTCAAAAGCTGAATGCTATACCCATGTCACGCAATAATAGACAATGAGACATGGGTCCGAACCTGTAGCCTTGAAATCTCCTTTTGAATGGATTGATTATACCATAAGAATAACAGATTGTCCATCCCAAAACGGTCACAAAAATACGTATTTTTATTGACTTATCTCTAATCTTCTATTTGCCAACTCAACCTCGCACTAAAACTCACTCACCTCCTCCTTGTGGCAGCCCTTTCCTGCTAGGCGTAAGCCTCAATACATTTCAAATAAACCCTATCCCCTCCCAACAGTTTGCAGAATGTTGTCCACCTCACTAAAAAAATATTGCTCCTTTCACGAAATTTTTGTCCCTTAAACTATATACTACTCTTATTCACTCATGTATACTATGGATACGAAAAATGGCAGAGTTACTGTTTGCCTGCCTGCGGGCGAATGAACTCGACTCTATGCAAGCTATATGTTCATGAATGTATAGCCATATTAAGTAGATAGATATTGTGGCCCATTACTAATTGGAGGATTGTGTGAAAAGAAAGCATGTCTGGCTTCCCATGCAGTTTGTGCTAGCTATGACCATTATCAGCCTCATCGCCAGCGCGTGTTCACTGCCTGGAGCACAAAATACTACTTCAGGCGTCACACCCACCGTTTCAGTCCATCCTAGTCCCGTTGCCAATCAACCTACCGGTGTCGGTACGCCACCTTCTGGTACTCAGCTACCGGAGAATGAAGTTAAGCCTTTGACATTCAACCTCATCTACAATGATACCGCTATGGAGCAGGATGTAGCTCAGATGTATACTCCTGACTCATCTACTTTCCACCAGTTCCTGACTCCTGATCAGATTGTGCAGAAATATGCTCTCTCCGCTGATCAGCAGAAGCAAGTTATGGACTGGTTAACTCAGCATGGCTATAACGTTGAAGCTACCGACTCCCTGCATACCTCAATCAAAGTTCACGCTACTGTTGCCACCATTGAGCGTACTCTGAATATCAAGCTAAAATCATTTACTATTGCTGGTCATGAGTTCTTTATGCAGGAAGGCAATCCTACGTTGCCACAATCTGTTGCCTCACTGGTTAGTTCGGTTGTTGGCCTGGATAACTTCGCCTTTCCAGAATTTAAGCCTCCCTTTGGCTTCGTAACTCATGGAGCGGCTGCGACAGGCAATTGCAGCAACTATGGGACAAAACAAACCCTCACCCGTAACAAGCTTGCTGCCGCTTACCAGGTCGATAAGCTCTACTCGCAGGGATTTCAAGGGCAAGGGATGACCATCGGTGTTGCCGAATTTGGCGATGCCTACGATCCTAAAGACCTTGCTAACTATGCCTCCTGCGTGGGTATCGCCACGCCCAATGTCCAGAATATCGACGTCGATGGACACCTGGCCTCTGGTTCAGGTCAAGGCGAGGCCATCATGGATCTCGAACTGATTGCTGGGCTTGCTCCCAAGGCACAAATCCTCGACTATCAAACCGATGGGAAGACCGCTTCATTTGCTCAGGAAATGGTCGATGTCTTCAATCGCGTCGCCTCTGACCATAAGGTGCAGGTCCTCAGCGTCAGTTATGGCACCTATGAAGATGCCTTTAGCTCGAGCGAACTGGCTGCCGTCAATAAAAGCCTGCGCACCCTCGCCGCCGAAGGCATCTCTGTCTTTATCAGTAGCGGTGACTGCGGAGCCTTTACACCGCGCATTCATAATATCGCGCAGGTTGCCTTTCCCGCCAGTGCCATCTATGCTATTGCCGTTGGTGGTACACACCTACAGGTCAATGACAGCAATGTGCGTACTAGCGAAACCGCCTGGAGCGCAAGTAACGATCTGCCAGTTTGCGCCAATAACTGGGGGAGTGGTGGCGGTGTCAGCCAGAACGCTGATTTCAAACGTCCCTTCTGGCAGGTTGGGTCAGGTACCACAACACATTATGATGGTTCATCGTCACTTCCTGCCGTGACGATCCGCCCCTTCTCCTCTACCGTCACTGCACCCAATGGCTTACGCCAAGTACCTGATGTAGCTGCGGCTGCCTATCCCAACATCTCTGTCTACTACCAGGGGGCATGGGCACCCTCTGGTGGCACCAGTGCCGCTGCTCCCATTTGGGCTGCTGGCGCCTTGCTTGTTGATCAGGCTCTACAACAAAAGGGCAAAACCTCACTGGGTGGTGTACCGGAGTTCTACACGCTGGCAAATCAGCCTGGCAACTTCCATCCCTACACCGATATCACCAGTGGTAACAACCTGTTCTACAATGCCACTCCCGGCTGGGACTACACCACCGGCTGGGGTTCGCCCAACTTCAACGACATCCTGCAAGTTGAAGCTAGCCGTTAGTGCTGTGTATAGGAAAGCTGAAAGAGTCGCTGCGGGTCAGCAGCGACTCTTTCAGCTTTCCTATTCTTTACTGCGCCACTAGCTCTTGTGCCTCATCCACTACATCGGCATACATCTCACTCATCTGCCTCGCTACACCCTTCCAACTGAAACGCAGCACCGATGGCCGGGCCGCTAGTTGCATGCTCTCCAACGTATGTCGTTCGCGTAACAGCGTATCCAGCCGCTCGGCGAAGAAACCGGGGCCATGTGGCACCAGGTAACCTGTCTTGCCATGCTTTACCACCGTCATTAATCCTCCAGCTCGCGTCGCCACCACCGGTGTTCCGCAGGCCAGCGACTCCACCGCGGCCAGTCCGAAGCTTTCATGAAACGAAGGCACAACCGTTATATCTGCCGCGCTATACAACAGTGGTAGTTCCTGTTGCGGTCTGGCTGCCAGAAAATGAACGCGCTGGCGTATCTTTAGTTCGCTTGCCAGACGTTGCAGTTCCTGTACATCTCTATCGCCCTGAGCCTTGCCGCCCACCAGTACCAGCTGAGCCTCTTCTTTCATCAAGGCTGCTGCTCGTAAAAACATATCCGGTCCCTTGAAGGGATCAAGCCGCCCTACAAAGAGCAACACCGGCTTATCCCTTTTCAAAGCGAGCTTCTTCCGCGCCTGTTGCACATCCTGTCGTACGAATAGGCGCAAATCTACGCCGCAGGGAATAACTTCTACTTGACTCGCCGTCACTCCACAGAAGCGGATCATCTGGGAGCGCTCATCAACCGTCGTGGCAATAATGCGATCAGCAAGCTTCATCACTTTCTGCTCCATTTCCAGGCGCAGGGGTGACTCAGGCTCATGCGGATTTGCCATCTGTTTCAGGCGGGCAATGGTGTGAAACATAGTCACATGTGGTACATCCCATTGTTCAACCAGAGGGAGAGCTGCTACGCCTGAAAGCCAGTAATGGCTATGCAGTACATCATACTGCCTTCCCTCAGCATTCCGGAAATCATCGAGGTGCTGTGTAAAGGCAGGCAGGTACCGATAAAGCTCATTTTTAGCAATTGGGCTTACAGGGCCAGCTAGGATGTGAATAACCCGTACATTTGGGCTAAGCTGTACAATTTGGGGAGTGGATTCGTTGGTGCAACGGGTAAAGATATCAACGGCCGTATGGAAAGAACCAAGTTCGCGTGCTAGTTCACGCATATAGACGTTCATGCCACCTGCATCCTTCGTCTCTCCAGGCAGAGCCAACGGAGACGTATGAACGCTGAGCATAGCTACAGAAAAACTCATCGTGCGTCTGCTCCTCTTCTTCGATTGGAATTAACGTTCATTACAGATGCGAGGCCAACACCCTTCGCTGGCTATTTGCTTTCGTGTGAGCATCAGCGGCTCCTCCTTTCTTACTTCTTATCAGTTACAACAAAAAAGTATGGTTCTTCTATTTCATGGCCGGTGTTTTTGTTCGCGTTGGCGCAATGCCTGTATTGCATCATACATCTGGTAGGTATCAACACTGCGATCTTGCGCTAGCTCTTGCAGACAATCTATACGCAGCTTGAGGCTAGCAGTGAACTCTTGTGCGGAAAGCCCGATCCACTGCGCTAAGTCGTCAAGAATAGATGCATCGGCGTGTTCAAAGGTATCATCATATTCATTCCACAGCGAGAGGGGAACAGATACCACCTTGTCTGGCTGTTTAGGATTGGCATAGGGCTGTAAAAAATGGGTCGTGAACCAGCGACGGCGCAAGGGATAGGTACGCCCTACCAGCCCGATGTTGACCACTAATCCCAGGCGGCGCACATCTTCTGACCGCACGTGCAGAGCGTGTGAATACATTGCGATCACATCATCAATAGTATCGGCATGCACACTGGTGGCAACGTGATAGCCCTGAATGGGCAGGGTCAGATAGCGGCGTGCCACGCGTCCCCACATATAGATGGGCAAATGGTCGCTCACCTCGTTACAGAGCGCATATGTCTTGGTCGGATCGATATCGGGCAAGCGAGTAAACGCAAAATCCTCATACATGCCAGCCATGTAAGCCAGAGCCGTTCCTTCGGGCAAAAATTGTAGCAGAGCATTCAGCGTTGTTGTCTTACCTATCCCTGGTTGTGGATCGGTTGGGCCGGCCACGGTCAGCGAGGCACCATGCTCCATCAGCAGCCAAATGAGACCTACCGTCTCCGCATCTACACTGCCCATGGCGATAATTTGTGCCATCGACAGCGGTCGCCGAGAATCATAATGCCAGTATAAGCGTTCATAAGGGTCACGCGGATCAAACATGCTAGCTTTCCCTTCCCTCTATCTACTATCGGCGTCAGTTATGTTTTCTGCTCACCTACCGCCTTCTCAGAGGCAGGTGCTTCTTCTTTTTGTGGCTCTATGGGTGGCTTCAGCCAACCGGGGTGAGGGCTCCAGCCGACAGCAATCACTCGCGCCGTATGGATGTTCTCTGTGTCAATTTCAACTACGCTGACTGAGGCATTATCGATAAACATCGTACCAGCCCTTTTCGCTTCCAAGCCAGTATAATGCGCTATAATCAGCTTGACTACATCTGCATGCGTCACAAACGCCGGATATGCACCAATTCCCTCCCTGGTGCGCCAACATTCGACCGCTGCCATCGCCCTTTGCTGTACCTGGAGAAACGTTTCGACTCCTTCCGGTGCTACCAGAGGGTCATGTACATATGCTTTCCACTCAGGATCATTTTTAGAAAGCTCGTCATACTTTTTTCCTGTCCAACGGCCAACATTCGTATCCATCAGGTCAGGATCAAACTCCAGCCTCAGGTTGCGTCCCTGAGCAATAATTTCCGCCGTATCCCTCGCACGTTCTAGGGGACTGCTAATGATGGCACTGATCGGTATCGCTGACAGTGCATCGGCCAAGCATGCTGCCTGTTGTCGCCCCGAATCGTTTAACTCCACCCCTTCTCTCTGCCCTGGTAGAAGATGTTCAACATTCCACGTTGTTTGTCCATGCCGAATAAAAAGCAGGGTTTGTTTCATACCTGTCTGTGTACTTTCCACTATATGTAATCGTTGTAGCCAGAGTCGAATGTGCCGCCACCAAAAACGACAGCTCACGCTCAGGTAAATCCTCAATACAAGGAGCCAGCTATATCCTACACTAGCTACTCTCTTCACGTACTCTTTCATGAGTATAAGTAACTATAGGGATCTCTCTATAAAAAAATCCGTACCGACCAATGTGCTTTAATTGTATCAGGGAAGCTGTCAGAGGTGCAAATGGTATCATCCATACTTCTCGCTGGATGAAGTGGAGGGAAAGCATGTAGAGACACGAGGCAAAATCAAGTAGTGGGGAAAACTTCAAATCATTAAATAATACAACACGGCAACTACAACTAGACCCATCAGCAACAACATTCCACAGCCCATGAGCGTTTCACCAAGGCCCGGCTTGTTCCCTTCTTCCTCACCTTTTGCAAAATATCCTGGTATGGAGTATGGTGGCGTCACCGGTATACCAGGGGAAGAGTATCTGATCTCTTCTTGCCCTTTCTGCTGTGGCATTGGCGTGCGTGGGAGTACCATAAACTGCCTTGGGGTAGCTGCTCTCCGCCCTGGTTGATTCTGTGCTACCTCTTGCGGAGAAACCTGCGGCATACGCGCTCTGGGCGGCATAATAGGGTCTGGCTGTGGTTTTTGCATAGCATAGTCCTCCTCATCCACATGACACGTCAATGTATACATTCATTATACTCGACACACCAATATAAATTATCTCGATGTGACTAATGGGTGAGAGAAAAGCAAGGCTTTAACACGCACACGCCACATCCAACTCAGCGTCCCTCACTTCTTCTATTTGTACATCTTCTACTCCCTCTCCCTCCTCATCCTGTCTCTCCAATGCCGCCGCAATAATCCGCTCCACATCGGCCAGACTATTAATGCGCACTAACTCATTGCGCACTCGCTTGGCACCAGGAAAATGTCCCAGATACCATCCCATATGCTTGCGCAACTCCACAAAATGATCCTCACCCTTCAACTTTGCATGGACACGCGCATGTTCAAGGGCCATCAATAGACGATCTTCCCGCCCTGGTCCCATATCCGGCAAATCCTCATGTGTAAGATTGATACCAGCATTCAGCAACTGTTTCAACTTCTCGCGGTCACGGAAAAGCCAGGGATTACCAAAGGAGGCACGTCCGATCAAAACTCCATGCACGCCCGTAGTACGAATACGCTGTGCAGCCTCATACAGTGTCTTTATATCGCCATTGCCGAAAATTAACGTATCCGTCTTACACACAATCTCAGCTGCTGCTGCAATCGCGTCCCAGTTTGCCTCACCTTTATAATGCTGGGCCAGTGTGCGCCCATGCAGGGAGATCACATGTGGCTCAAGCTCCAACAACTCTTGTACCCAATCGGTGACCACAATTGAATCATAACCCAGACGTGTTTTCACTGACACTGGTAACAGTAGCCGCTCGGTCTGTGGTGTATCACCCCATATACGTACCCGTTCCTCGTTCATCTGGCGGATGCGCCGGATCCGCTCCGGTTCCATCTCCAGGTCTTCCAACGTCTGACCGTTGTACCAATCGCGTACACCCGCCTGCGCCGCTCGAATAATCGCTTTCGCCGTCTCCGGCATGCGAATCAGTGCGGCTCCTCCCCCTTTATTGGCAATAGTCTTTGCAGGACAGCCCATGTTAAGATCGAGGCCGTTAAAGCCCAGTTCGCAGACGACATGCGCCGCCTTATAAAAGTATTCAGGGAGACAGCCGAAGATCTGTGCCACGACCGGGCGTTCCGCAGGCGTATACAGGAAGTCGCGGAAGATACGTTCGCTGCCGCGCCACAGTCCCTCAACATTTGTAAACTCGGTTAGTACTACATCAGGCCGTCCATATAGCCCGTGCATCGTCCGGCACGGCGCGTCCGTCACGCCATCCATAGGCGCAAGTCCGATTATTGGTTGTGATAATGTGTCCCAGAAAGATGGATATCTCATAGTTCCCATATCATACACTCTTTTAGCAGAAGCGGTCAATAAGTTTATAAATACAGGTGTTGATTGATCTCTAGAGATCAATCAACGCCTGTGGCATTGCCTGGACATACGTCTGAATATCACGCCGTCTGCATCTGTGCAGCCTCCGCCAGACCCAGTTCCTTAATTGCCTGTTCGCGCAAAACAAACTTTTGCACCTTGCCACTAGCTGTCATAGGATATGCTCCCACAAACTTGAAGTAGCGCGGAATCTTCTGATAACTGAGCTTGCCTTTGCAGTACTCACGCAACTCTTCCTCAGTAATCTCTGTACCCGCTTTAGGAATAACCACGGCTAGTACTTCCTCACCAAAGAAGGTGTCTGGCACTCCCAGCACCTGCACATCAGCAATCTTAGGATAGCGAATGAGAAACTCTTCGATCTCGCGTGGGAAGATATTTTCACCACCACGAATCAGCATATCTTTGAGTCGCCCCACAATGTTGACATACCCATGCTCATCCATCGTGGCCAGATCACCCGTGTGTAACCAGCCCTCACTATCAATCGCCTCGGCAGTTTTCTCGGGCATATTGTAGTAGCCTTGCATGACCAGGAAACCCCGACAGCAGATCTCCCCGCGCTTACCACAAGGAACGATCTCTCCTGTTGCTGGGGAGATAATCTTTACTTCAACATGTGGCAATGGAATACCCACCGTTGCCGATTTCCGCTCAAACGTATCATCTGGTAACGTCAAAGTCATGCCGCCGGTATTTTCCGTCTGTCCAAAGATGATTGCTACATCTGCACCTGTGCGCTCTTTGATCTGCTCCATCACCGATATGGGTACAGGTGCGCCACCGGAGGAGACAAACTTGAGCGACGAGAGTTGGTAGTTATTGAAGTCAGGATGTTGCAGCATGGCAATCAGCATAGTTGGAACAGCGAAGAGCAGATTACAACGTTCCGTGCTGATAATTTGCAACATTTTCAATGGATCAAAAGCAATCAAAGGATGGAGTGTCAGGCTAGCTGCAACTGTACCGGCTGCCACCCCTGCGCCTGCGATGTGAAAGAATGGTAGAGGTATACAATAGCGATCACCTGGCCTTATTTGATCTCCTGCACGCGCAATGCCAAACAACAGATCATTAATAATGCCGCGATGTGTCAGTAGAGTACCCTTTGGGAAACCGGTCGTTCCCGATGTGAACATCATAATGAAGGCATCGGTCGGCTTCACCGATGCTTGCCGCTCACGCAACTGGGCGTCAGTGATCTGTGAACCAGCCTCGACCATCTCGCGGAAAAGCGTTGGTCGCCAGCTACTTTGCTCAAGCAGACCAGCAGGAGGCATACCCATCAAACTAACATAGCGCAACATGGGTAAGCGATCACTGGTTACTTTGCCGTTCTTTGTACCAGGTTTAGTCAAAGCACATATGGTTTCCAGGCAATCATGATCGCGTATACGAGCCATAAAGAAGAGCGCACGCACATCGCCCTGCTTGAGAATATATTCAACTTCAGCCGCACGTAGTACTGGATTGACCGTCACCAGCACCAGACCAGCCTTGCCAGATGCCATTTCAAGTAATACCCACTCAGGCAGGTTAGCCGCCCAGACTGCAATGTGATCCCCTTTGTTCAGTCCCAGAGCCATTAGTGCCTTTGCCACAGCATTCACACGTTCCCGGTAATCCTGGTAGCTCCAACGAATATTGAATGCCTCACCAAATTCAGGATAACACGAATAGACAACCGCTTCCTGCGTTGGAATTTCTGTAGCACGACGATCTAAGAGATCGCCCATCGTCGTTTCGAGAAGCGACAGCCCCTCGCTCTCAGCTTGCCAGTAGGACAAGCCATCGCCAGTCATACCCATAAAATGCCTCCTGTCTGCTGGGAACCCTTATTCCTGGTATGGATGACCTTTGTCTCATCCATGCCAAGTATACTTCTCTCCTGAGCCATTGACAAGCTCAGTTTACGGTAAGATACGGAACATACTTCTGTACAGATTACAATCATCGGCACGCCTTAGAATAATTGTGGCACAATATAAACAAAGAAGATTATCTACTACAGCAGCATAGTGATGAGGAGAAACAACCATGCCACAAGAAACATTCAAAGCCCTCTTCCTTGAGCAAGATGGAGAAAGTGTGCGACCCACATTTCGCGACCTGACCGTAGATGACCTGCCGCAGGGGGATGTACTGGTCTCCATTGCCTACTCCACCCTCAACTACAAAGATGCTCTTGCCATCACCAATAAAGGCAAAATCATTCGTAACTTCCCCTTTATCCCTGGCATCGACTTCTCAGGCACTGTCGAGCAATCGCAGTCCCCTGATTTCAAGCCTGGCGATCAGGTGATCCTCACAGGCTGGGGCGTTGGTGAACGTCACTGGGGCGGTCATGCTCAGAAAGCTCGGGTCAAAGCTGACTGGCTTGTACCTCTGCCGGATGGTCTCAGCCTGCAGGATGCTATGGGCATTGGCACCGCCGGTTTCACCGCCATGCTCTCGATCATGGCTCTTGAAGAACATGGCCTCCATCCTGATGAGCGTGAAGTGCTCGTCACTGGTGCATCCGGTGGCCTCGGCAGTATCGCTGTTGGCGTTCTCTCCAACCTCGGTTATCATGTTACTGCCGCTTCGAGTCGCACCGAGACGCACGCATATTTACAAGAACTCGGTGCCTCATCCATTATCGACAGCCATATCCTCTCGCAACCCTCCAAGCGGCCACTCGAATCTGCCCGCTGGGGAGCCGCCATTGATACCGTTGGTGGTGAAACTCTAGCAGGTGTCCTGCGCACCATGGCCTATAGTGCCAGTGTCGCTTCCTGTGGCAATGCTGGCAGCAACAGCTTGCCCACCACTGTCCTTCCCTTCATCCTTCGTGCCGTCAACCTGCTTGGTATCGATTCAGTCTCCTGTCCCCAGCCGCGCCGCCGCGAAGCCTGGTCTCGCCTCCAACGAAAACTTCCTATAGCCAAACTAAGACAGATGATCCAGGTTGCTCCATTACAGGAACTACCCACTCTCAGCGATGCAATGATCAAAGGGCAACACCGTGGCCGTACCGTCATAGACGTCAACCAAT
>Ga0137380_10004263_pt1 | contig 12581 bp, 10 predicted proteins | sample SagtaG_17_FD_104809 | JGI IMG/M metagenome (GOLD analysis project Ga0137380, IMG submission 104809) | Vadose zone soil microbial communities from Sagehorn Ranch, Mendocino, California, USA - Sage2_L_100_16 metaG | ecosystem: Environmental > Terrestrial > Soil > Vadose zone | place: USA... | reverse complement strand
CCGTAGAACTGGGCGATACCGAAGAGCTCGTCTGCGGTGACTGAGAGTGCTCCGAAACCGTAGCACGCGGCTCCGAAAACGATGAGCCACCATATCCGAGCCATAGGTTCCGCCTTCGAATGGTCGTTGGGCCACCCGGGCCCTCTTCAAGATGACGTGACTGACGATGAAGGCTCGAACATTCAAGAAGCTGGAGCGATTCTCTACCGCCCATTTTTGTTCGAGGCCCCCTTCAAGAAGTTGATGATAGTATCAGCGATGTATTCTCTTTCTTCTGGTCCGATTCCGTTGTGGTTGCCGAAGAAGAATGATTGTCGCATGATCATCTGAGAGTTTGGTAGTTGTCCTTCTGTTTTGTGATCGATGTGTTTCATTGCTGGTTGTTCGGCCATGTTCCCAGCCATTATGGGCCGGGTTTCGATTAGTTTCTTCTCCAAGTGATTCACGAGGTCTTCTCGAGTGAAACCAGCGCCCGGTTTCACTGTTATGGGGTAGCCGAAGTAGACGTGCTTGGTGTGTTCTGGTTCGGTGGGCAGGATCAGGTGGTCTTTGTAGGCTGAGAGTTTCTTTGTCCAGTAAGTAGCGTTCTCGCGGCGTTTGGTGATGAAACCTTCTAGCTTGCGGATCTGGTGGATTCCGAAGGCGCCTTGGATCTCTGTTGGGCGTAGGTTGTAGCCGTGAGTTATGAAGAGGAACCTGTGGTCTATTCCTTTGTTCGCCGCGGAATAGCTCTCTTTATTCCTTAGATCTCTAACCCAGCCGAATGCGCGCATGGCTTTGAGATATTCGTAGAGGTTGTCGTCATTCGTTACTATTATTCCACCTTCGATGGTCGAGATGTGGTGGCTGATGAAGAAGCTGAAGGTTCCCATGTCGCCTAAGCTGCCGACTTTTTTGCCTCGAATCTCGGCGCCGGTGGACTCGCATGCGTCCTCGACGACAAAGAGGTCGTGGTCTTCAGCGATCCGATTGATCTTGTCTAGTTCGCATGGTCCGCCGAGGAGATGGACTGGGACGACCGCCCGGGTCTTTGAGGTAAGCGCTTTCTCCATTTCTTCAGGCAGAATGTTGAAGGTCCGAGGGTCGACGTCCACAAGAACTGGTATGCAGCCGACGTTTGCGATAGGATAGACGGTCGTCGCCCATGTGACGGCGGGCGTAATGATCTCGCTCCCTCTCTCGATATGGTCTGGGAGAATTGGATTTGTGAGGACTGAGAGGGCTAGGAGGTTCGCGGAGCTGCCTGAATTGACCATTACTGCGTGTTTCGAGCCGTTGTATTCGGCGAACGCTTCTTCGAACTTCTTCACCTTAGCCCCCATCGTCACCCATGTTGAGAGTAGGCTGTCAACGGCTTCCTCAACCTCTTCCGAGCCGTAGGTGGGTACGGTTAGAGGGATCCGGCTTTTGCCAGGGACGAATTCTGTCTTGTTGAGCTGGAAGTGTTTTCGGAGATACGGCCTTATCCGGTCAAGCGTTTGGGACATGGATCATCTCAGTACTTCGTGACTCTAGTTGACTTCTGTACCAAGCAACCGTTTTTTTCATACCGTCCTCAAATGAAGTGTGGGGTCTCCAGCCGAGATCTCGTCTTGCCTTCGAAGAGTCTCCCACACTTCTAGGAATGTCAACCGGACGCGCGGTCGGATTCCAAGCGATCTCAGACTCGACTCCGCTGGCTTTCTTGACCGACTCAGCGACCTCCTTGACCGACCTCTCTATTCCGCTGCTGAAGTGATAGATTTCAGATGTCGCTCCCTTCTCAGCTAGCAACACGTAACCATCGGCTATGTCGTCTACAAAGCAGTAGTCTCTCGTAGGCGTGGGATTACCCATCGCGAGTTTCTCATGCCTGAGAATCTTGTGAATGATCGATGGGACCAAGAAATCAGGGCGCTGATAAGGACCATAATGGTTGAACGCCCGAGATATGGAAATGTTCATTCCATACATTTCGGCGAAGGATAGGGCTAAGCTCTCTCCCGACAGCTTGCTCGCAGAGTATATGTCAATCGGTTTTGGAGCAGTATCTTCTGTTATTGGAAACTTGGCTTGTCTTCCATAAACATGGCATGTACTCACGTAAACCATCCTTGAAACGCTTCGTGCCTTTGCGGCCATAAGGAAGTTTAGTGTGCCAAGGGAATTGGTGGCGAATGTATTGAATATCTTTGCACGTGTTTCAGGAATCAGAGTGATGGCAGCGAGGTGAAAAGAGATGTCGACATTCTCTAGCGCTTCGAGTAAGCTTTGATAATCTAGAACGTCTCCGATCCTTAATGAAACGTTATGCAGGTCTAAAGGAAGGTCGTTCTTATTCCTAGCAAAGCAACGGACCCTAGCGCCCAATCTTGACAGGTGGACACATAGGTTTCTTCCGGCGAATCCGCTAGCGCCGGTGACTAGGACCTCCTTTTCGGCCCAGAAATCAGAACTCGCAATTGGCGAGAGTTGACACACTCCTTTGTTTTCCGCATAGGAGTTCAGATGATAAGGTTTGAGAGTTGAGTCTGAATCGTCTAATCATTCCCCATGTTTTGAGTCAATCGGTGGCTCATGTGGGGACATGCCATTCTGAACCAGTGGCAGGGAAGAATTGTGGGAAAGTGAAGCCCTTGGTCGACTTGCCTCGAGTGAGAATTGAGCACACAGAGACGATATTTTCTCCATCACGCGGGTTGTCTCCTTTGCCTCTTCCAAAGAAACCGGGGGTGGCGAGTCATCCCTAACGCAATCGACGAATCTTTGGATTATTACATCGTGTCCTAGGAAGCTCTTCCCTAGAATCGATGAAACTGCGTTAGACAGCACTCCGGTCCCGATTCTAGCGGAGGTCTTGATGGACGTCGTCGCCAAGGTGGTATATTCGAGACTTCTCCGTTGTTGCACATCCAGGAGCATGCTCTGAAGATCCAACCTGATCATTCCCTTAGTACCAAAGTGATCAACCTCTGTTGCAAAGTAGTCACCTGCATGAGAAATGATTATTGAGCTTGAACCGTTCGCTCCTTTCAAATCAATGGAACACGTATCGAATGAGACCCAGGGATAACTAAGAATCTTGGTAGGCGTTGCGCTAATGTCGTGTACGCGTCCGATGAACGGCAAAGACATGTAAATTGCATGTGGTCCTGATTCCTCGACGACTCCTCCGGGAAGTTTGTGAATCCAATGATTCATATTTTTGAGATAACCTTTTTGGTGTGTGAAGTTGATTACTCGCATTCCGGCGAATTTTCCAACCTTGCCACTATTGACTAGCTCCTGCGCTTTGACATACGGCGGATAGAATATCTGATTATGCACTACACTCAGCTTTACGCCATACCTTTCGGACGCGCGAATCATTTCGTCGCATTCAGCTTCCGAAATAGCAATGGGCTTTTCAACCAGAACATGGCAACCGCTCTCCATTGCTTGATTCGCGACTGCCTTGTGTGCTCTCGGTGGCACGCACACATCGACAATGTCAAGGTCACAACTCTTTAGCATCTCAGAAAGGGTGCCGAAGCTTCGGGGTATCCCAAATTGATCTGCGGTTTTCTTCGCGAGGTTTTCATTCATGTCGCAAACTGCTTCGATACGGGTTTCGCGCCGAAGCTTTTGAAAGCCCGGAATGTGTCGTTCCGTAGATATCGGGCCGGACCCAACGATCCCAACTGCAATTGGCTTCCTCAATTTTCGATTTCCCATATCTTTGAATTCACGCATGAACCTTTTTCCGAGAGTCACTTGTCCATGGCGACTCGTTTTGAGATGGTTGTATCCGAGGTTTCAGCAGGATGGATACAAATAAGCACTCTTCGCAGTGGACTCTTGAATTGCACCGTGCCGACAACTAGAAGTTTGAGATCGCGTTGGAGTCATCTTGGAACCTTCGCGATCATAGAGGACTTGCTGGGGCACGGGTTATGCGCTCGTCAGGGCTTGATTGAAAGCTTCTAAACGGCTTTCAGGATTTAATTCTGAACGTAGATAATTTAGGCCGTTGCTTCCGAGCTCAAATGCTCTTTGGGGGTCGCGAATGAGCGAGGATATTCCGGTAGCGAGTCCTTCTGGACTAGAGTCAGTTAGGATGCCGGCCCCCGAATCTCGAATTACTTGCGACCATCCGCCAATGTCATTAGCTACTATTGGGAGTCCAACGGCCAGATAGTCGTACAGCTTCGCAGGATAAGAGATTCTTCTTGTGACACCTTCCGACGAAGTCACTATGCCGATGTCGCACTGTTGAAGAAACCTATAGAATCTCATAATATCGGCGAAGTAGAAGTAATCTGTTCGTATCTTCAGCTGTTTGGCCAATTGCTTGGTTTTCGAAAGAGTGTCTCCTTTTCTTGTGAGAAATAGTTGCGTCTCTGGAAAGTCTCTTTGTACAAGCGACATGCTCCTCAAGAGTAACTCCAGTCCTTCTCTGTAGGTGCTCGTGGCGGGACAAACAATCTTGGAAAGGGTCGTAAGTTTTCTCGCCTGTTTTGCCCTGGGCAGGACACAGGGATCGATGACCACAATTCTGTCAGGAGATATCGAATATTTTTCCGTCAACCTGGCCCCAAGCTCTTGGCTCACTACAACTATAGTATCGGCATTCTCTAGGCAATCTTGCTCAAATGCAGCGGCTATGGCCGCTTGCTTGGAATCTCGCTCTAAGGATCCTGACTCGATGAGTTCGTCAGCCCAAATACCGTGTATGTCTGTCACGATAGGGGGTCGGATCTTTGAGCAGACCTTCGAACACGCTCCCGCCGCAAGAGGATGTATGGCAAGGAGAACATCGATGTCTTGGTGGGCTAGGAAGCGTTCGAGTCTTCTCGAAAAAGAGTCCAGCGTTCTCTCAAGATAAGATGTCGAGCGAAGGATTTGACGAGCTAGAAAGGGTTTGTTCAAGAAATACCTAGTTATCTTGTATCCTTGCTCGAAAATGGCTGGGAAACTATTCAGACAATAGTATTGGATAGGTTTTGGTGGAGCCGTAAGGCCCGGCCCAAATTGGCTGATTATCTTGAGACGGAGTCCGTACTTGGTGAGTGGGTATATCTGATTGAAGAGTCTAAAGTCGGTTCCAAGGCCCACGTGGAACGGGTGGGACAATACCACACCCACTGTCACCTCGCTCATTGCATCGTCCCGACATAATTCGGCTTTTGGTGGAAGTAGCCAGGGAACTGATGCATTGATGACATAATGATATGAATCCCAGAAAATTTCACCCGGTGCATTAGTCGCATAGCTTTAGTTGGCGAGGAAGACCGCTTCTGCTTGCTCGCTAGAATTAACACGCGACTCAAACATTTGATTCGGCGGTAATTGTGAATCGAGAATCAAGTCATCCACGTGGAATGAGAGGGGGGCGTGAGCTGTTGTTAACGCAATGACAATACTGATCGAGACCACACTGCTGAAGTTGAACCCTGTTCCCATCGATGTTGGCGACTTCAAATTAGTCATAACTCTACCCCAAAGGCCGACTGTGTTAGGGTTAACAGGGCTCCCAAGGTTGTTCCAATACGAAGCCTGTACGCCAGAAGAATCTTGCAAAACTACAACCCATTGAGCTCTGTTCTCATCAACGGATCCCCAAAATGATATGCTGTCAGAGGATGACATATTCACTGGTACAGGCAGATGGTATGACGCCCAAAGATTTCCCCACGCGTCCGTATTCCCAGTCGCTAGTAGACTAGCATTTCCATCTTTTTGATATGAGCTGTCAACGGCGAAAGAGGCCTCTAGGCTTTGCCAATTCTGGATATTGTCCGCGACGTCGTTGGCGCTTGTGGCGGATTGGCCGCTAGGACGACGAGGTTCATATTCTGGATAGTTAATCGAACCACCTTGCAAAAATTCCAAAGGCTTGAGATAAGTGGGGAACTGGGTCAAATTATAGTATGAGCTTCCGGAACCTAGATTTACGGTCACAGTTGAACCGTTGACGTAACCGTAAACAACTTGGGTTCCGTTTTGACTCTGAAGTGTCATAGAGGGGGCCGCCTCAGAAGCGACAAGGGCTAGCGAGGGAATGACATAGACGCCATTTCCAATGTCGAATTGCCTCGCGTAGAATGGGACTGGGGCGTCATAGATTTCAGGAGTAACGAATACAACCGGACGCTCCAACAATTGGGCATACGTACGGACTGACTCACTCTGGAAATATATCAAATATCCACGATCTCCCATTAAGTCCCGCAGGTATTTTAGTGAAGTGAAATTAGCAATGTTACCTGCGGGATAGGGAAGGTTGGACCAAGTAGGCCGGAAGTCGAACAGGTTTGACATATCACCGAAATACGCCAAATGATCTCCAAGATCTGCTCCAATGTAGGCGCGGTACTCGTCGGCGCTCCACAGACTCGATCCTGCGAACACATAGATCGGAACTGAGAGATGATTAGACCTAAGATATTGATCCGCCTGAAGAACCTTGGAGTAGCCCGATACTTGGAAGAAGGGCACCATTTCTATGTTCGAAGCTTCTATGCTGGACACACCCAATGTGGTTGCCACGAGGACTGAGAGCGCGATCCCAATCAAAGCTCGTCTTTGGATTCCAGTAATGGCCACAAGTATACGATTTGAGAGGGGTCCAAGACGTGACAGGCTTCCATACCAAGATGTTGCAAAACCAACCCCCAGAGCGATCAAGACTGAAAACGGGGCAACCAAGAAGGCTCGAATCCCCAATCCATTCAGAGTCGTCTGACTAATTGCCACAGCTGGAACGATCAGAATGAGTGTGAATATTATCACTATCAAAGACTCAGGACTGAATTCCCTTCGCGCAGACTTCGCGAGAGCGAACGCACCCAACATGACTACCGGCAAGATGCCTATGGTTCCAATGCCCCAAAAAATTAGATCGGAATAGATCCATGGTCTTTGAATTACATAAGACTCTGATTCTAGATTCAGGTAGTGAATCGAGAAGTATTGTGGGTAGGGAGCTATGATCGCAAATATTGGTAAAAGAGAGAGGGCAAGAGAAATAGCAAAGGACTTGCGATTCATAGTGAATACCGAGTATCCTATAATAGTCAAGGACATGACAACGAATACTTCGAACTCTGTAAACGCAGCAAGAAACAAAAGCGAAACCATGGTCAGTACCTTGCGATAAGATTTCGTCCAGTAACGATCGGTTACGCACAGGAAGGCAAGCCAAGCAAAAATTAGAGCAAGGTTAGTCCGATGATATTCGCCTACAACCCATAGGAAACCGGGCGATAATCCAGTCAAGATCGAAGTTACTCCTGCAATGTGGATGTTGTGACTAATCCTGTAGGTGAATATTGAATAGATTGCTATGAGGAATCCGCCCATGATCTCCGGAAGAATTCTCTCTGACCATACCATATTACGAGTGAGAAGGCTAACTCCCGCGAGAAATTGCGGGTAAAGCATAGGATAGGTCATGCGATTCATGAAGTAAACAGGACCTGCCCTAAGGACTGTCCGGGCCTGCCAAAGATAGAACGGCGAGTCCCAGCCTCCCAACACAATGTTGCTGTCTAAAAGTCCCAACTTGTGATATGACCAGAAAATAATAGCCGAAACGATAGCTGTACCGAGAAAACTGTAGGCAATGAAAATTAGCTTTTCGCGCTTCAGCAATGATGTTTCGACCTAGGAGGAGGACTCCTACTACACGGAACTTCGAGACGCCATGTCCCGAGAATCGGCCTTGAGGAAGTGAGAGGAAGTCGACATGTATGCAGTTACAACGCTCGGTGCAATTCGATCCCATGCATGGTTGGAAGCCTTTAGGTCAATGAAGTGGGCGGCCCTAGCTAGAAGGTCATCATCGGTAAGAGCGCGATCAAGTGCAGTTGCAATTTCTGCAGAATTTCTTGGTTCGACAAACATCATCGGATCGTATCCTTCCAGCTCTTCCCGTAGCGTGCTTATGGCCGAAGCAACAACGGGTTTTCGGTGAGCCATTATCCAATAGAGCATGCTTGTGGTTGCGCACGCGTAAAGGTATGACAAAGCAACTACTCGAGACATTGCAATAAGCGAATTCGCTACGGGTTCGTCAAGATATCCAGCATAGAGGAACTGATCTCGACTTAGTGAAGATTTAGCCATTCTTACGATGGTATCCAGATAGTTAGGACGTCTAGTATCTCTCGGGCCGGCTAAGACAAAAATTGAGTTCGGGTGACTTGGAGCAACTTTAGAGAACCCTTCGATGAGATATTCAATCCCCTTTCGTGGTGCCACTACTCCAAGTGCCAAAACAATTTGCCTGGAACCGAGTCTATCCTTCCAATATGGGAGGACATCGCTAGGACCCAGTTCTGCTACACCGAACGGAACCAAACTGATTCTATTCGGCTTGATGAGAAATTCTTTCATGAGGGTATCCCGAAGCACATTAAGATGAACCAGCAAAGTGTCGGAAATTGAAAGCAATTGGAAGTAACATAGGAGTCCGAAGTGGATTGTTCGAGCCCGTAGAGAGCGAGTCCCGAATAATTCCTCTAGTATTCTTTTGGATAAAACGTCGTGAATTGTCAATACGACTCTGAAGCGAAGGGCCTTGAGCAGAAGAACCATTACGGGAAAGTAGAGCATGTTGAGATATTGGCTACTGAACTCAGTTATCGTGTAGTCTATGTGTATGGCGGCTGGTTTGTCGCGCAAAGCCTGTCTTAGAATCTGTAGTGGATAGAGCCTCTCGGTCCATGTGGCCCTGAAATCTTTGAATCCCTTGAATCGAACGCTGCCCTTCGTCGGGCCGCTCAATCTTTTCTTCGGACCGTAGAATATGCAGTTCAATGCTGGCAAAGCGTTGAGTGCCTTGGAAAGCTGAAGTGTGTAAGAGTTAGTGTCCCCAACAAGTGCAACAGTTAACGCCGTCTGTTGTTCATTAGAACGCTTCCGTGCCTCGGCTGCTCGAAGGTCATTGTTCGTGAGCCGTCCATGGGCAGCAGAAGTCGGTGACGATTTCTCTCCGAATTTTACAGACGTCAAACCTTTCCTCGGACTATTGAATACATACCCGCTCTATCTTTGGAAAAGGAGTTGTTCTATGTGTTCTTGAACATGGCGACGTTCTTTCGTCGCGAAATACCAATCTATTGTCTGTCTTAGTCCTTCGTCGAGCTTAGTCTTCGGCTCCCAATCTAACAAATCTCTACATCTTGTATTGTCGGCGGCTCGAGAGTATACACCTTGTGGCTTGCTAGTGTCAAAATTAACCTCGTTCGGATGGAAGTCGGTAAGCTCGAAAATTGTATTCGCAACTTCCTTGATCTTTACATGTTCGCTTGTCCCTATGTTGATGGGACTACAGTCGTCAATGCGCTCACCAGAGCGGATCAATCCCTCGACAGTATCCGACACAAATGTGAAATTTCTATCCTGTTCTCCAGTTCCCCATATTTCGTAGGGGTCAGCTCGTGCAAACGATTTTGCGATTAATGCAATAACTGCATGAGTCTCATTCTCCCGCGGTCCATAGGACGTGAAGATTCGACAGCTTACTCCTTGTACTCCGTACTGACGATGAAAAGCTCTAAGAGTCATTTCACCCATGAATTTGGCCCAGCCATATTCCTCGTCTGCAAACGCTTTTCCCTCATGAAATGGATCCGCCATATCCTCTCTAAGAAGTAGAGTCGTTCTGTCTTCGGTCTGAAGCGATTTCGGGTAAACGCACGCAGAGCTCGCAAAGCAGATCCTTTCAACGCCTTCTTTGTGGGCATAGTCCATGACCGTTCCATCCAAAGCCATGTTTAGGGCGCAGTCAGCTGGATGAGTTGCAATGAAGCCTCGCCCTCCATGAACCGCCGCCAAGTGAAAAACGACATCAACGTCCTGCATCACTTTCTCTGTGAAGGCCGGATCTCGAAGATCTCCGATCTTGACTTCGATTTGGTCCGCGACGGAACTGAGGTTAGACCTAACCCCACTAGAGAAATTATCAGCGACTACAACGCTTGCTCCTCGATTCACGAGCTCCTCAACCAAGTGGCTGCCGATGAACGAAGCGCCACCAGTTACAAGCACACTCTTCCTATTCCATTTCATTTAAGTTGTCCCTGCTCTTGGATTTTCCCAACAGTAAAGCAAAGGATGGTCATGGCGTGGTGTCGTTACGTCTCTCTTCTCGGATGACCGTGACGAGCACGAAAAGCAATAGCGCGGTAATCGATAGAATGGTTCCTATGATGGCAACGGCAATGGAAACCAGAGCTGCGGCAGTGTCAAATTGGCCCTGATTCGCGAACACTTGTACGGTCCGAGCGCCAAAAACAAGACTGAGCAATAGAAACGCGATGCCCGGAGTCCCATAGGTCATCAGGGGATGTCTAATCGAAGCGACCTTTATGGTGCTCGAGACTACATCAGCAAAATGAAGCATCGGGTTGAGGGTCGACGTTTTTCCTATACGGTAGTTGATGGTTGTGGGCACCTCAAGGACTCTCAAACCCATGTCTTCGGCCAAGAGCAGAATCTCCGTGCTTGCGCCCATTCCTTGTTCGCCAGGATTCAATGACGATATTGCCCGCTTTCCGTATGCTCTTAGTCCGCTCTGTGCATCTGTAACCTGTTGACTGGTGATGCTCGTAGTGAGTTTGGTAATTAGTTTAATGCCGATTTTGCGAGTCCCTGGCGTGCTACCATAGTTGCGCTTTCCTATGAATCTTGAGCCAATGACCATGTCTGCTTTTCCGTCGAGGATGGGTTGTATGAGGGTGGAAATGTCGCCCAAGTTGTGTTGAGCGTCCCCATCGACCGTAACAAGGATGTCCGCGCCTTTCTGACGGGCCCGTTCGATTATCGTCTTAAGCGCCGATCCGTATCCACGATTGTGTTCATGTTGTACTACATCACAACCGATTCTTTTTGCGATTGCGGCGGTCGTGTCCTGCGAGCCATCGTCGCAGACGATTACGTCATCAGAGTGCTCGAATGCCTGTAATGCTACTTTCGCTATTGTCTTCTCCACATTGAAGGCAGGTACTCCGATGACCAAGTGAAATTCTTCATTCCTCCAGGGACCACCATCTTCGGCTGAGTGTTGCAGCTCAGAGGTCTCCTTTAGCAAGCGACTGGACCATGAGATGAAGGCCCTTATCGAGGTTCACAGAGGGCTCAAAACTCAGCTCTTCTCTAATTCTGGTTATGTCTGCCTGACTGTGCCGCACATCCCCCTTTCTAGGAGGCTGATATGCCGCATCCACCGAGTCTTCCTCGTGGATGATTCCAATCTGACGCAAGAGTTCGTTAATGCAAATTCGCTGACCAGAGCCGAGGTTGTAATGCATACCCAAGCCGTTGGATTGAAGTCCCAAAGAAATGGCGCGTACTACATCGTCGATGAACACGAAGTCCCGGGTTTGTTCTCCATTTCCGAAAACCACAGGAGCTTCGCCCTGTTCAACTTTGTCGATGAATTCTCGAATAACAGCCCCATGATTTTGTCTTGGACCATAGACATTGAAGAGACGAAAAGAAATAGTGTTGAGACTCCGATGCGAGGCGAATTCTTGACAGAGCAGTTCGGCCCTAGCCTTGCTGGACGCATATGGTGAACTAGGCCGGATTGGATGGTCTTCGTTGGTTGGAATGGAGTTGGGTTCGCCGTATACTGCGCATGAAGAGGCGAAAATGAATTTGTTAACCCGACTTGACTCACACGCCTTGAGAACATTGAGCGTTCCCTTCGTGTTCACGTCGAACGTCTCTGTCTCGTTTTCCATCGAACGAGGTATGTTTGTGAGGGCCGCTAAGTGAATCACAGCATCCTTTTCTCTAACGCATTTACTTACCGTTACGAAGTCTCGTACATCTCCCTGGACAAAGGTCACACGGTCTTTCATGAATGCCTGCTTAAGGTTCGAAACATTGCCAGTTGAAAGGTTATCAAGGATCGTAACTTCGTAATCCTTGTTGACCAGGAAGTCTACAAGATGGCTCCCGATGAAGCCAGCACCGCCCGTTACGAGGACATTTGCCATAGGTACCTCAGCAACTCCATTTTATTATCCTCGTGATCAGGGTCGCAAACGAGAATACGACGGTTATAACACCAGTGTAACTGAGACTAAGGACTGAATCTCCCGTGAAAAACCAAGCAGAAGTTGTGAACTTCCAGACGACTCGATCTAGCAATCCGTACCAGACTCGTTTCCTAAGTGCTCGCGTTATCAGTCCTGCTATCTTCCAGCTCGTAAGTGGAGAGTGAAGAAACTGTTCTAGTCCGGACTCTTCCCTCATCGATCTCAGAATCAGCCTCTCGTCAGACGATCTTCCTTAGATCGTCCAGGATCTTCTGTTCCCTAGAACGTTTTCCCTGCCACGTAGCCAGGACCCAACCCGCCAACAATCCAGTTGCTACTCCCACAAGTGTCCCGTTGAGTAACAATTGGGCGGGCCAGAAATGCGCGGCCAGCCACTGTTGCATGTAGAAGTTGTTCTGGTACTCCAGGCTCAGCCAGACAAGCAGTGTGAGAATAACGAAGGACTCTCCCAACGCCGCCAGTCTTGCTCTGCGAAGCATATGCTCCGCCTTCAGACGGTGCATGTCCAGAGTCTCGGACATTGATTTTGAAATCCGCTCCGTTCAGCATTAT
>Ga0137380_10004256_pt1 | contig 12588 bp, 7 predicted proteins | sample SagtaG_17_FD_104809 | JGI IMG/M metagenome (GOLD analysis project Ga0137380, IMG submission 104809) | Vadose zone soil microbial communities from Sagehorn Ranch, Mendocino, California, USA - Sage2_L_100_16 metaG | ecosystem: Environmental > Terrestrial > Soil > Vadose zone | place: USA... | reverse complement strand
GATTACGCCGGATCTCGAGGTACTTTTCGCCAGCGATCTCTCGGTCGTCTGCGAGACAGCGCAACAACCGGTCGAATGCTTCCTGGGTGAGAGACCATTTGCGATGTGGGTGCGCCGCAGCCATCGGATCCTCGGGATTGGTTTCGATGCTCAACTCGAGACCTTTGACATGGGACTTTCGACCGCGTTGGTTACTTCCATTCGCCCTGGATCGTAAATGCGGCCCAGTAACGAGGCTGGTGCCAACGTTTATCTCTCCACATTGAGACCTGAGCGCTACGCAAAGCCGCCGCCGGGCTCAGCCCCTGAGCCAGCATGCCTTCATAGAAACGGCCCATTAGTGTGGCAGTTGAACGATCCTCGGTCTGCCACAGGCTCGCCACCACTCGGGTCGCACCGGCATACATGAAGGCGCGAGTAAGGCCTATCAAACCTTCACCCTTGATGTCTTTACCCAGAGCTGTCTGGCAGGCTGAGAGTACAACCAGATCGGATTTTAGGTGGAGGTTATAAATCTCATAAAGCCGGAGAAAACCATTCTGGGGTTGGCCCCGCGCATCAACTAAAGACAAGACAATGCCTGATAGTTGAGCGTGCTGGTTATTGATCAGGCCATGAGTGGCGAAGTGCACTATGCGATATTGTTGCAGGTTGTCATCGGTCGCCGCAGCGCGATTAGCGGCGAAATCAAGCGCCTCAAGGCTCTTGGATGCCGAAGCCATCCGCACAATCTGTTCAGCTTCCTGACGACTGAAACGCAGTCTCGAAAAATCGTTCAGTCCAGATTCAGCTGCGGATCTTCTTAGCTCGCCGGCCGGCGAGGTTTCGTTCCTGGCATCAGCTTGAGGTTTGCCGCCGCTTGCCACCCGGGGATCTCTGGCATCGAAAACCGGATCCGCAAAGATGGCGACGGTCTTCGGCGGTCGCTGACGATCCGCTGCTTCTTTTCGCAAGACTGCCAGCACTGAAGCAGAAGGAAGCGTTACGATCTCGTGCCGGACCACCAACGGTATAGGGCGTTCGATAGCTTGCTGTGTTGCACCGGTTATTTGGTGCCCATGATTCTGTTCTGCCTGGCCGGTATTATTCGCAGCGAGAGGTGCTCCAGGTTCGGGCAAAGCGGCAAAGGGAACATATTGCAGCGCTCCCTCGCCCACAATCAGGAGTCGCTTATTCTTCAACTCAGCCGCGACGGGCGCCAACACGATTCGGCTCAAAGCGGCGGCTGCGATCGGGTATTCGGCATCCGCCTGATCCAGTCGTTTTCGTCGCTGTTCCGGGCTCTCGTTGGGAACCGTATGGTCCGCGGCGGTGATGAGGTCATAAACCTGGCGCGCAGCCGTTTCTATCTCGGCTTGCTTAGGCAGTTCGAAAGTCTTCACCGCAGTCGGCGTTACGGCCCAGACAAAGCTCTTTTTTTCACCCAACGCATATTCCAGCAGCACCGTGTCGTCATCAAGCAACTGTGATTGAATCTCTTTTGCACTGAGCGGTAAGGGTTGGGTCAGCGCAGCGTATCGCGGGCTGGTTTGCCGAATCCTGGCCTCCAACTGTTCGAAATCATTCGTCAGCGCGTCCAGCTCTTTCGCTGCCTCCGTAGCCTGGGCTTCTGTATGAGACGAACTGAGCATGCGGGTCTGGCGATCCGCTTTGTCCGAGATCGTTTGCCGCAATATTCGCTCACGCTCAACCAGCGCCGGATCGAGGCCTTGCCGGATTTCCGCTGAAGCTTCGTTGAGTATTTCCAGCAAAGAGCGCGCACGACTTTTTTCGCTCGCTTGTAAGGCGGCGGCATCGAATCCTTCCGCCGGGTGAGCTTTGTCGAGACGCATCAACAAATCAATATTGAATTCATGATACTTTCGAACGGTAGCGAAGTAAGAAGCGCGCAATTGCTGGCTCTTCAAATTGATGCGCAATGATTCGACTGCCGCGAGCGCTTCATCGATTCGGCTCTTAGCGGCATTCAGATTGCCCTGGTCACGTTCAGTGCCGGCCAGCAGCACCAGAACAGTCGACTCATTGCGTGGGTCTCCGATGGTCCGGGAGATGCTTAGTGCTTCCTTGAGATAGTCCAGCGCCTTCTGATACTGACCAATGTCTCGATAGACTGAACCGACATTGCCGAGAGCGACCGCCAGCTGCCGCTGATTCCCAACCTTGCGTTGCAGATCCACGGCTTGCTGGAAATAATCCAGCGCTTTCTGCTTATCTCCCAGATTCGAGTAGCAATCGCCAATGTTCTTAAGGGTCACCGCTTCGCCGTCGCTACTTTTTGCGGCGCGCCGCAGCTGGAGCACCTGCTGATTCAGCTCGAGGGCCTTATGAAAATCTTTCTGCAGCGCATAAGCAGCGGCGATATTACCGAGAACAGTTCCTTCGCGAAATTGATCGTTATCGGCGCGAAAGAGCGGCAACGCGTCAGTGTAGGTATCGATCGCCTTCTGATACTCGCCCAACGTGGCGTACATATAGGCAATATTATTTAGGGCGATTCCCTGGTCACGGCGGCTGCCGAGCTCCTTATGGATCGCATATGCGCTGTGGTAGAAATCAAGCGCTTGTTGATATTCCCCCAGACCCGAATAGGCGGCGCCAATGTTATTGAGTACGGTGGCCTCACCGTCGCGATTTTTCAACTCGCGTCTAATCGCCAGCGCCTGATTGCAAAACTCTATCCCCTGCCTGAATTCACCCAGGTCGTCCTTGATCACGCACATGTTACTGAGTAACGTGGATTCTTTGTAGCGATCACCGACTTGACTGGCGATCAGCCGCCCCTGATTTGAGTAGTCGAGGGCCTGGCGTAAATCGCCCATCATCTGATGAGTCGAGGCTAGCAGGTTGAGCGTGTCTAATTCTCTCGCGTGATCATTTATCTCTCGCGTGAAGGAGAGCGCTTGCTGAAATAGCTCCAGCGCCTTCTTCCGGTCGCCGAATTCGACGTGCACCATACCCGCATAATTAAAGGCCATCACCTCGACTTTAATCCCCAGCCGCCTTCGTTCCTCGTCGTCCTGTCTGGCTGGGGCCTGGGCAACAGGCAATGACTGGTTCAAGAACTCAAACGCCTTTTCCTTGTCGCGTAATGCGAGATACATATAGCCGATCAGACAAAGTGCGTTGGCTTCCCAGGCCGGTTCTTTAGCCGCCTGCCAGAATGGGATCGACTGCTGATATTTCTCGATCCCTTTTCGCCAGGACTCCGGGGTCGGTTGGCCGCCCAGTTGAAATCCCTCGGCCAGCAACCTTTCACCCGCGACGATGTTTTTGTCTCGCTCGGTGGCAGCCCGCAACTCCTTAATCTTAATCTCGTAGCTTCCCTTCGTCGCTGATTTGTCGGGCGCCCGGACCTCCAGCCGGTAGGTCTTCGCACTGTCGGCGATGAGCGAAACCAATTCCGAATCTCCAATAGCGAACCGATCTTCATCGGTAATCTTTTTGCCGTCAGGATCAAAAGCCGCCACCGCGACATTGATGCGTCGCTGATCAACCGCAACCCGCGCGTATTGGCCCGCGGCGAGAGTTAACTGGTAGGAATGTGTCTCACCGCCGGCAATCTCTCGCTCAATCGGTTTGCCCGGCTCAAGCGAGCTAACTACCGAGTCCTGCAACTGAGTGTCAGGTCGAGACCGGGTATGACGGCCCAGGGTTGAGGTGGTTGGAATAAGTAAGAGAACTAAACCCAAATATGGGATACAACTCAGGCGTGAGCGGCGAAGCGGTCTCCTCGAGACGAGGGCGGATTGAACTGGCCTGGACATAGAACCTCAAGCGCTGCATCCACGGGTATCTCTGGGCAACACATTATAGCTGCACCTGACAGATAAATCACACAATTTACGAGATTGGCTTACCGAGCGTAAAACGATCCACGAAGCACTCAACCTCAACTTCTGGCCGTGATAGGCCTGCCTGTCCAAAGACAGAGAGCGCAAAGAAAAGAGCCAGAATCAGGGTTGCTTTTCGTATGAGTGGGGCCACAGTTTAATACCGAGAAGGCCCGAATTAATACCGAGAAGCGATCGCAGCCGTATTAACGGCTTCAGAATAGAAAAAGTTGAAACGGCGTCGCTACATAGCGCCTACCACCTCGCTGAAGGAAGCGAGGGGCGAATGAGATCGAACGCCGAGTGAGATGGTCGCTAGCATCCGTTCTTTGTTCCGACGCGACGCCGCTACGGTTTGACATCGATAGCTATTGGAAGCTCGAATCGAGCCGAAACACTTTTACTCAAGGATGGGATTCTAACCGTGCCTGACTTCAATTAGATCTCCGTCCTTCAGGCCGGCCGGCGGCGCCAGGACCACGCAGTCATCCTTCACCAGGCCGGCTACAACCTCCACTTGGTCACCTTCGGTTGTAGCCACAACAACGTTTCGGGACCATGCTTTTTCTCCGTCGATCACGAATAGGTTGTTTGACGCGCCGCTGTGCAGATCGGCTCCGGTATTGAAGGCTGCACGGGGCACCCAGAAACTAACACCGCCCCCGGGGCGTGGAAGATGAACATAGACTGACAAACCCGGCATTAGGTCCGCGGCGCCGATAATGTCTGCCACATAACCAAACGTATTGCTCGTCGCGTCAGCAATTGGATCGATCCGTCGAATCCGGGCTTTGGCAATTATGGTATCGCTATTGACAGCCGAGAGATTGAGAACCTGACCCGGAGTGAGCGTGTTTCTTGTAGTTTGGGGAAGTCTGAATCTGAGTTCGATTCCTGAAACCCTCGAAACTTCAAAGAGCTTCTCATTCTTAGCGACATTGGTACCCAGAGCAACGTAGCGACGCGTGACAACGCCGGCTATGGGCGCGCGAACCGTGCTCTTTTGCAGTTCAAGCTTAACTACTTCGACCCGAGCCAGTGCGCTCTCCGTAGAGAATCTCGTCTTTTCATACTCGTGGATTGACTGTTCCAGTTTGTACTGCGCTCGCTCCACATCGCTCCTGCTGGAAAGGCCCTGGCTCGCAAGCAACGTCTCTCGATCCAATTCGCTACGGTTAAGTTTGACCATGGCTTCGAACTGCTGCCCTTCAACCTGTGAACGGCTGACTTCGAGTTCGGCCTGGCGAAGCTGATCGCGCTGATCCTCGTCGTTGAGTTGTGCGAGGATCTCGCCCTTCGCGACGCGTGCACCTTCCTGCCCAGACAAGTTCAAGATCCGTCCTTCGCGCTCGGCGAGCACAACCGCCGTGTCCTCGACGGAAATTGCGGCGGGAATCAACAGATCGCCCTCCGCGAGATGGGGGGACGGCTGAACATCAAACACGTGAACGACGACCGGGCTTGCGGTCGCTATGCTCTGATTATTTGGCACACGGGTTTGACTGTGTGCGATGCAGCCACCAAGTAGACAGGTGGACAACAGCAGGATAGCCAAGCAAGTTTTGTCATCTCTACTCATTCTGCACAACCGATCTCTTTCACGCTGAAGACTTCGCTGCCTGATCTCCCGGCCTGGGCTCAAGCAACGGAATGCTAATCCTCGCTTTGAGGCGCTGACAGGCCAACCAATCATCAAAGAGTAGCGACTTGATGGTCTCACGCATTGCGTCATCAAGTGTGGCCGGATGCAAAGTCTCAAGCTTCACGAGCTCCCACCCCGCATACGTTTTGATCGGGCCAAGAGTCTGACCCGGTTGCGCGCCAAAAACTGCCGCCTCCATCTCCGCTTCCATCTCAGCTCGGCGCATCACCCCTGAATAACCGCCCGCTGGCCGGGTCGACAAATCGACGGAATACTCCCGCGCCAGCGCGTGAAAATCCGCGCCGTCCGCGACAATCTGCGCGCGTAATTCTCTAGCGACGCATTCCTCGGTTACCACCAGCCGAGAAATGATCGCGGCGTCAAAGCAAAACCGTTGTTCAGCGAAGTACTTTTCAACCCTGCCAAAGGTCAGAACGTCGCGCAGTTTTAGTCTAATGATCTCGTCCTCTAGTAACGACTCCCACTCAGCGTGTGAAATATAGTTGGTAGCCAGCCAGTCCTCGGTTGTTTCTGCATCATATAGATCACGATCAGCGCGGAAAGCATCTGCCGCTTGCTGAAGCTCTTTATCCAACACTTTGATGCCACGTTCAATTGCTGCCTGGCTAATAAGCGCGGCATGTACGGCGTCCTTGATGAAGGACGATTGACCGCACCACTTCGCAAAGCGCAAGACCTCCTGCAAGCTGATCATTTCGCCGTTGACGTCGACTGCAATGTACTCGCTCAAGCTTGTCATCCTGGCTCCCGATTCGGTGAAGCACCTACTACCTGGTTTTCAAATGAGATATACATTCGACCAGGCACCGAGTTCGTCGATTAAGCGGCGAACCACCTAATCGACGTTCTCAAGTGCACTAAGTCACCGCAACTTAGAACAGGGCTAACACGATCTGGGCTTTACTGAGGAATTTCCTCGCTTATGCCTTGAGCCCCGCCTCGTGCCACCACACCACCTGAAAGTCCGCCTCCGCCTTTGATGTTCTCGGCCTCGCGTTCTTTCAGCTCCTTTTCCGGCTGGGACAGGTTGCCAACGCTAACACGCCCCTTCTTCTCTTCCGGCTGCTGCTCTTTTTCTTTACTCATGATTCGTATCCTTTCTGCATTCTGACGTTTGTTGATATCCGACTATTGACGGACATCTCTACCTTCCAACCTGATAGTGGCGACGGATCGAAAAACATCACCCGGAGTTTTGCCGATCGTGAATTGTTCGGTTGATCGCGCTCCGGTACCAAGCTTCATTAATGCCCTGGCTGGGATTCGAGCTTTCTTGGCAAAGTCTCAGCAGGCGCTTTTGAGTCCGCCAGGAGTGGTTTAGCCGGAAGACCCGTTCAAAATTGTGTGTGATGGGAACATAGTTTGGACCACATATAAGTGTGGGGAGTTAGGAGCCTCTGTGATTCCGGCAAGCGAAGGAGGCAAATGCTGAGATGAATTCTACTGAACTCAAAGAACTGCTAAGAGGCACTACCGCACTTAGTATCCTTTCAGACCAGGAGTTGGACCATCTCGCTGATCGTTTCGAACTCGTCCACTACACTCTCGGGCAGCCTGTAATGCGTGCGGGGGAAGAAGCAGAGGCGTTGTTTGTAGTCTATTCCGGCCGGGCCAGGGTGATTGCGCTCGACAACTCAGGCGAAGAGGTCACCCTGGAAACTCTCACCCGCGGCAACACCTTTGGCGAGCAAGGTCTGCTGACCAACTCCCCGCGCAATCATACGATTCGAGCCGCCAGTGACATGGCGGCACTCCGCCTACGCAAGAAAGACTTCGATGATTTGTTGCGCAAACAACCGACGTTGCGCAAATACTTCGATTTGTATGTCTCGGAGATCTCCGTCCGAAACTTTCTTAAGATGTCTACGGCATTGGCGCCGCTCTCGCCACAGGAGATACGCGACTTGCTCGGCTCAATGGAAGTCGTCGAGTACGAGACGGACAAAGCTATCATTCGAGAAGGCGAAGCAGGCGATGCCTTTTTCATTCTCCGGGCCGGAAGCGCCCGGGTCATCAAAGAGAGCAATGGCTGTCGGGTACTCAATCAGTTGAGAGCAGGCGACTCGTTCGGTGAGTTGGCCTTGTTGACCGGGCAGCCGCGCACAGCCAGCGTCATCACTACCGAACCATCCTCAGTTTTTCGCCTGGGAAAAACCGAGTTCGACCGAATCATTGCCTCGTCGCCGAAATGCAGAGCCGCGATTGTCTCTATCGCTTCGGGATACGGTAGAGCGGTGGTCGAAGATGAGCACGATCTGGTTGCTCCCGCTTTTAGCGACGAACCTTCACCCGCTCGTATTCAGCAGGAACCCGGCTACGAAGCACCTCGGGGACGACGTTATCCCTATCTGTTACAGTTGAGCGAGACTGACTGCGGGGCCGCTTGTTTGTCGATGATCCTCCGTTATTACGGCAAACATGTGAGCATTAATAGACTGCGCGATCTGGCCAACGTGGGCCGGGAAGGCTCGAGTCTTTACAGCATCGCGGAGGCAGCGGAGACGCTGGGATTTCGCTCGCGCGGCGTCAAGGTTTCTTACGATCATCTCGACAAGTTGGAACTGCCCGCCATTGCCCACTGGGAGGGCTTTCACTTCATCGTGCTTTACGAAGTGAAGCCGGACCGCGTGGTGCTGGCCGATCCGGCGATCGGCTTGCGTAAGCTATCGCGCGAAGAATTTGAAAAGGGTTGGACAGGTTACTTGTTACTCCTTAACCCCACCGCGAAGATAGAAGGTATTGAAGAGTCAAAGACGACATTCGGTCGCTTCCTCCCACTGCTCAAACCCTACCGACGAGTGCTGTTTGAAATCTTCCTCGCGTCTCTCGTGCTTCAGTTGTTTGGCCTAGCCTTGCCGATCTTCACTCAGGTCATTGTCGATAACGCTCTCGTTCACAGAAGCACGTCGATACTCAACACCCTGCTGTTAGGGATGTTGTTAATCGCCGTATTTCAGACCACCACCAGCGCGCTTCGCTACTATTTGTTGGTCCATACGACGCGGCGCATCGACATGCAGATGGTGGTCGACTTTTACCGCCATATCCTGAGCTTGCCGATGCGTTATTTCGAGGAGCGCAAGGTGGGCGATATCCTCAAGCGCTTCAACGAGAATACTCGGATTCGGGATTTTCTGACGGGGCGCGCACTAGGTGTAACGCTGGATTGTGTCATGATCTTCGCCTACCTGGCTTTGATGTTTTACTACAACATCAAGCTGACGCTCGTAGCCCTCTGCTTCATTCCTGGTTACATCACGCTCACTTTGGTCGTAACGCCATTCTTCAAGCGACAGTACCGGCAAGCTTTTGAGAAATCGGCCGAAGCAGATTCGCAGATGGTGGAATCAGTTTCCGGCGTCGGCACCATTAAGGCGACGGCCGCCGAAAGGAGTATTCGCTGGAAGCTTGAGGGGTTAATCGTCAAGTCGCTAAACGTGCAATTTCGCAGCGCGTTAACTGGAATGGCTACGATTTCGATTGGCAACATGCTGCAGATGCTCAATACGATAATTCTCTTCTGGTACGGTGCCCATCTCGTGATCGACGGCGAGTTGTCGGTCGGCCAATTGGTAGCCTTCAACGTGCTTGTTGGCAATGTAACTCGACCCATCTTGAACCTGGTCGATCTATGGCGCGAGTTTCAGGAGATCAATATTGCATTCGAACGACTCAACGACGTGTTCGATGCAAAACCCGAAGAAGACTCTGCGGGACAGACTCGCATGAAAATGCCGCGCATCCGCGGTCACATCAAATTCGACAATGTTACGTTTCGCTACCCCACGCGCGCCGACAAGAACGCTCTCCAGAACGTCAATCTTGAAATCCAGTCCGGTCAGACGGTGGCGATTGTAGGCCGGAGCGGCGCTGGTAAAACGACCTTCGCCAACATGTTGTTGCGGCTGCATCAACCAAATGAAGGTCGCATCTTTATCGATGGGCATGATCTACAGCAGGTCTCAATCAGCAGCCTGCGCTCACAGGTAGGTGTCGTGCCGCAGGACGTCTTTCTCTTCAGTGGCACTATTCGCGAGAACATCGCGTTCGGCGACCCTGATGCGCCCATGGAGCAGGTCGTCGGTGCCTCGATGCTGGCGGGAGCCCACGAGTTTGTCACTGAGTTGCCTCTGGGATATGAGACGAAGATCGGTGAACGGGGGCAAAGCCTCTCCGGCGGTCAAAAACAACGTATTGCCATTGCCCGCGCGCTGTTCAAGAAACCGCGTATCTTGATCTTTGATGAAGCCACGAGCGCGCTCGATACCGAAAGCGAACGGGCGATTCAACAGAATCTACACCAGATTCTCAAAGACCGAACTACTCTTATTATCGCGCATCGATTGAGCACCGTACGGAATGCCGATGTGATCGTCGTAATGGATCGTGGAACCGTTCGGGAGATCGGCGACCACTACAGTCTGATGGAGCAGAAAGGGATCTATTATTATCTGAACAGCCAGCAGCTTGAAGGATAGATGACGGGCGACCTCTCTATGACAGATGTGCCACCAGATGTGCGGGCGCTGAGCCAAAGTTATCTTGGGGGGGCTTGCGGCCATTGGCGCGCACTTCGCCCACAAGCGACAGGTATTAGAAATGAACTTAGCTACTAACAACGCGACTAATACGCGCGACTCATTCGACCCCGCCAGACCAGGTGCGACGTGGACTGCTCCTGACAACATCAACACGTCGCCTGAAGTCTCCGAAGTGATCGCCAAAATGCCCTGGTGGGCGACGCGCGGTGTGCTCTACCTCCTCCTTGCTTTCATCATCGTCGCAGTCGTGTGGGCGAGCCTCTCGAAGGTTGATATGGTTGCCAGGGGACGGGGCACACTCGTGCCGCAGGGCAACGTTAAGCCGGTCCAGGCGGCCGGCTCTGGCGTAGTGCAGAATGTATTTGTCAAAGAAGGAGATAGGGTTCTGCGCGGCCAGGCACTTGTGCAGTTGGTGGTCTCGGAAATGAGCACGCGTCTGAATAAACTGCGCGAGGAGTTGGAAACCAGCCAGTCACAGTTGGCCCAGTTGATGGTCAACCGACCTCTAGCGGAGACGCTGGAACAGCAGAATCGGATCGCCCGCCTGCAAAGTGAGATCGCCACCGCGGAACTATCGCTTCAACACACTACACTCACGGCACCGGTCAGCGGGATCATTACAAACATGGATGTGCGTGGCAGCGGCGAGGTTTTGCAACCAGGACAAACCATTGCGACTATTGCGCCGACTGGAGTTCCTTTGGTGATTGAGGCGCAGTTGCAAAATAAGGACATCGCTTTCGTCGAAAAAGGTTTGCCGGCGAAACTCAAGTTTGACGCGTTTCCCTTTCAGGACTACGGCGTCGTTGAGGGCACGGTGATTGACGTTTCGCCTGACGCCCAAGTCAATAAAGAATCCGACTCGTTTTACAAGGTGACGATCGCGCCCAGTAAGACGGAAATTGCCGCCAACGGCAGGAATGTGGCACTCCGCCCCGGACTCCTGGTGAGCGCTGAGATCATTACTGAACGCAGAAGTATCTTAGGTTTCCTGCTCGAACCGTTTCGGAAATTCAAGAACGACATTGCGCGCTGACCGATTCGATTGCCACAACTCCGTTGACATGAATTCAGACCGTTGGCTCTGATCTCGATTGTTCCGGAGCAGCATAGGCGGCAGTGCCGTAGGGCACCCCAAGATCAGTTTGATGGATGTCATTTACGACCTTGTGAACGACTCCGGTGGTAGGAGGTAATGATTGATTGCTGACGTCGGGTTCATCGCTTTGGGCAAAGGCACTAGTGAACCCACAACCAACAATAATGGAAAGCGACAAGATTGTTTGAGCATCATGTCTTCTCCGAGAACTTTCGAGTGATTAGTAAGCCAATGTATAAAACGAGCGCTTCGGATCAACTCCTTCGAAGTGACCAATATGTGACCAAAAAAACAGGACGTGGCGTATACGGGATGATTAAGGAATGGGAGAGAATGTAAAAACCCTTGATTTTCTTCGGTGGCTGCAACTTTTGAAAAGGCAAATACTTAGGGTTTTGCCGATTGTGTAATTCGCAATGCGGAGGTCAGGGGTTCGATCCCCCTCTGCTCCACCATTTAGTTTCAAGCAGTTACAGCCACCGGCACAGGCGGCTGTTCTTGTCTTGTGACGCCGTTGTGACGTGGGACTTCATAATCAAGTCGCACGGCTTCCACGGCGGCACGTTTGTTCCTCTCGGTGCCCCTTACATACCGAGCAATCATTCGGATAATAATACTTAGCTTATCGGCTCCAGGACCGGTAATGTTGACACCGTCGCTTATTTCCGGGAGGGCGCTATTGAGAGCGATAGTGCACGCGCCTGTGCTCGCGTCGCAGTTTGCATCGGAGCTGGGAATCAGAAATCTGATCGTATCGTCCCCCGCAAACGCGTTCGCCACCTCAATCGCGGCGCGCAGAGTGCATTGGTCACCGGGTGTTCCCAGATCTACATCGCACACGCCGCTGCTCGGACTGGCGGCATCATCTTGATCAAGTGTCGAGTTGACGATGATCAGAAGCCCCGCCGGCGGCGTTGGCAGCGGCACCGCTTGCGCGTTTGCCTTGCGGAAAGGTCCAATGCCCGCGCGTTCTTGAAAGCCGAGCAGGCCTAACGACAGAAGCGTCAAGAGAGACGCGAGGATTAGCCCTTCGACGTAATGATCTGTCTTAATGGTTTTAATGATTGACGTGATCCCATGAAATTCACCTCCGAAAGAAAAACGCTGTTGCCTTTCTTTCCTACTCTCCGTTTAGATTGGCACTTGTGCCCTGCTCGATTGAGCGGACAAGTCCGCGTTCTAAACTGAGCGCTGCCTTTCCTTCGCTCAATTCAGCACGAAATTTCCCAGAGTTACCTCGGCATTGTTCCAGGTATACGTCTGCGATGACGGCGTCGAAAGTTTTGTAGGGCTTCGCCACTGTCACTTTGATCGTGTACTTCGCGCCGGTTGCGAAGACGCTGGTTTTAGCGAAGAAGTAGAATCCAGTCGAGTCAGCTGTTGTTGACGCGACAATCGTTTTCGCGGAGTTCAGCACGGTGATGGTCGCTCCCGAGACTCCCAAACCGCTGGCGT
>Ga0137380_10004255_pt1 | contig 12588 bp, 7 predicted proteins | sample SagtaG_17_FD_104809 | JGI IMG/M metagenome (GOLD analysis project Ga0137380, IMG submission 104809) | Vadose zone soil microbial communities from Sagehorn Ranch, Mendocino, California, USA - Sage2_L_100_16 metaG | ecosystem: Environmental > Terrestrial > Soil > Vadose zone | place: USA... | reverse complement strand
TCGAAGCAAACATTCGCACGACGTTGCGGTTGGTGGGCGGAAATGCGAATCGCTTGCGGCCACACGTTAAGACAGCAAAGCTCGCTTTCACGATGCGACGCTTTATCGAACTCGGGATAACGAACTTCAAATGCTCTACGTCGCTTGAACTGTTGACCGCTTGCGAGAGTGGAGCCGCAGATGTGCTTGTCGCATATCCGCTGGTTGGGGCAGGCGCCCGGCGAATTCGCGAGGTCGCCGCGCAGTTCGAGCAGCAAAGAGTTTCGGCGCTCGTAGAATGCCGCGAGCAAATCGGATCATGGGAAGGAAGCAACATCGGGCTGTTCATCGACGTGAACCCTGGAATGAATCGAACGGGCATCGAGCAAGATCGAACGGATGAAATCATTAAGCTCGCACGCGCGATTCAAAACGCGCGGCTCGCTTTTCGCGGCTTGCATTATTATGACGGTCATCTCTCATCGTTTGATTTGCCCGAGCGCGAGAAGATCGCGCACCGAGGTTACGACCGCTTAATGGAAGCCGCCGCCGCTGTCGAACGCGCGGGCATTAACGTCGTTGAAGTCATCACAGCAGGAACGCCAGCCTTTCCCTGCACCCTTTCTTATTCGCCATTCTGGGACGCTCAGTTCATTCATCGCGCATCACCGGGGACGGTTGTATACAACGACTGCTCGAGCCTCGCTCAGCTTCCTTCGGAATATGATTACCGCCCGGCGGCGATTGTCGTAACCACGGTTGTATCTCATCCGTCGGCGGGCCGCTTCACCTGTGATGCCGGACACAAAACGGTTTCGGCAGACGCGGGGATTCCTAACTGCGCGGTGATTGGGCGTCCTGACTTTGTGGCCTCAAAGCCGAGCGAGGAACATCTTCCGGTAGACGTTGCGGGTGGCTCATCAGTGCCAGCCGTAGGCGATAGCCTGTATCTGGTACCAAGACATATCTGCCCGACGGTTAACAACTTTGATCACGCGCTGATAGTGATCGGTGGTAGAATAGTCGGCACGGAGCGAGTAACTGCGCGTGGCCGCGAAGCGCCGCTCGTGAGGTAGCAAGATGAAGTTGTTGTCGGGGATGAGACCTCTTTTTGTGGCTGCGCTCTTGGTTCCTCTACTGCTCCTGCCTTTAAATGAGGGCGCGACTATTTACTCTCAGACAACCGGGCAACTGCCCACCAGGATTCAAGTCGATGACACGCCGGCAGATATTACAGTCATCGGAGGCGTGGGTCGTGTTGTAGGAACTGGTGATTTCAACGGCGACGGCATCCAGGACTTTCTCATTGAGTACACCAAGATTGAAGGCGATGTTCAGGAAATTGTCTTCTTGAATTTCGGGATTATATTCGGCAAGCGGAATCAAACCCGAAAAGTAACAATCAATCTCTCAACCGATGAACCGGATCTATCTCTGACGACCAGCATCAAAGGAATTTTCGGTATTTCCACTATCGCGAAGCTCGGCGATCTAAACGGAGACGGTATCGATGATCTTGTATTGACACAACAACTTCCTGGAACAACCGGCAGTCCAAGACCTTTCGTATTCAAAATATTCTTTGGCTCGTCGAGATTTCACCCCGGCGTGATTGACTTGGATTCGTTTCAACCCGATTTGAAAATCATCTCTGACAACCGAGCCTACACAACGGGGATAGCCGGCGTTGGAGACGTGAACGGAGACCGCGTTAATGACCTGCTCTTAACCGAGAATGGCAATTACATCTCGTTCGCGCTCCCAGTGTTGTTGGGTCCGTTTAAAGCCGGGGCGACAATCGATCTTAATTCCCAACAGCCGGACGCAATCATCAAAGCCAATAACCGAATCGACAATATCAACAGTGTGCTGCTCGCTGACGTCAACGGCGACCACCTCACCGACATGCTCATAAAGAAATCGAGGTTTGACAGCCGCATCGGGATTTACTTTACGACGCTTGACGTCGTGTTCGGCTCTCCAGATTTGAGGTCCGGCGTTGAAATCTCCCTTTCAGACGGACAAGCTGATGCGACTATTGTAGCGGGATTTGCGGGATTTGGTTTCTCCGTTATCGCAACCGGAGACGTGAATGGTGACGGCATTGACGACATCTTGATTGGCAATCCGACCTTTTACGGCGAACCCGGGCCGCCACCGTGGTTCTCCGGCAGCGTGAGTATCGTCCTCGGATTTCGCTCGATGCGAGGCACAGTCAATCAATCGGACGCGCTGATTTCCGGGCTTCCTCCTCCAAATCCATTTCAGCCGCTTTATCAGACCACGCTCGGAGATCACCTGGGCGAATCTTTGGCCGTTCGCGACATAAACGGCGATGGCGTGCCTGATATTTTGATTGGTGCGCCGGGATTAACGAGGGATGAGACGGGCCGCGTCGAGTATTTGAGTCGCGCGCATGTCATTTTAGGCTCAACCGACATTAAACGAGGCGCGCTGATCCAAACAGCACGCTGTCAGCAAGACATCACCATTAGCTTTGACTCGAAGACCGGCGGCGTCGGCAGTCGAATCGACAGCGGAGATTTTAACGGCGATGGGGTCTCGGATATCCTGGTCGGAAGCAATTCGGCAGTCTACGTATTCTTCGGAGGTCCACTCAAGCCGCCCGAGATAACGACGGCAAGGTACCGTACGGCAAGTTCTGAACTAACGATCGTAGGCACGGACTTGACCGGTTCTGCCCGTGTGGAGGTGAACGGCGTTGTAGTTGACCGCGATGTTAGGTTTGAACCTGATTCGGGCAAGTTGGTTTTGCGGGCCGAACCGTCTGAACTGAGCCTGCACGACGGAAAGAATCAAGTTGCGGTAATAAGAAAAGGTGCGCGTTCTAACACGATCAAGCTAAAGTTTCGGTAAGCCCCTTCTGCAGCGCTCAGCGATTTGTCGTCGCTGCTGCTGCGGATTGATTGCGGGCATTGACTTTCTGCCTGTAGTAATCCGAGATGTAGCCTCTCATTCCAAACTCTGTCCAACTCATCCCGTAAGTTTTCGCTTCGGCAATTGCTCGGTCCGAATTCCAGCCATCGTGCGAGATACGATAAACCGCGGCGATAGTCCCGGTCCTGTCCGAGCCGCGTTTGCAATGAATGAACACCGGCTGGTTTTCGGGCTTATCTATTATCGCCATCACCTGCGCGACCTGTTCGTCGGAAGGCGCGCTGAGACCCGCCATCGACACGCTGAAGTAATGCAGCCCTGCAGCCTCGGCGTCCTTCTTCTCCTGGCGGGCCAGATCGTCCTCACCCCGCAAGTTAATGATCGTCTTTACGCCAAGGCCTGCGAGTTTCTTGATGCCCCCGCCGAGTGGTTGCGCGCCGCGATAGAGCATGTCGCTCATCTTATGAAAATTGGGAAGCTCTTTGTAGCTCGGCCCTTGTTGGGCCAGGCTTATAGAAGCCAGCACGGCGAGCGCGCACATTAACACGCCCAATTTAGTTATTCGATTTTTCATATTGTTACAACCTGACGTAGCTTTGATGCGCCGACCCGCGTTATGGCTGTCTACTTGTCAGTGCTGACCACGACGCCCTTCTGATCAAGACGTGAGTAGTAGTCGTAAACGTAATGCTTCAATGCACCGTGACCCGCGCCGTGTTCGAAATCGTATTGCTTCATTTCACTGAAGGCCCGGTCAGCGGTCCAGGCGTCATGAGTGATGCGGTAAATCGCGCTCATAGCCCCGGTGCGGTGACGGCCGCCGGCGCAATGCACGAACACGGGTTGATTCGCCGGGTCATTCACCAGTTTCAAGAAGGCGTCTACTTGCTCGCCACCCGGCTGACTCTTGTCGCTCATCGCGATCCTGTAGAACTTCATTCCCTGTTCTTCGACCAGGGCCTGCTCCTCGTCGCTGCCTTCCCTTTGAAGGTCGATGACCGTTTTCACGCCCATAGACGCGAGGTCAGCATAGTCTTGGGCTTTCGGCTGCGCGCCGCGATAAAAATTCTCGTTGACGCAGCCAAAGTTCTTGATTCGGCACTGCGACAACTTGTCGCGTTGCGCCGCCTGCGCAACCGAGATTACTGCGAGAATCAAAATGACAAGCTTGACGGCACCCGAACCAGTGAATCGTCGAACTGATCGCATCGAGTCTCCTACGTTGAACGTTATGAGGTTATGATACTCCGGTTCGCTCCCCAAGTGCAATGACTTTTTCGGCCCGCCGGATGCCCGGGCAGCGCCGATTCTTGAGCACAGGTTTTTTCTTTGATATACTGCACCCGTAGATCGGTGCTCATAGATGATCGACCTGGAAATCTACACCGACAAAATGGCTGAGAGCGGCAAACGGCTGCTGCGCAAGGCCCACGAAGAAGCCCGATCTCGCGATCACAATCAACTCGCGCCCGAACATGTCTTCCTTTCCGTGGCACACGTAGAGCGGCCTTTCTTCAACGAGGTAATGCAGAGCCTCAACCTCGATCCCCAGGTCGTTGTGCAGGCGCTCGAAACAAAGCTTGATCAGCGCGACTACCTGGGGCGCGGCATGCGGATGTCGGATACGCTCAGAGCGCTGCTGTCGAATGCATTGAAGCACTCGCGGGAACAGGGGCGCAGGCTCATCGAATCGACGGACCTGTTCTACGCGCTGTTCGCGGACGCGCACAGCTATCCGGTCGAGTTGTTAAGAAGGCTGGGCACCGATCGTGAGATGGTGATGCAGAAGATCGCCACGCGAGTCCGTAGTCACGAGGAGAAAGAGGAGAAGTACCGCCGCCGCTATGAGCTTCCCCCGTACCTCAAGCATTTCGGCGTGAGCTTGAACAAGCTCGCACGTCAGGACAAGCTGCCGCCCGTCATAGGCCGCAACGAAGAGATAAGACAGATCGTCGAGATCCTCTGTCACCGAGAGCGCGCGAACTCGCCGATGCTCGTTGGCGAAGCCGGGGTGGGCAAGACGGCCGTTGTCGAAGGACTGGCGCGCAAAATTGAGATTGAACCTGAGACACTACCTCAGCGGCTTCGCAATTCGCACATCGTCCAGCTTCAAATGTCAGGCATAGTCGCAGGCACGATGCTGCGCGGTATGTTCGAAGAGCGAATACAGGGCATCATCAGCGAAGTAAAGGAACGCGATAACCTGATCCTGTTTATCGATGAGGCTCATACGATCATCGGCGCAGGATCGGCCTTGGGAGCCAGTTCCGACGCCGCCAACATGTTCAAGTCTTCGCTGGCTCGCGGCGAGATTCGCATAATCGCCGCGACCACGATGAGCGAATACAAGGAGTACATTTCCGAAGACGAGGCCCTTGCGCGCAGGTTCAGACTTGTTAAGGTCGACGAGCCTTCGGTCGAGGATACCCGCAAGATAATCGCCGGCGTGCGGTCGAGGCTCGAACGTAACTACTCCGTAACTATTTCCGACGAGGCGATCGAAACTGCGCTGGAAATGGCCCCGCGTTACGTTCGAAACCTCCACTTGCCAGACAAGGTGATCGGCTGGCTTGACACGGCTTCGGTTAAGGTCGAGATCAATCAGCCGGAAGCCGCCGAAGTAAAAGGTGAACACGTCATCGACGTGATAAGCCAGGAGTCGCGCATTCCGCGCGACATGATCTTCCGAGATACCAACGACCGCTTTGCGCACATGGAAGCCGCGTTGTCATCTCGCGTGATCGGCCAGAAGGAAGCGATCAAAGCGGTAGCTCAGCGGCTGCGGCTGAACAAGGGTCCGCTCAAGGAAAACTTTTACAAGCCCGACGGCGTGCTGCTCTTTCTGGGTCCTACGGGCGTGGGCAAGACCGAGCTTGCGAAAGCTGTCGCCGAGTTCATGTTCGGCTTTGATGACAAGATGGTCCGGATAGACATGTCCGAGTATCAGGATGGGACGATCGCCATCGAAAAACTTATCGGCATGCCGCGCGGCATCGTGGGCAGCGAGCGCGGCGGAATTCTGACCGAACGGTTGCGTGATAACCCTTACACAGTCTTGCTGCTCGATGAGATCGAAAAGGCGTCGCCTTATTTGCTCAACTTGTTCCTGCAAGGCTTTGACGAAGGCTGGATCACCGACGGTCGGGGCAAAAAGGTTTATCTATCGGACGCCATCATCATAATGACTTCGAACCTAGGCTCGGAGAATTTTAAGAAGTACATGAGACCTCTGGGATTCGGCACCAAGACTCTCGCAGACGTCAAACAAATCAAGCGAGAAGTCATCAAAGCTGCCGAAGAGCGCTTCTCACCTGAGTTCCGAAACCGAATCGACGAGATCGTAGTTTTCTCGCCCCTCACTCAAGACGAGGTCAAGAAGATAGCCAAGTTGTACCTGAGCATCATCAAGCGCCAAATGAATCGTCAAGGCAAGAAGCTGGAGGTCAGCGAGAAGGCGGTCGACTTTCTGGTTGAGAAAGGCTTCAGCCCGGCCTACGGAGCCCGGTTCCTCAAACGCACGATCGACGAGATCGTAAAGCTTCCAGTGACCACACGCTGGAAAGAGGGCGATCGGTTCAACGTCGACGCCGAGGACGGCGAGATTAAGATTGACTCGGTTCAGGCTTGACGGACTCGACGGCGCGCTCAGGCTCAGGGGAAACGTCACTTACATTGGGCGCCTGCCTTCCGAATTTCAAGGGCGAAAATCCGATCACCGAAAGTCAAGCCGAGTTTGTCGTAAAGGGACAGCTCGGGCAGAGATCGGATGATTAAGCTCATCTTCGGCTGGCCCATGTGCGAGAGTTGACTTAGCTTCGATAAGCGATGGGCCCAAACGAAAAGCGATGGCCTTGGCAAGACTGGATCGTAGCCTCCTTCTTATTCCTCGCTACGGCCGCGGTCGTCGTTTGGCAGAATTCGCGACTGACGGTCCTGTGGGATCTCAGTTACATTCTGGAAAATTCTTACCGGATATCTCTGGGCGACGTTCCCTATCGCGATTTCCCTTTCCCCTATGCGCCGCTCACGTTTCTCACTCAGGCGGCGCTGATCAAGCTTACCGGGCGAGTGCTTTGGCATCATATCGCATACTGCGCGGTCACCGGCGGACTTGCGAGCGTGGTTACCTGGCGAATCGTTTTGCATTCGCTCTGGGAAGTGAAACACGCCCGATGGCTGGCATTCGTCTTGAGTTTACCGTTGATGGTCCTGGGAATCTATTGTATTTATCCGCATCCTTTCTATGATCCCGACTGCGCTTTGGCAATTCTAATCGGCGCATTGCTTCTCCAACGACTTGAGCGTACAGGCTCCGCGCAAGCACTTCTCAGCGGCATGTTCTTAGTCATTCCTGCGTTCCTAAAACAGAACATCGGCCTTGCATTCCTCGGGGGTGCTGTGGGCGCCCTCGCCCTCTTGATGGTGATTGCTGTAAGAGAGCGCCGCTCCGCTCGCAGATTCGTATTCGCGCTCGCCGGAGCGCTCCTGGGTCTGGCGTGTGCGTTGCTGGTGATTCAGCTTACAGCAGGCCTGCAGAACTACTGGCGGTGGACGATTCAATTTGCAGCCTCTCGCCGAATGCCTCACCTTGCCGACATGCTCCAAGGATATTGGGACAAGACGTTGCTGTGGTCGGTTATCCCGATTGCCATGGGAACGTCTATGTTATGGCTTAACCGGCGCGGCTGGCGAGCGTTAGCCCAGGTTTCAACCTTGTTGATGTCGGCGCCATTCCTCTGGCCCGCAATCTATCTGCTTATCGAACGCGACACATCGGAGAGAGCGGAGCGACTGCTTGCACTTTGGCCGCTCGTGATGGTCGTTTCGCTGGTATTGGCGATTGTGAGCGTGAGAAGGCGTAGCGGCATAGCTATTGTCATGCCGTTCGTCATGCTTGCTACAGTGCAGGGAGCTTTTCTTTCGCAACAACTTTGGGGTTCGACGTACGCTATCTGGCCGTTGTGGATAATCCTGGTTGCAGACGTGATCGCGGCGATCGGCTCGCTTGGGAGAGCGAGAGCCGCCTGGAGCGGACTCCCACTTGCCTTTGTCATCGGCGCGTCCACGATTATGGCCGGAGCTGCTTACGCCTGGTCACACGAGCGACTGGATTACGCGAATCTTTCTGACGGCGCGATGTCGCATTCGAGGCTGCCAGAGCTGAAAGGTCTGTCAATGCGAGGCGATTGGATCGCCGGCTTCGAAGAGTTGGTGGATTACACCGAGCGCGAAATCCCGCGCGACGAAGGGATTCTGATGCTTCCCGGCGAAGATCTTTTCTATTACACAACCGGGCGCCGCCCGCGCTTCCCAGTGCTGATGTTCGATTACACCATCAATCCGTACACTGCCGATGAAATCCGAGAGTTGGCGCGCGATCGCGATATCCGCTGGCTGATCGTCAAGCAGGAACTGCAGATTGAAGAGGATCAGGTGAAACAATTTAAAGTAGAGCTGACGGAATTGCTCGAAGAGGATTTCGAGTCGGTAGAAAGCCTGGATAATTACGAGGTGTATCGGCGAAAAGAGCCCGAGGACAAAGCCGATCGCGAATAGGATTGTGGAGCCACCATACTTTTTGATGCGTCAGCTCGACTCACCACGCAATCGCATAACGTCCTCGCCTCGGGTCTGCGCCTGCCTCAATCACTCCCGACTCGCTGTTGAACCTTATCACAGTCGGCGCCGAGGGATTGCCCCAAGCGGATTGCATCTCCACTTTGTGCCCGCGCGCCGTGAGATCGTCTCTCACCGTTTTTTCGATTCGGTCTTCGAGATTGAGCACGCCAGGATTAAACCTGTGATCGTCGAACGAGCTGACAAGGTGAAGCGTCTGAAATCTTGGGGCCTCGACCGCCTCTTGCACGTTCATCCCGAACTCGATGATGTTCAGCAGCACTTGAATCAGTGACTGGTCCTGGTTGTCGCCGCCCGGCGTCGAGAGCACCAGAAACGGCTTGCCATCCTTGAGGACCAGCGTCGGTGAGAGAGTTATCCTCGGGCGTTTTCCGGGTTGAAGCACATTCGGATGCCCCGCTTCGAGCACGAACGATTGCATGCGCTGACCGAGCAGTACTCCCGTATCGCCCGCTACAACCGCTGGCAACCACGCGCCTGACGGAGTCGCGCTGAAGAGGTTACCGTCCTTGTCGATCACGTTCACGCAGGTCGTGTCGTTAGCGCGCTCGGCTTCAGGCACCGTTGATTCACCGGTCAGCGCAGGATGCGGCGCGCCGTTCAACAGAGGTTTCTTGTTTACGGGGTCGCCGGGGCGCTGGTCGAGCGAAGCATGTTTTTGATCGATCAACGACCTGCGCACCGCCGAGTAGTCTTTCGACAAAAGCTCAGCGCCAGGCACTCGCACGAAATCAGGATCGCCGTAATAGCGGTCTCGGTCGGCGAACGCCAGCTTCATCGTTTCAGTCAGCGTGTGAATATAGTCCGCCGAATTGTGCTTCATCGCGCGCAGGTCGTAGCTCTCCAGCACGTTCAGCATCTCGAGCATCACCGGCCCTTGAGCGAAAAAGCCGGTCTTGTAAACTTCATAACCGTGATACGAGGCATGGGCAGGCTCTTCAACCTTCGCGCGGAACGCCGCGAAGTCACCCGCGCGCAGCAAGCCGCCGTTGCCTTCACAAAAATCGGAGATGCGTTTTGCAATCGCGCCCTTGTAGAAATAGTTTCGCGCGGCCATCAAAGCTTCGTGGCGGCCTTGCGGAGCCGCGGCGCCCTCAGCTTTCGCGATCTCTCGGAGCGTGCGAGCCAGGTCGGGCTGCGAGAATATCTCCCCAGGTTTCGGCACCCGGCCGCCGGGCAAGAATAGTTTTGCGCTCGTAGGCCACTGCTCGAATATCTTGCGGGTCCTTTCGATGTAACTCACGCGCAGCTCGTCTATTGGAAATCCATCGGCCAGCTCAATGGCCGGTTGCATAACCTCGGCAAGTGATTTGGTGCCGAAACGATCAAGCGCGGTAACGACTGCGTCGAGCACGCCTGGAACCGTCGCGGGAAGAATGCCCGACGATGGAATCGGTCCCGGCTTCGATCCGCCTTCCGAGATCGAAACATATTCGGGCGAGCCTCTGTAGACCGGACCTTTCTCTTGCTTGCCTTTTTTTGCGCGCTCGAGGAAGAACTCGCGCGTTGCGAGCCGAGGCGCGATGCCCTGCCCGTTGATCACCCTCACCGATCCGGCTGCAGTTCTGATTATGATCGGCACTTCGCCGCCAAACGAAAAGTGCGAGAACTCGATTATCGAGCCAGCGAGTATGGCAGCGCAGCCCGCATCGATGGCATTGCCGCCTTGCTGAAGCAATCGCATTCCCGCTTCAGCGGTCAGCGGTTGGCCGGCAGCGACGGCGCCTCGCTTGCCTCGAACGACGGGTCGAAAGGTTTCAGCTTCGGGCGCGACGATGGAGAGCGCGAATATGGCGATTGAGATCGCAAAGCAGATTAGGCACGGGAGAAGTCTCATAGTGGCCTCCAGAAAATCGAATCGTATCGATTCGGCTCTGTCCGTTCAGAGGGCTGCTTTTTTTAGCCGGGCTTTTCGGCGGAATCAGCGGCGTGTATTTCAAAGCGTATTCCTTCATCCGCTGGCAAGGAGTGAGCTCAACGACTTTTTTCGTCGCCTCGCCTTCAAACCGCAACGCAGTCCGCGAGCCCGCGTCCCACGCGAGCGGCTTGTGATCGGATTCCTTTTGTTCTTGATCTGAGATCTCGCGCGCTACAAGCCAGTATTTGCCAGGCGCAACGTTGACAAGCGAGAAGCTCCCATCTGCGGCGGCTTCGGCCTCGTAGTATCGCAGCACTTCATCGGCCGCTTCGTGTTCAGCGGGCACCAGATGCACTCTCATCTTTGAAGTCGGCTCGCTATCCTTTTCGCCGGTTACGATCTTGCCTCGCAATCCCGCCGCGCCTTCGCTCAGCGTGAGCACCAGCCCTTTCAGCTTGTCGCCGGACTTCAGCATTACGCCGGTTTTCGCAACGTCGATTGGTTTGGTCTTCGAGTCCGGCTGCGCAAGAACCATCGACTTCAAGTACAGGTGCTCTCCCGGAAGCTCAACCTGGACTCGCTGGACGCCGGGTCGAAGAAGGCTGATCACGAACTCGCCCTTATCACTGGGCGTCGTGTTCATGAAACTTGCAAGGTTGTTGAGGGTCATCGCATCGGCCAAATCGCGTTTATTCTGATCGCGAGCGCTTAGAACAATCTCTTCAAGCGGCGGTGTGCGAACATTCTTGCAGTCTGATTTATGCATTGCCTCTTGGAGCGGCTCAAGCACAACTCTCCCTGCGATCGAGGCGAGCGGTTCGAGCGTCAACTCGATGCCGGTCACGTCTGCGCCCTTCACCGTAACTCGACGCGGCTGTGAAATCGATGCGCTCATGCCATCGGGACTCAGCCCGAGGTTTCCATTGGCGCCCATCGCGGTAACCACATACTCGCCGTCGAGTAACGAGTCAAAGGCAAAACCGCTCTTGCTTTGAGAGAGCAGGGAGTTCGTTGCCTCAACTATCACATTGTTCGAGCGAGTGAGAAGAACTGTCGTACCCTGGGGCGGCGGCCCGTTCGATGATGTAACACTCCCACTTATCGAATAGCCGCGGTTGTTGCGATAGCGTATGTCGATGCCCGTGGCCTCTCCGCCCGCTGCTACCGCAACATCCCCCGCAGTATCGAGTGTGCTCGACGGGTAATAAGTCGGCGCGTCGGCGTCGTAAGGGTTGCCGCCACCCAGCGTGAAGCCCATCGCGCCGCGGCCGCCGGCGGCAACCTGATAAGTCCCCGGCGCGAGACCGTAGATTCTATATATGCCTCGGTCGTCAGTCTTGTAAGGCCCAAGCATCGCGTTCAAGGCTTCGGTAATTTGCGAAAACATTCCGCCGCCAGGCGCGCGAGCCGGCTTATCATCCGGTTCTCGGATCTTAATCGCTCGCACTAACGCGCCCACAACGGGATCGCCCGAAGAGTTGGTCACACGACCTGTGATGACGCCGCCCTTCACGAGCGTGAGTGTAATGTTGTCGCCGGGCCGATAAAACGCCTTCGAGTTCTCATCAGAAAGGACATAACCGGGCGAGCTCGCCGAGACTGTGTAAGCTCCAGCTCGAAGCCCGGTCACTTCGAACTTGCCGTCTGCATCGACGGTGACCGGGCGGAAGATACTGGTGACGAAACTCTCCATGTTACCAGTGATGTTCACCGGGAAGACCGATATCATTGCTTCAGCAACTTGGTGACCGTCAGCAAGAACACGCCCTTTGATTTTTCCACTCAACCCGGTTCTCTTGTCTTGCGCAACGGGCGTTCCGTCGGCATTGCGAGATTCGGTAAGCGCTGGCTTCTGTGACTGCGCCATTGCTGAGACGCTGAGTGCTGAGGCGATGATAAATGCAGTGAGATTTTTCATGACAGCTATTTATCAGTGCGGCTGAGATCGAGCAGAAGCTCAACACTTGCCGGTGCGTCTCTTGATACGGTGACGGTCTGCTTTGCCGAGGCGCCGCCTTCCCGCGTCGGCGGAAACGCGAACACTTCAACTTCGTAAATACCTGGAGTCAGGTTCTCGATCTCAAAGTATCCCTTGGGATCCACGCTTTGAGATTGAGAATAGGGCAGACCGCGTGGGTCCGCATTGAGCGGGCGCGCCATGACCCTCAGGATTCGACCAGGCGGAACAGACCCGCCCTTAACCGTGACGTGCCCTC
>Ga0137380_10004241_pt1 | contig 12602 bp, 14 predicted proteins | sample SagtaG_17_FD_104809 | JGI IMG/M metagenome (GOLD analysis project Ga0137380, IMG submission 104809) | Vadose zone soil microbial communities from Sagehorn Ranch, Mendocino, California, USA - Sage2_L_100_16 metaG | ecosystem: Environmental > Terrestrial > Soil > Vadose zone | place: USA... | reverse complement strand
CGCAGTCAGCGGACCCAGAATCGGATGGTCGAGCAGCTTTACCTGGCGCCCGAAGCGGGCTTCGCTCTGCGCGATGATCGCATCCATTGCCGCAAGCTTTTCCCCGATCTCATTTCGCACCTTTTCCACCGGCAAGCCTTTCGGCTGGGCCACTGCGGGGGTTTTTCGTCCGGCAGGCATGTGGCCCAATCCCACAACCATGAAGGTCAGTGCGCGCTGCGCCAGGGATGCCCTCGTCGCGAGTGGTTTGCTGCTTGTTATGACTCTCTCGAATCCGTTGATCGTTGCGGCATAGGTCAGATACAGATGCTCCAGCACCTCCGCCGCACACCACTTCCCCGGGAGATGCCAGCTCAATTGCTCGCTGGACATGCCTTCGACCGCCGACTCCAGATTTTCTTTCAGCTTTTCCAGGCGGGAATCCATGGCACTACTCTCGCATTTGCGCGCGCTTTGAATCACAAACAATAAGAACGCTGCCGCCGAGGCACCAAACACCGAATAGTCGAGCGGCGCCTTAATCCCAAACGAAATCGTCATGGCCAGCGCAAACAGCAAGAGCACCATGGCGCTGCCAAGAGTCACAGCTCGCTTGTAAATGCCCAAAATCAGCCCCAGCCCGAACGTCGTTTCAGCAATCGTCGCTAGCCAAGCCACAAGCGGAATCATGCGCGCGGGCAAAAACGAATTCACCATTCCCGCATACTGGATGAAGTGCGCAAAATCTCCCCACGCGACTCCATGTTTCCCATAAGGTCCCCACAGCCCGAATCGGTCGGCTACTGCGGAGAGAAATGCCGCGCCAAGAGCGATACGTGCGTAGACCTCAGCAAATTGCATGACCCGCGCTGCGGACTTTGCTTCCATCCGCACGGGCGAATCCTTGCCCTGCTCAGCTCCTGTCAGATCATTTGCCGTCGTGCCGCCAATCATGTTCTCTTCCTACGAAGTTAAGTATCTCCGCGCAATTCCTTGCCGAGCTTTCATCCGGCCTTTTTGCCAAGTAGCGTGATGACTTTCCCGCGCAGTTTCACCACGCCCTTAAGGGCTCCCGCCGGCATGCGAATCACTTCTTCAAACAATCCCGTCGTGGCCGTCAGGAATTCCAGCATATCCGTCAGCCGCTCGCGCGTGTACGCGTCCCCTTGCGGATTGGCCTTGACCTCCTGCACGCATTCGTCCAGCACGCGCAGCGTGGGATCGATCTCCCGCCGTTTCCGTTCCTCGGAAACAATGCGGAAAATCTCCCACACGTCTTTGATCGATTCGAAGTGGTCGCGCCGGTCTCCCAGCACGTGCACCACGCGCACGATGCGCCAGCCCTGCAGCTCGCGCAAGCTGGTGCTCACGTTCGAGCGCGCCACCGCCAGCGTCTCGGCAATCTCCTCAGCGGGGAGGGGATGCGGCGAAAGGAACAGCAGCGCGTGCACCTGCGCCACGGTGCGGTTGATGCCCCAGCGCGTACCCATCTCGCCCCAGTGGAGGATGAATTTCTGGGCCACGGGCGTCAGCGAACTTTGTGTAGTTTTTGTATGTACGCTCATTTCTGTTATTTCTCTCTGTTCAGACATTACCAAATATACCGCCACCTTGTCAAGCCCTTTTTTCGCTTCTCTTCCCTTCACACACCTGTACCTTTTCCGGTCTTCCCCGCCAAAGGGAGTCCCGTGGCATGCCAGCCGCGGCTCTACTGCCAAGACGGCCCCTACTGCAAATCTCTGACACACAAGGTCTTGCTCGTCTATATGGAGCATCCGGATTTTCGGGTGGCAGGAAAAATCTTCGCGACGCTCGAATACCCCGACGAGGACTTTGCCATAAGTCAAACTCACTCCCCTCGAGCAGGAGATGTTCGTCAAGGCTCAACCCGCCGTTTTCGTGCCCGTCGCGGGTGCCTGGGGCCGCCGCGGCTGCACCAACGTCCGGCTCAAGTCCGTCAGAAAGCCCAGGGTACGCCACACGCTGGAAGCCGGCGTCTTGCCCTTCCCCAGCAGCTTGTCGAGCGATTTCTTTCCAATCGCTAACCGCGAATTCGCGCCAGTTCAACCTTGACACCGTCTTCGGTCCGTCCTAAGGTTTTGCGCACAGAAAGTGGAAGTCGCAGTTTCCCGCCCACTGCAAACGATTTCCGCTTTGGAGGATCCAATGCCAATCAGCTTGACATCACTTTCCATCGTGGATTCGCCGGTAACTCTCGACGAAGGCCGCAAGATTCTCGAACGGGACAATTACGTCTGTCAGTATTGTGGCCTGGACGGCCGCGCCAGTTTTGAAAACGCGCTGGTCATGCGCGTCGATTTCCTGGTTCCCCGCGCGCGCAAAGGGAAAAAGGACCCGAGCAATCTGGTAGCCTGTTGCACTCCCTGCAACACCATCAAGGGCACGCGCGTCTATGCGGGCTTCGATCAAGCTAAAGCCTTCGTCCTCGCGCAACGCGAACACTTGCGCAAATCGTGGGAAGCGAAGACGGCACGACCGATGGCCAAGGCTGCAAAAGCGTAAAACGTCGGCAACCAGGCCCAACGCGTCATTTTTAGTAATTGAGATTGAAATTCAAAAGGTGCCAATGCACCAGAAACCAGAAGAACACCGCACAACCCACGGCCAGCAGGGTGTTCCAGATCTTGTACCAGACCCATTGCTGCGCGTCGGCCCACGACTTTAATGCGGCCACAATCGTAATCAGCGCTCCGATTCCACCGAGCACACCCACCGCTTGCCACAGATGGAGCTCCAAGTCGCCACGTGCCCCCAGCCCGCCCGGCTTCTCCAGCCCGTTCAGCACCAGCGCCAGCCCGATCAAATAGACGATGTCGACCACGCAAACGATTTTCACCCATCGCCGCCAGCTGCGGGCTCCTGCTCCCAGAGTCAGCGGCTTGCCATAGTGCTTCCGAAGAATCGCGGCCACCGGCCAAAGCAGGATCGTCAACACGATGATCGCCACGCTGAATCCGATCAGAACGTAATTGAACATCTGTTTGTCCAGTCCGGCGTCCACTTCCTGGAACACCATGAACGGATAATCGATATACGCCACGCGCCTCCCGCTGCCGTCCTTTACGAAAGCGACTTTTTCCGGTCCGTCGACGGAGCGGAACAACATCGGGCCCACTTCACGAAAATGCCGCGGCTGCCCATTCTCTTTCTTGAAGAAGCCATCGAAGTAAATGGTGTTGTCTTTCGGATCGGCCACAAACTTCGCCTCGTTGAGCATCGTGCTTACCGCCAAAAGGTTGGTTTCGAAGCGCCGGCTGATCTTGTACGATCCCACCACGCTACGCGTGTCCTGCGCCGCCGAAGAAGGCGCCACATCATTTTCCGGCGGACCCGGAAAATAGCGGTTCATGAATTTCAGATACAGATCGCCACGCGCATCTCCATGATCGGGGCGGCCTCCGCTGTTGTAAGACACAAACAGCCCCACATTCGCGTCCAGGAGCAAAAACAAATCACTGTGGAATAATTCCGTGTCGCCACCGTGCGAGATAACCCTCTGGCCATTCATATTCTGTTCGTAAAATCCCAGGGCCATCGCGTTCATGCTAGTCGGCCAGCCCGCTTGCCTGGCATGCATTTGGATCGCCGTCTCCGGCTTCAAAATTTGCGCGTCGCCATAGCGGCCGTTTTGCAAATGCATGATCATCCAGTGCGCCATGGATTCCGCCGAAGCGGAAAGCGATCCTGCGGGCGCCACTTCGACGAATTCGAATGGCTTGGGTTTGCCGGAGCCGAGATTGTAACCATTGGACATAAACGGTTTCAGCGATTCCGGCAAGGGCTGGCGGAACGTGGCGCGCGTCATATTGAGGGGCTTGAAAAAATGTTCCTCCACGTAATCAGCGAACGGTTGGCCGGAGACTCGCTGAACCATGTAGGCCGCCACCGTCGTCGCATAGTTGGAATAGGCAGGAACGGTCCCGGGCGGAAAAATCTGCGCGGGTAAACGCGACGGCAGATACCTGGCCATAGGCATTAAGTCTTTTTCCGAGCCAACAAAAAGATCCTTGACAGTCTCTTCCAATCCGGAGCGATGGGTCATGATGTCGCGCAACGTGGTCGGTTTTCCAAAGGTCTGCGGAATCCTAAAGTCGAGATACTGATTCACGTCGCGATCCAGGTCCAACTTGCCCTGTTCGACCTGCTGCATCACCGCGGTCCACGTGAACAACTTCGAAATCGACCCTGGCCGGAAAAGCGTGTCCTGCGGCGAAACCGGCGTCTTCTTCTCGGCATCCGCGTAGCCGTATCCTTTCTCGAAAAGCACCTTTCCATCTTTCACCACGGCGACCACGGCACCCGCGATATCGGCCTTCTCGATCTGCTGCGGCATGAAACCGTCCAGGAACGCCTGCAGGTCGGTAGCTGTTAATTCCGTGACCCGCCTTTCCGCGGAGGCTGTGGTTGGCGGCTGCGCCGTTACAGGGCTCTTCCCCGCTACCGTTTTTTGTTCCTGGCCGAACAGTTGCACGCTGAACAAGGCGCACGCGACCATACCTGCCGCGCTATACAGAACGAACTGACTCCAGTTCTTCATTTCCTTCTCTCCATCCGGAACGCTCTCTGAATGTGAAACATTTGCTGCACTTCTGCAGAGTAATCGTTTTTCCCGCGACACTCTAGGTGGCACGCCACAGGGCTGTCAAGCAACATTTCCAACCCAAAGCCGAAAGCCCGAAAATTACAACATCTGTTACAGTTCAACCCGCGCAACTGCCCCCACCAACTCGTGACCGAGCGTACCCCAATGTCGTGTTACTACGTCTTCGGCCGATGTCGCGGGCCGGTCTTTGCCACTTTCTCAAACGGGCGACGAGGAGATGCCGCCTCACCCAAATTGCATTCACGCAATCTCAAGACTATGATTTGTGTGAAAGGCGCGAACTGAGGAGGGTGTCATGCCCCACTACGAATATCTGTGTACCGCCTGCAAAAAGAAGTTCTCCGTCGTTCTGACGCTTGAGGAACATGAGAAAGGCAAAGTGAAGTGCCCAAAGTGTGGCGGCACGAAAGTGGAACAGCAATGGGCCGCATTCTACGCCACTACCTCCAAGAAAAGCTGAGTTGCAAGTGTAGCGATCCGGAGCCGCAAGGCTTGCGTGAGCGGAAACCGGCACTCCCTCTGCGGCCGGGTTTGACTATTCCTTTTGAGCACGCGACCACACGGTGCTTGCCGATGCTATCGCCACCGCCAAGAACAGGAGCGCTGCCTTGTAAAAACTCATTGCACCAATGTTTCCTCTCGACAAAATGTCCGGCATAAACACGCCAAACGCGTTCAGCCCCCGCATGACAAAAGTGATCACCGCACAGGCTAGACCCAACCAATAGCTCCACTTGACGATGTGCTTTTCCACGGAAAGTCTCCTCTCTGACATCATTTCAGGCCGCTTTCAGGGGACACCAATGAAGAGGCTTTACGCTATGCCTGGAAACCTTTGCATGTCAATGACCAGAACTCATGGCGCCTGGCGCGGGCCTCACGCGCTAAGGCGATTTACGCCATTCTGATCTGCTAGAATCGCGCGGTACGCTTACTGGGAGGCGGAGCCCCCGCCGGAGAAACTCATGAGCTTCTTGAAAAAACTCGAACCGCTCACGCTACTCCTATTGCGATGCGGCTTGGCCGTGGTTTTTATTTATCATGGCTACCCGAAGCTCTTTGGAAGCACAGCGAGGTTCGTCGAGGCCTTTCGGGCCATAGGCTTGCCCCCGTACGTGGTCTACCTCGCTGGCACGATTGAATTCTTCGGCGGCATGGCCTTGGCACTCGGGCTCTTCACCCCCGTGGCTGGACTGCTCCTCTTGCTCGACATGTGCGCGGCAATGTGGAAATACAATTTCAACGAAGGCATCTACGCCGTGCGCGAGTACGAACTCCCGCTGGTTTTGGGGTTGGCTTCGTTGGTGGTGGCCGCGACTGGCGGAGGCCGGTTTTCGCTCGACCACCTCATTTTCCGAAACAAGTCGGAGGCCCGCTAACTCTCAGGAACCTGGTCACCAGCCTGCACATCCCGGATCTCGTCGCCGGCAAGAAAATGCGCCGACCTGATGGCGCCCCTACGTCCTGACTTCCTGCATGGCCGAAACTAGCTCGGGAATCTCAATCTGAATCACCGTGCCCTCCCCCGGCCGGCTCCGGATGTCCAGATGAAATTCCGTTCCGTAGAGCACGCGCAAGCGCTCGCGCACGTTGCTCAATCCAATGCCCTCCACGTATACATGAGGCAGCTTTTCTTCAGAAATTCCCACGCCGTTGTCTTCAATCTCGATACGCAGCCGCCCGTCACGGCCGGCCGTGCGCAACTCGATTTTCCCGCCGCCCAATCTCGGCGCCAGTCCGTGCTTCAGGCAATTCTCAACAATCGGTTGCAACAGCATGCTGGGCACAAAGGCTTCCATGGTCGCATCGTCAACGTGTTTCACAATTTCCAGGTTTTCCCGGCCGAAACGAGCCACCTCGATATCCAGATAATCGTCAATGAACTGCAACTCCTCGCGCAGCGGCACAAATGTTTCGTGCTTGCGCAGCAATCTCCGCAGAATATTGCTCAGCTTTAGCACCACGCCGCGCGCCGAATCCGGGTCGAAGCGGATCAGCGAGGTGACGGTATTCAGCGTGTTAAAGAGAAAGTGCGGATTGATCTGCCGCGACAGCGCGTCCATGCGTGCCTTCATCAGCAGTTGCTGGTGGCGCTCCAGTTTCATCTCGTTGCGCGTGTTGTTCCAGATTTTCAGCGGCGCCGCCACCGACATCAGCGTGGCAATCACGGCCAGGGCCAGCCACCAGTCCCAGGCAGCGTGGATCGCAAACAGCCACTTCGGTTTGGTGGCGAGCACCAGAGCCACGCGCCCGAGTTCCAAGCCCACGCAGGCCGTGAGCGGCGCCATCTCCCAGGACAAATGCGCTTGCCGCAACAAGCGCACTGTAGCCTTGGGGATGTTCAAAAATGTGAACGGCCCGAAATTCCAAAGCTCCTCTTTGTTGGGAATGGCTTGCCGGATGAGGCCTCCCAGCAAACCCGCGGTGGAGGCCGCTGGCATGGCTAACCATTCATGGGCTACCAGCGCCGGGATGGTGATAATGGCGCCTCCAATCGGTCCCAATACCCGGCCACCCAGCAATCCCATGAGGAAGGCCCCCTCCAGCGACAAATCCGCGAACGAATAACCCGCGCCTCCAATCAGTCGCAGGGTTACGCCCAAAATCAACGGAGGGACCATGAAAAGCATCAATTTCAATTTTTGATCGGGGTCGCGCTCCTCTGTAAAGAGCACGCGCCGCAAGGTGTTCCACCGGACCAAGAGTGCCGCAAACGAGGAAGCCACCGCCACCTTCAGCAGCAAGGTGAACAGGAAGTCGCGGACGGAAGTAGCGGTATCCATAGGCAAAGGCACGTCCTCTCGAAAGCGCGTGGCAATGGGAACGCAGGTCGCAGGGTAAAACTAGCCAATCCGCTCTGTGAAGTAAAGCGAGTTGGCAAAAAGCAAAAGAAGGGCAAACCGGCTTGAATGGCGGTTCCTGCTATACTGCACGTTTCATATGAGAACAAAATCACAACAGGGCGGACGCGCGGGAAGAAAGAACGGGGCCGTGCAAATGATTGCGCAGGCGGATCTTCCGACGCGTTATGGCCGGTTCACGATTTACGGTTTTCGGGGCCGAGGGAGGCAAGAGGAAGCAGTGGCCCTGGTTCGCGGCAACCTGAAAGGAAGAACTGTACCCCTGGTGCGGGTGCATTCGCAATGCCTGACCGGGGACGTTCTGACTTCGCTGCGGTGCGATTGCCGGGCGCAGCTCGAGCTCTCGCTGAAGAAAATCGGGCAGGCATCTTCGGGGATTTTGCTCTACCTTCCGCAGGAAGGCCGAGGCATCGGGCTGATGAACAAGCTCCGGGCCTATGAACTGCAGGACCGCGGGATGGACACGGTGGAAGCAAACGAATCGCTGGGGTTCGCGGCGGACGCGCGCCATTACGACTTTTCAGCGCAAATACTGAAAAAACTCGGCGCGATGCGAATCCGGCTGCTTTCGAACAATCCGGAAAAAGTGCGCCAGCTGGAAAGCGCAGGCATTGCTGTGGTGGAGCGCCTGCCCTGCCAACCGCGCGTTTCGAAGATATCCCGCGGCTATCTGAAAACCAAAAAGCGAAAGATGGGGCATCTCCTGGAAGGAATTTAGAATCGGAGGAGGTAAAGGTGACGGCACCGCTGATTCAGCAGGCTGCGAAATTTTGTACCTCTCCTGAAACTCTCTTTGAAATGTACATGGATTCCGAGACACACTCGGAGGCGACCGGTGCGCCAGCGAAGATGAGCCGCGATCTTGGTGGGTCGTGGAGCGCGCACGGCGGACAAATTGGCGGAAAAAATCTGATGATCCTTCCCGGCCGCATGATTGTGCAGGCATGGCGCGCGGCGCATTGGAAAAAAGAAGATATCTCCGTTCTGATTTTGTGTTTTAGCAAACTGTCAGACGGGGCGCGCTTGGATCTGGTACATGTGGGTGTTCCCGAATATGACCACGAAGGCGTTAGCCAGGGCTGGCCGAAATATTATTGGGAGCCGTGGCGGCTGTATATAAAGGCACAGAAAAAAAGACGGCGCGGCTGAACGACGACCGTTCCTTGTCAACAATTCTTCGTCGCCTCATTGACTGTCACGTCGCGGCAAGCGCTTTCGGCGTTGTTCTCTCCAAGCGGCTCGCACAAAATCAGAACTCGTGAGCTCTCCAACCCAGAACGGGCGCGATTGGTTACGCATTGGCCTGATTGTTCTGGCTCTTACTTATGCTTTGTTCGCAGGCTTGCGCACGGTATCCGATTTTGATTTGGGCTGGCAACTGGCGACGGGCCACTATGTGGTGGAGCAGCATCACATTCCGCGAACCGAACTTTTTTCCTACACGGCGCAGGGAAAAGAATGGATCTACCCGCCGTTTTCCGGCGCGAGTTTTTACCTTCTCTATCTAGCTGGCGGATACTCCGCGCTGTCCTGGCTCGGCGCGATGGCGTGCGCGGCCACAGTGGCATTCTTGTGCAGCGCCGGGGGACGGCTGACCGCCGTTCTTGCGTTCATCGCCGTTCCGGCGATTGCGTTCCGCACGATTCCGCGCGCGGATCTATTCACCACCGTGCTGTTTGCCATGGTTCTGGCGCTCATGTGGAGACATCACGAGGGCAAATCCGGGCGTCTCTGGGTGCTTCCGGTGGTCTTTTTCCTGTGGGCGAATTTGCATCTTGGATTCATTGCGGGGCTGGGAGCTCTTGGCGCGGGAATCTTGTTCGAATTAAGCGACATGATTTTCGCCCAGCGCCGGGCGGGGGCGCGCGAACGGCTGAAGCAGGTTGCAATTTGGCTGGCAGCCTCCATCGGCGCGACGCTGGTCAATCCCTGGGGCTGGAAGATTTACGAGGCCATTTACCGCCAGAACAAAGTAATGCAAGTTCACAGCGCCTTCATCAGTGAATGGTCCGCCGTGCAATTCAATTCGCTGGCGTGGCGGCAAGCGCTGAACGCCCGCGATCCCGCGAGCGGGGATTGGTGGCTTCTGACCGCGGGCCTGGGCGCAATCTTTGTCGCCATCTGGAAAAAGCGGTTGGGGCCCGCGATCGTTTTGGCCGCCGGGATGTATCTCTCGGTGCAACACATGCGCCTGCAAGCGCTCTTCGCGGTTGTTGTGGTGGTGATCGGAGGAGGGCTGTTGCTTCCATTCGCGAGAACACTCGCGACTGCAGAAGTACACCGCGCGGAGGATCGAGAGAGTTCAGCTCGGATGATTTTGTCAGGCAGAATTTCGCATGCACTTGCATTTCTAAGCGCCGCGGTTTTGGGCTTTCTCGGTATTGTGCGCGTTACCGACCTCATCTCGGACCGCTATTACCTCGGCTCCGATCAAATTTCACTGTTCGGCACCGGCCCCTCGTGGTGGTATCCCGAGCGGGCCGCGGCGTTTCTGGAGCGGGAGCGTTTGCCGGGAAATATCTTTCACGACTACGGGCAGGGCGGATATCTTGCGTGGCGGCTCGGGCCGAAATATCCGGTTTTTGTGGACGGGCGGTATATCCCGTTCGGCAAGGAGCTTTTCGCCGAGCAAAAGCAATTGATGGTGGCCCTGCCGGATTCGGCCGAATGGAACGAGGCTGCCGGCCGCTGGAAGATCAACACGTTGATCTTCCCCGTGGCGCGGTACGCGGGCCTGGGAACGTTCCCGTTTCAAGACTACTGCGAGAGCAAAGAGTGGAAGCTGGTCTATCTGGACGACGTTTCCGTCCTTTTCGTTCGCAACCGCCCCGAAAATAGCGAGGTGTTGCGAAAATTCGCGCAGAGCTGTGGAACGGCAGCGATCGCGTCACCGCCAATGGGGCCGGCAAACTCTTACCGGGCACGCGCCGAGCGATTCAATTTTTTTATGAATGCCGGCTCCATCTTTTATTTCCTGTCGCGGGACAAGGAAGCAGCCTGGGCGCTGGACCAGGCGGAACAGCTCTTCCCGGACAATGCAAACTTGCACCTGGTGAAAGCGCAATTTTTGGGCGCCACGAATCACCCCGAGGAAGCGGAACACGAATATTTGCGCGTGGTACAGACCAGTCCGAGTGATGCAGCCTGGTACGCCCTGGCGCGTCTCTATGTGGCGGAACATCGCTATGCCGACGCGCTGCGCTGCGTCAAAGAGGCCGCTCCACTATCTCTAGTCCCTTTCGAAAGGCTGCGCGCGCTGGGTGTGGTCTACGTTTACATGAATCAACCGCAGGAGGCGCTGGCCGCGTTCCAACGCGCAGAGGCAAAAAGCCCCTACCGCGGGGATTCTTCGGACCTGGGGAAACAATTCAACGCGCAACTCGCGGAGGGACGAGCGCGAGCCTATCGGGAATTGAATGATCTGGACGGTGCAGTATCCCAGCAGGAATTGGCAGTGAGACTTAGCCCTGAAAAAGCCGCGTGGTGGACAACACTGGCGGATTTGTATCAGGCACAAGGGCAGACAGAGAAGGCTTTGCAGGCAAGAGAAAGGGCTGAATCCCTTCAGAGAGACACCGATAGTTCAACGAGGCCAGCGAAGCCAGGCAACAGCCAGTAACGCCTGCTTAGCCGCCGCCAACGAATTGCACAATTTCGTACCGGTCGCCGGCCTGGAGGATGGTTTTCTGCCAGTCGGGGCGGGAGAGGATTTCAAGGTTGCGTTCGACGGCCATGCGCCCCGCATCGAGGCCCAGTTCGCGAAGCAAATCCGTCACCGTGGAGCCCGGGTTTGCAGAGCGTTGTTCTCCGTTGACCGTGATGGTTAGTATCGGCGTCATTCCTTAGCTCGTGGAAGGCACACGAGGCTTGGCGCGCAACTGGAAACGCAAATGAGCCTGAGCACTTCCGTTGGATGCTTCGAGGACAAGCGCGGCATCAGTTCCGGACAGGCGGGGTATGTCAAATTCGAATCGGGCATGCCCGAGGGAACCGGTGTCGGCAGAAAACTCGGCAGGCTGCGCTGCGCCTTCCACTTTGGCGGTCACCGTGACGCCCTCGAGGGCATTGTTGGCATGATCGCGCACGGCAACTTGAAGATGAGCGCGTTTGCCGGTGAGCCACGACTTGGCGTTGAGCAATTCCAAGTGGAGAGGACTCGACCCGGAGGAACAAGGCCCGCCCTTGGGAGCTGGGGCCTTCTCGTCCGCGGGAACGGGTAGAATAAGCTTGCCGGAACGAACCTCTTCGACAATGCTGCGATGCTGCTCTTCCACGCGGAGTTTGAGGGCCTGTTCGCGATCGGGGTTGAGCGGAAGCAAGTCAAAATAATTGTTGGTGCGGCGATACAAGACATGGCCGCGAAAATAAACGGTCGTATCAATGAGGGCATGAACAGGGCCGCCTTCTTCCGTTTGGACGTGGAAGGTGGTGCCGGCGACCGTTACGTTGCTGTTGTGACCGAATAGCATTTCCCTGTCCGCTCTGGCCTGCATGAAGGCTGGAATAAGCCCGCAGGAATGTTTCCGCCGTATTTGACCCAGTGACGTCTCAATCGTTATTATAGCAATTCGCCCATGAGTGATTCGGGTTTACACACGTATGCTCCGCTTCTCTTACACCTGCTGATTGCCACCGGGCTGGCCGGGGCGTTAACCATTGTTTCCGTGTTAGTGGGTTGGCGGCGGCCGAGCCGGGCCAAGCAGCAGCCGTATGAATGCGGTATGGAACCCACAGGCGACGCGCGGGAACCTTTCTCGGTCAAGTTTTACCTCGTGGCGATGGTTTTCATTCTATTCGACGTGGAAGCCATCTTCCTGTACCCCTGGGCCTACATCTTTCGAAGTTTACGCTGGTACGGCTTTGTGGAGATGATGATTTACATTGCCGTTCTCCTGGTCGGTTATCTCTATCTTTGGAAAAAGGGCGCGCTGGATTGGCACAAATAGCGGGCGCCCGCAGGATTGGAAATTGTGACGGAGTCATCCAGCCAAAAAGCTAATGTTGTAGCTGAGTATCTGCGTTCATGGAACCCGCAGGCAATCTCGGAAATCGTTGAATTCCGGGGCGAGACGACCATTGTGGTGCCGCGCGAATTCTTACGCGCCGCCGCCGAGCGCTGCCGGGCCGACGCCAAGCTG
>Ga0137380_10004240_pt1 | contig 12602 bp, 15 predicted proteins | sample SagtaG_17_FD_104809 | JGI IMG/M metagenome (GOLD analysis project Ga0137380, IMG submission 104809) | Vadose zone soil microbial communities from Sagehorn Ranch, Mendocino, California, USA - Sage2_L_100_16 metaG | ecosystem: Environmental > Terrestrial > Soil > Vadose zone | place: USA... | reverse complement strand
GGCGGCGAGCAGCGTCTTTCCGATTTTCTTTTGTGGGAATGCGCCTTTGCTGAATTCGTGTTCCTTGAAAAGCGCTGGCCGGACTTTGGCGTTGCGGATCTCGAGGCGGCAGTGAGGGAATTTGGCAATCGAGAACGCACGCGCGGAGCGCTGCCGGACGGGTTGCCGGACGCCATCGCGGGTTAGTGCAAAGTAAAAAGAAGGAGAAGAAAAGATGTCAGAGTTCATGCCCCACTTTGCTCCCATCGTCGTGTTGCTTTTCCTCGGCACAATCCTGCTGATAGGGATCAGTTTTCTGACGCTTTTCTACGGCGCGGTTCGCCGCTCAGCGTTCTTCGCAAAACTGGGCGCGGGCACGGCGATCAGCATTGCCGCGGGATATCTTCTCCTGCTCTCCGGAGTTTCTTTTGCCAGCAGCGAGGAGACCCTGCCTCCCGGCGGATGGAAGTATTTTTGTGAGATCGATTGCCACCTCGCGTATTCCCTGGCCGGGGCGCAAACGGCAGCATCGCTAGGTCCCGAGATGCAGCAAGTCTCGGCGCACGGAAAATTCGTGATCGTTCGCGTGAAGACGTGGTTTGACGAGCGCACGATTTCCGCTCATCGGGGGAATGGACCACTCACACCCAACCACCGCAAAGTGTTCCTTGTCGATGACACAGGCCGCAGTTACGCACCGTCACCTGAAGGTGAGACCGCGTTTTCCCGAATGGCGGGGACTTCCACGCCCCTGACACAGCCCTTGCGCCCCGGCGAGTCCTACACCACAGATTTTGTTTTCGACGTGCCCAAGGATGCGCGCGGGCTGCGGCTGCTGATTACCGAAGATGATCCCGAGACGCGCTTCGTGATCGGCCACGAAAACAGCCTGCTGCACAAAAAGATTTACTTTGGGCTCGGGCCACTGAAGTGATGACCGCCACGCCCCCCAACTGTCATTTCGACCGCAGGGACGGCGTCTTCGGCCGTCCCGGAGTGGAGAAATCTCTCTGCAACTTCGGAATTCAGGATAAGCATACAGGGAGGACATATCATGGAAAGTGTGGAGAAACCCGCATCGGGACGATTCGTTTTGCCAGTCTTTACCGCCTTTGAGTGGTTGATGGTGCTGCCCGCGGCCGTATTCCTTTCCGCGGCGGCATTTCGCGGGCTGCAACCGGTGCAGTACGAACCCGCGCGCACCTGTGCAGCCATCGTCGCGTGGACGGTAAAGCACGTCTCGCAGTTGGGCGCGGCGATCCTGTTCCTGGGCATGCCGGGCGCCGTTGTCCTCGCCGGTTGCGCCACGCTGCTGCGCATCTGGCGGAAGGATGCGGCGTTGCGCCAGGATTCGGCCATGACGTTTGCCATCCTGCGGCGCCATTTGGCGGTCGGCCTGTTGACGGCTGCGGTACTGCTTGCCGGAGCCATCGTCATGGTTGTGGCGGTTCACAACATAAAGGACTAAAGCCGCGAAGACGTTGGCAGCTTTGACCCCCCTCCCCCCGGTTTTGTATAAGTGTTGATTTTAAATGTAGATAAAGTCGTTTGTTTTGATGCACTTCTGCAAGTGTTGATTCTAGGGGACTTAGAGACGGTGGGCATTGGGGTAGTGGACTGCGGGTAGAAAGAGAGGGATAGAAGAGACGCAGTACCCCCCACCCCGGGTGTTTTGCGCAGAGAGTGCGCAATCGTATGAAAAGAAAAGAGTTGAGCTTTTGATAAGTGCACAAGAGTGCGGAAGAGTATGAAAAGAAATAGATTAGAGGTTCGCGGGGGAATCGGGTGGGCCGCTCCTGAGGAGGGGGTGACAAGGACCGGGGCGCGCGGGTTCATGGTAAGCCGGGACGGGCGAACCCTGCCCGACCAGCAAACGGCATTATACCATGTGGTTACGTATTGTCAATAGAAATATAAGTCGTTTGTTTGCTGCAGGATAGCGTGATGGCTTTTGGGGTGCAAACTTGGAAGAGTCAAAACCTGAACCCCTTTGAAGACTGCAAGAGTGCGGCGCCCCCTCTCGATTCAGCGGGTTAAGGGCCAGCCACCCGCCGTGCCTTCCACTCTGATTCCGTATAAATCCGATATTGGTCTCCGTGTCTGGTTGGTTCGAAATAGACGTTCTCGGCTTTAGCTTTGTCGAGGGGGTAGTGCCGGGTAAACCAAGCCTTTAGGGTACCCGGCTTTCCCAAACATACGTAACCTTGAATTCCAGCTCCTCTAATCATAGGTAGCGCGCTATACGTTGCGCCTGAGGAATCCACCAAATGGATACAGTCCCTCACCTTCGGATAGCCATTTTTGTCCTGCCCAATGACTATCTCTCGACGTCTCCATCCGTCCGCTGTGGTCTGAGAGAGGTCACGGATTCGACCAACTAGAACATCGTTTGAACCGGAGATCACAGGAGCAGAAGAATGAATCCTGGACGAACTGGTGGTGGAAGCCACTTTGGGTTTCGTATTGAAAAAATGCCCGTAAACCCACAGCGCTCTATCGACGGGCCGAGAGATGAACATAGAAGAACTCTTGAGCTGCTGTAGAACGGTCTTGCGGAGAGGTGCTAGCAGATTCATGTAGTCCTTATAGTCGGTCCATTTTCGGAGTTCTTTGTAGTTCACAGTCGATCCAGGGGGCAAGCCCTGATTAATGGCATGGGCGGCGACGTGTGCATAGCGATCGTAAATCGGGAACCTGCCGTGCGTGACGAAAAATAGAACTGTGAGAATGTAAGTCGGGCCGAAGCCGTCCAGCCCCGGGTGCAAGTCAAATAAGTACCGGGGATCGCCTTCACCTACCTTCGTCAGTATCGTCGGCATGTTGGCGGCCAGGCTTGGAATGCTGAGCAAAAAGTCATGGCGGTAGCGGTCTTTGAGTGAGATTGGCCAGTTGTTCAGGAACTTGATTTTCTTGGCGGCGTCAGAACCGGCGTGGTCAATTTCTCCGATCTTCCAAGCCATGGCAAGAATGAGATCGTTCTTCGACAAGGGGGTTGTTTGCATTAATAAAGCGCATACCTGATTCTCCACAAATAGACTAGTCTGACGTTGGCCGGTGATCCGGTTACCCTGGGTAGGGCCGTTGAGAAAATAGTACGGCTCATAGGTCTTCAGCCATTCTTGATATTGAATCGGATTTCCTTGCTCATCGAAAAATGTCATCTGAGGTTTTCCTGTTAATTTCGAAAATAATAGCGCTCAGCCACGTGCAGAGTCCACCTCGCCCAATTAGACTTCCGCAGACAACAAATTCTATAGGGCGCGAGTCTTTCTACTAAACTAATCAAAATAAAAGAGTTACCCCTACCTTTGCAAGACGACGCTCTCCCTGACATTTGGACTGGCTGCGTCGTCTATTCCACAGGAGCCAGGAATGGGAACTATGGGACTTGCGCTGCCCTGGAAGGCTAGTGCCGTACGAACTACATGGGCGAAGCTTGAAGCGCTCACCGGCATCGTGCGTCAGCCTGAGCAACTTGGCTCGCACCGTACCGGAAAAGGTTGGAACGGCACTAGAATCTCTTCCGCGCCGCGCGAATGGGGGACGCGAGTGGAACCTTCCGAGCACCGGACGGGCGGCTCGAGCCCAGCCGCTGTGAAACCCGCCAGCGAAGATGCCGCACTGGCTGCTGCTTGCCAGGCGGGTGATCTGCGCGCCTACGAGCGCCTCTATGCGATGCATGGCGCACGCATGAAAAATCTTGCGAGGAACGTGCTGGGCAATTCCGTCGATGCCGAAGACGCCGTGCAGGAAACATTTCTGAAAGTGCAGCGCAGCATTGCCAGCTTTCGCGGGCAATCGAGCTTCGTGACTTGGACCTACCGCATCCTGATCAACACCTGCTACGACGCGCGGCGGAGTCGGCTGCGCAAGAAAGAAGTGGCGAACGAGGATTCCGAAGAGACGCCGCGCCCGGAGCCGCGGGCGCCCGGGGCGCATCCTGCGTTGCGAATGGCGCTGGAGCGCGCGCTCGCCAAGCTGACCCGCCACCAGCGCGATGTTTTTCTCTTGTACGAAGTGGAAGGCTTCCGCCATGCAGAGATCGCCGCGATGCTCGAAATGACAGCGACGGCGTCGAAAAACACCCTTTTTCAGGCAAAGAAAAATCTTCGCTTGATGCTCGAGCCTCCGCGAAGCAGCGCCGCGGAAGTACGGTGAACGCCGATGAATGTGACCTGTAACGATCGAGACCGGATTTTCGAGGGCGGCTCAGCCGCCGAATGGGAAGCGCTGGAAGCGCACGCCGCTTCTTGTGCGCAGTGCGCAGAGGAAGTGCGTGCGTGGAAATCGCTGAGCATCGCCGCGCAAGAACTGCAAGATTACTCGCCAAGCCCGTCGTTGTGGCCGCGCATCGAGCGCGCACTGGCGGAAGAAGCCGCGGGAAAGGTGCGGCGCCCCGTGCGCAAGGGCTGGTTGTCCTTCTTGCCGGTCATTTCTCCGGGTTGGCAAACCGCATTGGCAGGCGCTTTTGCTCTGATCCTGACGATTTCCGCGGGCTGGCTGTACATCCATAAACCGAAAGTCCGGGAGGACAACGACCCATCCCTTTTGAAGAGCCAGGCTCTCCAGGAAGTGGAAAGCGCCGAGACCGTTTACGAGAAAGCCATCGACAAGCTGGCCGCGGAGGCCAAGCCGCAGCTCGAGGATCCTGCGACGCCGCTGCTTGCGAATTACCACGAAAAACTTCTGGTGCTGGATAGCGCAATTTCCGATCTGCGTGAGCAGGCGGGATTGAATCCTTCGAATGCTCAACTGCGTTACCAGTTGCTGGCCATGTACCAGGAAAAACAGCGCACGCTGGAAGAGGTTGTGGAGGCAAAAAGGCAATGAAGTCCAGTGGATTGAGTTTTTGGAGAGGAGTGCAGCGTGCTGTCGCTATCGGGGGAACGCTCTCCGTGATATTTCTTGCGGCAGAGGGACATGCGCAGGCCGCAAATGTCACCCAAGACCAAGTTTCGAGAGATTTTCAGAAGACGGTGACACTAGGGGCAGGCCAGTCGGTGCACGTCGAGCACAAGTTTGGCGACGTGCGGCTGCACGGGGAAACGGGCCGCGACGTGAAGATCGCAGCGACGATTCGCGTGCAGGCGAGCTCGCGCGAAGAGGCGCAATCTTTCGCCGACAAAATCCAAATCGAGGTGCAGCAAACGGCGGAGGGGGTGCGCATCAAGACCGTATATCCCGAGGAAGAAAAGAAGTGGTTCCACTTCGGCAAGAACACTTCTTACTCGGTCAACTACGACATTGCTATGCCCTCTGACGCTCCATTGAATGTACGAAACAGTTTCGGCAGCACTGATGCTTTAGGCATCCACGGCAGCGCGGATATCGAGAACAGCCATGGCACGCTGACTGTGCGGGATGCGGGGGCGGCGCGCCTGAACAATTCCTTCGGAAGCATCGAGCTTACGGGCGCCTCGGGAAACGTCTCCGTAACCGACACGAACGGCTCCGTACAGGTGTCTGACGTGAAGGGCAGTCTGGATGTGCGCAACCGTTTTGGCAGCATCACCACGAAAAATATTCAGGGTGCGGTGACCATCACCGGGGGCAACGGCACGGTTACGCTGGCGGATGCCGCCTCTGCGAGCATCACCACTTCCTTCGGAGGCGTCGACGCGCGCAACGTGAAGGGCGACCTTTCGGTACGCGACAACAACGGCAACGTGGAAATCTCCACGATTGGCGGCGCCGTGGACATCACCAACAGTTTCGGCAATGTCACTTTTTCGGATGTCCATGGCCGCGTGAACTGCAGGACAAACAACGGCCGGGTGAAAGGCAGCTCCCTTACGGGCAGCTCCGTAACGATTCGCGATTCCTTCGCCAGTATCGCGCTCGACACCATTAGCGGCGCACTGGACGCGGAAACTTCCAATGGGAAGATTACGGTCCGCGATGCGCGCGGCAGCGTCACGCTAAGGTCATCGTTCGGGGCCATCGATGCCTCAAATATCCCAAAAGGGATAAGCGCCACCACTGGCAATGGGGCGATCACGCTCACGGACATCGGCGCGGACGCCTATGCCAAGACGAGCTTTGGCAGCGTTTTGATTGAACGGGTAAATGGAAACCTGACCGTGGAGGACAGCAACGGCTCGGTCACGGCGCGCAATGTGAAAGGCGAGGCCAGTGTGAAGACTTCCTTTTCCGGGGTTACCTTGGATTCCATCGGCGGGCGGATCAGCGTGGACAATCAGAATGGTGCGATTTCCGTGACAGCTACGCGCCCGCCCAGTGGCTGCCGCGATATTTCGCTTAAGACTTCCTTCTCTTCCATCCGCGTGCGAATTCCCGAAGGCCTGGGATACAACCTTTCCGCGCGCACTTCCTTCGGCCGGATCTCTTCGGAATTGCCGGTCACTTCGACGGGTAGCATCGGCGGGGACACGCTGAACGGGACCATCGGCGCCGGCGGCTGCCAACTGCAGCTCACCAACGCGAACGGGAGCATCGAGATCGCCAAGATCCAATAATCCGGCGGCATCTACTCGCGGTTGCGCGTGCGGTGCATGGCAAAGGCTTTTTTCAGAATGCGACTCGCAGTTTCCGTCAATTGGAACTTCGCGAGTTCGTCTTCCCGCGCAAAAGCCAGGTCTGTAACATCACTGCCGGCGTGGGGCAGGCCCCCGATGCATTCGCACAGATAGTCAGCGATGACGTAATGGAAGCGCGGTTTTTTGTTGCCTGTAGTGCCGGTGGGACCGTTCTCCCGATAAATCCGGTCGAAAACTTCAATCAATTCGAGAACGCGAACCTCAATTCCCGTTTCCTCGAGCAATTCGCGAGCGACTCCTTCCTCCAAAGTTTCGCCAATCTCGAGAGTGCCACCGGGGATGGACCATTCGCCGAGCAGTGGCTCGCTGCCGCGACGGATCAGCACGGCGCGTCCCCGATCGATAATCACACCGCCAACCCCGATCACCGGGCGTTCGGGATATTCCCTGGAAGAGGCCATTCGGCAAGTCCTCAAGTTCTGCGGCGGAGGCCTTGACAGCAGGCTCACCGCGCACGAGGTTGAATTCCTATCCCCGGTATATAATACGCTGCAGGGTGGCGAGCACGGTCCTCGTACCGCCCTTTGCGAACAACCGTACGGAGGATGGAGCCGTGATCCGTTGCCCTGAATGTTCCGCGGAAATCGACGTGGACGAAGACGAAATCGAAGAAGGCGAGATCCTGAGCTGTCCCGAGTGCGAATCCGAGCTCGAAGTCTCGCAAACTCATCCCGTCCACCTGAACCTCATCTCCGATGACTTGGACGAGGAGGAGGAAGACGAGGAAGATGAGGGCGAGGCTGGCGAGAATGGCGATCTCGACGAGGATGAAGAGGAAGAAGAAGACGAGGAGTAACCGAGCGGCCCTTCCCGGCTGGCATCCTTGCATGCACTTCCCGCAATCTAATCGAAAATGAACAGCCTTATGGATTCCTTGCGAAGGATTCGTCTTTCATGTGCGGCTGTGCTTACCCTCGCGCTTGCGACTGTTCTTGTGGCCATGCAGGAACCTAATCCCCCGCCTTCCGCTACACCTGCACAGGATTCCGCCACGAAAGTGGATAAACCAGCAAAAAGAAAATACAGTCATGCGCATGATTTCCTGATCCGCGGGACCGTGTTTAACGACAAAGCGCTGTCCTTTCCCGGCGTGGAATTGCGGATTCGACCGGCGGGGCAGAAGAAATACCGGTGGGAGACTTACACCAATTCGCGAGGAGAATTTGCCGTGCGCGTTCCTCAAGGCTCAGATTATGAGATGCTGGTGCATGCCAAGGGATTTTCCGATCAGACGCGCACGGTCGATGCGAAAAATGGCGGAAACGAGGAGACCGTCGTGTTCCGCCTGGAGCCGGCTGTGGGAGGAAAGAAATGAAAATGCGTAGACGCATCTGGTGTGTGGCTCTGACTCTTTCCTTGTTTGCGACTGTCGCAATGGCGCAAGACAAAAAGCGCGAAGCTCAGCTCCGCACGGTCCGCGGATTGGTGACGGACAAATCCGATAGCCCTGTTTCCGGCAGTGTCGTTTTCTTGAAAAATACGCGCACGAATTCCGTGCGCAGCAGTTACACCGACGAAACAGGGAGCTATCGTTTCAGCGGTTTGGATCCGAATGCCGATTACGAATTACATGCAGAAAAAGAAGACGCGAAATCAGCGACACGTACGGTGTCCAGTTTTGACTCTCGCAAGGACATCGTCCTGAATCTCAAGATCGATAAGAAGAAAAGCTGAGCGCAGCCCCCGGCCGGGGAGATTGCTTCTGAATTCTACATCGCATCGCCCGCCGCTTTCCTGAGCGCGCCCTTCCTCAGGGAGGAACCTCCGCTGTGCCAGGAAACCATGTGCTCGTTCGAGGAATCTCATGGGGAGTTTCATATTCTGGAAACTGCGTGGTCCCTTTTGTAAGCGAAACCCAGAAGTCTCGGGAGATAATCGATGATGGCTATGAGAAGACAAAATGGGATCCAACGCTGTTTCGCGATTTCGCTCCTGATTGGGCTTTGGGCCGCTGTTTCTCCCGCATGGGCACAGCAGCCGGAGTCTCAGCAGCCCGCCCCACCCGCCACGGATCCGCAACCATCAGGTACCAAGAACGAGCTGGAAAAGAAAGAAACCGACAAGGCGGGCAAGATCGTTGGGAAGAGCAAATTGGAGAAAGAGACAGGGACCGTTAACGATCGCATCTTTGAGGTCATTCCCAATTACGGCACCGTGGAAAACGCGAACGAATTGCCGCCCCTCACGAGCGGTCAGAAGTTTAGACTTGCGACCGCCGGCGTTTTTGATTGGGGAGCGTACCCTTTCAACGGGGCCCTCTCGGCGATTGCACAGGCAAAAAATGATCCGAAACAGTGGGGACAAGGCTGGGATGCCTACGGGAAACGTTTCGGCGCCTCTTTTGCCGACAACAGCATCGGCACATATATGACGACTGCGATTTTCCCCAGCCTGCTCCATGAAGATCCTCGTTACTACCAATTGGGAAGGGGAGGCTTCCGCCGCCGCGCATACCATGCCGTGAATCGGCTTTTCGTGACGCGTACGGATTCCGGACATGACCGCTTTAATTACTCGGAATCGATCGGTAATGCGGCTGCCGCAGCGATTTCAAATATCTATCACGTGCCGGAAGATCTAACCGCTTCTCGAAATGCGACGACATTTGCCTTTCTGATTGTGTATGACGGCTTATCCAACGGTTTGAAAGAATTCTGGCCAGACATCCGGCGCAAAGTGTTCCACAAAAATACTCCGTAATTCTGAGCTGATTCTGTGAATTCGTCAGCCCACAACCGGGGCCAAAACCCGTATTGCCCGGGGCACGACTTCAAGCACTACCGGCGTCGGTCCCAGAATCTCCCCATCGCCGTGGAACAAACAGGGCCGGTCTGTGGTCAGCCGCACGCATCTTACATTCCAGCGCTTTACGCGAGATGTGCGTAGCTCCCCCGTTCCCAAGAGCCGGGGAAGGAGTTTTAGAACGCCGAAAGTGCTCAGGCTTTCGATCAAGACAACATGAAGCAATCCGTCGTCAACGGTCGCGTCAGGCGCGAGCCGCAATCCCGCACCATAGGTCGGTGTTTTAAGTACGCCTGCGAGTAAGGCTTTGGCCGTTACTGGGCCCTGCTCGCTCCCCGCGAATTCCATCTGCACTTCAAGAGGCGAGTATCCCGCTAGCGCGCGCAGAGCTGCGGCAATGTAGCGAATTCGGCCGGGGAGATGACGATACGAACCGCTGGCGTAGGCTGTCGCTTCGGCATCGAGCCCAACGCCACCTCCGCCGACGTAGAAACGCTCCCTACCGTCAGCAGTGCGCGCTCTAACCAAATCAGCATGTCGCGGTCTGCCGCGGAGCAGGGCTCCGGCCGCCTTGAGCGGATCGCGGGGGATTCCCAGGGCAGTGGCAAAATCATTTCCACCTCCAACCGGCAGAGCCCCGACGATGACGTCAGCCCCACACACGCCGTTCGCAAGTGCCTGAAACGTCCCATCGCCGCCCATAGCTAGAAGCAGGCGCTGGTTCTGAGAAATGGCGTGTCGAGCGGCCGACTCTAGTTCCTCGGCGCTGCTGGTCGCCACAAACTGAGCTGAAATCCCGAGCGATTCAAACACCTTGCGGATGCGTGGCAAAATAGCCCCCACCCGGCCGCCGCCAGCTGCGGGATTGACGAGCACGAGGGGTGGTGACTCCCGCAGGAAAGACCACACCTCTGCGCGCTCCATCATGTCTTTACAATGCAGTCCGGACTAACATGGATTCAAGATAGGTCTGGTGCCGGCGGGGGGAATCGGAATATTCAAAAGACGCAACTTATTGATTTCTCGACACGCCCAAAACGCAGAAAACGGCAAAATTGCGCCCAACTGGAACGTATCAGGAACACGGCAGTTTCGTCTTGTGAGCCCAGGATACCCGTTTTTTTCGCACGTAGTGATGGCAGCCCCATAGCGTTGGTATTTTCAAATAGCTCCTGACGAACATACCACGAAGGGTGAAACAAATCGATGCTCCATTCAAACGGACTCAGTTCCTTTACAGGAGTCACGAGCCGCTTTATATCCGCCATTGCCACCTTCAGTGCGTTCTGTTTAGACAGATCCAGAGGCGGCGTAAACGGCCAAGGTTGCGAGATTATTGCCACTTACTGATCCCTCTGGCTTCGCCGTGTTGGTTGCGAATGTCTTGTCTCGGAAGGCGTGGAAAGCGAGGAATGTCCGTAAATTGGCGCACCAGAACTAAGACCGACGCGCGGCTATAGATCCCTTCGTCTGCCGATAGGGTTCATGGGGTCTTCTAAATTGTTGTTGACAAGGAATAGGACAGGAATAGAATCCGATCATTAAAGTAGGCTCTTGTTTGGGGGGCTTGACCAACAACAATTGAGGGGGTGGCCTGCCGATGCTTAAACGTCAAGGTACGTGCATTTCCTGGGCGCTCATACTGCTTCTTTTATCTGCCGTCTCGCTATCCGCGCAGATCATCACCGGTGAAATCACCGGGACGGTGACGGATCCGTCCGGGGCGGCTCTGCCCCAGGCGACGGTCACTGCGAAGTGCGCCGCGACGAACGCGTCGCGTACCGCCACGACCGGCGATTCGGGGAGTTACGTGCTGTCGAACCTTCCGCCGTGCTCGTATAGCCTGAGTGTTTCGGCACAAGGGTTCAAGACGTCCCTCAGCAGCGCGGACGTCGTAGTCGGCATCACCATCAAGAAAGATTTCGCACTCCAGGTGGGCACGCGCACCGAAATTGTTGAGGTGGAAGCGGCCACGCCTCTGGTGGACACGTCCCCGGGCGTGAACAACGTGGTCGACGTGAAGTCTATCTTGGATCTACCGACGGAGGGCCGTGACTTTAAATCCATCTTGGTCCTTACCCCCGGCGTACAGCGCTCGCCGGGCGGCGGCTTCCTGGACGTTAGCATCAGCGGCCAGCGCACTACCACCAACAACTACTTGATTGACGGTATGCCTAACAACGATCGCTTCTATGGCAGCGAGGTCGTGGGCCAGCCCGGTGTCCTAGGGATTCCCGCCTCCGTGCTGGGCAATGACTCCATCGAAGAGTTTTCGGTCCAGCAACTCCCCTCGGCGGAATACGGGGTGAAAGGCGGGGCGGCCGTCAATGTGGTTCTTAAGAGCGGTAGCAACCAGTTCCACGGAACGGCCTTCTACTTCGGTGACTACGACTGGCTCAACGCCAAGAACTTTTTTTCAACTCAAACAACGCCTTACCACAACCATAACTATGGCGGTACGTTTGGTGGCCCCCTTGCGAAGGACCGTTTGTTCTTTTTCTCGGACTTCGAGGGGCAAAGGAACAAGTCCCTTGAGCCGTACACAGTGCTCATCCCCACCCAGGGTGACTTGGCCTGCGCCTTGGCCAACGTCAACAATACCGCTTTGCCTGCTGGCTGTCCGGCCATTAACACTACCGGGGCGGCCTTTCCCGTCAATCCCGCGGGTGTGGCCCTGCTGAAGTATTACCCATGCGCGACTTCCACGCCGACCCAGGGCAATGCTCCGGTTGTTTCTTGCAGCCCAGGCGCCGCCAGTGCAGCCGTGTCCTCGGGCGGTTTTGAGCAGACCATATCCGCTCCCAACACGGACGCACTGAGCAGCTTCAAGATCAAGCTTGATTACAAGATGAACGCGAAGATGCAGCTCACCGGCCGCTATGTCTTTGCCGACAGTCTGCAGTCTGCGCCCCTTGGCGGCTACACGATACCTCCCGCTCCCGGCAGCGGCCTTTCCCCCGCGGGGTTCAACTCCATTGCCCCGACGCGCGTGCAGGTGGCCGGGCTCGGGTGGACCTACACGATTTCCGCCAACAAGATTCTGGATGTTCGGTTCAACTGGAATCGCTACGCGCAGATCTTGGATCCCAACAACAAGATTAACCCGCTAACCTTGGCCGGGACGGCTGCGAACCCACTCGGGATCGATACAGGCCCCCTCGATCCGGCCGATTTTGGGGTTCCCCCTGTTTATGCGAGCTCCGTCACCGCTGGCAACATCGGCGGCATTTTCGGCTACCCACTAAGCACCCGCCCCTCGCAGAACTACGACGCGTCTCGCCATTTTACATGGATAAAGGGAGCGCATTCTTTTAAGTTCGACGG
>Ga0137380_10004236_pt1 | contig 12608 bp, 17 predicted proteins | sample SagtaG_17_FD_104809 | JGI IMG/M metagenome (GOLD analysis project Ga0137380, IMG submission 104809) | Vadose zone soil microbial communities from Sagehorn Ranch, Mendocino, California, USA - Sage2_L_100_16 metaG | ecosystem: Environmental > Terrestrial > Soil > Vadose zone | place: USA... | reverse complement strand
GCGGAGGCGCGGGGCGGCGCGTACCCCTCGGATTTGGAGCAGCTCGGCCCGCAGGTGCGGCAGGCGGCACAACTGGCGCAGAGCGATGGCTATCAGCTGGAGTACACGCCCGGCCCGGCGGAGGCCGATGGCGCGATTCGTAACTATTCGCTCGAGGCCCGCGCCGGGAACTACGGGTATCGCAGCTTTTACGTGGATATCAGCGGCGTAGTGCGGGCCACGAAGGAAAATCGCGACGCCACCAGCGCCGATCCTCCTCTCCGTTAATCAAATGCGTGGCTTGACACCCGACCCTTCTAGACCCTTCTAATCGTCTGGGAGGGAGTGCAGCGGGATTTTCTGAGATCTCGCGGTTAGGGTCATCAGCCGCGGCAACTTTGGGTGTAGACTGAGACACCTAGCGGCAGCGGAGAGGTGCTGGAGTGGCCGAACAGGGCTGCCTGCTAAGCAGTTTCACCCCAAAAGGGTGACGGGGGTTCGAATCCCCCCCTCTCCGCCAGATGTTCATTTTATCCCGTATTTGCAAGCGTTTGTGAAACGTGCTAAGGTCTTGGTGTCTATTAATTTCGAAAAATAGACACCAAGGACTCAGCCGTGTATAAGCATGGAATGGGAATCTCTCCTGCCCGGTCCACCTATCAGCCGGGGCCTTCCGGAGGACTGAGAAAGCGGGTCAGGATCATCAAAAAGGTGCGGGTTGCCGGCGGCCTGTGGAAATTTATTTCGCTGGACCGTATTGGCAAACGCTACGTGTGGGACAAGCGGACCGGATACTATTTCCTTGAGTGGTGGGAAGGACGAAGGCGGCGCCGAGAGAGCGCGGGCGTTACGCCGAGCGAGGCCCTGGAATCACAGCGAAGGAAGCAGCATGAGCTCGTCGGAGAGCTTATCACTGGCGGCAAGAATTTCCCTTCGCAGCCCGAAGAAGGCACGGCGACCCCTGTTGCTGATGCTACCCATATTTTTATCCAGCACGTGAAAGCTCACTCCCCCGATAAACCTCTCACAGTTCGGCGCTACAGGCAGGTGTTGGAGCATTTCGACCGCCTCATTGGGAAGAAGAAAAAGTACATCGAGGCAATCACGCGCGCCGATATAGACGATTACAAGATTATGCGGAGCGAAGAACCGAACGGGCGCAAGGACCGCACCGTTGCACCGCGGACTGTAAATTTCGAGGTGAGCGCCCTTCGCACCTTTTTCTACTACCTCATCAACGAACGCGCGGTTCCGATGGAGAATCCATGCGCACGCTTCAAGCCGTTGAAGGATGAAGGGGAACGAGCACGCAGGAGGCCTCCGACCTACACGCAGAACGAACTCGACAAGCTATTTGCCGCTGCTACTACCTTCGAAAAAACTGTTTACGGGACACTGCTTCTCACTGGCCTGCGGGAGCAGGAACTCTGCTATCTGACCTGGAAGGATGTGGATCTCAAGCGAGAAATACTCCGGGTCACAGGAGAAGGCAAGGAGGAGTTCTCGCCTAAGGACTATGAAGAACGCATGATCCCCATCCCGCCGGACCTCGTAGCACTCCTAAAGAAGCTCCCACGAACGTCTGAGTGGGTGTTCCCAACTGCCCGAGGCGGCAAGCAAACGCATCTGCTCCGGAGACTCAAGAGGCTCGCGAAGCGCGCTGGGGTCCCGCAGGCGACGTTGCACAAATTCCGCCACACCTACGCCACGCACCTCCTTGAGAAGGGATCGGATATCGTCACGGTCCAGCATCTCATGGGGCACTCGGACTTGGATACCACACGCCAATATCTAAATCCCGATGATGCCCTGAAGCGGGAGGCCGCTAACAGACTTTCGCTGAAGGGTTAGGCTCGGGGACCAGACAAGGGCGTTTGTGTGCGCTTGATGAGCAAGGTGTGGCTATTTTAAAGGAAGACATGACCTGCCCTTATTCGTGCTTGTTCCTATGGCCATTCGCCTTGTTCCGCTCGGTTGGACAGCAACTCTGCGTCCTCTCCGCGCAGGCTGGATTAAGACCTCCGCTGGTATGTCGAATTTCTCATGCAGATTACGAATCATGTTAAGAGATAGTGGTCTCTTGCCCCGCATTACCTCATACACGCGCGTCCGCTGGCCAATGACCCCAATCAATGCCCTAGAGTCTTTGCCCTTTTGCTCCAACCGAAACTTGATTGCCTCGATGGGATCCGGGAGATCAATGGGATAATGGTCCCGCTCATAGGCCTCAATCAGCGTGGTCAGAATTTCCAGTTCATCGCTTTCTGCAGAGCCTTCTGGGGAATCCCACAACTCTTCTACACGACGCAGGGCTCGCTCGTAATCGGCTTCTCCTCTAATCGGTTTGATGTCCATATCTCACCGTCTTCACATCAATCTTGTCGTAATCTGTATGGGTTCCAAGCCATTTGATGAACACGATCTGATGCCGATAATTGATAGCCACCACTAACCTGTAGTCATTGCCCTTGATGTTGAAGACTACCCTGTCGGGACCGACGATGCTGGCATTCGCATAGGCCCTCAAAACATCGGCTGGTTTTTTCCAGTCCGCTCGCAGCACCTCGTGAAACCATGCGTCCAGTGCTGACTTGACCGCCTTCTGGTCCTTGCTGCCCTTGAGCTGTTCGACGAACTGCTTCAGAGTTTTCCGCGCTATTATCCTCACGGTCGAGTCTCAGCAACACGGTTATTATACTCTTGTTCCCAAAATGGGACAGCTCGATTGGTGGCTTGGCCAAAGGCATACTACGTGTTTACGACGCGACGAAAAAGCAAAAGAAGCAAACCGCTCAGCCGTCCGTACGCAATGAGAATGAGAGAGGAAAGAGACGGCACACGCGCACCGGGTGCCTAGAGCGTCGGTCCTCCAGACAGGGGACCAGGGTCGGGGAGGCCCATGCTTCGCTCTCTCTCCTCGTCCGGACCTGCTCATTTTGAACGCCGCTTCTTGCCTTCGGTTTCTTTATTTCTGCTGCTGCTTTGCCGCTTTCTCGACAATTCTGCAGTTGACCTTTGCGGCGACTTTCGATGCGTCCACCCTGTGGCGGACAGCTGCTTTCATGAGATTGGCCTCTTTCGATAGAATTTCTGCGGAGCTGTAGCTTGAGCAGTAGAGGTCTGGGACGAGCGCGCAGGTGACTACGAAGCGGTTGAGATCGGCGGTAGTCATTGCCTGGATTTGAGCTTCGGCCAGCTTTTCATGGTCCACTGAGGTTCCGCCCCACGATGTCTTTGTCTTCTTCTCTTCCCAGCGGTAGACGTGGAACAGCCGATGATGGTTGTCGTGGCCCAAACGCCGGAAATAATCGAGTGCAACCATTTCGAAATCTGCACGGGCTAACGCCGGAGGAAGCTTCTGCCGCACCGCCTGCAGAATGCGCGAACGCGATTCCTTTTGAATCCGAATTGCGAGCGCGAGCTTTCTCCGCTGTTCCCGCTCCTGTGGCGAGATTTCGTAATGAGAGAACTGCCGGTGCGTCTTGCAGTTCTCATCCGCGCAAATGTGCAAGACTGTCCCAGCTGCTCGCCCATCCACGATGACAGCGACTCGGGTACTCGGACATTCTCCCTGGTGTTCGGCACGGCGATACTGGCCTTCGTACAGGGTGTCGGGAGACTTGGAATGCGCCTGCCAGTAAGATGCCGAGGAGATCTGAACTGGTTTTTGACCCTCTTTCACGAAAGGTTCGACGCGTATCTGTACGAGTGCCTGAAGTTTCGCCTGATAGCACGCCGGATCGGTGCACAAAGACTTGTTCCTGATCTCGGGGAAAAGGAGCGGATTATTCCCGGTCCGTTTGGGACAGGCTGAACATGCCCCGGCTGCGGGCAACAAATTGGCATCGTTGCCGTCAAAAGGGGCGTTCTTCAAGTCGAGGTGAATTTCGCGTTCGATCCAATCGCGAAGCTGTCGGACGGTCATCGCTTCTGCCTTGCGGTCCTTGAGAATCGAAGTGGTGCTGCGGTGGCCAGGAAAGCACTCCATCAGGGCACGCTCCTGATCCGCAGGTTGAAGTCGCGCAAGCTCCAGGGCGTGCGCCACCGTGAGCTTGCCCTCGTAGAACGCCGTTTGAGCGGCCGGAATCAGATCTGCGAGGGAAATGCGACCTTTCACATATGACGGGCTTTTAGCTACCTGCACCGCGATCGTCTCCACCGTGTAGAAATCCGGCTTCAGATCCATCAGCGAGCGATAACCGATTCCTTCGTCGAGTTCGTGAATGTCGGTGCGTTGAAGATTCTCTATGAGCTGGATCTCCCGGCACTCTGCATCAGTAAGGTCCCGCACGGTTGCAGGAATCGTCTCTTTGCCTGCTAGCTTCGAAGCACGAAAACGGCGGGCGCCGGCAACCAACTCGTAGTTCCCGTCCGCGCCATCACGAGTCGGCCGAACGAGAATGGCCTGCAGGACACCGTGCAATTTAATGTTGTTTGCTAGCTCGCGGAGCTTCGCTTCGTCAAACGCTCGACGAGGGTTGCTGTTGGATTCACGGATTCGATTTAGCGGGATGTCTTGAACAGACGAAACCGCTCGGGAAACTACTGTCGCTGGACTGGATGTCATCGTTGTACCCATTGCATTCGTGTTCCTTTCTTGCCGTTTGTCGGTGGGCCTAACTCTTGTCTGATCGTGCGATTCGCCGCGTAGCGAACAAAAGGCGAATGTGGTATTTTCACGCCTTAAGGCGGTTCGATCTTGCCGCGTCACGATTCAGGATATGGATGGCGTATCGCATACGGTTGAAGTGACGGCGGCTACTTTGTACGAAGCAGTGGCCCAAGGTCTTGCAGCTCTCCGGGGGGCAATGAATGGGTGGCGGGCATCGCGCAGGGCCTCAACGTAGTGAAAGTCTCAGTCGCAGACGTTCGCGTGGAACACGAAGTCAAACTCAGGGATTTTACGACCTGGCTTGAGAGGGAGGGTGGATCTCCGCGCGAAGTGAGCGATCGTCACCGGATTCGATCCATACTGGGCATGCCAGTAACGCGCTAGATTGAAGGCAACTTTATGCTGGGCTGCCTGGGCCGAATCCGGCGGCTGCGGTTACGCTGCCACAGAGTTCTCATCAACCGTTTCAACTCGTGAGGTTTTCGTCTCGGGCACTTCCCGGCCTCGCAGCAATACCAAGTCCAAGAACCACACCTGGTCCACCTTGCCGAGATTGATTTCCTGAGGGTGGTGCTTGATGAATCTCGGGATGTTCTTCTCCCCGATACGGTGTATGTCATTGCCGTTCCCGCCATGCCGGCTCGTACCTTGAAGCCGATCACGAAGCCAGCCGTTCGCGATCCATATTGAGATTTTGTGGTGGTCTTCGCCGAGACACTGCTCGAGGTCACGTATCGTATAGCCTTCTCGCACGCGCCGTGAAGTTCCAAGGCGTTTTATCTTATTCACCACGGAGCTCTCGGGGCGGTGCAAACGTTTTGCGGTCGTTGCAGCTGACACGCGACCGACTAGGTGTTCCAGGAGCTTCAGCTCTCCTTGCGTCCAAGGCCGCCGGTCCATCTTCATCGTTAGGCCTAATCGTGCCGCTTGCCGTTTGATGTACCAGCGCGGCAGGCCTGTCATGCGAATCATCCGGCTGAGCACTTGAAACCGACGATTAAGCCCGCCGAAGTACTGCGCTTTGAGAAAGGCGTCGAATTCCGGGCGCCACGTGTACTTCAACTTGGCGCGCCGCTGGCGGTCAGCCCTGCATTTCGAGCAGTATCTTGCTTCGCTCGGAGGCTCACCATGCCTACGGCCCTCTTCAATGGGTTGAGCGCAGATAACGCAGTTCATGTTTGTGCTCCTCGCAAGCTGTAGCCGAAAGGGAATGGGGTGATCGCGACTGACGGAAGGCAGGCAAAGAGACGGACGCAGTTACAGATCTTCGTCGTCGAGGAAGACACTCCAGTCCGGTGTAATCGCGAGAAGTGCCAAGACCTTTTCAGGTTCGGTGCCGAGAAGGCGCCGGCAGGTCTCAAGTTCAAATTCAACCTGTTCGGCAATCTGTTGTGCAGCGCACCGGTAAGCAAGATCGCTTCCAGGCGGAATGTCGGCCAGTTTCATTGGGTGTCCTTTGGCTAAGAATGCGGATTGAAATTGAGGGGGTCGTTCCGAAGAAACGGCAAAGCTCACATCACTAGTCGGAACAGCTTGGAAGGAATCTAGAGGGCGACGTGATCCAAGTTGCAGCCGAGAGCAGTAAGGCAGTCTGGCTCGTTCGGGCGGGAACGGATGGAAGCGATTTGAAGCGGTTCATCCCAATCGGGGTTAAAAACGATGATGCGCACAACCAGTGTGCCGTCCTGCCGCGCTGTACTTTCAATAGCTACGGAGTCCCACATCTGCTCGGTACCCCGACGCCTGACACGCTGGCCAACCCGAACCCATACTGAATCTGTCTCAACTCGAAGCTGACCGGCTTTTCCTGCGTCACAACTCACCCAGAAGCTATCCGCAGTGGGTACCGAACTCGTTTGTGTTCTGTCCATTTGAGTTTCTCCGAGGGCCGCTTGCCAAATGATCCTGCTAGTTCATAAAGGGAAGGGCAGGTCCCTCTTGTGCGCATGCAGCAGGAATCCTCTGGCGACGGCGTAGGAGGCAGCTAACGGCGCGGCCTCCTCGCCACGCGGTTCTTTGTAGATACAGCAGATCGTATCTCGACGAGGCGATTAGTTCGAGCTAGCCGTTGCCAGTTCAAGGAACGATGCAAGCTTTGCGGTAGCCCGGAACTGCGGGATCGGATCGAGATCTTTGAATGCGCTCGTGAACGCATTGGAGAGACTCCATGTCGTCCTGGGAGCGAATTCTTCGACCGGCGGATTGAAATACAGATCGTGGACTCGTTTAGCCAAGTGCTTGGGAACGTCCAATTCGCCCTCGACGAAGGCCCGGTAGATGACCAGTTTCGCGGCTTCGTCGGGAACCCGCGTTGCCTTCCAAGCTTCGACTTGCTTCTTCATCGGCTCGAAATTCCGCTGAATCCGATCGACTCCGATGGAGAGCACGTCGACGAGGCTGAGGTGTTTCGTGTGCTTCGCCAGCACCGGGGTGAAATCTCCATGAAATGCCATGTTGTCGCAAACGAGCACGCGATAACCGACAGTGAGCGCCAGCCGCATCGACTTATCGTTGGCGTTGCGGATGCCTACTGAAAAGCGACACCCGTCGAAGGTAGTTTCAAGGTCCAAAACTCCGAACATCTTCATGCCGTCGTTGGATACTGCGTATTCCTCGCGTATGGCGGAGATGTGACGAAAGCTCAGGCCCTCGACCAGCGCTTCGACAATCTGGTTGTGCGGAATGGGTTGATGAGTTGCGCTTCCTTCGGGAGTTGGGATCAGCTTTAGTTCTTCCCGCGTGATCTTCGAACTCCCACAGTGAGCCAATAGTTGAGCTTGCTCCATGTGGTTCTCCTTTCGATTGTGTAGTTCACATCCAAGGGCAGCGAACAAGGCAGTCCTCGAGGCACGGACCTTGGATTTCGTTCTGAAACCGGAGCGGGCGGTAGTCAGCTAAACGTTGGGAGGGGCGCGGAACGCGGCGATCTGGCTGGGAAGGAGAGTAACGTAGAGAACCGTCGTTCTCTAGCAAACGTAGTTGTCGGATTTATTCCCAAGGCTGAGCCGGAAGCGGCAAGCGACAGGTTCGTGTCAAACGAAGGCTTCTTATATTGATTCCGCTTGCAAACGGGCAGATTCCGCCCGCAGTTGCTCTGGGGAGAGTTCCACCACTCTACCTTCACGCCAGATATAGATTGGCAGACCTTGGCGGGCATGCTCCACTATAACTTTCTCGACAGCAGCTCTGAGCGCCATCTCGGCGCGCTCTTCTAGTGGAAGCGCGAGGACGTTCGCTGGTGGCTTTGTCATCCGCATCCTCTCAACCCGTGAGTCATGCTATGGCGTCAAGCACACTGAATCTGAACGAAACTAGGGCTTTTGCCGCGCTAGACGCGAGGAAGATCGCTCTTCGCGGGAAACAAGTCAGGAATCGAGTCCGGGTCCACCCCTGGGATGTGCCGCTTCGGCAGAGGAGGCACAGGGAGTCGGTTGTAGCGGCTGTTCCACTTGATCCACGCGTCCCGAAAGAACACTCCAGGCGCAGGGTTGTCCAAAGCAGCTTCAAAATCCGCATCGGAATAATACTTGCGCACGACCTTTAGATCTTCCTCAGTGCCGTAGTTCATGAGGTAGGTGAGAAAGTATTGAGTATTTCCAAGCACCCGCTCGGGCTGGTCAAACCAGATGACCTTGCGGGCGACGATTTTGAGATCGTCTGGCCAGCTCATCATTCTCCCCTGGAGTCGTAGAGACTGTCTCTTCCTTTCAAGACTGGCAATTCGTTTAATTTTACCACGGCCGCCGCACCGAGCAGTTCGCGTCGCGTGAGCCCATCAATTTGACTGAGGTCGCCCTCATCAAAGCTGCCGAGAGCGCGAAGAGTGATCGTCGGGTTGAATCGCTCTCCATATACGGCTTTACCTGCGGCCAGGGCGGTCGGCAGATCGATGCCAGCCCTCATAAGTGCCGCGATGTCAATGTAGTCTTTGGCCGCAGCACGTTGTTGAACGACCGCAACCTTGCAGGCGGCGAGATCTAGTAGCGAAGCGACTCGAAGGCTATTTCCTACGGAGATTTCAGGCTCGTGAATTCGCTTCAGGTCGAGTCCGCCAAAGAATGACACTTGGACACCTCCGCGCCTCTCGACAGTACAGACCAGGGTGTTCTCGGCAATCTGCACTACGACTGCGTTCTTGAGGTATGGTATCCGAGCCAGAAGATCCTCGGGGGCAAACACTTGCGTTGTGAAGAAATCGAAATCTTCCGATCCCCTGTGACCCAGTCGCAGCGCGAGCGCAGTTCCGCCGTAGAGGACGAAGGATCTCGGTGTTGATTCGAGTTCGTCCCAGAGCAGTCGCTGTGAAGGAGGCAGTATGTCCAATCTCGGCGTGAACAACTCGACCTCCAGGTGATGAACCAGTTTTCTCTGCATTCGCGTGCGAGGTGCGCGGCAGCCTTTCTGGTTCCGCGGCTCATTCTACGGGGAAAAGTAGGCATGGTTCACGAAGAATTGGACCAAGTTGTCCGAAGTGCGGCACCGTCAAGCGGTGCGCGCATCTGATGAATTGCCATTGGAAACCCGAACTGAGACTGAGCGCTCTCCGTCCTTGTGGGTGAGCAGGCTACGGCAAGGCGGCACGGGGATCGCACATGCGAACTCAGAATTCTGCGGCAGTCGTCAGCTTCTGTCCGTACATCCACGGTTCCAGCCTGATGGTCACTGCCCAGTCCTGGAAGCTGGGTATGCGCCCCAGGTCCTCGCGAACGTGCTGCTCTCCGATATATCTAACGGGCACGTTTTTCCCTTGGCTATTCCGGATCGCGATACCGAAGATTCGCTCTGCCAAAAAAATCCCTTCTGCGTGGTGGCGTAGGGCTCTGTGCCGAACATCTGCCATGATGGCTTTCGACTCATCGAACCACTGGTGAATGGTCAAATAATCGTCAGCGATACCGCCGAATTTGCGGGCGCTATTCTTGGCATGTTCCAAGGGATGAGCCATGAGCTAAATCTCCCGCGGATCATCAGGGTGACTGACGATTTCGTACCAGTTATGCTCCACCCGAATGGTGAGCGTGTGAAGATTGAACGTAACCGTTCCGAAGCCGCCGTCACCGCCCTCATATCCTTCTGGCGCGAAGCCTTCGAGCAGATCACCAAGTTTGCGGATATCGAGATCAGCCGGCAGACCCGATTCCTCGAGTGGATTGTCTGTCGCATCTTGGAACTGAGGTGGCTCCGCGCGTCCTTCGTCACCGTCTCCGTAGTAGCTAACAATCACCTTGGCGATTCCAGCAGCGCGCAGTTTATCGGTGAATGTGAGCACTTCCATCTTCCGTTCCTGATCTTTAGTCACGACGAATTCTCCTTCGTAACGGGGTTCGGGTCGGATACGCAGTTTCGGGTTGCACGCTAGCTCCCGTTCTTGAGGCACGAGAGCAGAAGTGCGTAGACAAACTACCCCACATAAGTGCCACATCGTCGACACTCAACTATGGTTTGAGAAGGATGAGTTGTTTGGCTTTGCTTCGGAAAGCTTGATCGAACGTAACGAGGGTCAGTTGCGCGGCCAAAGCAAACGCGGCAAGGTAAGAGTCAGCCCAATCTTTTGGGGCGGATCGACGTAACCGAGTCATGGTGCGAAAGGGCGTCTCGACCTCGGCCGGCTCTTGGAGAAAGCCGACCCGTTCATCCTGCAGCCAAAGGTCATACGCTCCCCACGCCTCTTCTTGGGTCAGGACCTCATCTCGACCCATCACCGCATCGGCAGTCAGAAGGCGCAGCAGGCCGAGCTGCGTGAATCTGCAGAAGAATAGACGTCCGGAGTCGGCAACAGAAGCGAACCAAGTGCGGGCACCGATGTGATGGACGTGCCCCTCGTAAGTAAGTGCGACCCAAACGTTGATGTCAGGGAAAAGAAATGACCTCATAGATCTTGGCATTATCGAGATGGACCTTTCCCGGCCTCTTGGACCGCACGATCGGAAGCTGTACCCTTCGCCGGGACCTGCGACGGTTCTCCTGCAGAACCTGTTCAACTCCGCGCAGAATCAAGTCCTTGGCGGAACGACCCTCACTTACAGCTCGCGTCTTGAGGCGACGGTATAGAGGGTCCGGGATGTCCACTGTAGTTCTCATGTTGTTATTCTGCCATATTTATGGTCGATTGAGCGGTCATTCAAGTCGCCGCGTCTACGACTTGGTGAACGTCTCTGAGATCGGCTCCTACGAACAGCCGCTCGTACTCCCGCAATTGACGCACTTATAGCAACTGCCGTTCGGCACCATCAGCATGCCGCAACTCGAACACGATGGCGCGTCTCCGACTCCGGAAGATGACTTGCGCGTTTGCGCGGACATGTCCTCTTGGGCGACTGTCTGTTTTGATGCGTCCTGTTCACTGAAAACAGCCCTCGGCTTGAGATATTCCGCCGATAGAAATTTGCCACCGAGCCAGCGGGCAATGTAGTCAAGCACGGAGCTGGCATACCGAATGCTCGGATTCTCTGTAAAGCCGCTTGGCTCGAATCGAGTGTTCGTCAGTTTGTCGACCAGGGCCTTTAGCGGAACGCCGTACTGAAGCCCGATCGAGATTGAAAGCGCAAGGCCGTCCATGAAGCCAGAGACCGTTGAGCCTTCCTTCGCCATCTTAATGAAGATCTCACCTGGCGCTCCTTCCGAGTACATGCCAACGATGATGTACCCTTCGTGACCCCCTACCGAAAACTTGTGCGTTATCGACTTCCTTTCATCCGGGAGCTTGCGCCGCTGGGCACGTGCGAACAAGTCCCGCTGTTCAGGAGATTGGGCGGCGGACGGCTGCTCTTTTGGTCTCTCCGGCTGAACGACAGGAGTATCCGGGGTTGACACCGAACTGCTTGGAGTCGTTGTTTGCACACTGCCTCCGGGCATTCCCTTTCAGTTGACCTCGCGGGCCTCTACCATCGCCGCGGCTGGTGCTGCTAAGAAATGTGTATGCGAACAGCCGAAACAAGTCGCGCCGTGAGTTGCCGCCTGAACTGCCGCCGCAAATATCGGAGGAATCTCCCGCTCCTCGCCGGAACGTGACCAGAAACGGGGCATGATCGAACCAGTCAGACAGCTCGCTTTTCCAGCCTCTCCACTTTGAAGGAAACCATTCACGCCACGAAACACAACACTGTTCACCAACGGAGGGCGCCTGCCGTTTTCCGCCTTCCCCGGTTCGTGCCTCGTAATCAGCAGCTGGCAGGTTCGGCCGGCTCGAAATAACTCAATTCGCACAAGAATCGGAGCAATCACCACAGCATGAATGCCGTTGACTCGGACAGCGTCGATCGGATGGAGATACGGCAAGGGCTCGCCGTCCGGGCCGCAGAACGTAACGTATCGGCCGATCTCCCTCACCGCGCCGCCCGATTCGATTCCTCGCACGACATATCGTCGCGCCAAGTGTTGGTGCTCGAGACTTACCTGCGATTGGGCGAAAATCCGTAGTTTGTCCAGGCGGCGGAGCGCGTTCCTCGGTAGCGTGATTCCACGATGTGCGAGCACGTCTTGTTTCGCGACCATGCAGGTATCCTCACGCCGAGCGCCGAACAGGGACGGGACAGCCTAGAGCTTTACGAATCATTTCCTTTGTGCAACCGGCCCAGCAGATGTACTTCCGGGGATCGTCAATGGAGATCGCCAGGTTATCGCCGCTGCGGTCCTGGCCGGCCTCGGCACACGACGGACATTGCGTAACGTAATTCCGGCCGACCTTTCGAACCTTGCTGATGTGATCGAGAATCCGGAACTCGTGGATAGAACTGCGAACGAAGGGTTGATCAGGCGCGTGTGGTTTTCTTTCAAACTCCCGTGGCATGCGTTTGCCCGCAATGAATCTTCTGAGTTGGTCTTCGCTCAGCTTCCGAAGTCGGTTCAGATAACCGATTTGCTTCTCCAAGTCGTAATCCGCTCCATAGAACCAATAGCGCCGGTTTGCGCCACGGTGAATCCCAAGCGGCCCTCGGATCGCATTCCCGAACTCGCCCTCGCGCAGCTCATCATGCTTCGGGAAGATCTCAATACCTTCGGTTAGGCCAATACCCTT
>Ga0137380_10004226_pt1 | contig 12618 bp, 14 predicted proteins | sample SagtaG_17_FD_104809 | JGI IMG/M metagenome (GOLD analysis project Ga0137380, IMG submission 104809) | Vadose zone soil microbial communities from Sagehorn Ranch, Mendocino, California, USA - Sage2_L_100_16 metaG | ecosystem: Environmental > Terrestrial > Soil > Vadose zone | place: USA... | reverse complement strand
TATGAACCTGTTCCCGCGGGTTCCCGGGCCGGCCGGGTTCCTGGGTTGCTGCTGGCAGCGGTCTGACCTGCGGCCAGCCGGTCTTGGGTTTCGATTGATGCATCTGTGGCGTTTCTTCGTGATTCCTGAGATCTCTTCTGATATCAGTGGTGTCTTCGCTGATAGGTGAAGAGGAGGCCTGGGTGGTTCTGGCTGCGGTGCGTGATCTCCGGCCGGAACTGCGGCTGGAGACCGCCGATGAGGTGGAGGCTTTCGAGCAGGACCTGCTCGCGGAGTTCGTGCTGGCCCGCGCCTCGGCTGGGATCACCGACACGACGATCCGCTGTGACGTGACGGCGGTTGTCGGGCTGCGGGAGTGGTTCGGCCGGCCGTTGTGAGAGCTGGCGGCCCGGGATCTGGACCGGTTCTTCGGCCGTGACCAGCGTGGCATGGCCGCAGGCACCAAGGTCCGCAAGGCGGCGGCGTTCGCTGTCTGGTTCGAGTTCCTGGAGTTGCGCCACCAGCCCGCCATCCACGCGGCGACAGGTTTCGTTGTCGAGTCCCCGCTGGATGAGGTGAACCGGCCGCGCGGCGGGGCCAGCTCGCGGTTGCGGATCCCCCCTGGTGAGCGGGAAGTGGAGCGGCTGTTCACTGGCTGGCGCTCAGACATGCTCACTGCCCGCAAGTACGCTCCGGCGGCCCGTAACTACACCGCGATGCGGCTGGCCAGCCTGATCGGCCCGCGGGTCTCCGAGCTATGCCTGCTGACGATGAGGGACTTGTGCTGGGAGCTGGGCGGCTTCGGGAAGATCTTGCTGCACGGCAAGGGCAGCCGCGGGCGGGGAAAGAAAGACCGCCTGGTGCCGCTGATCAACGGGTCACGGGACCTGCTGGAGTGGTGGGCGGGCGGGCCGCGCTGGGAGTTCGACGACCGTCTCAACGACCCGGCCGCGCCGCTGTTTCCCTCCGAACGCCGGCACGGCGACGGGTCCAGCCGCCCGGTCACCGACGATGCGCTGCGCAACGGACTGGCCGAGGCGGTGGCCGCGCACCTGCCCGGGCAGGCCGGGCGGCTGACTCCGCACCTGCTCCGCCACTACGCCGCATCTGAGCTTTACCGCAACGGCATGGATGTTTTCGCAGTTCAGGAGGTACTTGGCCACGAATGGATAAACACGACGATGATTTATGTCCACGTCCACCGCAGCCACGTCGAGGACGCCTGAGTCCAGGCCGGGCGCCGGGCCTCCGGGCGGCTGGCGGGTGAGCGTCCGTGAGGTGGAACCTGCGCCTTGCCGCTGCGCAGCGCGACATCTGGAGGGCCTCGGAGTTGCAGCGGATGCTCGCCGGTGCGGGACTGGTGATCAGCGCCGGGAAGATGTCGAACCTGTGGTCCGGGCAGCCGGTCACCATCCGCCTCGATGACCTGGAAGTCATCTGCGAGGTGCTCGGCTGCGAGCCCGGGGACCTGCTGATCCGCGAGCCGGGCAAGGCCCGGTGTGAGCCGGCGGCTGGCGATATCCCGGCGGCTGCGGCAGGGTCCGGGCAGGCGATCCGCCGCCGTCATGGCGGGCGTTCCGGGCCGCCAGTGTGACCAGTCCCGCCCGGCAGCCAGGCAGCAGCCGCGGGCACCGCCGGCGCGCATCCCGGCTGCGGAGCTGCGATCACTGCCTGGCCTGGGGAATGCTGACCGAGCACCTGTGCAAGGCATGCCGCAGCTTCGCCAGCACGCACCCGGCAGGGACGTGCGCGACCTGCTGCCGGGACCTGCCGGTGGATGCCGGCGTCTGCCGTCCGTGCCGCAAGCAGGCCAGCCTGGTCGCCGGCCCCGGCAATAAGACGGCGCTGAACCTGTCAGCGGCGGCCGTCACCGGTCACCAGCTCTGCTTCAGCTTCGGCGCGCTGGCCCGCGCCGGCGTCCTGCCGGCGGATACGCTGCCGCAGGCCGTCCCGCCGTCGCGGGCCGGGACACGGTCCGGCTGGGCTCAGCCGCTGCTGTTCGACCTGCCCCGTGACCTGTCCGGCGTCAGCGCCCGGCTCCCTCCCGCTGACCCCGGACTGGCTGAGCGGCTGCTCGCAGAAGCCGGGCGGGCCGCCGAACTACACGGCTGGTCACCGCGCACGCTGTCCCTGACCCGGTGCGGCCTGCGGATCCTGATGGCCGTTCACGGTCCCGGCGAGCCGGTCAAGGCCAGTACGGTCCGGCAGCTGACCGCCCGGAACATGCCGTTCCCGCACATCACCGCCGTGCTGGCCGCTGCCGGCGTGCTGGCCGATGACCGCCCCGACTCGCTGGCCATCTGGCTGGATGACCAGCTCGCCGGGCTGCCCGCCCAGATCCGCGCCGAGCTGGACGCCTGGCTCGGCCTGCTCCGCTATGGCGGGCCCCGCCGCAGGCCACGCAGCCGCAGGACAATCGTCCGGGACATCTCCAGCATCCGGACATTCCTTGCCGGCACCGGCGGCCGGTACTCGACGTTGCGGCAGGTCACCCGCGATGACATCACGGCGTGGCTCGCCGGGCGGCCTGGCCGGTCGCGGCCCCAGGACGCCAGCACGCTGCGCGGCCTGTTCGCCGTCCTGAAGGCCGAACGCCTGATCTTCGCCGACCCGGCCCGCGGGGTCCGCACCGGCAGGCGGAACCCGTCGGTGCCGGCGCCGCTGCCAACACATGTCCTGTCCGTGACCGCCGCCGCGGCCCAGGGCAATCCCGCGCTGCAGGTGGTGGTAGCCCTGGCCGGCGTCCACGCGCTGCTGCCCGGCCAGATCCGGCACCTGCGCCTCGATCAGGTCGACCTGGCCGGGCGGCGGCTCGACCCCGGTGGGCTGGACCGGCCGCTGGATGATTTCACCGCCACCGCGGCCAGCGGCTACCTCGTCTTCCGCCGCCAGCGCTGGCCCCGGACCGCCAACCCGTATCTGCTGGTCACCCGCAAAACCGCCCACACCGGCGAGCCGGCCAGCCGGTTCTGGATGACCAGGCTGTTCAGCGGTTTGCCCGTCACTGCCAGCCAGCTCCGCGACGACCGGATCGTCGAGGAAGCCCTCTGCGGCCGGGCCGACCCGCTGCACCTGGCCGCCGTCTTCGGCTTCGCCCCGCGCACCGGGCTGCGTTACGCCCAGGCCGCACGCCAGCCCGGGGAACCCGCGGCCCCGGACGCACCCCAGGGGCCACCCGGCCCGTGAGTTCAGCTCCTGCCGCCCTTCAGAATTGCTGAACTCTCGGGAGACTGGGTTCGAGGCGTTCTACTGCACCCCGGCGCGGAATGCGCCCACGAGAAGAACGGTGTGGAATGCGAGATCGGCCGGGTTCCGCCGGCGCTGGCTGGTCCCGGTTCCGAAGGCCCGGTCGCTTGCCGCGGCATGCCCGTTGCCCTTCGCCAGGCAATCCGTGGCCGGTATGGCGGGCAGGCGACGTCGTCGCGCAGGTTTCTCAGTGTCGGTCGTGGTGCCGTTCACGAGCACAACGACGCAGAATTCGGGTCGTACCGCGGCCAGAAGCTGTTCCGCCGCTGCCAGGCGGCGGCTCGTCGCGGTCCACCGGTCCGCGTGCACGATCTCGCCTGGCCTCGTCAGCTCGCAGCCTCCGCATCGATCCCGGCGGCATGCTCGCTGACGGCGCCAGCAGATCGCGGCTGCGCAGAGGTGCGCCGGGCAGATGCGAGCGTCCGCGATATCTCGCTCCTGGACAGCCCGGCCACCCGGGCAGCGTCTGCGAACACGGCGAGCAGGTCGGCGCGTCCGGATTCGGCGAGTCGGCAAGCGGCCCAGAACAGGCCCGCGTTGCGGTTACCTTCCGGCAGACCAGCAACCCAGGCGGCCAGCCGGTCGGAATCGACTGGCTCGCGATTTCCAGCCGACCGCGCCGCGCGCTCAGATCGATCCGCGATTCGCTGCCGGCGTCCGGGCGGGTCCAGATGCCGGACGACGGCAGCCCAATCCAAGCTCGACGCGCTGGCCTGGCGCTGGACTAACTGGTACCGCGTACCGCCAACCCGCGATGGCGGCGCCAGGACATATCCCCCGACGGCCTTGAAGTCCAGGTGATGGCCAGCCAGCCGACCGCCGCGCTGCCCACTGCCCTGGTAGTAGGCGTGCAATCCGCCACTCGGAGTGGCAACTAAGGCCAGCGAGCCGCGGACCAGACCTACCCGCCGGAGCCGGTTGTAGGCCGGGTACCCACTGCCGCCGGGCCGGACATCGACGTCGAGGACGTCCGGCCCGGGCGCACCGGTAGCAATCGCGATGTTGCACGCTGGCGCCGTGTTCCACCAAGCGGCGATGCGCTCGGGGTTCGTAGTTGCGTCTTTGAACCCGTGCCGGGTAGCTGGTTCTTTCGTACCGGGTTTGCAGGGGAACACCGGCCAGCCGTACCACGCGTACGCGAGCGCATGCCTGAGAGCGCTGCGGTCGTTGCTCCGCGCGGGTTCGTCGTTCATCGCCGCATTTCCGAAGAAGCCAGTGCCGCCCCCTGGCCGGGAGTAACCGGCCCATGAGGTGAGAGCCCCGAACGTGGTCGCGCATCCAGGTCGGCGCCACGAAGACGCCCTTCCGACGGTTCAGCAGGAACATCGACGGCGCCATCGGCTGGCGTCCACCGGGTCCGGGACGGCAGGCCGACGGCCTTTCGCCAGGCAGTCCGTGGCCGGTATGCCGGGTCGTCGATCCGGTCGTCATCGAGCGCCATCGGCGGTAGCCATCCCGCAGTCTCGGCTCGACGGCGGGCTGCCTTCGCCAAGGCCGCCCCTCGGCTGCTGTGCTCGGCCGGTAGCTGGTTCCACATCCGCTCGTAGAGCGCGGACACCGTGGCGTGCAATTCCGGGCTGACGCTGCGGGTCTGGCCCGTAAGCAGTCGGCGCGTCCTGGCCGGGGTGATGTCAGCCTGGCGGGCCAGGTGCGCGGGTGAATGGCCGATCGCGATCAGTGCCCGGAGCCGTCGCCGGGATCCGCAGGCCTCGCGACGGCCTAGGCCCGCGCTTCCGGGCGCTACCGCGAGCAGCCGCCGGGCGTGGGCCGATCCGATCCGCCGCGGCAGCGGCTGACGCTGGGCCGGACAGGCATTCATCAGGCGGTGAACCATCATCGTGCTGACGCCGGCGGCCCCGGCGATGGCGCGGTAACTGGCGCCGCCTTCCCTGAGTACCCGCACGTGGTCCCGGACTGGTGCCGCGTCGGCCCACGGCTCCCATCGCCCATAGGCGATCTGCCGCGCCCGCCGCCGGGAGTACACCAGATGCGCACCGGGCCCGGACCCGCCGACGGCAGCACGACGAATTGCCGTGCCGGCGCACCGTCCTGACGAGCCTGCGGCTGACCGCCGCCCTTGACCGAAATTCAGCACTTGCTGTCGCCCGCCGGGGTCAGCCAGCACCGCGCCGAGTAACGCCCGCTCTACATTTGGCCTGCTGTTCATGAGAAACAACCCGCTCAGCGGCAAGAACTCATCGTAATGATTGTCACAGCAACCATGTTACTAGATATCTGGCGCGGAACAAGATCTACCGAGAAGGCCCGGCTACACCGCGGGCACTACTCCGATGACGGCAGGTACTGGTAGCGGTACTGGACCCTGGTATCGGCGCGGGCAATCAGCTCGGCGTACTCCATGACCTGGTCGGCGAGGTCGAACCGGCGGCTCCTTGCGACCAGCACCGGAGACCCGCGCTTGATGCCGAACTCGCGGGCCTCGGCCGAGGTCGGCGGGCGCGCAGACAGCCAGTCCTGGCCCCAGGTCGGCCGGTACCCCGGTATCTCATCGGCCGGGTTGGAGTCACCGAGAAGCGCCGGGCATGACTCGGCCAGCGATGCCGGGAACCATGAGGTCAGCACTGCCGCGGTCGCCCCTTCCCGCACGGTGGCCTGGCGGCGGCGGAGCACTCGCTCCAGCGGCCCAACGCCGAGTTGCCCGGCGACGTCACGCGGCGCCTGCACCAGTCCGGCCTCAAGGACTACCGAGTCCTCGCCGGCCCTGGCCGGGCCCCGGGCGGCGAGGGTGATCACGATCGGCCCGCCTTGCGCCCGGTCCGAAGGCGGACGCGGGGCGGTGACCATGGTGCCAGCGCCCGGCCGCGGGGTGACGAGCCCCAGCGCCTGAAGTCCGGTCGCGACCTTGGCCGCGGTGGCGATGGACACGCCGAACTCGGCGGCGATCTCCCGGCCCGATGGCAGCAAGTCGCCGTCCTGCAACTGTCCGGCGGCGATCAGCCGCCGGTAGTGCTCGATGATCTGCACGTACGGTGCGTCTCGTTCCAGCATTCCGGCCTCCCGCGTCGCAGCCTACTAGCTGCTCGCCCGCTCTGACAGTCGTCGGGCGTGGATACGTGTCGTTTACAGGTGTACGTGTTGTCACAAATACTTAGTATCTTGTATGCTGGCGCACAACTTGAGTTAGCTCTGAGGAGGCGGCAGATGACACGGCACTGCAACCAGCGCCCATCGAGCAGGCGGGTATCGCCCGCCTCGGGGCGACTGCCCAGTCCACCACCTCGTCGGCCCGCCGGGATCGTTCCACTGAACCCGGCACGACCGCGCCCGGACTCCGCTGCAAGCCAGCATCCCGGCGCCCGGCCGCAAGCCAGTACCGGGATGCCGGACACCGCGAGCGAACGACATGACGACGACGGCCGGCACCAGGGCATGCCGCAAGCCCGTGACCGGGCGCTTGGCTGGCTGCGCGGCGCAATACTCTCCCTCACCGTCCTCGCGGCGGCGGCAGCAGTGGTTAGCTGGGAAGCCCAGTACATGCTGGTCCTGTCCGTCAAGCACAACCCGGCAGTTGCCGCCATCGAAGCGGGCATCCCCGATATCGGTGCGGTGATCTTCGCAGCCCTCGGAGTCGCGCTGGCCTTGCACGGCCGCCGGGCTGCCCGGGCAAGGGTGCTGAACGTCGGATGCGTCGGGCTGAGCCTGGCCATGGATGCCTTAGCGTCCGCGCCGGGCTGGCGTGACCTGGCGATCTGGGTCATGCCGTCCGCCGTTTACGCATTTGCATCGGACACGTTGATCGGCGTCGTCCGGTCCTGGGTCATGGCCCGTGCCCGCCGCACTGGCCAGTCCCTGGCTGACGACGAGCCCACTCCAATGGCGATCGTCGGCGGCGCGTGCCTGTGGCTGATCCGCCTCGTCGTCGCTCCCGCCTCGACCGTGGCCGGGCTCCGCCGCTGGGTCATCGATGAGTGCCCGGTCGCTCCCGGCCGCAAGGCACAACGCAGACGTAGCAAAAGCCCCCACGGGAAATCGGCCGTCAGCGCCCTCGCTCCGCGGTCGTCTCCGGCTCCGCGCGGCAGGGCCAGACCCGGCAAGCAGGCCCGGCTCATCGCTCTGGCGGGGCAGCGCCACGACCTGGCCGCCGTTCCGCTCACCGGGGTGTCCCGGATCGCGAACACCATCGCCACAGAGATCGGCCTCTCTCCGGGCACCGCGCGCCGGGTTCTGCTCGCTCACGTCCGCGCGCTGCAAAAAGGCGACCACGCTGCCGCCCTCACGCGTGAGGAGGCCAGGTCATGAAATACGTCGAGCTGATCGCCGCAGCCGGGATCTTGCTGAGCACCGCGAAATGGGCGTTCTTCCCATTCATCCCCTGGAGCAGGCTACCGCGCCACCGCGTCCGGTACATGCGCCTGCGGCTGCATCTGCGGCTGCACCCCGGCCCGGGCCACGCCAGCATCGGCGAGCTGTGGCTGCGGTGGGGGCGCCTGGCGGTGTTCCGCACCAGCGGCCGGTCCCGCCGGTCCCTGTCATTCCGGCAGCGAGCTGTCAGCCTGGTCAGCGCCTACTCGATCCTGATCGGCCGGGCCCACTACCAGCATGCGTTGCGCACTCCCCTGGATGAACACGTGATCGTGATCAGCCCGCCGAGGGCCGGCAAGACCGGCTGGCTGGCATCGGTCGTCTTGCGCTACCCGGGCTCGGTCGTCTCGACCACAACCAAGCACGACATGTTCGCCCTGACCTCCGGCGTCCGCGCGAAGCGCGGCCCGGTTCATGTTTTCAACCCCCAGAACATCGGCAACGTGCCGTCGACATTCCGGTGGAACCCAATCGACGGATGCCAGGAACCCGCGACGGCGATCCGCCGAGCCGACGCGTTCGCCGCCTCAGTCAGCCAGAACGGTGTCGAGGACGCCGCCTTCTGGGCCAGCAAGGCCAGCGACTACCTACGCGCCTACTTCCATGCCGCCGCCCTCGCCGAACTCGACCTGACCGCTGTCGCCCGGCGGGTCACCGGCATGGACAGCACAGACGCCGAGACCATCCTGGCCAGCAGCGGCACCGCCACCGGATGGCAGTGGGCCAGCCAACTCGCCGAGCTGCGCGGCGAGGCCAACAAGACCGCACAGACCATCCGGATGACGATGAGCCGGGCACTCGCCTTCCTCGCCGACCCCGCCCTCGCCGCCGCGGTCCAACCGGCCGCTGACCACGCCTTTAACATCGAGGCCTTCCTGTACGAAGCTGGAACCCTCTACCTCATCGCTGAGACGAGAGGTGAAGATTCCCCGGTCGCGCCGCTGTTCGCCTGCCTAGCCAACGAGATCCACCACATCGCCGCCCTGACGGGCAGCCGCATGCCCGGAGGCCGGCTCGACCCGCCGCTGCTCATGGACGAGGTAACTCAAATCTGCCCGGTCCCGCTGCCGTCCTGGCTGGCCGACTCCGGAGGCAAAGGCATCCAGATCATCACCGTCGCGCACGGCGAAGCCCAGCTCAGGAGCCGGTGGGGCGCCGACGGCGCACGGGTCATACTCGACACCTCCGGCGTCAAGATCTGGCTGCCCGGCATCAGCGACCCATACGCCCTCGACACGGCCTCCATGTTGTGCGGCACCGCCGCGATGCGCGAACACGGGGAAGACTGGACCAGCCGCCATCCCGTAATGACGCCCGATATGATCCGCCAGCTCCCCGCCACCCGCGCGCTCGTCCTTAGAGGCGGGTACTCCCCCGTTACCGCCAAGCTCCGCATGGCCTGGAACGACCCCATCTACCGTCATGCCCGGTCACTTCACCGGGACATCGCAACCCTGATACCGGCCAGCGAACCTTTGCCCGTCGGCTCCGGCTCGCGGCGCCCCGCCGCCTTCCACCAGGACCTCCAGCCCCCAGCCACCAGCTATAACGACCTCGGCCCAGGCCCCGCCACCCTCTACCCGTGGGAACAGTTCCGCGATCCCGGGAGACCAGGTTCTGGGATGACGAGTCAGGACCGGCCGCATGACCACCGGAAACGACGACGACGTCCTCGCGGCCGCCCTCATCCAGATCGCCGCGTACGCCGAACGAATCAGCGATCTCGACGCGCGCGAGGCCAGCCATCACCAGGGCATCTCCGCCAGGGTTGACGCCGTCACCGGCATCCTCGGCCGTCATGCCACCGTAGTGAAGAAACTCGATGGACTCAACCGCCAGGTCGCCGCACTTGGGAACCGTATCGTTGATCTCACGACGGGTGCTGAGTCAGATCACCTCTCCTACCAGCCGCTGGCGCCGATCCGGTGGTGGCAGCTGTCCGGCACCGAACGAGAGACGGCCCTGGCTCGCTTGCGCGCCTGGGTCGAGCAGGTCTACCAGCCGGCCTACGGCCACCTAGCCGCCTCGCTCCCGCTCTGCTGGGAAGGCCACCCGCTGTGCCTGTACACCCTGGACTGGCTGAGCGAGCTCTGGTCAGCGCTCTACCTCAGCGCTCAGCGCCCCGCAAACGCGCTCGCTGCCCGGGCCGAATGGCAATTACGGCTGCTCCCGGCCGCCGCCAGCCAGATGGCGCAAGATGGGGCTCGATGCCATCACGGCCAGGGCAATGGCCGGGTCGTAGCGCCTGCAAATAGGCCGGGTCGGCGAGCATGATGGCGAGGTCCTGGCGCGCGGCGGCCAGGGCCTTCTCCGCCTGGCGCACCACGGTGACCGCCTTCTTGCGGGCCGGGTTGTCCACGATCTTGGTGTTCGCCCCGACTGAGGCACCGCCGGCTTCCGGGTGATCCGGAGCGCTGGTGTGGAGTCCGAGGCTGAGCTGCCGTTCGCGGGCTTGCATGTGCTGCTCGGGTCGGTGCTGGATAGGCGCTTGTTGCTCCCGGGGCCGCAGCGGGACGCTCTGGACGCGGCCTTCGGGCTACGGCACGCGGGATCTCGTGACCGGTTCCTGGTCGGCCTGGCGGTGCTGTCGCTGCTGGCCGAGCTCGCCGAGGACGGGCCGCTGTTGTGCCTGGCCGACGACGCGCACTGGCTGGACCGGGCGTCGGCCGAGGCCCTGGTGTTCGCGGCCCGGCGGCTGGGTGCCGAGGGGATCGCGGTCATCTTCACAGCCCGGGACCACGACGCGTCGGCTGCCGTGGTCGGAATGATGGGTCACCCCGGCCACCTGCTGGCCGGCCCGCAGCCCGCCGATATGGCCATCTCCAGCGCGTCCAGCGCCAGGCTGGTGCGCATGTGCCCGGCGGCCTTCCAGCCGGTGATCATCCTGGAGAACGCGTCGATGACGAATGCCACGTAGGCGAAGCCGCCGGACCAGAGGGGCACGTAGGTGATATCAACCACCCACAGCCGGTTCGGCGCCGGAGCCCGGAAGTGCCGGCTGGCCAGGTCCGGGGGCCGGGCCGCGCCGTGATCGGGGATGGTGGTCCGCGCGCGCTGGCCGCGGCGCACCCCGCGCAGGCCGAGCTGGCGCATCAGCCGCTCCACCGTGCACCGCGCCGCGGGGATCCCCTCCCGGTGCAGCTGAAGCAACACCTTGCGCGCCCCGTAGACCTCGTCGCTGTCCTTGTATACGCGCTGGATGTGCCCCGCCAGGGCGGCATCCCGCCGGGCCCGGGCTGAGGGCGGCCGGGCCCTGGCCACGTAGTAGGTGCTGGCAGCGATCTGCATGCCGTGCTCGCGCAGGACCCGGCAGGCCGGCTCGACCCCGAACTGGCCCCGGTGAGCATCCAGGTAGGCGATCACCGTGGCTAGTCCGAACTAGTGGCGGTCGAGCTCGGCCGCGAAAAAAGCCGAGGCCGTCCGCAATATCGCATTCGCCCGGCGCAGCTCGGCGTTCTCCCGCTCTAGCAGCCGGATCCGCGCCGCATCCGCGGTCGTCGCCCCCGGCCGCTGCCCGGCATCTACCTGGGCCTGCTTCACCCAGCCGCGCAGCGTGTCGGTGTTGATGCCCAGCTGCTCACCGATCCGCCGGCACGCCGCGGTGATGCTCCCCGCCTCCTCCGCGACGTCCAGGACCAGGCGGATCGCGCGGTCCCGCATCTCATCCGGGTACTTCCTCGGTGCTGGCATGACTCCACCCTTTCGCGGGTTCGGAGTCTCCATCAATTCCGGGGCGATTCAATGTCGCGCTGCCCGGCGCGGGCGGCGTCTGGTCGCCCGGTAAGGGCCGGAGGGTGTCCGGGTCGAGCTGGCTGCGGGAGGTGATGCCGAGTTTCGGGTAGGCCTTGTACAGGTGGTAGCCCACCGTCCGCGGGCTGAGGAAGAGCTGGGCGGCGATGTCGCGGTTCGACAGGCCCTGGGCGGCGAGCCGGGCGACCTGCAGTTCTTGCGGGGTCAGCCGGGGAAGACCGGCCCGGGATGATCGCGGTGTGGTGACGCCGGTGACGCTGAGCTCGGCGCGGGCCCGGTCCGCCCACGGCGCCGCGCCGGTCCGGTCGAGGTAGCCCGCCGCGGCGCGCAGCTGGGTGCGGGCCTCGGCCTTGCGCCGGGCGCGGCGCAGCCACTCGCCGTACAGCAGCTGGGTGCGGGCCTGCTCAAAGGATCCGTCGTGCAGCTTGAGCGCCGCGAGGTAGTGCTGCTCCGCGCGGCCGCTTGTGGCGACGAGAGCTCGGCAGCGCTCGGCCAGCGCCTCGGTACTCGGCGTGCCGGCGTGGCGGGCCCAGGCGGAGAACCTGTCCAGCGGCCCGGCCACTCGCCCCGGCTCGCCGAGCCGGACCGCGGCCTCGACCAGGTCGGGGATGCTGCGCAGGGCGGAGCCGTGGTAGCGGACCGGTCCCCCCGCGATCGCCTCCAGCTGGAGTAGCGCCGTGTCTAGCCGGCCGAGGCCGAGGTCGAGGAGGCCGAGCGCCCAATCCGCCCAGGGTCTGGCGGCGGACGTGGAGTGGTCAGCGGGTCCGGCGAGGGCGGCGTGCACCAGCTGGCGGCAGCGGTCCTCGTCGCCGTCCACGGCCGCGAGATAAGCGGTGATCGCGTTCGCCTCGCTGACCCACTGGGCCTGGCCGGTGTCCTGCGCGATCCGCAGCGCCTCGGTCGCCGTGGCCAGCGCGTCTCGGTGCAGCCCGTCGAACGCGAGAGCTTGCGCCAGGCAGTTCAGCATAGCGGGTAGCCAGCCGATTCTGCCGTGCGAGCGGGCGTCGGCGACCAGTTCCGCGGCGAGGTCGCGTGCGTCGCGGTTCAGGCCAGTGACCAGGCTGACCATGGCGATCATCGCGAGGTCATCGCGGTGGCCGGCGCGGCAGCGCCGTGCGGTGGCCACCAGTTCGCTGAGCTGGGCATGATCGTCGGCGGGCCGGCCGGCCGCCTGCGCGGCCGATCGCAACATCAGCTGGACCAGCGGCGCGAGCGGGTCCGCGACCGACCCGCCCACCAGCCTTAGCCGGTCGGCGGTGTCGGCCATCAGCGCCCGGTCGCCGAGGAACCAGGCGATGTGCATCGCGTTCATCAGCATCC
>Ga0137380_10004218_pt1 | contig 12627 bp, 19 predicted proteins | sample SagtaG_17_FD_104809 | JGI IMG/M metagenome (GOLD analysis project Ga0137380, IMG submission 104809) | Vadose zone soil microbial communities from Sagehorn Ranch, Mendocino, California, USA - Sage2_L_100_16 metaG | ecosystem: Environmental > Terrestrial > Soil > Vadose zone | place: USA... | reverse complement strand
GCGAAGCGGACGCGAACGGTCATGGGGGGTACGGAGAGGGGGGGATTCGAACCCCCGATAGGGGTATTAGCCCCTATAACGGTTTAGCAAACCGCCGCCTTCAGCCACTCGGCCACCTCTCCAACTGCTTGCCTCACTACGTCTTCGCTGTCAGCGCCAACCGCCAAATCGCCCGTTTGGGTACAGCCCTGGGTACATAACGCAGGTTTCGGGGGCGGCGCTGGCAAATGTTAGCACGGGGCGGAAGCTAGTACGCGAACCCCCGGCTGCGCCAGCCGGCCGCCACAGGGCGCGGTTGTCCTTCCATCGTAGGGGGTGGCTCATGCGGCTCGCGTTGCAGGTGCTCTCCGTGGTGGTGTCCTTGCTTGCCGCGTGGCTCTGGGCGCGTGCGTCGTCACCGCCGCCTAAAGCGTTCGTCACGCTGCAGGATCGCGGGGGCGGCCTAGTGAGTGGGGACTACCAAGCATGGGCGCGGTGCACCGCCGCATAGGCGCTTCCCTTTTCTCAACGCGAACCGTGGTACTCAATCGGGCGGGTGTCGAGCCCCAAGTCCTCGCGAATCGCGTTGAGCATGGTAAGCGCACGCTTGCGAAACTCGGGCCACGTAACCTGAGTCGGGTCCTCTATGCCGGTGTGGAGGTATTCCACCACGGCGTCCTGGGCGTCCATCACTGGCTGCGGTGCGAACATGGCCAGGTAACCGTAGGCCCGCAGGCGCGCCTATCTCGAAGGTCTCAATTTTGGCTGCCACTTGTTCGGGTGAGAACCTGACGCCTTGTGCGGCAGAGGCGACGTCCGCCGCCATGGGCGCCAGGATGTCAATGAAGTTCTGGTAGTGCGCGATTTTCTGGGCATGCGCGCCGAGCATCTTCGTCTTGAGCACGTCCCATTCAGCGCGAACCTGCTCAAGGGCTGTGGCGTTCCGTCGGTCCAGTTCGGCCCGCAGCTGCTCAAGCTCTTTGCGGTAGTCTTGGCGCTCTCGCTCCATGAGCCGCTCGGCCCATACCTTGCCGAGCCAGCCCGAGAGACGCCAGACGATTAGGCCGCCACCACCTATTGACCCAAGTACGGCAAGCGCGGTCTCGAACACGTCCTTGACGTTCACGTGGACCAACCTGCGACGGAGTCTGCGTCGGCGCCAGGGCGTTATTGCGGCCCCGAGGGGCGGGACTGCGGCCGGGGCTAGGCGGTGATGGCGGCGAACACGGCGACGGTGACGCTCGCGGTGGCGCTGTAGCTCAGTGTGGCGTACCACGCCTTCGCCCCGAAGATCTCGGCGGGCCAGTGGTCCTGCCCCAACGGCGTCCACATCTTTTCGCCGCCCGCCGGCACGCTCACGGGGCCCGAGAGCGCATCCACCAGCGCGCCCCACGTGCCGTCCGGGTGCAGGGCCCGCGCCTGCAGCGTGACGCTCGTGGGCGAGCCCCCGGCGTTTTTCACGTGGATGACGTAGCGCGGGATGACGCCGAGGCCATCGGTGCCGCCCGCCGCTGAGAGGTGGTGGCCGCCAGCGGCCGCTGCGACATACGTGGGCGTGACGGCGGCCCACGCATCGAGCGGTTGGACGGTGAGCGCCGTGGTCCCGGCCACTACGGGCCCGGTGCCGCTGCCCAGGGTGGGCGTGCCCCGCAGGCCGCCGCGCAGCAGCGGGATGCCGAACAGCCCATATGTCACGCCCGTCAGCACCGAGAAGCTGGCGTTGGCGTAATCGCTGTGGAGGGTGTCCCGGTTAATGCCGCCGTTCGCCGGGTTCGCATCTGCCGCCGTGCTGATGGCCCCGACCTCGGTAAACGGGTACGGGCACGCCACCAGCCGCTCGCCGCCGGCCGGGACACTCAGCACGAGGTCGGCCAGCGCGCCCACGCGCGGGACGGTCACGGTGGTCCCGCCCCCGCCGCCGTTCTTCACGTGCAGCAGCGTGCCGCTATCGGTGCGCCAGCTCAGGCCCGCCGGGGCCGCACTGTACACCGGGGCCACGCCCGTTTCCACGAGCGGCTGGGGCGTGACGAGCGGGTAGAGCGGGACGGCGGCGAGGACCGTCACGCGGCCGCCTCACCGAACGCCGCCCGCACGTCCTCCATGGCCGCCTGCAGCTCCTGCCACGCCACCAGCCACTCGTTCGCCCGCTGCAGCACGCTCTCGGGGATGTCGTCCGGCACGGTGTACGTGGGCAGCCCTTCACACAGCGCATGCGCCACCCAACTCTTCCACGGCTCGTCCTTGACCTGCGCATTCGCCACGTCCACCCGCTGCGCCGCCTGCCACAGCCGGTCATACCACGGGCGCCACTCGCCCACGCGCTCGCTCAGGGCGTGGAGCGCCGTCAAGGTCTCGCGCACGGCGTCCAGCAGCGCCAGGCAGTTGCGGGTGAACGCCTCGGCCCACGCGAAGATGGCCTGCCGGTGCGCGATCCGGTCGGCCTCGGCCTGCACCTCGCTGAGCAACCGGGCGTCGGTCATAACATCGCGCTGGCCACGCCCACGCTGTAGCCGATCTCGCCGCTGTAGGACATGGTGACGCTGTCGGCGCGGTCGGGCGAGCGGCCCAGCATGCCCGCAATCTCCTCCTTCGCGAGGAGCTGGACCTGTCCATGGCTGGAAGGCTTCCACTGGGTGGCCAAGAGTTCTTCCAGCAGCTGCGTATCCGGTGGGAGTGCCACGCGGCCGCCTTCCAGCAGGTCGCGCAGGTGCCAGTAAGAGGCCGCGCGCTGGTTGAAGAACCGCGCCGGGTGCGTCGCCTTGTGGCTCGCGTTGAACGCCACCACCTCGTAGCCGAACTCGCGCGTCCAGCGGTGCTCGGACAGGCGGTCCACCACGCCCGCGCCCACGCCGATGACGTCCACCACCAGCTGCGGCGGCCGGCCCAGCCCTCGGCGCTTGGCGGGGCTCACGCGGCTATACGTCTCCGGCCCGCAGCCCACCGCATCCATCTCGGCAAACAGCCGGCTTACCGTCGCCATAAGGTCGAGCCCGGCCCACGTGGTGAGGCGCTCCACGATCGGGCCCCGGCGTTGCGTCAACGCGCAGCGGTCGCTGCCCGTCCGTGCCACGTCGAGCGAGAACACCGGGCGGTGCCCATCAGGCCGCAACACGCCCCCGCCCGCCTTCCACGTGCGCCACAGCTCCACCGCGCGGTCGAGCCAGCTGCGCCGGTACACGCTCTGCTCGCCCTCGTCGGGGAAGCGCCCGAGCACGCGCGATTGGAACAGCGGGGACTGCTCGCCCCACTCGGCCGCGACACGGCCGACCCATTCTTTGCTCGGCCCGCCGAACACGTAGGGCGCGCCGCCGCGCAGGTTGGGGTGCTCGTAGCAGCTCGTCTGGAAGTGGCGCCAGCGGGAGGTGGGGGAAAAGCAGTCGAAAAATCTGCCGCTGTTGATGAGCGGGTTGCCCGTGGCCACCAGTTTGTCGTGTGGGCCAGTCGCGCACGACTCGAGTCCGAGCCACGCGGGGGGCTCCACGCCCTGCGCCTCGCTCAACACCACCGCCACCAGCGGCGCGTGGAAGCCCGCATACGCCGACGCACTCTCGGAGGTGAAGCCCAACACGGCGCCGCCATTCGGCGCGCGCACCGCCAGCTGGTACAGGTCGCCCGGCAGCTGCGCCGTGTGGAAGGCCCGGGAGATTTCGCCGAACACCTGCTCGGCCACCTGGCGCTGCGTGGCGCTCGTGATGAGGCACAGGCCGCCGCGCACAAAGGACCACCACAACGAGAAGTGTGCGGTGAGGAAGTCCTTGCCCATGGAGTGGCCCGTGGCGATGGCCACGAGCGGCTCGTCTTGGAGCGCGCGCGCCCACACGGCTTGGTGCTCCATCAGCTGTGTCTGGCAGGGGCCCGCGATGAACCCGGGCAGGTCACTGGCGTACTGGGCCGCCAGCTCGGTGAGCGACACCCCGCTCTCCCGGTGCGCCACCAACGCCCCGGCCCGCTCCTCCAGCCTATCGAGGCGCCAGGTTTCCACGGCCGGCCCGTTGCTGCTGCTCGTAGTGTTTGAGGGTGCGTTCTAGGTCTCTAATCCGCCGTAACAGGTCGCGCTTGTTCAGCGCGTTCCCCAGCGTCCCTAAGCTGCGGTTCAACTCGCGGCAGGTGCCATGGTCAATCAGGCCGGTCGTCACGGCCCAGCCCGCCCAGGAGGACCAGCGGACCACATCGTCCAGCGTCTTGGGCGGGCGGCGCTGCGGCAGGTGCTCGGGTGTGGCCGTGCGGTACTTCTCGGCTCGCTTGGCGACGAGGCTCCCCGCAGTTGCCCCACCGGCGGCGCGGGCGGCCTCAACTTGGGCGCGGCGTTGGGGATCATGGGCCATACAGAGGCCCGCGGGGGAGAGGGCGAACGTCACCTTGCAGCGGGCGCCGGAGGCACGCACGAACGTGCAGCGCGCCGGCTCAGCGGGCGGGGGTGCGGTCATCTCAGCGGGTCACCAGGGCCGGGCCTCGCGCCCACTTACGCGCGGCCGTCGGACATTGCAACGGCCGCGACCCTGGCTTCCCGCTCCCGCGCGTGGCCAAACGGCGGGGTCCAACGCTCACGTTGCCGCCACACTCGCGCGCTCGGGCAACCGCAGCGGGCCGGCATCCTCGCCGCTCGCGCCCGTGCTCCCCGCGTCGCGCAAGCCAAACAACTCCAGCAACTCGGCCTTGTCATCCTGCGGCAGCGCGCCTACCAGCACGGCCACCGCGTCCGCCGGCAGAGGCAACCGGAACCACGGGAAGGATGTTTGCTGCTCCACCACGTCGAGCGTGCCCTTCGTCAACAATGCCGTGAACAGCGGCTCGGCGGCATGCTTCATCTCGCGCAACAGCGCGCTCGCGTAGGCCGCGCCGTAAAACGCCTGCGCCCGCCCCGCGTCCTGTAGCACCTGGGCGCGCACACGCCGGTGCACGGCGAAGGCGGGCTCCGCCCACTGGGGATCGCCTCGGCGCTGCCACAGCGCCCAGCCCGCGTCCTCCAGCATGAGCGCGTCGGCCTCGCCCGCCACCAAGTCGCCCACCACGGCCAACGCGCCGGGCAGCGGCACGGTCAGGATGAGCTGCACGAGGTCCCACACCTCCGGTCGCGCTTTCGGCAGCAGCAACTGCTTGCCGGGCTGGCGCTGTGCGGGCCACGCACTGCGCACCACCGCGAAATCCGCCGCCACGCGTTCGATGAGCGGCACTACGCGCGGCGCCAGCGTTACCAGCTGATCGCGCAACGCCTCCCGCTGAGCCTCCCCGGGGGCCCGCTGGTACAACGGCGTCTGTATCAAGGCCCGCCGCTCGTCCTTGCTCTTGTCACTCAGCGCCAAGAGGGCCGTCGGGAACGCCCGCAGCTGCGTCCGGTCCGTCACCGTGGCGTTCACGGCGTCGATGGCGTCCTGCATCCGGTCCCGCGGATCGGCCGCCACCACCGGCACCTCCACCGGTTGCTCGTAGGGCGCCAGCACGGCGCGCAGCTGCTGCAGCGCGTCCATCACGGGCGACGGCGCGTCAGGCGCCAGTTGCGCGAGCGGCGTGATGCCAGCCACGCTGCCCGGGGCGGTCATCGGCACGGATCCCTCCTCATGCGAGTCCCCCGCAACGTGGCAACGGTAATTTTTACCGCAATCGCGAGCGCAACGTGTCCGGGTGCTGGCCGAGTTGCTGGGCGGCCGCGTCCTCGGCCGCCCGCCGCACCATGCCCCGCCGCTCCGCCTGGCTCACCAGCGCGCGCCACGCCAAGAGCTCGGCCGGGCGGCGGATCAGCGGCCAGCCGTACCACCCGGTGGGCGCCCGGCCGAGCCGCTCCAGCAACAGCGCCAGGGCCGCCCGCTCGTCCGCTGCCAGCACGTCCCAGATCGCCCGCTCCCGGTCGCGCGCCTCGCCGGGGGCCGGAGCCGGGGCCTCGTGCCGAACACGCCCCACGACCGGCCGCGCGTCATCGCGTGATGGCTGCCCCTGCAGGTGCGCGAGCATGCGTTCGACGGCGACGGCACTGAAGCGGTTGCCCTCACCGCCCGCCACGACCGCATCGCGGAACGCCTCGTCCTCCCCGACGTAGGTTTGCCCGTTGAGCCAGCACCGCGCGCCGCCCTGCAGGAACGAGCCGCTCCGCTCGACCAGCCACTCAGCGCGTACCTCAAGCCGCCACGGGCGCGGTTGGCTGGTGAGCGGCGCCCACGTGCTCCTGTCCCCCGGCGCGGCCCGAAGGCACACGAAGGGCCGCACCTCGCCATCCGGCGCCGGCGACTCGGGCAGCTCGACCGTCGCCGCGCCGTGGTTCAACCTCGTGGTGTCGAGGTACCACACGGCACCGCGGGCGGGCCCCCGGCTCACCGCAGCGCCATGGCCGCCAGCCGCAGCGGGCCCAGCAACAACACCAGCCCCCGCGTCTCGCCCGTCCTCACCTGCACACCCCAGTGCGGCGCCGCGCCCATCCGGTCGGCCCGCACCAGCGTGACCGTGAACGCCCACCCGTGCAGCGCTGCCCGCACCGCGCCACCGAGCAGCACCAGCACCACGACCACGAGCCCTGCGCCCACACTCACGGCACCGGCTCCGGGCTCCGCTCGGCCAGCAACAACTGGATGGTGAAGCGCACGGCCTCGCACTCGGCCAAGACTCGCTCGTGTTCCTCAGCTAGCCGGGCCGTCTCCCGCTCATGCGCCACGTAGCTCGGATCGACTCTCGCGTCCTTCTCGGCCACCGTCTGCGAGGCACCAGCGGCCCGCCGCTCCTGCTCGATCCCCAGCCGCAGCAACCGGGCATCGAGCTCGCGCTCGGCCAGCTGCCGCCCCAACGCCGCCGCGCGCTCCCGCAGCTGGCGTAGGTGCGCAATCTGGTCCCGCACGGCATCGGCGTTCACCGACCCAGTGCTCGCAGCAGCAGGATGCCCCACGTCGGGCGCCCGCGTCACTGCTGGAACCCCAGCAGGCGCCGATAGCCAGCGGGTGTGAGTTGCGCCCCCGGGTCGGCCTCGCAGTACTCCATGTATCCCAGCCGGACGAGTTCGCTGTGCATGTGGCGGAATGCTGTTTCGGACGGTGGCGCCCCGGACATGAGGACACCGGGCTCGATCAGGCCCAGGTGTACCGCGAGCTGGAGCATGTTGGCCGCCTCTTGGACTGCGTCCGGGAAAGAGCGCTTCCCGCCCATCACGCGCGCTCCACCACCCGAAGCGCCGAGCCCGGCGGCACCACCGTGACCTCGCGCTCCTTGAGCCACGTGCGCAGCTCGCCCAGGCGGAACCGCAGCGCACCGGCGACGCGCAGGTGTGGCAACGGCGTGCAGCTCGCATCGTGTTCGCGCCGCCACCGAGAGGTCCGGCGGTAGATGCCGCTCTTGGGCCAGCCCAACGCCTCGGCCGCCTGCTCCACCGTCAGCAGGGTCTCGTCCGGGGCCAGGTCACGGCGCCAGACGAGGGCGTTCCAGGGGAGCACCACCTGTATAGGCGGGGACGGCGCCGGAACGGGCGTCCCAGCCTCACCGAGTGCACGGACCAGGACCTCCAGGGCCGCGGCGACATGGCTGGGGTTCACCGCCAGCCCTCGTAGCCGAGCTGCGGCGTACCCACGGCCGTACCCAAGGCCCAAGAGTCCAACAGCGGCGCAGCATTCTTGAAGCCTACGGTTACGCACACCGTTACCCGGCCCCGTGGAGTAAACCCCACCGCAGCGCTAGCGCGCCAGCCTACGGCGGCCCTAGATGCCATAGCGGTCCTCTAGCGAGCTGTTGGCTTCTGGCTCGGCAGCGGGCAATGCAGGTGATTGCGGCAATACTTCCAGCCGATTCCCAATCGGTTTCGGCCCATTTCCGGTGTAGGTTGGGCTCTGGACATCACCCGCGTCCCCCGCATCACCTGCAATTCCACACGGCTCGATGCACCAGAGGCGGTGCTTGGCATGCTTGTCTCTCCGGTTGCTCACGAGGCGGAGGCCGCCCACGATACGGTCCTGGGCGCTGCGGAAGACGTAGCCGGTGGCCTTGGCAGTCACGTGGCCGTCCTTGTCGACCGCGCCGGCTTCTTCGAGGGCGGTGTGGAGCACGGCGTCGTTCATGGCGCGCTTGACGGCCTCGGCGGTGGCGAACAGCTCGGAGTGGAAGCTCTCGGCCAGGGCGGCTAGCAGGGCGCCGAGGGCACCGAGATCGTCGTCACCCTCGCTGCGGATGCGCCCGCGCCCGGCCGAGGGGTCCTCTGTGCTGGCGGGGTCACCGAGGCCGGCCCAGATCACGCACCCGCGGATCAGCGCATCCCACGCCTCAAACGACCCCATCGGCGGTTTGCCGTGTGACGGTTGCCCGGCGCGGACGTAGTTGCGGAGGAGCGCCAGGGCGGCGACAACGAGGTGGGTGCGCATGGCGCGCACGCGGGCCGGCAGGTCTGGGTACTTGAAGTTGGTGCGGTCCTCGGGGTGCTCCATCTGCGGGTCGATGTCGATGGGCACCATCCGGCGCGCGAGTGTCTTCGCAAACGTGATGTTGTTCCCCGTCAACACCCACACGGTGTACAACGGCGCACTCACCATCCGGCTCGCGCCTAACAGCCGGTCCGACCACTCGGGCGCCGTGAACGCGGCGGCGAGCTGGTCGCTGCCCACGGTGCCGCTCAGGTTGTCCAGTTGGATGAGCGGGGTGCCGGCGAGCGCGATGGACAGGAGGCGCTTGCGCCACTCGTCCTCGTCGCGCGCCTGCGTCGTGATGGCGGGCTCCCGGCCGGTCCCAATGAGGGCGATCACCTTCGCGAGTAGCCCCTTGCCGGCGCTGGCAACGGGGGCGCGGATGGGGAAGCCCGGGACGAAGCCGTCAATCGCATGGCGTGCCAGGAGGGTGAGTACCGCAGCCACGTAGGCGGCGCTGCTGCTCTGGTTAATGAAGGGGACGTCGCACACCGGATCGAGCAACGCCGCCACGGCTTCGGCTGTCGGCAGCTCCTCGGGCACGACCGGGTACTCGGCGTTCGGCAGGTACAACACACCCGTCGCGTCGTCATAGCCAGGTGCTTCAAGCACGGTGCCGTCGCTACGTATCGTGGGCGTTTCGATCACGGCGGTGAGCGGAGGGAACGTCCAGCTCAGTCGGCCGCGGAGGATTTGCCGCGCACACCACTCGGGGGGCCGGGCCGGGACGGTGCCCTTCCGGCCTGGGCGTACCCACCACGCGGCGCGGTCGAGCCGGTCCAGCACGGCTTCCACATCGAGCGCGAGGATCACGGGCCCACCGGCGGGGCGCTTCAACCAACGCACCTTCGGCGCCGTCTCCGTGCGCGCGACTTGCACGAGTCCCCGGCTCCGCTGGTAAATGTCGAGCGCGGCCCACTGCTGGAGCGCCGCGAGCGCGTCGTCGGTTAGGGCAACGAGTTCTTCGCGCACCACGATGGTGGGTCGCGATGGGGTGGTGGTCACGGGTGTTCCTCGGAACCTGCGGGGTAGCGCGCGATGCTGGCGCAGAGCGTTTCGAGCTCGGCCTGTTCGAGCGGGGGCTGGCACCGGCTGGCGTTCTCGACGCCGAGCGCCGCGAGGATCGCCGCCGTACTGAATCCCTGTCGGCGCATCGCACAGCCGCGGCGGAACAGCAGGTCGTTCCGTTGCCCCTCGGGGATCACGGCTGGCAATTCGAGTGGCGCGTGTAGCTCGGTGCCGTTCTTCTGTTGGAGCGCCTGCACCACGTGGGGCGGCAAATCCAACACATCGGCGAACTTGCCACGCCAGCGGTAGCGGGTGCCGTTCGGATGGACGCTCGGCGGCAATACCACATAGCCCTCATCCGCGCGCACATCGAGGTGCGGGGCGAGCGGCCGGTTGCTGACGTGGAATCCGGGGTGCCGGTAATACAAGTGCACGCCACCCGCTCGGCCAGTGAGAACGACGAGGGTCGGCTCGCTGAGTAACCCGAGGAGCTGCGCCGCAGCGCGCCCCACCGGTCCGTCCACGTCGATCACCACGTAGCCACTGGGGCCTGGCCACAGGCCGATGTTTGCATTCGGCCGTGCGCGCCACAGCCGCTCTGCGGTGGCGACATCGCTCGTCGCATCATGGAAGCCCCGGGCGGTTGCCGGCTCTTTGCTGCGGTCCCCAAGCTGGAGGATGTGCAACCCGGCCCGTGCGCACTGCACGGCGGCCTCGGGAAGGCTGGTAGTTGCGGCGCGGTGCGACGGGGGGTTATGCTGCAGGGACACGGCGGCGCTCTCCGTCGTGGTGGTGCTCTGAGCGCTCGGCCCTCGCCGGCCGGGCGCTCTGTTGTTTTTTCACCCAGCGCAGCACGCTGGCGCGCTCGAACACCCAGGTTTGCCGACCCGCGATGGGCTCAAGCCGGCCCTTCCAGGTCCCGGCCCGGGCGCGTCGGTAGGCGGCCCACCAGCTGAGGCCGGAGAGGTGGCAGATGTCTGGGAGGGTCAGCAGCAGCGTGGTCTCCACCATCACAGCCCCCTGAAAAGGAAAAAGCCGAGCGGCAAATTGAAGTGCCGCTCGGCCGGTGGCCGTTCTTGCGGGCGACCACGTGACGGTCGGTGAGCCCCGAAGCACGTGTCAGGTCGGTGCAACCCTACTCTGCTTTCATTGTACAGCGCCCTCGGCGGGCGCGCAAGGCAGGCTTGCGCGCGTTACGGCGGCGGTATCTGCTCCCTCGCTTGTCCGAGCGCCCGATCAACCGCGTCCTTGTGCCACGCTTTCTCGCGGAGCCACGCGGCGAGCTCGTCGAGGCCGTCTCGCACGGCCTGCCAATAGCCCTGGTCGGGGTACTGCCTCGCCCACTTCGCCGCGAGCGGCTGATCCGCCCGCGGGCGCTCGTCGATGAACCCCACGCAATCGCCGTCCACGGTGAGGTAGATGCGGACTGTCGTCACCGCGGGAATCGGGACGGGAGCATCCGCAGCGTCGGCGGCTTCACCACCCCCAACCAGCCAGCCCTCGGGGGCCACGCTCTCCGACTCACCGTCGGCGAGCGTCTTGAGGAAGAAACGCTGCGGCGGCCCGAGCCGGCGCTCAAGCGCGTCACGATCAAACAACACGGGCCCGCGCGCTCACGCCTGCGCCGCTACGACCTTCGGGCCCGGCTTCACGTCCCGTACATCGTCCTTCACGAGGTGCGTGTAGATCGCCGTCGTGCGCGTGTTCGCGTGCCCCGCCACCTTCGCCACCTTGGCGAGGTTGTGCCCGTCCGCGAGGAGCCCCGTCACGTAGCGATGCCGCAGGTCGTACAGCCGCCATTCACGCCGGATGCCGGCGCGGTTGGCGGCGCTCCGCACGGCGCGCCGCAAGCTCGTGATGCGCTGGCCGGCCACCTGGCGGCCGCTGCTGTCCCGATGACGAAAGACCCAGGGGCTGCGCTGGCCGTTGTACTCAGCGTGGCGGTAGCGCTCACCGTGCGCCCGCAGGGCCTCGGCCAGCCGGGTAGACACTGGCACGTTGCGGCTCTTGTGCCGCTTCGTCTCGTGCCCGTCCCGCCCGGTGGCGATGTGGATGAAGCCGTCGTCCAAGTCCAGATCCTCCCACCGCAACCACAACGCCTCGGACTCGTTCCTGAACCCGCCCTCACCGACCGCGAGCACATAGAGCTGCGCCATCGGGTCGGTGCACATGGTAAGCAGCAGCTCGTACTCCGCGTCGGACAGCAGCACTGGCTCTCGGGCGACCACGGTGGGTCGCTTGGTGGCCGCCACCGGGTTGCCCTCGCGGTACTCGTGTTGCTCGGCAAAGCTGAAGACCGTGTGCAGCACGGTGCGATCCTTCTCCAGCGTCCGGCCCGACACCGGCTTGTGCCCCCGGAGCCGGTGGCCGCGGCGCCACGTGAGGTAGCCCGCGATGTGTCCCTTGCGCACCTGGTCCACCTGGGGATCGCCTAACTGTTCGCGGAAGTAGGGGCGCACCACCTTCAGCACGTCCCGATAGCTGGCCTGCGTGCCGGCGGCTACGCCCGGCAGATAGTCCCGCTCAAAGAGATCGAACAGGACGCCCATCGTGACGGGGGCCGGGAAGCCCTCGCGGAGGCGGTGCGCCTGCCGCGTCAGTTCCTTGTGCTTGGCCGTAGCCCACTCGGCCGCCTCAGCCTTGGACCCCGCGTGCACGGTGAACCGGCGGCGCTGGCCGCGGATGCAGAGCGACACGCGGTAGCCGGTGCCGTGCCGCTCGATATAGCCGTGGTGCTGCTTGGGGCGGGCCATGCTCAGGCTCCCTTCTTCTTGGTGGTGTGGCGGGCGCGGACCATGTCGAGCGTCAGCCGCTGCGTCACAAAGCTCTGCAGCGTCATGCCCCGTCGCTCAGCGGTTGCGCGCATCCACCGCACGAGGGGCACGGGGAGGCGCACGCCCACCAGGACCCGGGGGCTGCGCTTCACGGTTGGCGGCATCACGGCTCCATGTTAACAGTTGCTAACAATCTACGGTCGGGGGGGAGCTGGCGCTAGGGATGGCCACCAGCGGCGGGGTACATCCCGGGGTACATAGCGCACTACTCCGGCCAAAACGGGCGCTGGGGCGGTACCAACGGGTTGGGGTAGTGGTGCGGGAGTACTACGAGATGGCGGTGAGAGGTAACTGGAGAGCAAACCCGGTATCCATTAGCAAACCGCCGCCTTCAGCCACTCGGCCACCTCTCCAGCTTGTGGCCCAACAACTTAGCGGCTCGGCGACGCCTCTGGAAGGGTAACCTGTGCCACAACTGTGCCACTAAATCTCGCGGC
>Ga0137380_10004217_pt1 | contig 12627 bp, 10 predicted proteins | sample SagtaG_17_FD_104809 | JGI IMG/M metagenome (GOLD analysis project Ga0137380, IMG submission 104809) | Vadose zone soil microbial communities from Sagehorn Ranch, Mendocino, California, USA - Sage2_L_100_16 metaG | ecosystem: Environmental > Terrestrial > Soil > Vadose zone | place: USA... | reverse complement strand
GTGTGGGTTACGCTGCGCCGGGTGGAGGTGGCAACAGGTTCTGGCGCTGCCCGCGTTGAGCTCGATGACGTCCGGGTTCCAGCTTGCCTGCTGGTGATGACGCATGGAGCAGGCGGAGGGGTGGACAGCGCCGACCTGCTCGCGGCGCGGCAAGCTGGGCTTGATCATGGTGCAGCGGTGGCGCGTGTCCTCCAGCCCTACCGGGTGCGGGGGGCAAGGGCACCCGGTTCCGCCGATAAGCAGGATGCCGCGTGGCTCGACGTAATCGCCGTACTGCGCGACCGGTATCCGTCCATACCGCTGATCCAGGGTGGGCGCAGCAACGGCGCGCGGGTCGCCTGCCGGACTGCTGGCGCGGCGGGTGCGCTGGCGGTGATAGCCCTTGCGTTCCCGCTGCATCCGCCCGGGCACCCGGAACGGTCCCGAGCCAGCGAGTTGCTGGGGACGGGGACGCAGGTGCTGGTGGTCAATGGGGATCGTGACCCCTTCGGGGTCCCGGAGAGCACCGGAACCGTGCGGGTGGCGGTACTCCCCGGAGAAACGCACGCACTCTCCCGGCGCCCGGGAGAGATCGGCCGCGTCGTGGGGTCATGGCTGGCTGAAGTGCTCACCGCGAGGGCTGGGTCAAAAAGCTGACGCGCCAACCAACTGACCCGGGGGGTGGAATGGGAGATGGCCGGTGCTGGGAGGATGCGTGGGAGCGGTCGCCGGAAACGGCCGGGTGGGGGGGAAGGGCGTGGGGGTGCGGTCCGCGGGAGACGGGTCGGCGCGGGAGGTAGGGGCTGGTCGGCTCCCAGCTTGAGTGTCAGTGTCGCCCTAGGCAGCGGGGACGTGGGACGCGGCAGACGGCGGCTGTGCTGTCGGCGGGAGATCTACTGGCCACACCCACATGTCGGTGGGGCGGTGAGGGGCGATGGTCTGGCCACCCGGAAGCAACTCCCCCGTGTCTTCAAAGATGATCACGCCGTTGCAGAGCAGGCTCCAGCCCTGCTCCGGGTGGCTGGCCACAGTGTGAGCTGCCTCCCGGTCCGCCGCACGCGCGTCCGGACACGGTGGGCTATGTGGGCACATGGAGGTGCCTCCCGACAAAGTTGGATTGTGTTGTTGAGGGTATTAGTGTGCCTGATGGGCGCAGTGGGCAACATAGTCCGTTGTGATGATTCTGCGGTCACCCAGTGTGACGAGATTAGACACATTCTGTTATTACTCGACTACCCATTGTATTGAGCTTGCTTTCAAAATTGGGCGGATCTGACACCTTCGGCGTGCCTCCGCTGACACTTTTCCTGTCACCCGAGGAACGGGCTGGGACAGGCAGAGGGGCACGCGGCGCTCATGGATGGTCACGCTTTCCGGTTTGTGCCTGGCTCACAGGCGATCGCTTTGGTTGGCTCCGGATTGGTGCGAAGCGGTGAGAACGCAGGCGGCCTGACCTCTGAATGCGTCAGGATCAGGCAGCTGACCTGCGTGGGAGCCTTACAATGCCAGTGAGGAGGTGGCTCTCGCGGAGGGTGAGCAACCGCTGAGCCTCCATCGTCCAGGTACGGACCGGTGACGTTGCCATGGCCTTGCGCCGGAAGATCCGGTCTTCGTAGCCCTGGGGTCCGATCTCCGCCCGCTGCGCTGCGAACGCGGCCCGCATGACCGCGGTTAGTGCGGCATCAAGCTGTTTGCCCAAGCGGTTCAGGTCCGCTGCGACGGCGCCCGCCGCCTGAGCATCACGCAGGGCTTTCTCGGCCGAACTCGCCTGCGCGAACAACTCGCCGAATTGCTCTGCCAGCGCGACATCGGCTGCGTGCTTGTCCAGCGCCTCCTGGCTGATCGTCGTGCGTTTCACGCGGCTCAGCCTAGTGCACACTTTCCCAGAACCCGACGCGGAGTGCTCCGCAAGGGCGGGCGCTTTCAGCGAAAGCGATCTTGGCCCTCGTCTTGCCGAGGTTGGCGACCGTCAGCCCACGGTGCAGCCACATTGAACCCGGGCCACGCCAGTCTTGTGGCGTGAGGGATTCATGAGTTCAGTGTGGTGGCGGGGTGGTCCCGCTCGCGGGCTGTCCCGCGAGCAGCGAGTGTTTCGTCGTTGATCCGCTGGTGATCATGGGTTTAGTGGGGGGCACACCCCACCAAACCCATGATCACCTCCCCAGAAAGGGAGCCTCCCGAGCTGCATCCCATTACGGCGAAGCGGATGCCCGCGAGTGGTTACCGCGGATCGGTCTTCCCGTCTGCTGCCGGAATCGGCAGCGAATCTCGGCCCGACGCTGCCGCAGTCGATTTCTTGAGGACGTCAAGAATCGACAGCCCCTGGCCCACGAGCCCGGCGACGACCTCGTTGACGCCTTGGGTGCCGTTGAGAATGGTTAGGTTCGAATCCGCGATGCCGTGGGCGGCGGCCTCAACCATGCCGGGGAGCGCTTCGATGAGGCGGTTGGCGGCGATGAGTTCCTGGTTGCCCTCCCGCAGTGAGGCAGCCCGCGCCCTGTTCGCATCGGCCTGACCGTCGGCCGTAGCCCGTTCCGCGTGCGCGGTGGCGTCTGCCCGCACCTTGGCCGCCTGAGCTTCGGCTTCCGCCAGCGTCGTGTTGCGGTATGCCTCGGCCTCTGCGGCGAGCTTCGCCTGGTCGCGGTCGGCTTCGGCCAGCGCACGCTTGCGGAAAGCCTCCGCCTCGGTGGTGAAGCGTGCCTGGTCGCGGTCGGCTTCGGCGATGGTGCGCTTGCGGTACGCCTCGGCGTCGGCTGGGCGGCGGACCTCGGCTTCCAGGTGCCGCGCGGCCAGGTCTGCCTGGCGTTGTGCGAGGGCGGTCTGCTGTTCGATGACCTCCTGGGAAGCCTTCGCCTGGGCCAGCGGGCCGGACTGCGCGGCCCTGGCCTTCGCCTCCTCGGTTTCGGCCAGGAAGCCCGCCCGCTTGATGGCCGTGTCCCGCTCGAACTGGGCTTTCATGGCGGCTGCTTCCAATTCCCGCTCGGTAGCTTCCTGATCGGCCTTTGCCTGCGCGATACGGGCCTGGCTGGCGACTGCCGCCGCGTGGGGGGCAGAGAGGTGCTGGATGTAGCCGGAGGCATCCTCAATCTCCTGGATCTCCAGGGCGTCAACGACGATGCCGAGTTTCTCCATCTCGGCATGACTGCCGTCTTTGATCTCCTGGGCGACCCGGTCTCTTTCCCTGATGATCTGCTCCACCGTGAGCCCGCCGACGATGGAACGGAGATGACCAGCGAAAATGCGGCCGACGAGCACCTCCATGCGGTCCTGCTCGGACAGGAACCGGCGCGCCACGTTCGCGATCGACACCGGGTCGTCACCCACCTTGAACACGGCGACGGCACGGACGTTGAGGCGGATTCCCTGGTTGGTGATGCAGTCCTCCACGATCTCGGCTTCCTGCAGCGCGAGGGAGAGGATGCGGGCCTTCTGCTTGACCGGCATCACGAAGCTGCCGTGCCCGGTCACGATCCGGAACTGCGTTTCCTCTTTGCGCCGCTTCGAGCCAGAGATCAGCAGGGCTTCGTTCGGTGCCGGAACATGCCAGAAAAACATCGCGGACTCCTCGTCCTGGTTGTAGCTCGGCTCCTGGCCGGAGAATGAAATGCGTTATGGAAACGGCGTGACGAACACAGAACGAGCCGATATGCACTCGACGACCACAACGCGCCTGTGCCTTGGGATCGGTTCGTCAGACCACGCGGCGAACGCCTCGGTTCCGCCCCGTACCGGCAGGAGCACCTCACCTGGCCCATCGGCCGGAATGGAAACGGTAACCCGCCCGACCGTTCCGAGCAGACTACGCTCCGGGCCAGCCGACACGTCCAACCCGCTCTCTCGATCCCTTGTCGCATTCCGGCATACCAGACTAGTGGGTAACCCAACCGGCAGAGAAGGACAATGGCCCGCCGGCTGGCAAGGCGAGGGGTGGGCCTTACGCCGAGTCGTGGGAGGTGCTTTGCGCCGCGGACGTGTGGGGAGGTGTGCGCGCGGGGAGGGGGCTGCGCGGAAGGGGCTGCGCGGAAGGGGCTGCGGGAGGGTGTGCGCGGACGGCGTGCGGGGAGGCCGTGCGCCGGAGTGTCTGGCACCAGGGGTACGGGGTCGAGGTGCGTTACCGGGCGAAGTAGTGCCAGCCGACCCACCACCAGCCGAGCAGAACAAGCACCCGGCCGGCCCGCGGCCGCATGAGGTAGCCGAGCCAATCCCCAACCGTGGGAACCCGCGATCCGGGCCGGCGGGCGTACAACTCGAGCAGAATCATCGCAGCCACGATGAGAACGAAGCCGGCAATGGTCACGCCCCGCGTTGGGATCGGGCTCATCGTTTCACCAGCGCCCAGCCGACGAGCATCCACACCACGATGGCCGCGCTCTTGAGCGGGTGCGGAGCCAGCAGTGGGTTGATCAGGTTGGTGAGCGACGGGTGCCAGGGCCACGAGTTGTCCCTGAACGCGGAAGCCTCCCACTCGAAAAGCATGGTGATACAGATGGCCCAGTACGACATTCCGGTGACATCCAGCCGCTCGGGCGGGGCAATGCGGCTGGGCCGCCAGCGGTAGGCGATGGCCGCGAGTACGGCGCCTGGAATGAGCACACCAACAAGAGCCCTTATCGAGAAGGGTGCCGCAGTCGCGTCCACCCAGGCATAACCCGCAAGCCCGAGGCCGATGAGCGCGGCTCGCGCCCCACCCGATGGCCAGCGCGCACGTGTGAGCCAGCGGCCGGATTCCGCAGGCCGGACGGGCAGGTCGTTTCTCGCCATAACAGCTCCGGGGGCATGATCTCACTTCCGGCCGTACGGGCGCCAATTACGCCGCCTGGATCGGCTGTCATCAGGCGAGGGTAGACGGCCAGATGACATCTGCGGGAGCGGGCTGTCATCAGGCGAGGGTAGACCGCCAGCGGGCGTGCAGCGCCGAGAAGCGGGTTTCACCTGCGAGCAGCAGTTCTGGCGGGCCGTCCTCGACAATCCGGCCATCCGCGATGACCAGCACCCGGTCGGCTATCGCCACAGTGGACAGCCGGTGGGCGATGATGAACGCGGTTCGCCCCGCCAGGATCGTGCGCAGCGCGGCCTGGACCGCTCGTTCGCTGGGGACGTCCAGCAGCGATGTTGCTTCGTCCAGCACCAGCACCGCGGGGGCGGCCAAAAAGGCGCGGGCGAACGAGACGAGCTGGCGCTGCCCGGCCGAGAGCCGGCCGCCGCGCTTGCCCACCTCCGCGTCGTACCCGCCTGGCAGCGCCTGGATGAACGAGTGGGCGCCGATCGCAGCCGCTGCAGCCTCGATCTCAGCGCGGGACGCGCCTGGCTTGCCGAGCGCGATGTTCTCCGCCACGGACCCCGTGAACAGGAAGTTCTCCTGCGTGATCAGGACCAGCTCGCGCCGCAGGCCGGCGTCGGACAGATCACGAATGTCGGTGCCATCCAGCATGACCTGGCCCTCGCCGGGGTCGTAGAAGCGGGCCACCAGGCGGGCGATCGTCGTCTTCCCCGCACCGGTTTCGCCCACCAGCGCGACCGTCTGACCCGCCGGGATCAGCAGGTCCAGGCCAGGCAGCACCACCGCGTCCCGGTAGCCGAACCGCACCGAGGCAAAACGCACCTCGCGGCCTTCACCCGGGCGGTTGGGCAGTTGTGCCGGAACCCCGGGCTCGGGCACACCCAGCGGCTCGTCCAGCACGCCGGAAATCTTCTCCAGCGCCGCGGCAGCGGACTGGAACGTGTTGTAAAACTGCGAGAGGTCCTGGAGCGGGTCGAAGAACCGCTGCAGATACAGCAGGAAAGTGGCAAGCACCCCCACCTTGATGTCGCCGTCGGCCACCCGGAATCCGCCATACAGCAGTACCGCTCCGGTGGCGAGGTTTCCCACGAGGGTGATTCCTGGTGAGTACATCGCGATCAGGCGGGAGGAGCGCAGTGAGGCTGCCGCGTACCTTTCGTTCAGGGCAGAAAAAATCTCTTCGTTACGGCGCTCCCTGCGGAAGGCCTGTACCGCGCGGATGCCACCAAAAGTCTCGACGAAATGCACGATGACCTGCGCGATCGCTTCACGGCTGCGCCGGTAGGCGATCGCCGACTCGCGCCGGAACCACAGCGTGAGCGCCGCCAGCGGGCCGAAACCTGCCAGCACCACCAGCGCCAGTGGCCAGTCGAGCAGCAGCATGCCCACCCCCACCAGGAGCAGTGAAAGAACCGCCGACACCAGCGAATCCAGCCCGTCCTCGAACAGATCCGACAGCGAGTCGATGTCAGAGGTTTGGCGGGAGATCACCCGGCCGGAGGTGTAGTGCTCGTGAAAGGCCACCGGCAGCGCCTGGAAATGGGCGAACAGTCGTCGGCGGAGCTCACGGACAATGCCTTCCCCGAAGCGGCCGATCGCCACGATAAAGGCACGCGAAGCTGCCGCCTGCACCGCGACCGCCACGAAAAAGGCGGCCACCAGGCCGGCCAGCGGCGCCACGTCATTGTGGTGGATGAGGGGCGGGATGCCACGGTCGATGGCCACCCCGACCAGCCAGGGCCCGGCCAGCGCGGCGCAGTTCGCGATCACGATGAGCACCAGCGACACACTGATCTGGCGGCGGTGCGGGCGCATCAGGTCGCCGAGCAGCCGCCTGGCCCGCCGCCGCAGCAGGGCGGACAAGCCGGCGGTGACCTCTTCGACGTCTTCGGCCGCGATGCCGCGCCACGCTTCCACCGTCACCGCGCCACCGCCTGCGATCCCGGGCCACGGCCGGCTGGCCCGTGCCTGGTCCCGCTCATGAGCTCGCGGTAATGGGGCTGGGTTGCCAGCAGTTCCTCGTGACTGCCCTGCGCGGCGATCCGCCCGTCCGCCAGCAGCGCGACCCGGTCGGCAAGCTGGACGGTGGAAGGCCGGTGCGCAACCAGCAGCGCGGTCGTTCCGGCGAGCACCTGGCGGAGCGCCTGGGTCACCATCTCCTCCGTGTGAACGTCGAGTGCGGACAGCGGGTCGTCGAGAATCAGCACGGGGGGGCGGGCAAGAATGGCGCGCGCGAGGGCCAGCCGCTGCCGCTGCCCGCCTGACACCGCCATGCCCTGCTCGCCGATTCTGGTGGCCAGGCCCCACGGCAGGTTATGCACGAAACCGGCGTGGGCGATCGCGAGAGCCTCCTCGATCTCGTCGTCGGTCGCGTCCTTCACCCCGAACGCCACGTTCTCCCGCACGCTCGCCGAGAACAGGGTGGGATCCTCGAACGCGCAGCCGACCAGGGAGCGGAGCACGGGCAGCGGCAGGTCGGCGATGTCGGTGCCGTCCAGCGTGATAGAGCCGGAGTCTGGGTCAGTCATCCGGGGGACAAGCTGGAGCAGCGTCGTTTTGCCCGAGCCGATGGCGCCCACGAGGGCGAGCGTGCGGCCGGGTTCCAGCTCCAGCGAGAGGTTGCGCAGCACGGGCCGGCCGGTTCCTGGATAGGAGAACTCGACCCGGTTGAAGGCGAGCCGGGCCGGATCCCGGCGCCGTGGCCTCGTCCCGCGCCCAGCAGCAGCGGGGCTGGTGATGGCTGGCTCGGTGTCGAGAAGCTCGAATACGCGCTGCGCTGCGGTGGCCGCTTCCTGGCCGCTGGCCAAGATGTAGCCCATCGCCTCAATCGGCCACACCAGCTGCAGGGTGAGGGTGATGAACGCGACCAGCCCCCCAAGGGTCAGCGTGTGGTGGCTGGTGGCGATCGCCCCAAGGAGCACGATGACACCGATGACCACGTTCGGGATGAGGTCGAGCCCGGCCCAGAACGCGCCGCGGACGCGGGCCTTGCTCACCTGGGTCTGGTACACCTGCTCGACCTGCGCGCCGTGCCTGGCCGCCGCCTCCCCGCGGCGCCCGAGGGCCTTCAGGACCGCGATCCCGGTGGCCGCCTCCTCGACATAGGTGGCCAGATCGCCCTGCTGGTCCTGCGCCCGGCGTGACAGCACCCGGTACAGGCGCTCGAACCAGGTGCACGCTGCGACTACCGGAAGGAAGATCGCGCCGGTGATCAGGCCCAGCCCCCAGTTCAGGTGGATGAGCAGCGCCACCACCGTCACGAACTGGACCACGTTGGTGATGAAGAACACAATGCCGAACCCGGCGAAACGCCGGATCGCTGACAGGTCGGTGGTGGCGCGCGACAGCAACTGGCCGGACTGCCACTCGTCATGGAACGCCACGTGCAGGCGCTGAAGGTGCGCGTACACGTCATTGCGCATGGCCTGTTCCATCCCGGTGACCGCCCGGGCCTGAACCCAGCGCCGGGTGAAGTTCAGCGCCGCCTGAGTGGCGCCGAGGCCGGTCGCGGCCAAGCCCAGCAGGACGAGCAGTTCGCGGTTGTGCCGCGTGATGGCACTGTCGATGATGGTCTTGGTCAGCAGCGGGATGATGATCTCTGCCCCAACCGACGCACAGGCGGCAGCCAGCATGAAGGCGAGCTGCCAAACGTAGGGCCGGAGGTAACTGCGGAGCCGCCACAGCGCACCCAGCGGCGTAGCCCGAAAGCGAGCATGCGTATGGCGGGAGGCGTGCTCGGGGGGCATTAACCGAACGCTAACCGGTCGGCCCGGCCGGTGTCATCTGATTTTCCGCCGGCTGCCGTTGCGCCCCCGTTGCGGAACCGAGACAGACTCGAGTCGGCCACGCCCTGGTGCCGTGCCCGGTTCGGGCCCTGCCGTATCGTTTTGGGGCTTCTTCCCAAAGACCGGGACTGCCACGGGGGTGGCGGAGCGGCGGGGACTCTGGCACGCTGGCTAGCCCGGGCCTCGCGCGACGGCCAGGGGGTGCTGGCTGGGGAGGACCCGTGGAGCGCACGGATTCTGGGGGCATTCCATGACTGTTTGGGCGCCGGGTCCCGCGCTGGTGGTTTACCACGCTGGCGTGACGGTCATTTGTGAACTGGCCAGCCAGTTCACCGACGAGGCGGCTTGGGGGGCGGCGACGCCGTGCCCGGAATGGCGGGCTGGTGACTTGGCCGCCCATCTTCGCTGCGTGGCCGACGACTACCACGAGTACCTCGATGAAGCGCCGGTGAGCCGGCTCGCCCGGCTGCTCGGCAGCAGCGCGGGGCCAGAAAGCCTGTCGCGCAAGCTGGCACGGCAGAACGCCGCAGAACTGGCCGCGCTGGCGGACGGCACCGGGCCGGAGCACATCGCCGCCTTCGTGGCCTCAGCGCGCGCCTACGCGCAGCGGGTCGCGCCTATCTGGGAGCTGCCGCATCACCGCTACCGGGACGCCATGGTGACTGTAGGCGGCATGGTCGGCGCCGCATGCGCCGAGTGGCATCTTCACGCCTGGGACCTGGCCAGGTCACTTGGCAAGGACTACCGGCCTGCCGACCCAGAGATCCTGGTCGCCGGGTGGCAGGCCGGGGCGCCCCACCTTCCGCTGGATGTTCCGCTGGCGGTCGCCACGTGCGGCCCGCGGCCAGCGGGCGGGGCCTGGGGCGTCGCCACCGGGGGGAGCAGAGCCTCGCGCCCATGGGCCGGCGGCGGATGGGGCACCCTGCTGCGCGCCTCCGGCCGCCTTCCCTGAGGGCTGTGTGACGTCCCCTGATAACCTCGGGCCTCGCCGGTAGCCTCTGGCCTGTGGGCCTCTCGCCCTGGGGGGCTGCCGCCCGGGGAAGGAGCGGGTGGGATGACACTCGATGGGACGAAGGTGCGCGCGGAATATCCCGCCCTGGCCGATGGCTACGCCTATCTTGATGGGGCCGCGGGGACGCAACTCCCAGAGCCGGTGATAGACGCGATCAGCGCGGTCTACCGGTCCGGGATTGGCAACGATGGCGGCGCGTACCCGGCCAGCACCCGCGCGACCGCGATCACCTCTGAGTGCCGCCAGGCTGTCGCGGACCTGGTCGGCGGGGTCGCGGACGGCGTGATTCTGGGCCCGAACATGACCACGCTGACCTACCGGATCGCGGCCGCGCTGGCACGGGCCTGGCGGCCCGGTGACGAGGTGATTGTTTCCCGGCTCGATCACGATGCCAACGTCCGACCCTGGGTGCAGGCGGCCGAACGAGCAGGCGCGGTTGTCCGGTGGGCGGAGGTGGACGTGCCCTCCGGGGAACTGCCTGCTGGGCAGTATGACTCGCTGCTGACCGAACGCACCCGGCTGATTGCCGTCACTGCCGCGAGCAACATCATCGGGACCCGCCCTGACGTGGCCGATATCACGGCCAGGGCCCGCGCCGCCGGGGCACTGAGCTATGTGGACGGGGTGCACGCGACGCCGCATGGGCCAACCGACATCGCCGCGCTGGGAGCCGACTTCTACGCCACCAGCGCCTACAAGTGGTCCGGCCCGCACATCGGCGCGGTGATCGCCGATCCCGCGCTGCTGGAAACCATCCACCCGGACAAGCTCAATCCAGCTCCGGGCACCGTGCCCGAGCGGTTCGAGCGCGGCACCCTGCCGTTTGCGGACCTGGCCGGCGTCACGGCCGCGGTTGAGCATCTGGCTGGCCTGGATCCGGCGGCGCTGGGCAGCAGGCGCGAGCGAGTGCTGGCTTCCATGGCAGCCGCGCAGGAGCACGAGCAGCGGCTTTTCCAGGTGCTGCTGGACGGGCTGGGCGCGATGCCCGGTGTCACCCTCTACGGGAAGGCGCCACGCCGTACCGCTACCGCCTACTTCAATGTCGCCGGCCACACCCCGGCCCAGGTCGCCACGCACCTCGCCGACCGCAAGATCAACGTGTGGAACGGCGACAACTACGCCTGGGAGCTCACCGGCGCGCTCGGAATCCGCGACACCGGCAGCGCCGTGCGTGCGGGCCTGGTCCACTACAACGACCGCTCGGACGTGGGCCGGCTGCTCACGGCCGTCGCCGAACTGGCTGCCTAGCAGCGCGCGACGGGGCCGCTGCCGGCGGTGCACCCGGGCCGGATGGGCGGCGCACCTGGGCCGGGTTCGGTCATGCCGTCCGGAGGGCGGTTCCTGACATGTCCGGCTTTGTCAGCCGAGGTTAGGGCATCATTGCGGCATGGAGCACGCTGGGACCGGGATCTTGCACCACATTGAGCTGTGGGTGCCGAACCTGACCCGGTCCGAGGCGAGCTGGGGGTGGCTGCTCGGCGAACTGGGGTACCAGCCGGACGGGGAGTGGACCGAGGGCAGAACCTGGCGGCTTGGTGCCACCTACATCGTTCTTGAGCAATCGCCTGCCCGCATCGCCGGGCGGCATGACCGGTGCCGCCCGGGCTTGAATCACCTCGCGTTCCATGTGTCGTGCCGGGAGGACGTCGACCGGTTCGCTGAGCAGGCGCCACGCAACGGGTGGCGGCTGCTGTTCAGCGACCGCCACCCGTATGCGGGCGGCCCCGATCACTACGCCACCTACCTGGAGGACACCGACGGCTACGAGGTGGAACTGGTCGCGCCATACGGGTGAGCGCCCAAGCCCACCGCCGATGCCTCAGGCTGACAGCACCGTGGCCGACAGCCGCAGTTCCCGCGAGGAACGGCCGGCCTGCACCGTGAGCTCCCCGGCGGGCAAGACCGCTTCCTGTAGCGCCCGTCGTGATCATGGGATTGGTGGGCGGGAACCCACCAATCCCATGATCACGACGGGATTTCCTGCTGGGTGCTGACTGGGGCGGTGGATCATTGGCGGGCTGGGTGGCGATTTGGGCCCGGAGATCTCTAATCGGCTGGTTAAATTCGGCCCGAAACGTGGGCGAAATCATCGTGTGCGCAGGCAGCAGGACTGTGTCGGCCACGTAACAGCCCGGAAACGTGTCCGAAACCCCGCCATGGGACAACAGGAATCGTTGCTGTCGGACACCGACGTGGCCGGCCGGACTGAGCTACCCGGACACATCCCGGATCACAGCGTGGTGATGGCCCGGGCGCAGGCTCTGGCGCTCCACCAAGGGGCGAACACGGAGCCTCGCCCGCAACGCCGGCACGCCCTCGGGGCTAGCCCATGGAGGCAAAGTGGTTCCGTATCCGAGTTGGCTGAATGCCGGGGATACCTCCTGGCAACTGACCGCCGCGACACTGGTCGGGCTGATGAGTCTGCCCGGTATCGCCGTCCTGTACGGGGGCCTGGTCCAGCGCAAGTGGGCCGTCAACACGATGATCATGGCGTTCAGCGGGTTCTGCCTGGTCCTCATCGTCTGGGTCCTGTGGGTCTTCAAGATGGGCTTCGGGCAGCCCTGGATCAGCTCGTTCGTCGGACACCCCGGCGCGGTGGTGGGGTCCGGCGGCGAGCAGAACCAGGCACACATCCCGCTGGTCAGCGGGGCAGGGCTGATGCCCCACTTCCGGTTCTCGCAGTCGGCGCTGGTGTATTTCCAGTTCGTGTTCGCGGCGATCACGCCGCTGCTGTTCCTGGGCAGTGTGGTCGGCCGGATCAGCTTCAAGGTGTGGCTGATCTTCGTCCCGCTCTGGTCCACCTTCGCCTACGCCGTGAACGCGTTCCTGCTGTGGGGCGGCGGCTGGTGGGCCGCGCACGGCGCGCTCGACTTCAGCGGTGGGTATGTGATCCACCTGGCGGCCGGTGTCTCCGGTTTCGTGGCGGCGGCGGTGATCGGGCCGCGGCTGAAGAAGGACCGCGAGCACGGCGCGCCGAACAACCTGCTGCTGTGCGCGACCGGCGCGGGCATCCTGTGGCTCGGCTGGAACGGCTTCAACGGCGGTGACCCGTACTTCGCGGGCGCCGACGC
>Ga0137380_10004215_pt1 | contig 12628 bp, 10 predicted proteins | sample SagtaG_17_FD_104809 | JGI IMG/M metagenome (GOLD analysis project Ga0137380, IMG submission 104809) | Vadose zone soil microbial communities from Sagehorn Ranch, Mendocino, California, USA - Sage2_L_100_16 metaG | ecosystem: Environmental > Terrestrial > Soil > Vadose zone | place: USA... | reverse complement strand
GCGCTGTTCGCGGTGCTCGGATTGGCCTATGCGGCGGGTGCGCAATCTGGGGGTGTCTCCCTTTTCCAGGGTGCGGTATCGACCGGCGCTGGTCCGGCGCTGTTGTTGGCCACGGGGGTGGCGGCTTTCACGGCGCTGGCCCTGTTGTTAACCCTGCCGCGTCGCGTGCTCCGTCCAATTGGCGCTCTGTCGGCATTTTCTGAAAGGTTCGCGGCTGGTGATCAACGAGCCAAGGCTGAAGTGCCTGTAGAAGATGAGTACAGCGTGATCGCGGACAATCTAAATCGGACGGTTGCGCGAGTCTCTAAGGCCTACGGAAACCAGGAAGCGCAAGATTCGCTCCAGCGGAGCATCACGGACCTTCTCAACCTCATCAATCAGGTGGCGCGGGGGGACCTGACGTTGCGCGGAAAAGTCACCAACGACGCCCTCGGGAATGTCGCGGATTCGATCAACCTCATGCTCGACAACTTCACGACGGTTATCGAGCGCGTGCGCAGAGCGGCGGTGGAAGTTTCCACCAACGCCAACCGGATTCTGGCCTCGACCGACGAAATGAACACCGGCACCGGACAACAGGATCAGGAAATCACAAATACGTCATCGGCCGTCGAAGAGTTGACGGTTTCGATGAAGCAGGTGTCCAACAACGCGGAAGCCAGCGCCGAAGCCGCGCGCCGCGCCCTCGACGCTGCCGAGCAGGGCAATCGCGCCGTGCGCGACACGCTCGACGGAATGCAGCGCATTCGGTCTTCCGTGCAGGCGACGGCAAGAAAAATCAAGTCGCTGGGCGACCGCTCACTGGAAATCTCGGAAATCATCAACGTCATCAACGACATCACCGAGCAGACCAATTTGCTGGCTCTCAACGCCGCGATTGAGGCGGCACGCGCCGGGGAAGCAGGCCGCGGGTTTGCCGTGGTCGCCGACGAAGTCCGCAAACTGGCCGAGCACTCCCGCACCGCGACAAAAGATATCGCGGCGCTCATCAAAGCGATTCAAGCCGAGACAAACGAAGCGGTCGTCGTCATGGAGGAAGGCACAAAGGAAGTCGAAGTCGGAACGGGGCTGGCCGATCAGGCAGGAAAGGCGCTGGAGGCCATCTCGAGCGTCGTGCGGCAGTCCGCGGAGCTCGTCCAGGAAATTTCGCTCGCTTCGAAACAACAGGTGCGCGGCACGGAAGGTGTCGCCAACGCCATGCAAATCATTTCCGGGATCACTCGTCAGACCACGCAGAGCGCCCGTCAGGCGGCCGGCACGGTGGGCAACCTGGTGAAGCTCTCCGAGCAACTGGTCGATGCGCTGTCGCAGTTCCGTTCGAACGGGGCGTCAGCTCCTGAGAGGCGTGAGCCAGCGGTCGTTGAGGCGAGGCGGTAATACGCCCTAAACCGGCCGGTCTGGGCCGAACTGAGGATCCCTGGAATGGGCAAGGATAAATCATCCACGATGCCGGCCGCGGTGACCGCATCGGAACTCGATGAGTTTCGCACACTCATCGAAGAGCGATCGGCGATCTTGTTCGATGCTTCGCGCGAGAGATTTTTCTCCCCGCGCGTGAACCAATATCTGCGCGAAAGTGGTGAACCGGACGCTGGCGGACTTCTTCGCCGGATTCGCCGGTCCAACGTGGAATATGACCGTTTCCTAGAGAGTCTTCTCACGCAAGAAACTTCGTTCTTTCGTTATCCGGACGTTTTTCAAGCCCTCGAACGCGTGGTTCTGCCCGAAGTCCAGGCTCGCAAGCTGTGGCGCAACCCGCGCTCTCTGCGGATCTGGAGCGCAGGCTGCTCGACCGGCGAAGAGCCTTACTCCATCGCGATCACCATAGCGGATACCCTCCCGTTTGCCGATGCGTGGCAAATTGAAATCCTCGCCACGGACATCAGCCGCGAGGCGTTGCAATTCGCGGAGCGCGGCGTCTACGCGGGCCGCAGTGTCGCGAATGTCTCTCCCGAGCGGTTGCAGGCGCATTTCAAGAAATTGGGAGATACGTGGCAGGTCAGGCCGCGTCTTCGGCGAATGATTTCGTTTGCGCCGATGAATTTGGCCCGCTCTGTGTACGTGGGCCGCATGGATTGCATCTTTTGCATGAACGTATTGATGTATTTCTCCGAAGAACGGCGGAACGAGCTTCTGCAGCGATTTTACGATGCTCTGGAACCCGGCGGTGTTTTCTTTCTGGGACACTCTGAATCCATGAAGAGCGCTCGGGTAAAGTTCGGGACCGCCGTCCATGGCGGTTGCCAGTATTACGTCAAGCCGTTCGGCGCCAGAGCCGAGCGGAACACGGTGGTGCTCGGAAAAGGGTCATGACTTCCCACGATTCCAGTTCGCTCGAACAATTCCTGCAGGATGCGTCCGAGCGCCTGCAATATCTGCGGGAGTACGCCGCTCTGCCTGTCGAGCCCCAGTCCACGGGGGATGACCTCGTCCGGCTTTACGATGCCGCGCATGAGTTGACCGAATCCGCGAGCCGCTGGGGATATCCGCTCTTCTCGGAAATCGCGGGCAGATTGGAGCATATTTTCCAGTATGCCCGAAAAGCGCAGTTGAGTCCTGACACCTATGGCCCGCTCACTGAGTTCCTGGCGGATGCCATCTCGGTTCTTGAATTTGACCTCCTGCAAATCAGTTCAGACGGAAAAGAAACCGTCGACGATATTGCCGCGTTCAAGCATCGCTACGGATTTGCATTCAGGGGCATATCCACTTCGCAAACCGCGGAAATGGAACAAGAGTCTTCTGACACTGGGCTTGACGATCGGGACTCCTCAGTTCCGCTTGAACACAATCTCGCGGATGACCTGCCCGACGATGATGACGTTCCACGGGAGGTGCTGGACTTCTTCATACCGGAAGCCGAAGAGCACCTGCAAATCGCCACGCAATGCCTGCTGGGCCTGGAGTCCAACGCGACCACCGGCGAAATCCACCGTCTTTTCCGTTCCGTTCACACCATCAAAGGGTCGGCCGCGCAAGTGGGCCTGCGGCGATTGGGCGCGGTGGCGCATCGCCTCGAAGATTTGATCGGGCTGCTTCGCGACGGGGCGCTGCAGCCGAGCGCCGATATCACCGATGTTTGTTTGCAAACAGTTGATGCGTTGCGGAAGTTCTTGTACCGGCAGTGGGCGAGCGATGAAGAAATCAGCTCCACGGTCGGCCCACTCCTGGCCCGGATCACGGAGTGGATTCCCGAAGATATGCTGGAAGGTCAGGCCGAGAGCGCGGATGGCGCCCCAGCCGATCAGTCGGAAGCGGATGCCATATCGGCCGCACCTGCGAGTCCGTCAACGCGTGGAAACATGTCATCGGGAGAGCACACCCTCCAGGCGAAGTCCGTGCGCATTTCGCTTGTGCGTCTGGATCAGATGATGAACAGCGTGGGCGAGTTGGTCATTAATCGAACTCGCTTGGTCGGGCGCATGACGGAGTTGAAGAAACTCGTCGAGGTACTGGGCATTTCCCGGCAACGATTGTATGAAAAGGTTTCCGAATTCCAGACGAAATATGAATTCAACCGAGTCGGCCAGGCCAGGCCCAACGCGGGATCCGGGGCGGCGCGAAAAGTGGGCGTGCCGGGAGACGCCGTGTCCGCGCCGAGTTCCGGCGGTTGGCTGGATTTCTCTGAACTCGAGATGGATCGGTACGACGACTTCAATATCCTTTCGCGCTCACTGACCGAGATTTCCGCCGATATTTCCGAAGTGCTTTCCCAGCTGGGAGGATTCGTAGGACGCGTGGGCGGCGATATTGATGAGTTCACCAAGCTCGCGCACCACCTGCAGGACGAGATCACGCAGGCGCGCATGGTCCCGATCGGCAACCTCTATACGCGACTTTCGCGCACCGCGCGCGACGCCGCAAAAGTCTGCGGCAAATCGGTGGATCTGGAGCTGGTCGGAGAAGACACGCGGCTGGACAACAACATCGTGCAGCAGATCACCGATCCTCTGATTCACCTGGTTCGCAATTCCATCGCCCACGGGATCGAAGACGCCGCGGCGAGGGAACTGGCAGGGAAGCCGGAACGCGGCCGAGTGACCGTGCGCGCATTCCACCGTGGCAATCACGTATTTATCGAAGTGCAGGACGATGGCGGCGGGCTCGACTACGAACGGATTCGCCATGCCGCCGTGCACGCCGGGCTCGTGCCGGCCACGGAAGCCGGCCATCTTACGGAAAGCGAACTGCGGTCTTTCTTGTTCCATCCTGGTTTCACCACGGCGGCCTCGAAGACGGAAGTCGCCGGTCGCGGTGTGGGACTCGACGTTGTCCGTAACAACGTTCACTCCTTGAACGGTGAAATTGAAATACGCAGCGAAGCAGGCCGCGGCACATGTTTCGGCGTGAAGGTTCCACTCACGCTGATTATTTCGCAGGCCCTCTTCATTCGTTCGGGCTCCTCCGTCCTGGCGATGCCGCTTGCCGTCGTGGAGGAAATTCGAAGATTGCGCCCGGAGGAAATTGAAGACGTCGGCGGCAAGTTGCTGACCAAGGTGCGCGGGGTAGTCACGGAAGTGGTGCGGATCGATACGGCGCTGGGTCTGCCACCCATTGAGCCCATCAACGGCTACTTGTGCATGGTTATCGTGCGTGCGGCGGGGCGGCAAGTGGGCGTTGTGGTCGAGGAGGTTCTGGGCAAGGATGAGGTGGTCATCAAGAACCTGGGCCAGTACCTGCGCCGCGTAAAACTCTTTCCAGGCGCCACGGTTTCCCCGGATGGCAGCCTGATCCTCCTGGTCGATGTAAACCGGCTGGCCGCCGCGGACGCGGCGGAGCACGACGTTGTGATTCCCTCCGCCAGCGCGGCTCGGGTTTTCGCGCCGGGCGCCGCCGCCGTTGTCTCCGGCAGCATTCCCGCCGCGGCTGTGGATGAACTCCGGGGTGAAAGGGTCGTGGTCGTTGCCGACGACTCGATCAGCGTTCGAAAATTTGTTGGCAGGATTCTAGAGAAGGCCGGGTTCAGCGTGAAGCTCGCCTCCGACGGGATGGAAGCCGCGGAGCTGATTGCCCAGGTAGGGTGCCACCTGCTCGTGACCGACATCGAAATGCCGCGCATGAACGGGTACGAATTGATGACGCATTTGCGCCAGGATCCGGCAACGCGCCGCATTCCAGTTCTCGTCGTCACTTCGAGAGCGGGCGCCAAGCATCGCGAACGTGCGATGAAAGAAGGCGCCGCTTCGTTTTTGACCAAGCCCGTGCAGGAGGAGCAGCTCCTCACGGTAGTCGAGGAGTTGATGGATTCCTCCGGGCGACGGCTGCGTCCCGTTGCGCCGGCATTGGATCTGGCCTAGCCATGGAAGCCGCCGAGAAAAAAACACGCGTGCTGATCGTGGACGACTCCGCGTACATGCGGAAGGTCCTCGAGGAAATCATCCGCACCGATCCGAACATGGAAGTGATCGGGCAGGCCAAGGATGGGCGCGAGGCCCTTACCCTGGCGGCGTCTCTCCAGCCGGACGTAATGACGATGGATATCAACATGCCCCGGATGGATGGTCTGGAGGCGACGCAACAAATCATGACGCAGAACCCGCGGCCCATTCTGATTGTCAGTTCCGAGTCGCGTCAAGGCGCCGCCAGCACGCTGCGTGCGCTGGAATTGGGCGCCATCGATTTCGTCTCGAAGCCTTCAAGCGGCATCGATCTGGACATGAAAAACGTCAGCGACGAACTCCTTCGTAAGCTCAAAATGGCGGCGAAAGTCCGCGTTGTGCGCACTGCGGCGCGGCACCGTGCCGCGGTGGCTCAGGAATCCAGGCCGCAAGAGGAGTCCACAAAGGATTCCGGAAATGCCTACGCACGATTTCCACTGGTTGTGATTGCCGCGTCCACGGGTGGTCCGGCCACGCTCATGCGTCTGATGCCGTGCTTCCCGAAGGATTTTCCGGCCGCGGTCGTCCTTGTTCAACATATGCCCGCGACATTTACCTCGCAGTTGAGCGTGCAACTTGCCGAGGTCGCAACAATCCGCGTGAAAGAGGCGGAAGCCAACGAAGCGATTTGCCCCGGCACCTTCTACGTTTGTCCCGGGTCGCACCACCTGCGGATTTCTCTGACGGGCCGTTTGAAACTGGATGATGGGCCCAGAATCTCCGGCTACCGGCCTTGTGCCGATGTCACGTTCGAATCCGCGGCAGGCTATGCCGGAGCTAATCTTGTCGCAGTCATTTTGACTGGCATGGGAAGCGACGGTGCGCAGGGGATCCAGGCCGTCAAAACCGCCCGGGGCTGGGTGCTGGCCCAGGACGAAGCGAGTTCCGTCATTTTTGGCATGCCCGCGGAGGCGATTCGAACAGGGGCAGTGGATCAAGTCGTCGGCATCGACGAGATGTACGCGGCCATCGAAAAGTACGTGGACGCTATTTCTCGCCCCACGCAGCCCGTGGCATCACGATGACTCAGCCGGCAAACTCAAGTCCAATGGCGCGAGACACTCGCCCAAGAGAACAGGTCGTTATGTTTTCCATTTCCGATTACTGCTTTGTGATCTCCGCGTCGTCGGTCCAAGAGATCCGGAGCACGGACAGCCTGGGCGGAAATGTCGTGGACCTCGACCGCCCTGTGTTGCAGAAAGTTCGCCATATTGTCGAACGCGACTCCCGGTCCTATTACGTCGTCAGCGGATATGAGCATTTCCATCTTCCTCTTTCCCGGCCCACGTCGGTGTTGATCCTGCGGGCGGTCCCCGTCGCTGTCCTGGTGGACCGAATTGAGGAGATGGCGGAGATGCGTGTTCTATTGGGGCTGCCGCGGTCTTTTTGTGGAGAAGAGCGTGTTTGGTACCGGGGCCTCACGGTTTTGGGGCGAAAGGTCGTGCCGGTTGCCGATCCACGGGGATTTCTGACTGCTGAGGAGTTGCGGCGGTTGGAAGAAGAGAATCCAGGGCTGCTGCAGACCGCGGGCCATGCCGTGGGAGCGTCGCGGCACGAAAGGGAACGGGTGTGAACGCGGGAACCAGCAATCTCGTCCCTGCTTTCGTCGTCCTCCAGGTCGGGACACGCCGGATTGCTTTGCCCCGCGAAGGAGTCGCTGAACTGATTGCCTCTCCACTGTTATTTACATTTCCGCACACCACGCCCCTCATTGCAGGGGTTGTCTTGCGGCGTGGAAGAATTCTTCCAGTGCTGGACCTGGGTCCCGGCGTGTCCGGCGCGCCGTCTCCTTCTACACGATTCTTCCTGGTGGTCGAACGCCAGATATCCAACGCGCCCGAGAAGTGCGCGATCCCCGTTCAAGGCGCGTGTGAACTTGTGAGCGGAATCATGCTGCCTGCGGGGGACGATGGCGGCTTTGTGGCGGGGCACCTGGATCTCAACGGGGAACAAATTCAAGTCTTGGATCTCGAAAAAGCGATCGCCATCAGCGCTGCCAACAAGGACAATTGGGTCCCTGAGCTGGAGGAATTGTCGTGACCTCGGGCGAAGCGACGCTGCGTGTGCTGCTGATTGACAGCAATGTCTATTTCGTCAAGCGCATGACGGAAGCGCTGCAGAAGGAAGGCTTTTAAGTGCTCCATCACCCGGTGGCGTCGTACGCGCTCACCATGATTGAATGGAATCCGCCCGATATTATCCTGTGCGCGACCGAGCTCCGCGAAATGGGAGCCTTCGAAATCGTCCCCATGCTCCGCAACGATCCAAAAACGGCGAACACCCCTCTAATGGCCCTGGGCAACAGTGTGGAGAAGGGCCCTCTGGAGGCCTACCGCGCCGGCTGCGACGATTTCATCGACCGCCGAAGAAATCCCGCTGACATCGCCGCACACATCCGTGCTTTCGTGCGGAGTTCACGCCATGGATTCCAGCCAACCGAGATGCTCTCAACGGCGGAGACCTCCCTGAGCGGAAATCTTGCGCACCTGGATTTGCCCGGGATCATTCAGATGCTCGATCAGGGGCGGCAAACCGGCGCGTTGCACGTCAACGCAGGTGAAACCGACGCGGTCATGTTCTTCGAAGGCGGCGAAATTCATCACGCCGAATGCGGCAAGCTGATCGGGGAAGAAGCCGTCATCCAGATCATCAAGGATTGCCAGCAGACGGGCATTGGGTCCTACAAACTTGTCACCGGCACGGTTGCGAACCAGCGAACCGTACATCGGCGCGCCACGGATTTGTTGCTCGATGCCATGCGCGAGTTCGACGAGGCACAACGTCAGCACGCGGAAAGTGAACTGCCATGACCGACACTCCCGAGCGCGAGCCGCGCTCCAAACCGAATGTGTATTTCATCGATGACAGCGCCACAATGCGTGAGGTGGTCAAGATCGCCTTTCGTCGCGAGAATTTCAACGTCGTGACATGCGCCGACATGGCCTCCGCCGTTTCTCAGTTCGACGAAACGGCGCCTGATGCCGTGATCAGTGACGTAATCATGCCGGACAAAGATGGATACCAGCTCTGCCAGTATGTGAAGCAGCATCCGCTCTTTGGCGGGACCCCCGTCTTCTTGATGTCCGGAGTGGTCAACAAGGAGGTCGCTGAGCGTGCCCACGAAGTGAAAGCGGACGAATTGATTCGAAAGCCGTTTCATCCGCAGGACCTGGTTGCGCGAGTCAAAAAACTCCTGGATCACTCCGAACCGCAAAAAACACCCGCGCAGAACAATGCTGGACAGCCCAATCCGCTTACTCAGCTTTTCGAACTCGCCGCCAATCTTTCTCCCCAAGTGCCTCCGGCGCCAAGGCCGGCACCTCTCGCCTCCCATTCGATGCCTCGGGCGGGACAAACCGCAGCTCCGCCTGCGGCTATGAATCAAGCCCCGGCAGGTAGCTCGCAGGAGTTATCAAAACTACGCGCGGAAATTCGCCGCCTTGAATCTCTGATCAAAAAGCTTCAGTCCGACCTGGCATCAGAACGCGAATATTCTGCCGCCCTTGAATCCCAAGTCCGCACCCTGAGCACAGCGGAGTGAAGTCCGCCGCAATGAAATGCGGCCTTGCACTTTGCCTGTAAGGCGGGCGTCTTGTTTGTCCTTCCGTTGGAAGCGCCGGGATGGTTGCGCCCGCGTTGTTTGACAGCATCGCCGGATGTATAGTACGGCCTTCTTCTAGGTCCTGACGACACGGAGTCGCCGAGATGAGAATCCCACGTTCATTCTTCGCTGTGGCGATCGCACTTCTGATCGTTTCCGCCCCCGTCTTTGCGCACCACGGAAATGCTGAGTACGACGAGAAGAAGCCGCTTACCTTGAAGGGAAGCGTCACGGAATTTATGTGGGCCAGTCCACACAGCAAGATTCTCTTCGACGTGAAGGACGGCAAAGGCAGCGTCGTACACTGGAGTATCGAAACTCTCAGTCCTGGCAGGCTGGCGAGAGCAGGCTGGACGAAAGATGCGGTGAGGCCGGGCGACCAAGTTACAGTTACGTTCAGCCCCGCGAAGAACGGCACGCCTACGGGTTTTCTTCAGAAGGTCGTATTTCTCGACGGCAAGCAGTTAGGAATGCTGGAGCACCCGCAATAGAAATTCTCCTCGGGCCGCGCGTAGCAAACCGGATTCATCGTGCTCTCTTCTGATCTTTCGATTCCCCTTTCGCAGGATTCCGAAGTCGTCGCAGTAAGAAGCCATGGAGCACGGCATTCGCGCCCCCGTAGAAATAACCTGTGACATCTCCGCCGTTGTTTATGCACTCCGAAAATGTACCCAGGTTACCGCTCTTGGTTGCTCCCGGAGCTTCGAATGTGGTGAAAGTGCCGTCTGTATGCCGCACGAAGCCATGCACCACTCCTGCCGTATCCCCAAAGTATCCCGCGATCTCGCCGTCTTCGTTAATGCTGAGAGCGGCGGTAGCGGGTCGAAGGATGTAGCCCTCTTCGTCCAGATGTGTGGCGCTATCCGTGATGCTCCCCGGCGGATCGAACTTGGTGAAGCTGCCATTCTTGTGGCGCGCGAAACCGTGAATCCCGCCGTTCGCTCCCGTGTGGTAATACCCAACGATCTCCCCGTCCGAGTTGATGCTCATGGGAAGAGTGCCTTTGCCGCTGCTCGGAACCGCTCCCGGAACGTCGAATTTCGCATACGTCCGATCCGCGTGCCGCACAAAACCATGAAGACCGTTGTCCGCATCCGCGTAGTATCCTACGATCTCCCCGCGTGCGTTGATGCTTTGCGGGGCTGTATTGTCGCTGCCCGGCGGATCGAACGTTGTGGGTATGCCGTTCTTGCGTCCAATAAACCCGTGCGCCACGTCGTACGAGACGTAATTTCCCGTAAACTCGCCCATATCGTTGATACTGCGTGCGACGGTGCCAACGCTGCCGGGAGGATCGAACTTGGCGAATGTACCGTCCATGAGTCGTACAAAACCATGGCGCACGCCGTTTGGGTCCGTGAAGTAGTAGCCGGCGACTTCACCGTTCTTATTGATGCTCTGCGGAAATGTGCCCAGAGTGGCTTTCTTGCTCGCGGCGGGCGCATCGAATGTAATGAAGGTGCCGTCCCGGTGCCGCACAAAGCCGTGCAGCACGCTGGCAACATCTTTGTAGTATCCCGTGATCTCGCCGTCATCGTTGATGCTTTGAGGGCTCGTACCTTGGCCTGCGTCCTTGCCTGCGCCCGAGGCATCGAACGTGATGATGTTGTCGTAGATCGAAGTCAAAGAGGATCGTTGGGTTTGGCCATGCACGACACCGCACAGAAGTAGGCCGGCTACGCCCCCCATCCAGCGAGTGCTTCTCAAATGCATGAGATTTCTTGTCGAAGAACGCACGTTCGCCCTCTACGGGGTCTCTATGCATCACTGCCTTCTGGGATATTCCATGGCGAAGGCTCCGAGTCGCAGTGGCGGGACTCTACGTTTCCCGGTCAGGGGTGTCAAGCCAGAGTGCGCATGCAGTTTGAAGCTACAAGCCCTAACGAGTTGATCGCAAATGGGCTCGGAATTATGTCGGACTCACGCTGGTGCGACCTAAGGTAGCGCCGGCATCTTGCCGGCGGTGTTGAAACTTCAGCGAAGAGCAAGGAGCCGGCGGGCCGCCGGCGCTACCGAAACCGTCCCATCGACGCATGGGTGCTTCCGGCAAATTGAGCCATAACCGCGCCTCTCAAGCCCTACATTTGGAGCCATGTTTTTGTTAGACTAAACGCTGATGCTCGTGAAGGTCAGTGAGTTCCAAAGATAGATGTGGGATCCGAAGCGTCCTTAACGGATGGAGAAATTATGAACAAAGTGAACATTGGAATCATCGGAACCGGATGGTGTGGTGGTATACGCGCGGAGGTCTGCGCCGCGAGCCCCTATGTGAGCGAATTGCACATTGCCGAGATCAAGGAAGAGCCGCTGAAGGAAGTTGCGCAGAAGACGAAGCCGGTCACCGCCACCACGGATTACCGGACGCTGCTCGAGAACAAGAACATCAATTCCATTATTATTTCGGCGACCCCGGAGACCACGCACTACCCGATGGCAAAGGAAAGTCTGCTGGCAGGCAAGCACGTGTTTCTGGAGAAGCCCATTGCGCTCGAACTTTCCGAAGCGGATGAATTGATCGCTCTGGCCCGGACGAAATCTTTGATGTTCACAATTGGATATTCACAGCGCTTCAATCCCAAGTTCGCCTATGTGAAACGCTCGATCGAGGACGGCACGATCGGCCAGCCCGTCAGTGCGCTGGTCAGCAGGCACATCACGCGCAACCTGGGCAACAAAATCGGAGGCCGCATCAAGCTTTCGCCTGCCGCCATGGAGGCGACGCATGACATCGATTTTGTGCTCTGGTGTTTCTCGCCGAGAAAGCCCGTACGCGTTTACGCGCAGCAAGTGAACAAAATCATGAAGGCGACGCATAACGTCCCGGATTGCGTTTGGATCGTCGTTACGCTCGACGACGGTTGCGTTTTCACAATTGGCGCCGGCTGGGTGCTTCCCCCCGCGTATCCGAATTTCTCATCGACGTGGATTGAGATGGTCGGCACCGAAGGGGCCATCATGGTGGATGATACTCATCGCGACGTCAGCTTGAACACGATGAAGCGGGGGATCGAATTCCCGATCTCGACGATGCCCGGTGAAAAGGTCGCGCATGTGTACGCAGGCCCCATGGAAGCCGAAACGATCCATTTTCTCGAGTGCGTGGCGAAGGGCCGTCCCCCTCTCGTGACTCCCGAGCACGCGAGGATGGTCATGCAGGTTTACCTGGCGGCTGATCTGTCAGCGGAAGAAGGGCGGCCTGTCGACATCCTTCCCGACGGCCTCACTTCGGACTGGCAGGCCGGCGCTATCGATCGCACCGCAGCCGGACGCGCCCCAGCAATTTCGTGACTCCGTTGAGTGTGGACGGGTATTTCGCGAATGCGTAATGGAGCTGCGCTGCGGTGGCGTCTTGAGTAGCACAGGCTTCAGCCTGTGTGCTGTCGATGGGCCGAAACTCAAACCACACAGGCCGAAGCCTGTGCTACTGGACCGCACGGGGACCTGCGCTGTTCCACAGATTTCTTGTCAGAAATGCAGGTTAGGCCGTCGATGAAACATAGGGAATCGCGCGGCCTCATCGCCTGGCGACCTATCGCGTCCCAGCGTGTGCCGGCCAGGGATCACGGAGACAATGTTGGATACCAACCCCGCGCCTGCCCTGGAATCCAGCGCCATTTCACAGGTCGCAGCATTCAAACCGACAAACACG
>Ga0137380_10004212_pt1 | contig 12630 bp, 10 predicted proteins | sample SagtaG_17_FD_104809 | JGI IMG/M metagenome (GOLD analysis project Ga0137380, IMG submission 104809) | Vadose zone soil microbial communities from Sagehorn Ranch, Mendocino, California, USA - Sage2_L_100_16 metaG | ecosystem: Environmental > Terrestrial > Soil > Vadose zone | place: USA... | reverse complement strand
GCGCGCTGTGGCGCGCGAACCGCCGCCCGGCGGTGGGCTGGGGCAGCGCTGCGCCTCTTCCCCTCGGCGGTGTTGGCCGTGACCTGTTCGCGGGGGGACAGACCAGCGGCATCCTTGACGTGTTCTGGCGAGGGCCGTTGGACGGTCATCTGTGGCACGGCAGGTTCAACCCGCGCACTTCGTCATGGACACGCCCGAATAGCCTCGGGGGGTCCGTGGGCGGCTGAGAAGCATGTTTCCCGGCAGGCGGGTTTGAATGGACCTGTCGGGCCTGCCGGCGAGGATGCGGGCGGGCCTGTCGGCGAGCAAGCGAGCCGCAGTGCGCCACAATGCCTGCAGTCCGGGCGCAGGCGCGGTAGCGTGGCCGGGGCCGCTGAAGGCTGCCCGCTTCCCGCCTCGGGGGCTCTCGTACTGTGTATATCTGTCGGCCGGGCAACCTGCCGACCTCCACAAAGCTAGGACTCACATGATTTTGGCATCGTCCCGGATCGTCGCGGCCGCGAAACGTCGGCTCTGGAGCAACCTTGGGAAGCGGTTCAGCCGTTTCCTGCTGGTTGCGATGGCTGCGGTCGCGGCAAGCCAGATCACCCTGACCATATGCCTCGGCCCAGTGGGTCTCACTGCTGGCAAGTCGGCACTGGCGGCGTGGGTCGCTGGCGCGTCGGTGAGTTACGTTCTTTCCCGCTGGGCTTGGGAACGCAAGGGCAAGCCTCACCTGATGAAGGAGACTCTGCCCTTCTGGGTGGTCGCCGTCGGCACGGCAATCGTGCTGACCTCGACCGTCAAGTTCGCCAACCACCAGGCCCTGCAGATGGGCCTAGGGCACGCCCAGCGGGTGCTCTTCGCTGACGCCGCCTACTTCCTGGCCAACAGCGTGACGTTCATGACCCGCTTCGTGATCTTCCATTACTTGCTCTTCGCGGACCGGGGCTCGAAGGAGCCGTCGCCGGACGCTGTCGAGTTGTCGCGCCCGTCGGCCACCGCTCCCGCGAACGGGTCGGAGCCCGAGTCGGTCGCCGTCAACGAGTCAGGCCCGGAGTCGGCCGCCGTCAACGGCTCGGCTTCGCGGGGGAGCGGAGTGCCTGCGTGGGCCGGTGCGGCGGAGCGCTCACCCAACGGCAGGGCCGAGCCGGAGTCGAGTGCACTGCCTGAGCCCGGGATGCGGCTCTGACGCTCGCGCCACCAGGTGCCCACCACCACGCGGGCGAAGCTGAGTCCGTAGAGCGCGTTGTTCCCCTTCTTGCTCTTCCCGACCCTGCGCGTGTGAATGGTGGCGGGCACCTCGACCACCCGGAAGCCACGGGTCATGACCCCGATGAGCAGTTCGGACGCCTGGTACTGGGGCTGTTCGAGACGGACCGCGGCGGTAACGTCCGCCCGCATGGCGCGCAGGCCGAATGTGGTGTCGGTGATGTGCTGGCCCGTGAGAACGCTGATGGTCAGGGCAAAGAAGCGAACGCCGAGACGCCGGACAGGATCCCTGGTTTCCTGACTTCCCATGGTGCGTGACCCGGTCGAGAAGTCAGCCTCCCCGGCCACCACCGGGGTCAGGACGCGCTCAATCTCTGCCGGGTTGTACTGGCCATCCGCGTCTGTCGTCACGATATAGGTGGCACCGCCGTCGCGCGCGAGCCGGTAACCGAGGCGGAGCGCGGCGCCCTGTCCCCGGTTGACGGGCACATCACACGCCAGCGCCCCTTGCGCCCTGGCCACGGCTGCCGTGTCGTCCTTGGAGCCGTCCGACACCACGATGACCGCAGTACTCAGACCGCAGACGGTTGCCGGCAGTGCCCCGGCCACCTGGCCGATCACGCCCTCCTCATTGAAGGCGGCGATCACGATCGCGACCGGGGGAAGGTTCGCCGCGCGGTCGCCGTATTCGGCGAAGAATGCGCGCGCGGCTGTGGTGTCGGTCGCGGCGTCGTCTACGACGATGTTCGTCACTGGGCTGTCTTCCCCTCATCGGCGGCTGGTGCCGCGAATTCTGGCCACACGGTGGCGAGGCCGGATTTCAGGTCGTGCGCGGGCTCGTAGCCGAGCGCGCGGGCGACCGAGATGTCGACGATGACCGCTGGCATCTCACCAGGCTTGGGCGGCACGAATTCCACCCGCAGCGGCGCCCCGGTGACGCCGCGGGCCGCGGCGACGATGTCGTTGACAGAGACTGACTCCCCGCCCGCGAGAATCACGGAGCCACGAGTGCCGGTCCGCCAGGCCAGGAAAGTCCCGGCCACGATGTCATCGACGTGCACCATGTCGCGCACTTGCGTGCCGTCCCCGTAGACCTGGACGCCCCGGCCATCGCGCGCTGCCCGCATCAGGCGCGGTACGAAGCTGTCCTTGGCCTCCATGCCGGGACCATAGACGTTCGAGAACCGCAGCGCACAGCCGTTGATGCCGTACGAGGCTGAATACGCGCTGAGCAACATCTCACCGGCGGCCTTGGTTGCCCCGTAGGGAGTGAGTGGGCGGGCCGGGGTTTGCTCGGTGATGACCGTCCGCCCAACGTCCCCGACCACAGCGTTCGTTGACCCCAGGATGAAGGCGCCCACGCCCCGGTTGCGGGCAAGTTCCAGCAACGTCTCGGTGGCGTGCACGTTGGTCTCGTAGGTGCCGGCCGGATCCTCGACAGAACGGAGCACCGACGTCACGGCGGCCAGGTGAACGATCAGGTCTGTTCCGGGGCTGACAGCCCGGGCAGCGACAGACGGGTCTCGCAGGTCTCCGACGACCGGGCGCACCCCCGGCTCGGTCGGCTCCCGCAGGTCTGCCACGGTGACCTCGGCACCCATTTCGAGCAGCGCCCTGACAACCCGCCGCCCGATGAAACCAGCCCCACCGGTCACCAGCACCTGGGAGTGCTGCTCAGCCCCCATCGTTTCTCCATTCGCAATACCTGGGTAGGTCCCACCCGGTTCTACTGGCTTTCGCGGAGTCGTGTGACCTGGTCACAAAAACTACCTGTTGCGTCTCAGCACTTGACATGCCAGGTTTTGTGAACAATAAGTGATCTCCGGAGGCCTACGCACCCACTAAGCCACTGCAAGCCGGTTTGCGCACGCATACCTGCATCACGCTCGCCCAGGTGCCCCTTACCCTCCGGGGGCCCGTACTTTCCGGGCCGGATGGACGACGTGCGGGCCTGTCTGCCCCGGCCACGCGGCAGGCAGCGGTGGCCAGTCTAGCGGGGTTCTGGTCTGCGCACTCGCTGACGGCTCCTGAGGTAAGGCCGTAGGCTACTCTCGATCAGCTACGTATGCGCCGGTGAGGACTGAGTACCGTCACCGTGCCGAGCGTGGTGCTGGCCACCGGCAGCACGTGTTTCGGTCATGGGGACGGCTACCCGGGCCACTCAGTACATAATGACCACAGGGGGTGGGTGCGTATCCGGGGGGAGAGCGCTCACCTGGAAGTGGCTCCGGGTGCTAGCCGCGGACCGCCTTGCTGGGCACGGCGATCTAACGGCCGGGGGACTTTCGGGGCGTCAGGTGGATAGAAGTGTAAGTGGGATGACGGAAGGGCGATGACCGAGGGGCAGAGCGTGACAGCCGCGGCGGCGCGCGACCCGGGCGCGGGTGCCAGCGCGCGCTTCGCCACTGCCCAGGGTTCGCCAGCCGGGCCGCGCGCGGCGGCTCCGCCCGCGGCGGCTCCGCCGGGGGGAGTTCCGCCGGGGGGAGTTCCGCCCGCGGCGGCTCCGCCCGGGGGAGTTCCGCCCGCGGGAGGCGGGCAGGCACCGGGTGGCGCACGCGCACCGGCGGCAGTCCCGTTGGCGGCACCGGTCCTTGGTGCGAGCCCACCAGTGGAGGCTTCGGTGCCCCCAGCGGGCACGGAAGCCGCTCCCACGGCGGCCCGCGTAGCGAGCCCGGGAGCGGTCCCCGAGGTGGAACCGCACGTGCGGGTGGATGCACGGCTGATCGAGTCGGCGATCCTGGCATTGCGCAAGCCGATCGTCGCGGCCACGCTGCCCCTCGAAGCGCCCGCCGTGGACAGCGCCCGGGCGGAACGGCGCAAGCTTCTCAGCCAAATCGACGATTACCTGCTGCCCAGGTTGCGTGAGTCCGGCGCCCCCATCCTGGTTGCCCTGGTGGGCTCCACCGGGGCAGGCAAGTCCACGCTGGTCAACAGCATTGTCGGAAGCCAGGTCAGCATGACCGGCATCCGCCGTCCCACCACGAACAGCCCGGTGCTCGCCTGTAACCCGGACGATGTGGGCTGGTTCGCGGAGAACGTGTTCCTGCCGACGGTGCCACGGGTGCGCCAGGAAGGGCTTGCCCGGTCGGGCCGCGACGGACTGCTGGTGCTGGCGGCGAACGAGGGCATGCCCAAAGGCGTGGCCCTGCTCGACACCCCGGACATCGACTCGGTCGTCGAGGCACACCATCAGTTCGCGCACCAGTTCCTTGATGCCTCCGACCTGTGGCTGTTCATGACGACGGCCAGCAGGTACGCGGACGCGACCGTGTGGGAACTGCTGCAGCAGGCCAGGGACCGGGGGGCCGCCCTCGGCCTCGTACTGTCCCGGGTTCCGGCGGCCGCCGGGTCAGAGGTCACCGGGCACTTTGACGCAATGCTGATGGCCAACGGCCTCGGCGGGAATCAGCGCTTCGTCATCCCGGAGACGGTGCTGATCGATGGAAAGCTGCCCCCGGAACTGTCCGCTCCGGTGCGGGAGTGGATGGCGGACACCGCCATCCGTGCCGACCGCCGGGTCGCCGTGCTGACCCAGACGATGTCGGGAGTGCTGGACACCTTCCGCAGCCGGGTGCCGGCGCTTGCGGCTGAGGTGGAGGCTCAGGTCAAGCTGCGCGCCGACCTGACGCGGGCTGCTGCCGCCGCCTACCAGGCTGCCCTGGAAGAGATCGAGAAGACGCTGCAGGACGGCTCGTTGCTGAGTGGTGAAGTCCTTGCCCGCTGGCAGGACTTCGCTGGCACCGGCGACCTGCTGCGGGCTCTCCAGGCGCGGCGTGGCAGGCCGGGGCCCAAGCCGCGGCGGCGGCGTGCCCCGGCTCGGGCGCATGCCCTGAAAATGGCGTTGCGCACCGCGGCCGAGTCGCTGGTCAACTCCGTCGCCGACCGTGCGGCGGAAGACGCCGTCTCCCGCTGGCGGAAGACCACGGCAGGGGTGGCCCTGCTGGCGCAGTTGTCGGCGGGCAGTGACGACCTGGCCTGGAAGGTGTCGGATTTCGCCGCGGATGCGGGCTTGATCTTCGGGCTCGAGACGAGCCCGTCGGCCGCTGACAACCACTATGGCGGGCTTGGGTCCGGCAATGGTGACCAGCCCGATGGTGCCGCGTTGCTCGGGCGGTCATCGCCCGGCCTGGCGGCGCGGGCGGCGCGGGCTGTCAGCGGCTGGCAGGACGTCATTACCCGCCTGGTACGGGCAGAGAACGTCACCAAACGGTCCATCGCACGCGCTGTATCCCTGGATGACGATTCCCTTGCCACGTTGCTCATGGTGGGCCTGCTTGGTCACGGCCAGGACGAGGAAGGCATGACCGCCATTCCCCACCGGTTGCTCACGTCGCTGTTTGGTGCGGGGCCATTGCGCGACATTGTGTCGCGGGCCCGGGCCGACCTGCGGGACCGGATCAGCCTGATCTTCGACGAGGAAATGCTCAGGTTCGCCGACATCATCGATACGGCGGGAACGCCCGACGCCGCCGCGGCTCTCCAGCTCTACCAGGCAACGTATGCGCTTGAGGTGGCGCGGTGACGGGAGTGGAAACAACCCCGGCGGGGTGGTCTCGCCTGGTGCCTGCTGGCGGCCCGGCACAGGTGACCAGAGGCGCTGCCGCGCCTGGAACGGTTGCCACACCCGGAACCACAGCCGCCGCTGCGAGCCACCGGGCTGGCACCGAACAGCTCGCAGGGCCCAGCCTCTCTGACCGGCTTGCCGCCATGGCTCACCTGATCGACATCGGATCGGCCCGGGGCGGGCCGAATGGGTTCAGCGAGGAGTTTCTGCGAGACGCCGATGCCCTGCTGTCCCGGGCCGGGGAGCGGCTCCAGCTGTCGGCTCAGCACACCATCGTGGTGCTGGCTGGCGGCACTGGAAGCGGCAAGTCATCCCTGTTCAATCTGCTCGCGGGCGCCGACTTCTCTCCGGTTGGGGCGGTTCGCCCGGTGACCAGAGAACCACACGCGTGCGTGTGGGGCATGCAGGGAGCGGGGCCGTTGCTGGACTGGCTGGGCGTCAAGCCGCGTTTTCGCTACGCCCGCTCCAGCGCCCTCAGCGAGGGTGAGCGCTCGCTGTCCGGCCTGCTCCTGCTTGATCTGCCCGACCACGACTCGGTCCTGGCGGGCAGGTCGAGTGAGGTGAGCCGGCTGGTCGCACTCGCTGACCTGATGATCTGGGTGCTCGACCCGCAGAAGTATGCCGACGCGGCGGTCCACAGCCGGTACCTGGTGCCCATGTCCGGGCACGCGTCGGTGATGGCGGTGGTGCTCAACCAGGTGGACCTGCTGGGCCGGGGGCAGGTGGAAGACTGCGAGGCGGACCTGCGACGGCTGCTTGACTCCGAGGGACTGCACGATGCCCGGGTTCTTGTCACCTCCGCCGCCACCGGAGTGGGCGTCGATGACCTGCGCAAAATGCTTGTCGAGACTGTGTCCGCCCGGCAGAGCGCACTCCAGCGGATCGCGGCGGACGTGGACGCCACGGCCATCCAGTTCGCGCCGTACGCGCACCCGGCCAGCGACTCGACCGCTGGCAGCGGCCCGGACGGTGCGGCCGGACCCGTGCTGTCAAGAGCGAGCGCGGAGGCCCTGGCGGAAGCATTCTCCCGGGCTGCGGGAGTGCAAGGGGTCGGGCGGACGCTGCAGAGCGCGCGGGAACTGAAGACAGTGGATCACGTGGGCTGGCCGGTGGCGTGGATTGCCGACCGGCTGCTAGGCCGTGACCCGGTGCGGAAGATCCGGCTCGGCGCGCTCTGGGACGAGTTGCGGGGGATATCGGCCGGGTCGGCCGGTGCGCAGCAGTCCGAGATTGACAATGCCATTACTGTGCTCGCCGATGAGGCAGGCCGCGGTCTGCCAGCGCCCTGGCCCGCAACTGTCCTTGGTGCTGCCCGGTCCGGGATCGAGGAGCTTCCTGGCGCTCTCGGTGCGGCCATCGCCGAAGCACTGCCCGTCGAGAACGCGGTTTCGCCGTGGTGGCGGCTCGTCGCCGTCTGGCAAGGGCTCCTGCTTGGTGGCGCGGTGGTGGGACTGGGCTGGATCTTGGCCCTGTTGGGTGTTGGCGTCTTCCACGCTTCCGCAGGTGCCCCGGTGCCGTTGCGCGATGTGTCCATGGTGCCCTGGGTGGTGCTGCTGGTCGCAGCGATCCTCGGGCTCGGCTGGCTGACCGCGAGCGGTTGCATGTCGATTGCGGTCCGCCTGGCTCTCCGGGAACGCGAGCAGGTGGAGCAGGACATGCACGAAGGAGTAGCCGCGGTCGCCCGGGAGATGGTGACAGGGCCAGTCGAGCATGAACTGTCGGAGTACGCCAGGTTCTGCGAGGAACTGACCGTCGCCGGCGGACTGAGCTGACGGCGCGGCGGTAGCCGAATGTAGCTCTCAGGGAAGTTTTCTCACCCACCCAAGGTTGCATGTAATGATGTAATCATTGTGATGGGGGTCGATGTGACCGCTTCCTCTCCGCTCGACGCTTACTCCCAAATCGTTGCCGGGGTGGCCGGTGAGCTCACCGGCAAGGTCGCCAGCCTGCGTGTGCCGCGCTCGGGCGGGCGGGGGGCCGGCGAAAGCCTCGGTTCGGCCGTCCTGTTCACAAGCGACGGCTTCCTGCTCACGAACGCGCACGTCGTGGGCGGCGCGCAGGCAGGCACGGCCTCGTTCGCCGACGGGTCCTCATCGCCGTTCACGGTGATTGGCGCGGATCCGTTGTCGGATCTGGCAGTGCTGAGGGCAGCGGGAACCACCCCGGAACCAGCGCAGTTGGGCGAAGCAGACAAGCTCGTGGTCGGCCAACTGGTGGTTGCGGTGGGTAATCCGCTGGGGCTGGCGGGCTCGGTCACCGCTGGCGTCGTGAGCGCGCTCGGGCGGTCGCTTCCCACCCGCACCGGGCGCCTGATCGAGGACGTGATCCAGACCGATGCCGCCCTCAACCCTGGCAACTCCGGTGGCGCGCTGGCTGACAACCAGGCTTGCGTGGTGGGGATCAATACGGCAGTAGCCGGGGTGGGGCTGGGCCTGGCGGTCCCGGTCAACGCGACCTCACGCCGGATCATCTCCAATCTGATGCAGCACGGCAAGGTCAGGCGCGCCTACCTCGGGCTGGCAAGCATGCCCGCGCCGCTTTCCCCCGCCCAGCAGGAGCGGTGGGGCCGGACCAGCGGGCTGCGGGTGGTGGAGGTCGTGCCCGGCAGTCCGGCCGCCCGCGCCGGCCTGCGCGCCGGCGACCTGCTGCTCACCGCGGGCGGTCAGCCGGTGACGAAGGCGCAGGACCTCCAGCGGCTGATGTTCGGTGAGGCGATCGGCCGCCCGCTGGCCATCACGGTCATGCGCAACGGGGCGCTTGTCGACGTCATCGCCGAGCCCTCGGAGCTTGTCGCGGCCTGACCGAGTTGCTGCGCGCCCAGGGCTGCGCGCCGATAGCTGCCGCGCCCGTGGCTGCGCGTGCCCGTGGCTGCGCGCGCCCGTGGATGGGCCGCCGTGGCTCGGCCGCTGCGGTGGAAGGCCCACGGTTGGCCGCGCGTTGGGGAGCGCCACGCTGCGCGCCGCCACCGGCGGCGCATTTTTCCACAAAACGGAAGCATCGTGCCACTCGCCGTCCACAGCCGGGCCAATGTCACCGGGCTGTCCACAAGCAGGAGTGGTGACGTGGCGAGGTCCTTCCCGTTTCGCGACTGTGGTGCGGGCGACGGCACCAGGCCGTCCGTGCCATGCGGTGCCTGTTCCGGGCCCGTCTCACGAGATCGGGAGGATCGAGATGATCAACGACGCACATGTGTTCCTGTCCGGGTATGTAGCAACCAACCCCACATTCACAAGACTCAATGGCACGACGTCGACGGCGAAGCTGCGGATCGCCTACACAGCCAGGCGCATGAACCGGGAGACCGGCGAGTGGTCGGACGGGCCCACCTCGTTCCTGACGGTCCAGTGCTGGCGCACCCTCGCCGAGAACGTGGCCGTCTGCTTGCGCAAGGGAGAGCCCGTGCTCGTCAAGGGGCGGCTGCAGGTCCGGAAGTACGAGAGCAATGACGGCGGAACCCGGCTCGCTGTCGAGGTGGACGCAAGTTCGATTGGCCATGACCTGAACCGGGGCGTGGCTCATTTCTCGCGCACCCACCGGGCCGCCGGCGGGACGGTAACAGAAAATGGTTCTTCGTCAGCCACATCCCCGCACACCGCGGACGGTACCGCGCAGCCGGGCGGGCAGTACCCGGATGGCTCTGCCGGGGCAACGCCCGCACCGGAGATCCCGGGTAGTGGGCCGGAGATCCCGGCGAACGGATCTGTGCTCGATGAGCGTGCCGTGGCCGAATTCGCGCGGGAACTCAGCGATTCGGTGGGTGAGGACCAGGAGGGCACCGAACCGGCCGGAGCGGAGCGCCAGCTGAGTGTGCCGTCCTGACCGAGTGTGCCCGCGGGGTCCACTGCGGTCCCGCGCCCGGTCGCCCCGGCCGGGCGCGGGACCTCGCGCAGCGCGGTGATGACCGGGCGCGGGACACCCGTCCGGCCAGCCGGCCAGCCGGGAGACAGTGGAACAGCCCCGGAGCGGGGTCGCCGTCCGTCAGATCCGTGCCGCCAAGGACCTACCCTGGGGGACATGCCCGAGTACATCTACCAGATGCGTGGCGTGCGGAAGGCGCACGGCGAAAAGGTCATCCTCGGTAACGTCACCCTGGCGTTCCTGCCTGGCGCGAAGATTGGTGTCGTCGGGCCAAACGGCATGGGAAAGTCGACCCTGCTGCGGATGATGGCCGGTGAGGAACAACCCTCCAACGGCGATGCCAAGCTCATGCCCGGCTTCACGGTTGGCCTGCTTTCCCAGGAGCCCCAACTCGACGAGACAACCACCGTGCTGGGCAACGTGGAAAAGGGCGTTGCCGATGTGAAGGCGCTGCTGGCGGAGTACAACCTGGTCGCGGAGAAGATGGCGACCGATTATTCGGATGAGCTGCTGGCCGAGATGGGCAGGCTCCAGGAGCAGTTGGATCACCGCAATGCCTGGGATCTCGACAGCCAGGTCGAGCAGGCCATGGACGCCCTTCGCTGCCCGGCGCCGGACGCGGAGGTGAGGGTGCTGTCGGGCGGTGAGCGGCGCCGGGTAGCCCTGTGCGCGCTGCTGCTGTCACAGCCCGATCTGCTGCTGCTCGACGAGCCCACCAACCACTTGGACGCCGAAAGTGTGCAGTGGCTGGAACAGCATCTGGAGAAGTATGAGGGCACGGTGGTGGCCGTGACCCACGACCGGTATTTCCTGGACAACGTGGCGCAGTGGATCCTGGAACTCGACCGGGGCCACGCCTACCCCTACGAGGGCAATTACTCGACGTACCTGGAGACCAAGGCCGGCCGGATCAAGGTCGAGGGCGCCAAGGACGCGAAACGGCGCAAGCGCCTCGAAGATGAGCTGGAGTGGGTGCGGTCAAACCCCCGCGCCCGGCAGGCCAAGAGCCGGGCCAGGCTGCAACGGTACGAGGAGATGGCGGCCGAGGCGGACGCGCAGCGCAAGCTGGACTTCGAGGAGATCCAGATCCCGCCTGGTCCCCGGCTCGGCAGCACGGTGGTGGCTGTTGACGGGCTCACGAAGGGATTTGGCGACAGGGTGCTCATCGAGGACCTGAGCTTCTCACTGCCGCAGGGCGGCATCGTGGGAATCCTTGGCCCGAACGGTGTCGGGAAGACCACCTTGATCAAAATGATCATTGGTGAGGAGAAGCCGGACTCTGGCTCCATCAAGGTCGGTGACACGGTCCGGATCTCCTATGTGGACCAGAACCGGGAGCGGATAGAGCCTGGCAAGAACGTCTGGGAAGTCATCTCCGATGGCGAGACCGCCATCAGGGTCGGCCGGACCGAGATCCCAAGCCGTGCCTACGTCGCCGCGTTCGGGTTCAAGGGCGCTGACCAGCAGAAGCCGGCCGGAGTGCTCTCTGGCGGTGAGCGCAACCGGGTGAATCTCGCGCTGACTCTCAAGCAGGGAGGCAACCTGCTGCTGCTGGACGAGCCCACCAACGACCTTGATGTGGAGACGCTGTCTTCGCTGGAGAACGCCCTGCTGGACTTCCCCGGCTGCGCGGTTATCACCAGCCACGACCGCTGGTTCCTGGACCGGGTCGCGACTCACATCCTGGCCTGGGAGTCCGATGCTGCCTGGTTCTGGTTCGAGGGCAACTTCGAGGGCTACGAGAAGAACAAGATCGACCGGCTCGGCCCCGAGGCAGCGAGGCCGCATCGTGTCACCTACCGCAAGCTGACCCGCGGCTGACACGCGCCGGCTGACAGGCGCTGACTGACAGGCGCCGGCTAACGGGCGCCCGGCTAACGGGCGCCGGCGCGACGTCAGGCGGGGTGCAGGCCGAGGTCAGGCCCGCTGGATTCCGGAACCTGGTTCACGAGGCTGTGCGCGGCCATGACGAGGTAGTCCCACAGTTGCGCGTCGTGAGCCTCATCGAGGCCGATCTCGTCGAGGGCGGCACGCATGTGGTGGAGCCAGGCATCGCGTTCCGCCTCGCCGATGGTGAAACGCGCGTGCCGCATCCGCAGCCGGGGGTGGCCACGGCGCTCGTCATAGGTGCGCGGTCCGCCCCAGTACTGGATGAGGAAGAGCCGCAGATGCTCCTCGGCGGGGCCGAGGTTCTTGCTGGGGTAGACGGGCCGCAGCACGGGATCGGCGGCCACGCGGCGGTAGAAGGCGTGGACCAGCCGTTGAAAGGTTTCCTCGCCGCCTACTGCCTCATAGAAGCTCGCGGCACCTGGGGACGTGTTCATGACCCGATCAAGAGTACGTGCTCGGTTTGCCCACCCGGCGTCACCACGCGATGCTTACCGATGGGCTACTTTCCCCTACCGTGTTCTATGGGGAAAAATGCGTCAGGCAAGTGCAGAAAAGGGCAAAGTTAGCTGTGCTTGCACCCGCCGGATGTGCTGTCTGGTCACGATTTCACAGACTCTGATTCTCGCTCAGCGATGTCCAAGTTACATTGAGTCAAGCAGCACCCGGCCGGGGGACGGGCAATACGCCCATAGGAGAGGGGCCCGGGATGTCGCGAGGCGCCGATGTGGCGGCGCCCTCAGGAGAGCGTGCAACGCCGCCACCCGCAGTGCCCAGCAGCATAGTGCCATGCGCCCAGAGCGAGCCGGGCCGGGCGCGGGAAATCCGCGCCCGGGGCCTGGTAGCTGGGCTTACCCCGGCGCAGGTCGCAGAGACAATCCACGACGAATGTGGACCGGTTGCCGGAACCAGCTGGATCCGTGCCTACCGGCTGGCGCTGGGTGTCTCACTCGCCGACGTCGTCGCGCAGGTCCGCGCCTGGTACGCCAGTGAGGGCCGGGCGATGCCGAGGTTCAGCGAGACGCTGCTTTCGGCGTACGAGAGCGGGCAAAAACGGCCCGGTCCGGAGTACCTCCATTACCTGTGCGCTGTTTACCGTGCCGAACCATCGGATCTGGGATTTCCTGATC
>Ga0137380_10004200_pt1 | contig 12642 bp, 9 predicted proteins | sample SagtaG_17_FD_104809 | JGI IMG/M metagenome (GOLD analysis project Ga0137380, IMG submission 104809) | Vadose zone soil microbial communities from Sagehorn Ranch, Mendocino, California, USA - Sage2_L_100_16 metaG | ecosystem: Environmental > Terrestrial > Soil > Vadose zone | place: USA... | reverse complement strand
CCGCGAAACGTGACGGAAGGAAGATACGGACATTCATCGAAGAGCTACCGAGTGGCTTCGGATCCTGCGGGACTTCGCCAGCCTCCAGAGGATGTGATACTTGACCTTCCCGCGCCCTCGCGGCGTAAGCAGGTCGTGCGTCCATACGTGGATCGTCAGGTAGCCTAGGCCTTGCAAGTGCGAATCTCTCAGCCTGTCCCGACGGACCTTGTCAGGATTCGAATGGTAGAGGATGCTGTCGGCCTCGACCACGACCTTAATTCCTGGCAGGAGGAAGTCAACAGTGTAAGGACCAATCCGCGCCTGAGGTATGGCTCTGTGGTCGAGGCTGGAGAGGACTCTCCCAAGACGTTCCTCGCTGACATTCATGGATCGCACCATGGCGACGGGCTTCAATCGCATCGCTCCTCTCGTAACCGGAACTATCTTCCCGATCACGCCGGTGGCTTAAAACGTTGGGGATTTGCATATTGGATTCAATATCGGGATTAATAGTGTGGATGCATGAGAAGGTCTATATACAACGATGCCGTACATGGTTCTGATAGCCATGAAGACTGATACCAAGGGTCTAACCCGATTGAATGTCAGGGCGATACGGATCCCGCAAGCAAAAGGACGGACACACTACGCGTTCCCGCTTTCCGCGCGCACGGCACATGATCTGATCGAGAGTGGCCTACTGCGAATCGATATCTGGTCTGCATCGAATGAGGACGGATACCAGCGATCGCCGGTTCAAAGTCGAATAAGAAAATTCGCAAGATACGTCCAGTCGGCCGACGGCTGGAGCCCGTTGTCCGTGGTCCTTTTCAGCCGGGATCCCAATCAGGTTCATGCAAAGGCAGAGGACGATGGGACCTCGACCCTCAGCGTCGATCTCGACCCAACTCGTCCCCTCTATGTCCCTGATGGACAGCACAGGCTTCTCGGCCTTGCCCAAGCCCTTGAAGCGAATCCAGATGCCCTAGCCGACTATACACTACCAGCTGTGTTGATGATTGCTCGCGAGCATGAGGATCCGCGCTACGAGGAAGCGACCCAATTTTTCGTAATCAATAGCACCCAGAAGAGGGTCCCTACCGATCTGGCCCAGCGATACATGCTGAAAGCGCAAGAACGAGGAACGGGAAAGATCGGCAAGCGGGATCAACTTCCTCAGGGTGCAACCCGCGACCAATTGAAGCCTTATGCGGTTGCTGTTGTTGACTTCCTCAACAAATCAAGTGGACCTTGGACCGACCTGATCGATCTCCCAAACATGCCAGTTTCCACCCGGCCGATCAGCCAGAATTCATTCGTTGAGTCACTACTGCCCTTACTCAAGTTCGGCTCAGAATATGGCTGGACCGTAGGGAAGATCGTCGACACTCTGTCGGCCTTCTGGCATGCTCTCGCCAAAGTCATCCCAGAAGCAACTGCCCACTGGAATGGTGATGGTTGCTCCCTGGAGGAGCACGATGCCTACGTTCTCCGCACCACCGCCGGGGTCTTCTCCATGAACGAGACGCTTGCGTGGCTGGTTGGGTGGCACAAGATAGGGGAAGACCCCACAAACGAAGCGGTGTACGTAACTCTGTTCCAAAAAGATCCTGAACACTTCTCCGACGAGTGGTGGGAAGCGGGGAACGAAGATGGGGCTGCGGCTCGCGGCACAGGGCGTGCCTCTTTTAAGGAGATTCGCCTGGAAGTGCAACGGGAGCTGCAGGAGCACCTGCAGAAACTTTGAAAGATCGAGTTGGGTTCCGGTACCAGTGGAGGGCTTGTCCTTGGTCGTCGATCGGTCACCGGGTCGTTCGCCTTCCCGCGATGACACGAAGCCGAAGGTGGCATACAGAACGCGACTGGGCCGGGCGTATCAGGGGTCTGCCGAGAGCTATCTCCGATCCGCCGCCACTAGGCGCCTCCTGGGCAAAGTCCAGCTTATCCTCACCTCACCGCCGTTTCCATTGAACCGGGCAAAGAGATACGGAAACGCACGCGCGGAGGATTACGAAGAGTGGCTCAGAAAATTCGCCCGGCTCTTCAAGCAGCTCCTTAGGAGAAATGGCTCGGTTGTAATCGAGCTCGGGAACGCCTGGCAGCCTGGGAGACCGGTCATGTCCACCCTAGCCATCCGATCTCTCCTGGCGTTTCAAGAAGAAGGAGGATTCAACCTCTGTCAGCAGTTCATTTACTTCAATCCCGCTCGTCTGCCAACACCGGCGCAGTGGGTGAACGTAGAACGGATTCGAGTCAAGGACGCGTACACAAATCTCTGGTGGATGTCGCCTTCCACCCGACCTAAGGCAGACAACCGAAACGTTCTGCGGGAGTATAGTTCGGCCATGAAGCACCTGCTGACATCACGATCGTACAATTCGGGAACCCGACCCTCGGAGCACCGGATCGGTCGCTTCTCTTTCCTTCGGGATAACGGAGGAGCCATTCCTCCCAATGTTCTGGTTTATCCAAACACAAAATCGTCGACATCATACCAGGAATACTGTCGACGGAAAAGACTAGGCCTCCACCCTGCACGAATGCCCGTCGAGGTTGCCGAGTTCTTCATCAATTTCCTCACCGATCCGCGAGACCTTGTCTTCGACCCGTTCGCGGGCAGCAACACCACCGGGTACGCTGCCGCGAAATTGGGGCGCCGCTGGATCTCGGTCGAGCTCGACAAAGACTACGTGAGGGGATCTCGGGGATGGTTTGCAAGGAGGTGACACATGGCTGATTTCGAGCCGCTCCCCGAAATCCCGATGGATCGGACCCACATTCTGGATCAGATAACGGGCCGATTCCAGAGTGTGAAGGACGGCCTGCCCGAGCTGGTGAAGAACAGCAAAGACCACTATTCACGACTCCAGGTATTCGAAAAGGACGCGCGGCAGATCGTGGTTCTGATCTCGCCCGACTTGAGGCGAATAGGGGTGCTTGACTTTGGCGGTGCGCGTGAGGAGGACTTCGAGGGCTGGCAGACATGGTCGAGCCGGGTCGCTGGGAGGACACAGCTTAGTCCCGACATCGAGGCCGGTTACGGGAACGGTGGCAAGTCCTTCATGGTACGAGGCGCGGTTCGTGACTCCTACATGTGCGGGTGCGTCGACAAGCACATGACAAAAATGGGGTTCAAGAATGACGAGCCGAACCTCCGTTACCGCCCCGGTTGGTTCAAGGACAGTCGCGGCAATATTCTCAGGGGTTTTCCGATCAACAATGAATCGGAGGGCCTTAGCAACGAACTCTCCGCCTTCGGGATCTCGCTGCACGAGTTGCCTACTGGCGCGCTTGAGACCTTCCGTAGGCGCAGGAGTTTTACGATCGTCCTGATCGATGGGGTACGGGACTGGGAAGGTCGCAACTTGGCGGCGAGGGAAGCCCTAGTTCGGAGAGTTCCGAATGAGCTGATGGGACACGCGCAATCCGCGCTCACGATTGAGACTTGCAGCGTCTGGGTCCAACGAGGCGCTAACCTCCTCCATCAGGGAATCCTTGAATATCGTTATCCTGAGCCGTATCCGGGATTCGATCAGCCCGTGACCGTACCTGTTCCCGGCAAGCTGGAGAACCCGGATACAGGGGAACGCGTGTCGACGGGGCCAGGTTTGGAATCGGAGAGGTATCTGGAAATTCGAACGAGTCGGCAAAACCTGCGACTCTCGGACAAGCGCGCTCTAAACGTTGTCAGAATTCGGAACACAAGAAACGTGGTTGGAAACTGGAGTGTGGCGGATCTTGTCCCCAGCGCAACTGCGGGCTTTGTTTTCGGGATACTTAGAGTTCCTGCGTTGGTGGGCGAACACCTAACCGGCGCCGAGCGACAACTTCTCGCTGAGACTCCACTCGTCAAGGCCCTTCGCCATTGGACGGAGATGCAACTGGCGGAAGTGGCAAAGCGAATTCAGCAAGCGCAGGCCAGCCGCGATACGGAAGAGGATCGAAATGCGACGGCCGAAACCTTGCAGAAACTCCGCGACCTCATGAGACAATTCTTGGAGGCCGAGTCGGAAACGGGCACGGTTGTGGAAAGGCCCAAGCGGGAATTCGGGAGCCTCATCACCAAGATCGAACTTGAGACCCCTGACGCCACACTAACAATCCCGGTCGGCACCACCGTTCCGTTGGATTTTCATTGTTATGAAGAGGTTGACGGGCAAAAGCTTCCCGTCCGCGCCGCCCACCTGGTGCTCGAAGCCGAAGATCCGGGTCTCGTCGAGTTGGTGGGTCGTGGGTCACTAAAGGCCCATCGGAGAGGAGAATGCCGAGTCGCCTTAAGAACTGTCGATGCGAAAGTCCGGTCTAATCCGATTACCGTGACGACTGTCGCTTTAGCCAGGGCCACACTCGAGCCTCCCGCCGAGCCACTCAAGCAAGGGGAACGTCGACAGGTTTCGATCACAGGCTACACCGAGAAGGATGTTCCGATTATCGATTCGGTGTATGAAGTCTCCGTCGAGGAACTGGAAATGGGCCGCATTGGAAGGAAAGGAGTCTTCACTGCGGGTCGTTTTCCAGGCTCGGCCACGGTTCGAGTGAAGTACAAGGAAGATGGGGTCGCAACCTGTGAGATCAGTATTGGAAGCGAACGAATTGAACGGGATCGCCCAGATGGCCCAGACATCCCCCTTCTGATGCTTTGTGGTCAAATGGCCCCCGGCCGGGAGGACCTCCCCGAGGGTCAAAGGACGCAACCACCCGGGCCGAGCTACCCCACAATAATTGACTACGATCCACTTTGGGAAGATATAGTCTGGATCAATTCCGAGAGTCTCGAAGCCCTGAGAGTGCGGGGGAGTAGATCGGCCTCGGGCGCTATGGGAATTCACACGAAGACATTCTACCAGTTCCTGGCTCTCAAGTGCTTTGACGTGCTGCGTCGCCTCAAAGTGCGACAGGATTTCGAGGATGAGATGGCCACCAGCCTTGAACTACTCCGAGCGCTGTCTCAGGCCGAAATCGAGACGGCAGGTTTTCTGGATGCCGCATATTCGGTGGTGGGTCGGCTGCTCGAGGGTGAGGAACAATGAGAAGATGTGAGTCAAGGTTGATCGCATGGCGGAATTGAGCGCCTCCGACGAGGTGCTGCTGGCCGCAGCGAATCTGGCAAAGGCCGATCCGAAACGTGAGTTCACGGAGTGGGAGCTGACGATCGAAGCATGGAAACTGAACAAGAATCGTTGGGGGATGCGCGGTTTCGAAGAGGGTCATCCGGACCATAAGCGGGTTATGAACGAGATCATGGGGAAAGGAAGCATAGTCAGTCAAGGTTGGCTCGCACGCACAAGGCCGAATCACTACGCCCTTACCCCGGCGGGTCTCGCTAGAGCTTCAGTGCTCACGGCGCCCTACGATACTCGTCAGCGAAGCATTCACATTTACGATGAGATAAGCCCCTTTGCTTTCCATCGCGTATTCGATTCTCACCTCACGGACCGATCGGAGCCCGCGACATGGCTAGGTGCCGCGGCTTTTCTGGGCCTTACCAAAAACGATCCGGAAGTGCTGGAAGGCCAATTATCCGCTATCCGCCGAGCAATATCTGATGCCCTCTCATTCATGTCTGAAAACGCTTCAGAGACATTGCGACGGGGGGACGCGGGCCGTATGATCTCAAAGGAGCGAGTCGAGCGATTAGCCGGATTTCTGGATCTTCTGTCCAATCGGTTCAGCGGACAACTTGATGCCATCCGCCGAAAGGGGAAGCACAACCGACCTTGAGCGAAACGTCCCAACTCTGGAGCCACAGATTGAACAGGGAGAAAACTTGACAAGACAGGATCCGTTCGGAAGGATCGCCTGCGGTGTTTGCGGAAAGCAGCTTATCCGCAAGAACTTGATCTTACACTCCCGTGTCAGGCCAGGCCATATAGGTCAGCTCGCGGTGCTCCTGGCCGAAGAGTGTTCCGCGCTGGACGAAGCTCTCAGGATCGAAGGGAGACAGAGAAAGCCGGATACGCAAGAGATAGCTAGGACGATCATCGGCGCTATTCAAAGTGGCGTGCCTCCTCCGTTGGGAATCGACCAGGTGACCGTCGGACGGAGTCGACAGATCTCCTCGCTAGGGAAACTGGCGTCGTCAGTGAAACGAGGGTCGACGGTATGCCCTATTTTTGTTCTAGGAGAGTACGGCACTGGAAAATCACACATTCTGAACTGTGCGGAAACCTTGTCCTTCAAGGAAAACCTGCTTGTGTTCAGGGCAGATATTGTTGGCGATCAAACGTCTTTGAAGAATGGCCAGGGATTCAAGAACGTCTTGCTCAATGGCATACGATTTCCCGAGCTCCTGACCTCCAAAGGCAGGCGCGACATAATGCTGCGAATGGCATTAAGGCGTGCAAGAGCACTCGCGGAACAGGAACTCAAAGCACGCGGCACGGAAATATATGGCATTGAGACCCTCAAGTTCTTCATGGAGAAAGGGCTCGAGCAGAGAGCCACGATTAGTATCGAGGACTTGGCCACTGCCGCGATTCGGTACCTGAAAAGTGGCGGAGAATATGTCGCAGCTTTCTCTCAGGGCCCGAACGAGGGGTTGGGCACCATCTCCGGCTTTCTCGCAACATTGAGTCGAGACCTTGGGTTCGACGGCGCCATCGCCCTCGTGGACGAGCTCGAGGAGGATCGAAGCATCGAGGCCATCCAAGCTATGGCCAACTTCCTTCAGAACCCGGAAAAGGAGATCGGGTGGGTTTTTGCGGCGACTCGCGACCTCCTCTCGTATGCCTCGACTGCCTCAGATCAAGCCGGCAAAGATCTGCCAGCGAGGATTCTCGAATTCTCTGATGAACTTGCCCCCTTCGAGCAGAGTGACTACCGAGACTTGCTGAACAGGCTCGCTGGAATTTTCGACACGGCGAAAGGGACCCGTCTTTGCAAGTCCTTAAGCCCGCAGGACACGTCGCGCTACGTCAGGAAGACGGTTCAAGAGGGCGTCAGTATGCGTTCCTTTGTGATGAAAGCCGTCAGAGATCTCGTCGACGCTTCCAGAGGCCAGGGCCCACTCGCCTTCAAAGCGTGAAGATGTCGGATGCACTTCGGTCTGGTTGACGCCGGAGCTCATCGAGCAACCGCATGAAAGACCTCTCAGGGGATGGGTGGCGGGAGAGAAAATCCCGGGGGGTGATCAGACTGACCGGGCCGAATTTGTCAATTATCCCGTCGACCCATCTCTCAAGGACAACGGGATCGATCCTCGAGCCGAGGTTCGTAGAGAGGGCAGTGTCGTACACTTGAATGACTTTGCGACCGAGTTCGACCAAGTGTTCCCGATGGAGCACAGGGAGATTTCTCTTGATCTGCATTCTCTGTCTCTGAGCTTCGTCTAGAACAGCCTGTTGCGACCATAGCTCGTTGGTCCCTGCGAGAAGGAAGATTGTCTGTGCAAACCGGTCGTCCTGATTGACAGCATTGTGAAGTTTCTTGATATTTCTCAGGATTTCACGTACGACCGTTTCTTCGAACCCCCGGGTTCGGTCCTCCGCTTCATCGATGAAAACGAACAGCCCCTCGTAACCGAGGGATTTTACGACTTGCTTCATTCCGGTCAAGTATGCATCAACGTCATTTTGATCGAGCTTAGCAAACCCCTTCTCTGCAATCAGATTAAGAAGATCTGCCTTGATCCCAGGCTCTCCTGCCATCCATCTTAAGAGGACAGAAAGCGCAGCCTTGTCATCTCTATTCCAAAAGCCATAGAAGTACCGGAGCTTTTGCGCGAAATCGGGATCGAGGCCTAGCCTGTCAATCTCCTTGTTCAAGTCATCTCGACTCTGAAACCGGCTTGCAAATTTGACCAGAATTGGTTCGAGGCCCTTTTGCTCATCGTTGGGCGTCTGAATATTCCTCACGATCTGGCGATAGATTTCAAGGTAGTCAGCGAGAGTCTCAAACCCCCTTACCTCGACATAGGAGGTTGCGAAACCTTTCGACCAGAGTGACCAAGCCTTTTCGCGGCTGTAGTTACATAGAAACGTTTTCCCTCGCCCGTACTCGCCCATCACATAGACGATCGCTCCTCGCGGCGTTCCTTGGGTAAGTTCTATGAAATCCTGATAGAGGCTATCCCAGAAGTCCGACAGACCGACCTCGATCAGGGCGGTTCCACGACTCGGTGCAACACCACTCCTCAAAGAGGTGATTATCCCCCTTTTGATAGCGAGCTGTTCTCCTGATGCACGACTATTATCTGCTGCCTCCATTTTATCGCCCCTCTTGTTTCCCAGAGTCGCGGACGAACACGGTATATCGTTTCTCGCCCTTGGTGATTCCTCCCATCTTGCCCGCTTCAGGACGCCAACCGCGAGCAATCACCTCCTGCCAGACCATCGTTTCGGCTAGCATGCTCCTAAGCATCTGTTCTAATGGCTCGCCGTCGGGTCCGAACGGCCGGAATCCCGACGCGATCAGTGTTCCCGCGAGCGTCAGGACCAAACGGTCGATCTCTACCGTATCCGTCCTGGTCGCTGCGGCCAGTAGCTCCAGTTCCGCCGTGAACATCCGGCCGAAGGTCTCCGGGGTGTTCCCAATTGCTTTCCCCGTGGCTTGCAGACGATACCTGTCCAGCAGCTCCTGAGCGATGCCCTTGGGATACGGGTTCGAGGCCTGGAGGCCATCAATCCGAGCGTACCCGTAGGGGGTCGGGACATCAACTCTCGCCGCGGGACCTCCAGCTCGAGGCTTCACGAGATACTCCGGAAGGCGACCTTCGCACTCCCAATTGTTTTCGCCACAGACGGCAATAAATTCTGCGTGGAAGTCTGAGTCGAACTGGTCCAAGGTAGCCTTCAAGAGATCTGCTAGAGGTGGTTTGAGGTCGACCAGAGGCATCCGGTTGAGCTTCTCAAGAAGTTCCCTCTTGCGGGCATACGTCTTCTTGTCACTAATACCGAGCTCCTTGACCACTTCCCCTACGATGTCCGAAACAGCCTGGGTCATCGGTTGCAACGTAAGCTTCTTCCGATGGGCATCAAGACTCTCGATTACCCTGGATGGGTCCAGAACCCTCACTTTGTGAGGGCGGCTAAGTATGGAAACGAGGGTTTCATCACTTACGACATTGTGGATTGACGTCTTCTTCTTTCTGTCATATGCAGCAGTCAAAATTCGCCCGAACAAGACTTTGATTTCGTTAGTCTCTGGAATCCTAATGGCATCTCCAAGCTCGCGCTCTCGGATCTGAAATGGACCCTCCTGAGTCAAACCCGGCGGTATCGCAACGATGATGCCCAGACCCGAATACTTTCCGGTTAGGACCTCTCGACCAAGCTCGAGTATCTCATCCAAGCTCCGCTGGATCTCGCGGCGCACGGCCTCTCCCACATCCCGCCCTTGTAGTAGTGCATCCCACCCGAACAGAACCAAGACGCCTTTGGTTTGATGGCTTTGTGCCACGTCACTCACGGCGCCCAGGAAACCGGAAAGATCCCGCGGAGCCGACTTCGCGGCATCGATGCCTGATCCACGTAGTGTCTTTTCCAGGTTCTCGAAAATGGTTGCATAGAGTGGTGAGCCAGCAACTAACTTGGATTCGTTCAGCTCGGACGGGATCCAGAAGAATGCTTTCGATGTTCCTCGGGTTCGCTGCAGGATCCATTCCCGCCCTAGGAGCTGTTCTCCAATAAGAGACAAGAAGAACGGAAGGCCGGACTCGACCATGTCCTGAATGCGTTGTCCGATTAGTCGAACGGTCTCCTGCAGCTCGGATTCCGCGACCTCCGAACTCGCCAGCGCGGCCTCATTGAATGACCGGAGGATTTCAGAGTTGACTTTCGAAGGTCCCATGGCCCGTAGCGTAACCGACACCCCATACAAATAAGCCTCGTGAGTGGGCCTCGAACGTCGGCAAACCCGGTTCCGAGCATTTCGATCAGCCTTCCGCTTGGCTGTGTCCTACCGGAGCTGCGGGCGAGGAGGGGCAAGGAGCAAACCCCGCTCCGATCCATCACCGCGCCGGTGACGATTCGCCCCGATCCGCCTCGAAGAACAACCGGGCAGCGAGACGATAGGTGTGGAGTGTCATGTGTGCGATGACGCGTCGGGACATTCCGGACCGAGAGAGCGAATCATGATCAATCCCGGCTTTTTCATGCAAATCCCGCTCCGTTAGGCGACAATGAATCGGCTAAGGCTTGTATTTCACTCCTTCGTCGGTCCACGTCTTCTTGACAAAGTGGTAATTTTTTCCCTCGGCGTCAGTCTTGAAATTCATTCGGGCCATGATCGGATCAACTGCTGGGGAGAAGGATGAGGCTATTAGTATCCCCTCCGCGGGGGATAGCCCATCGTCTACGGCACCGTCCCAATACATTAGCAGCTGGTACACATCTTGGACCGATGCCTCGTCCTTCTTGGCTTCATAGAGAACGATCTCGTGTCCATCGAACACATATAGGTCCAGCTGGACTGCGCCGCCTAGTTTCTTGAAAACCTGAAACTCATCTGTGATCATTTTCGCGGGACTTCGGATATGCTTCTCCTTCAGAACCTTGAGCTCCTCGACAAGCTCCTTCTCTCTCACAGTCGAAGACAGCTGGATATCGGGAGTGGGGTACGTGCTGCGCAGCCACTTGAACAATGCATCCAACTTCGGGTCTCCAAGCCGAATACCGTTCTTCGAGGTGCGTGTCCTCGGAAGCGAAGCAGGATTGTTTGAAATGATGTCGAGTGCAATTAGGAGATGGTTGTACTTCGGGTGTTGCTCTATGTCCCAGACGTCTTCGAACAGATTGCTCTCGATCAGTCGACCGTTGATTCTTACCTCTACACCGGACGTGGACTGGTTGGCTAGGTAATGTTTCTTCGAGGTCAGATGCTTCTTGACGTCTCCAATTTTATAGTCGAGCTCCACGGTTCCTCCGCCAAGGTCAATACTAATTCTGCTGGGCGGTTTGTAAAAGCCCTGATAGTAGGGCTCGATTGAGGGAACCGCTCTAGACGGAAGTCCCGGAGAGTGGACGCTAATGGCCACTCCCCCGTTCTTGATTACGCCGGAATAGAGAAAGCCGAGTTCATCCACGAGATAGTCAAGGCATCTCTCGAATCCTGCGACACCTTGAACGCCAGCTCTCAGGGTATAGAACATGGTGTTCGAGCACTGAAACCTGACGTATGTCCCAGCCTCGTTGAAACTTCCTGGCCACCTAGTCCTGGACGTAGCAATCGATTCCTCCTTGAGATCAAAAGAATACGGTGCCTTCACTCGGCGATACGACCCCTTGTTCAGCTCAGCCTTGGTTCGCGTACACATTTGCCAAGTGGAATTTGATGGATCGGCAGAGGCGATGGCGTGCTTGAAGCCAAACCCATGTTCGTTTAGCGGTGAATCGGGGTGACTCCGGTCGCCCAGCCTCCAAGCCCGTTCTAAGTCGGCTATTCCCGTCCCGACATCGTCGACCTCGACTTGCACGGCGTCATCCCCGGGAAGATCGGTGATCGTAATCGATACACCTTTGTGGTGTGGAGGACGTGAGGCGTAATTCGCGACGGAATTGTCCACCAGCTCTGCAAGGATCTGAGTGAAGGTATCGAAGTGACCCCCTATTCCGGCCCAGATGTCGGCGCTCTCTGGAGTGATGTCCATGTCTCTGGATGGGGTTTGGCCTAAGATAAGCCTTGTCAATAGTGCCGAGTCTCTCAACATTCAATGCCGTTGGGTTCATCTTAACACGACGGATTGGTAACCCTAGCTTACGGAAGGTCTGGACGGATCTAGCACATGCATATTGAATTGGCCCCCGGTCGACAAAGTCGCAAATTGCCCAAGGACATCGGGGGGAACTCTAGCCGATCTTGCCCGGCCCTTTGTCTTGAGCGGAATTCTCATTGATCGCGATCCTGCATCGCATCCCCGGAATCGTCACGTCACTAGAGGGGCTGTCTCTTTGGTCCATGCTCGGAAGCGATTACCTTGTAGCGGCCCCTTCCCCCGAACGCAAGCACCCCGTGGTCCCGCAGGACCTGTAATTGTTGCCTGATCTTCGGCCGAATGTTCTTATTGAGAGGATGCATAGCTGCAAGCTGGTCCTCGAAGGCATAGAGGTCAGCAAGAAAGAACGACTCGAGTCGGAGTTCTCGGACACAAGCAAGCACATCCGCCATCCAACCTCGGGATTCCGTATTCGCACCCTTGAAAAAGGAAAACCGTCTCCACGAAGACCTCACGTCCTCGGAGGGGAGGGGGATTTCATCTGCCACCATGGGGATCCTCGCATCTCCAGGTAGGGCCGAAAGAATAATGTTGCATCCCACCCAACGTGCTCGGCGCGCTGTAGAAGCCAACGGCTTTCGACGTTCTATCACTGAAGGTGACAAGAAATAGTTTGGGACTAGAAACAAGTCCCGCACTCGCCACCGATCTGGCCTGTAATGCAGGAACATGAAAGACGGAGCTCGACGTCGTTCGATGCGTTCAATCATCGGCCCGTAAGCCGCATCTGTAACTTTCGAATGGAAGGCATGGCTCTGGCTCTTCAGTTGAAAGCCTTCTTTGCAGACCCTACAAACAAAATCCACAACTTGGGTTCCCGGAGGGGTTGGAATTAAAGTGTCACAATCGCAAGCCGGACAATAGACCTGCTCGGCGACCCAGTTCTCCGTTACTACCCGGGCAATTTGGGACCGGCTCGAATAGGAACCGGCTTTGGATGGATCGAGGCT
>Ga0137380_10004198_pt1 | contig 12644 bp, 8 predicted proteins | sample SagtaG_17_FD_104809 | JGI IMG/M metagenome (GOLD analysis project Ga0137380, IMG submission 104809) | Vadose zone soil microbial communities from Sagehorn Ranch, Mendocino, California, USA - Sage2_L_100_16 metaG | ecosystem: Environmental > Terrestrial > Soil > Vadose zone | place: USA... | reverse complement strand
GCTGCGCGTAGCCGTCGATTCTCCGTCGGTGCTTCGGCTCGGCGACTCGCTGTCGATCAACGTCACGGCCGTCGATCCGTACGGCAACGTGTTTCCCGCTCCGCCAACTACGCTTTCGGTGACCGATACAACGGTTGGCAAAGTGGCTGCGTCCTTCGTAATCGGCGGTCCTAGGCGCGGGGCGACGGAGTTGATGATCACTAGCAATTACGTGACCAGTCGAGTGCCGCTGCGGGTGGTCCAATACGTCGCGGCGATTGTCCCGCATAGAGACACGCTGATCTTCTCAAGCCTCGGCGCCGTGCTTCCGGTCGGATATGACATCCGGGACGATCGCGGGCGGCACGTTGCCGACACGACAGCCGCGCTTTCCGTCACCGATACGAGTGTGGCTCAGCTGGTAGATGGGATGGTGCGCTCGGCCCGGCCCGGAGAAACGGCGCTACAGCTCTCCGTCGGTTCTGTTACGGCCACCGTGCCATTGGATGTCGAACAGCGGGTCGCTTCTTTGCGACTGCAGCCCGACACGATTCGCTTCGATGCATTGCACGATACGACGACTCTCTACCCCGTTGCGTACGATAGCCTGGGAAATCCCGTCCTACATCCAGCATTGGTCTTTGAGGTCGCGGACGGCCAGGTCGCCTCGCTTACCTCCGACCGGTCCCTCGAGGCGGTAACGCCTGGAGCGACTGTGCTGAGGTTGCGTGACGCGGTGACCGGGTTGACCACCACCACGCCGATCGTGGTGCAGCAAAGGATTGCAAGAATTGACGTTGCACCGATCACGTTCGATGCGCTTGGTGACACGCTTCCAATATCCGCCGTCGCGCACGACCGATTGGGGTCCGTTGTCGCCGGTGCGTCGCTGACTTACACGATGAGCGACTCGACCGTTGCTCCCCTCCAACCAGGTGAGCGCCTGCGCTCTGCCGCACAGGGGCACGCCGTGCTAACGGTCACCGATTCGGGAACTGGGACGGTAGGCTCAGCTGCCGTAATCGTCGCACAGCGGGTCGCGTCCCTGGCTGCTTCGGTTGACAGCGTCGCCTTTGATGCATTGGGTGACTCAGTCCCTTTGAGTTTCTTGGCCCGCGACCGACTCGGTGCCGCCGCCTTGTCAGCAACAGCGTCATATGCATCGAATGACGATGCGGTGGTCAGTGTGGGGTCCAGCGGGGTGGTGCGGTCCCGTGCGAACGGTAGGGCGACGATTGTCTGCCGATCGAGTGATGGACCAGCCGACACGGTGTCGGTTGTTATCGCGCAACGGGTGACAGCAATTGGGCTCGCGCATGACAGCCTGATGTTTCAATCACTAAAGGCAGTGCAGGCATTGGTGGCAACAGCGTTGGACCGGTTGGGATCTCCTGTAACATCTGCGTCACTCACATATACAAGCACCGACACGTCGGTTGCTACGGTCGACCAGCGTGGGCAAGTCAGCGCGGTCGGCAACGGGGTGGCTCATATCCAGGTGTTGAGTGACGGTATTGCCAGAGCTCTCCTGCTGCGAGTTCAGCAAAAACCAGTGCGCGTGGCGGCGTCAGCGGATACGGTTCGGTTTGACGCGTTTGGTGAGATGCGAGCGCTGGATGGGGTCGCCGTGGATTCGCTCGGCTCCGCAGTTCCAGGCGGATTCGATTCTCTGACAATCGCAGATTCCCGCGTGGTTTCAGTGGATTCGGCGACGCTACAATCCCATGGCAATGGTATCACGCAGGCAACTCTGACCGTCGCGGGCGTCTCAGCGCCTGTGGTGGTGATCGTTGATCAGGTGCCCGTTTCATTGCAAGTCTCTTCGACATTCGGCAGCCCGATTGTGACCGTTCCAGCAGGTTCGCCGTTTCCATTGGCCTGCGTAATGCGCGACAAGAATGGATATCTTATCGAACGCGATCCGGCATTGATTTGGAGCAGACGAGGAACTGTCGGTGGAACAGGTTGCGCTGACGCGCGCGCGGTGCAATCCGGATACGACACGCTGTTCTTTGCGTCCGGCAATGTTCAAGCTCGACTCGGTGTAATCGTGTCAACAGCCCCTGACTCGGTTGGCGTACTGAATGCACCTAAGCCGCTGACGGACGACCCTGTCACACGATACGTGGGAGAGGACTTTACCAATCCCTCCACGGTCGCTCTGCAGCCTCTAGTCGCGGAGATCATGGCCGCTTACGGTAATCCATCGTCGAATCTCGGTCGCGCACAGGCGATTCGTGACTGGGTAGCCTGAACCGCCATCTATCCAGACCAAGGAGTCCATCCCAACGGTAGCACGAGCAATCTGAGTGTCCTTCCTCCAGGAAAGACATGGGCCGACGTCAATGCCGTCCTCTCCGACTCACAGCGTGCGCGAGACGTAGCGTATTGGGCCGATATAGCCGCCGACGGCTACGCCATGCTAGACCGCTTGTTAGGAACACTCGACCCTGCGACCGGCTTACGCGCCGACGACGGACTGATGGAGCGCGTGTCGGGGGCGCAGTATCGCATGCAGGACATCGATTCATATCACTTCTTCCTTTGCACGTACCAGACGGTGCTTACGGTGAAACTGTGGGCTGCAGCAGGCCTCCAGGGCTTGCTGCTCCAAGTCAATGGTCATGACCCAGCCGCGGTTTTTATTCCTGATCTCGGACACTGGGTGTATGAGGATCCAGGATATAACAATGAGTATCTGTTAGATGGAGTCGGTGATCCGCTATCTCCAGTCGAGTTGTTGTCTCTAAGCACGAATGGTATAGTGAGCCGTGCCATTCCTTCAAGAATACCAGGTCCTGCTTACGATCCCGAGACCTACATACACGATGAGACGTACGTCAACGCAATCAATCGTCGTGGGTATCGTATCGTGGGCAGTCGAATGTACACATTCAACGTTCCCAACCCCACACCCTGGGGTCGGATCGTCATGATCGACGTGCCCGACCTTGATACGTCTTCTTTTAGTAACCAAGCGGTCTATCCCCGTGTCACTCCAGATGTGGCGTTCCCAGGACTTGGGGTCGTGGTAACGACTGTGAGTGTCAGTGATTCGGTCTTCGTCGTGAGTCTTGGATCCACGTATCCCCACCACGAGAGATTTGAACGGCGCATCGACGGCGGTGACTGGGAATCTGTGGCCGCTCAAGACGTTCTGCCTGTGGGGGCTTGTCGCGTTGAATACCGCAGTGTTGACCACGCGGGGACCCGTAGTGCCAACTCGCTGCTCGATGTATGGGCGCCTCGAACCGACGATTTCCTTGAAGTCAGCACTGCCTCGGCGGTGCGGCAGGAAACCCGTCTTTGCACGTGACATTGCCTACCGACCACCGCCTCCGCTAGCAAACCATGTGCGGGATCGTCGGTTTCTGGACGCCTGGCGGACTCGATGACTCAGCGCGTCCGGCGCTAGAGCGAATGACATCAGCCGTGCGTCACCGCGGTCCAGATGACTCTGGAAATTGGTTAGATCCGAGTCTAGGTGTCGCCCTCGGCCATCGGCGACTGGCTGTCATTGATCTGACACTCGAGGGACGTCAGCCAATGGACTCCGCGCATGGCCGGTATGTCATCGTGTTCAACGGCGAGATCTACAACTTCCTCGAGTTACGCGCTGCTCTCGAAGCGCAGGGAATGTCCTTCCGAGGTCACTCCGATACGGAAGTCATGCTCGCGGCATTCGAACGAGTTGGCGTGATTGAGGCGACACAGCAATTCGCGGGAATGTTTGCCTTCGCTCTGTTCGACAAAACGGAGCGCCGCCTTTACCTAGGACGTGATCGGATAGGAGAGAAGCCGTTGTATTACGGATGGGTGGGAAACGTCTTACTCTTTGGGTCGGAATTGAAGGCGCTTAGGGCCCATCCAGCATGGCGTTCGCGGGGAGGAGCGGGGATCAACCGCGGTGCCCTGAGTCTCCTTCTACAATATGGCTACATCCCGGGGCCCCACACGATTTACGAAGGCATTAACAAGCTGCCGCCCGGCACAATTGCCGCCTTCGCGGAAGGCCGATTGCTAGAGATCCAGCGATACTGGTCGGCGGCGGACAAAGCGGCTGACGCGGACACTGATCGAGCTGCCGTTAATGAGGAAGACCTCGCGAACGAGCTAGACGGATTGCTGCGGGACGTCGTGAAGCGTGAGATGATCTCAGACGTGCCCCTAGGTGCCTTCCTGTCCGGTGGTATTGATTCATCACTGGTCGTTGCACTCATGCAAAGCCAGAGCAGCCGCCCAGTGCGCACTTTCACCATCGGGTTTCATGAGCAGGAGTACAACGAAGCGAATCATGCCAAGGCGGTTGCGCACCATCTTGGGACCGATCATACGGAACTCTACGTAACGCCTGAAGAAGCTCTCGCAGTTGTTCCGAAGCTTCCCACGCTGTATGACGAGCCCCTCGGTGACTGTTCACAAATTCCGACGTTCCTCGTTTCCGCCCTGGCTCGGCGTTATGTAACCGTGAGCCTCTCAGGCGACGGGGGGGACGAACTCTTTGGTGGTTACGATCGTTACACCCGTGGCCTTCGGATCTGGCGCCGTCTCGCGCCAATTCCAAGGATAGCGCGCCGGGGCTTCGCACGCGTCTTACGCGCGGTTCGGCCGGAGCGGTGGGACGCTGTGCTGAGGTGGGGCGGTGCTTCGATTAGCAGACGCCTTGGGGTACGGATCACAGGTGATCGGTTACATAAGTTGGCTGAGGTCGTCGCCAGCGACAGCGCGGTAACGATGTACCGCGATCTTCTGACTCATTGGCAGAACGCTACAAGCGTAGTCCGAGATTCTCATAATCTCGACACTGCCCTAGGTCACCTTGACTCCACCGACGTCCGCGATCGGAGTGGCCATGCGCTCCTTGGCGTCATGATGGCGCTCGATCTCGTCACCTATCTGCCGGACGACGTTCTCGTAAAAGTCGATCGCGCTAGCATGGCTGTCAGCCTCGAATCGCGTGCACCATTTCTGGAACATCGCGTCGCCGAATTTGCTCGCCGCGTACCACCAGACATGAAGGTAAAAAATGGGCGAGGGAAGTGGCTCTTGCGGCGGCTGCTTGCTCGGTATGTGCCTTCGTCCTTGGTGGACCGGCCCAAGATGGGTTTTGGAGTGCCGATCGATCATTGGTTGCGCGGCCCGCTAAAAGAATGGGCAGCTAGCCTGCTCGATGCCGCAAGATTGAAGCGAGAGGGCTATCTCGACCCCGCGCCGATCCAGCAGAAATGGAACGAGCATCAAGATGGCTCACGTAACTGGCAGTACCTGTTGTGGGACGTGCTGATGTTCCAGGCCTGGTTGGAGACGCAGTGAACCCAGGCATTTCGCCGGGCTCACTCAGTCAATGACCGATTCACTTCTCAGTCGTCGTGTGGTTGGTTGGTTCCAAGGGTCGGTAAACCGGCGCATTCTGGGAGCTGCGCTGACCGTTGGTACGTTCTCAATCGTTGTGAAGATTACCGCCACGCTCAAAGAACTTGCGGTGGCCTATCGCTTCGGTACCGGCGACGTGGTCGATGCGTTCCTCATTGCGCTTTTGGTGCCGCAACTCGTTGTTAATACAGTTGGCGCGTCACTTACAGCAGCGTTCACTCCGGTCTACATATCGGTCCGCGAAAGCGAAGGGACAACAGCTGCACGTCGGTTGTTTGGATCCACCACCTTCGCAAGCCTGGTCATTCTCGTGTGTCTCACCCTCGTGATGATCATCGTAATGCCCTTGGCGCTTCGACTCTTGGCGAGTGGCTTTAGTGCCCAGAAACTGGCACTGGCAAGATCTCTCTTCTTCGTTCTCGTGCCAATTGTTGTGCTCAATGGAGCGCTGACGATGTGGTCAGCTGTCGCCAACGCTGAGCACAGGTTTGCTGCGGCCGCGCTCGCTCCGATCTGCGTGCCACTCGTGACACTAGTGGCTGTGCTGGTCGCCGGCGGTGTGTGGGGCATTGAAGCATTGAGTGTGGGTACGGTCTTGGGCTTCGTCTGTCAGTGCGGCTTGCTGGCTTGGGTCCTCTTCAGGCACGAACTACCAATCATCCCACGTTGGTTTGGCGTCACTGTCTCTCTGCGAGCGGTTGCGTCACAGTACCTGCCGATGGTGGCTGGCGCAGCACTCATGACAGCCAGCTGGGCAATCGGCCAGGCGATGGCCGCAACATTACCAGCGGGTAGTGTCGCGTCGCTGAACTATGGAACAAAGGTCGCCGGGATGATCAGTGAGGTAGGCTCGATGGCTTTGGCGACGGCCGTTCTGCCCCATTTTTCCGTCATGGTGGCTCGACGCGAGTGGGGTGCCGTCCGCAAGACTGTACGTGCGTACGCGCGAATCATCGCGGTGACTGCAGTGCCGGTGACACTCATGCTAATTGTGTTGTCGCCGGCGATCGTTCGACTGCTCTACGAGCGTGGTGCGTTTACAGCGATCGATACTGCGCACGTTGCCGCGATCCAGGGCCTGTATCTACTTCAGGTGCCATTCGTCATGATTGGAATGTTGTTTGTCCGACTGGCGTCATCTTTGCAGAGAAACAAGATTCTCTTGATAGGAGCTGCGATTACCCTCCCCTTGAACGTTCTGCTAAATCTCTTGCTGATGGGCCGAATGGGAGCCGACGGCATCGCCCTATCAACATCAATCGTGTACGTCGTGTCGTGCTGCTACCTCGCGGTGTCCGCGGGGCGCGCGCTTCGAAAGGCCCAGACTCGGGATTCCGTGTGATCCTGAGGTTATTGTGAACCCATGACGGCACGAAACAGGCCTGGTTCCGGCGGTCCCTCCGACGTCCGCTTTCAGTTCGGCAAGAACTGGGCGCGCTTTCTCTCAGTGCTCGACAGCGAACGCATCGCTGAGGCGGAGTCTTCTTTAACGGCCATGCTGAATATGCCGGATCTTCGGGGGCGCTCATTCTTGGATGTCGGTTCGGGAAGCGGGCTTTTCAGTCTCGCTGCGAAACGACTGGGTGCGACTCGAGTCCATTCATTCGACTACGATGAGGACTCCGTCGCCTGTACGCGTGAACTCAAGCGCCGATTTCTTCCCCATGAAAAGGACTGGACGATTGAGCATGGGTCTGTCCTCGACGAGGCGTACCTTCGATCGTTGGGATTGTTCGACATCGTTTATTCCTGGGGGGTTCTGCATCATACCGGGGATATGTGGCGCGCGCTCTCGCACGTCGTGAACACAGTTAACCCGGGTGGCTGGCTGTACATCGCGATCTACAATGACCAAGGACAGACGAGTCGCCGATGGCTCGCCATTAAGCGGTTGTACAACCGCGGCGTGGGGCCAGTTCGAATAGCCTTGCTGTTCCACATCGGGGCCTACTTTGGCGCACGAATGGTCCTCCGTCGCATATCGCGGTGGCAGAACCCCTTCAGCCTTGCGTCATGGCGCGACAAAAAGAGACAGCGAGGGATGTCCATCTGGCATGATTTGGTCGATTGGGTCGGAGGTTATCCTTTCGAGGTGGCGAGACCTGAGGAAGTGTTCGAATTCTGCGCCGCGAGAGGATTCGCGCTCCGACGATTGAAGACGGTAGGGGGTCGACTAGATAATAATCAGTTCGTTTTCGAGAAGACCGTCCTACGAAGCCTCAATCCCGCTGCGTTGGATCGGGCCCCGTAATGTCGGTCGGTGTGAAGCCCTCGGTTCTGATGGTGTCCTATCAATACGCACCCGTGGCCGATGGTGGTGCCGAACGACAAGCCCAGGTGCTTGCTGAAAAGCTTGCTGCGCGTGGATGGCCGATAGGCGTAGTAACCGCTCGCTATCCAGGCACCGCAAGATTCGAGTGCGTTGCGGGCGTCGACGTTCACCGTGTTTGGGCGATTCCGCGCCCTCGGCGATTTTCAGCGACCTTTCTCCCCTCACTAGCTCGGTTCCTACTCCTTCAGGGGAGGCGATACGCCATTTGGCACGCTCATCAAGCCTTCTATAACGCTGGCATCTCTTTGTCGCTCGCGCGTTTGCTGGGACGGCGGTGTGTGGTCAAGGATGCGTGCAGCGGCATATACGGTGACTTAGCTCGCTTAAGTCGTGTGAAGTTCGGTGGTTGGGTGAAGCGACAACTTCGTCGAGCAGATGCGGTGATTAGTCTAAATTCCGAGATGACGGACGAACTTTTGGGCGCCGGGGTTGCTAACAGCAGAATCCGACCGATTCCGAACGGCGTCGATTGCGATCGATTCTCTCCCGCGACCCGCGAGCTTCGTCTAAGAGCTCGCGGGGCACTCGGTATTCCACCGACCTCGCTGGTAGCGCTGTTTGCAGGGCGTCTCGCTGAAGATAAAGGCATCTCCTACCTGATCGACGCATGGCGACACGTCGAGACCAAGGGCCCAGCGCATCAATGGTGCTTGATCATCGCGGGCGAGGAACTGAGACAAGGTGAGTACAGACCTCGAGGCGAGCGCGAATTGCGAACAGTGAGGTTTGTCGGCAAGGTGCCTGACATTCGCCCATTGCTACAAGCGGCGGACGTACTGATTCATCCCTCTTTGTCAGAGGGCTTGAGCAATGTCGTGCTTGAAGCGATGGCAACGGGCTTACCCGTCGTCGGAACCCGAACCGCCGGCTTGAAGGAACAAGTTGTGGACGGCGTAACCGGAGTCCTTGTATCGCCCAGAGATGCTGAGGCCCTCGCAGAAGCCGTTGGCGCGCTACTGGGAAATGGGGAGCGTCGGGTGAGGCTCGGTGCGGCGGGTCGAGATCGGGCAGTGCAAAGGTTTGATCTCTCCTCCGTAGTAGACGCCTACGAAAAGCTGTATCATGAGCTCATGCCGTTGCCGGTCGACAGCGCAGCCGTGTCGTACCCTTGCTAGCTGCCCTCCTGTTGTTCGCGAGCATCATAGGGCTCGTGATCTGGCTCTTTCGCGGTAATCGGGATCCACTCCTTTACTTGGTTCCCTGGGCCCTCGCTTTCCCTCCACTCATCGCATACGGGGGCAGGGCTCTCGGTTGGCCAGGAGGATGGCTATCGACTCGCGTCGCTCTAGTCTGTTGCATCGCGCTATGGCTCACCTTTCGACTGGTTCGACGCGACTTCTCATACCGAAACATTCCAGGCTTATGGTTTGTGGGGCCGTATGTAGCCCTCGTTATCGCGTCGGTGCTTTGGTCGGTCCTCGGATCGTATAACGGAGAGGCTGATGCGTTAGCAAATGAGCTGATAGCGTGGTCCGTACCAGTTTTAGTCTTCTTTCTGCTGGCATCGTCACCGCGACGAGATGAAGACCTTAAACGCGCATGCGTCGTCATTATTGGTGTCGCAGTCTCTGTTGGCGTCTATTCGGGATTTCAGGCTCTGGTGTTAACAGGAAATGAAGGGTTGGTGCCTCAGCCTGTAATCGATCTCACGCAATACGGACGCAGTGATTTGTGGTTTGGGTCGTTCCGACTCTACGGAACGCTCCCCAACTTGGGACCAAATTTTCTCGGTGCGTTCCTATTGTTTCCTGCGGTTCTCGCGCTCAGTTGTTCATTCGGACAGAGTGGATTTGTTAGGATGCTATGGCTCATCGCTTCTCTGAGCCTCGCAGCGGTGATTGTCGGTACGTATTCCCGAGGAGCAATGGTCGCTCTTCTCGTTGCGTTCGTCATGCTTCCGTTCTGGCGTAGGAGCACGCGCGGCGTTTGGCTGGTGCTCGTTAGTGTCGCAATGAGCGTGGTGCTAGTAGCTCAGACGCCCGTTGGACGTTACGCTCGTTCCCTCTATGTCGCTGGACAGCTGGACGTCTCTGGTAGCGCTCGAGTGCAGCTCTGGAGAACAATTCTCAGGAGAAGTGCTGACTATCCCTTCGGCATGGGTTTCAACGCATGGCCACGCCAGTCGCGTTCAGAGATGGACGTTGGCATCGCTGAAGCGCAAGCAACCATCGGTCAGGCTCGCCCTGCAGAGAATCAATGGATGCGGGAGCTTGCTGATAGAGGCATTCCAGGTGTACTTGCGCTCGCTCTCTTAATGGCGGGCCTGATCCGCTTGACCTATCGGATGGCTGACCCGCACGAGACCAGCGGGTACGTGCGCGACTTCATAGCGGCGAGCGGAGCAGCGAGCGTGGGGTGGGCAGCTGTGTTTGTCACAGGCGATCATCTCATGTACGATAGCGTTGCGGGAATTTTCTGGTATCCGTTTGCGCTCGTCCTCGCGACTAGTCGCGATATCTGCTGGCATTCTGTCTCCCAATCGATGGGGGTCTCGTCGCACGTCTCTCCGGGCATTCGTGCAACCTAGTCTCGCCGTCCCCGCAACCCGGGTTCTGCGGGTCTGCCACGTGATCACCGGGTTTGATGATGGCGGAGCTGAACGCGTTCTTCTCAACACAGTTCGACGTCTCGACCGGACGCGCTTCGACCCCCTAATCGTTTCGCTGCGGGGCCGAGGCCCTCTGTCGGACGAGGCGGATCAGACCGGGGTAAGAACGATCCACCTGGGTATGGGACGCCGCCCGGGTCCCGCGACGATCTGGCGGCTTGCGAGACTGTTCCGCTCCGAAGCGGTGACTGTAGTGCACGCCTACCTGTATGATGCAAGTATCGCATCGAGAATCGCCGGCCGACTGGCAAAAGTTCCAATCGTGCTGACATCGACACGAGCCCCTCTAGAGTATCTACCTCGCTTCGCTTGGTGGCTTGATCGCGTTACGTCGCGCTGGTGTCGGCGGATCGTTGCTGTCTCTCAACACACAGCAGATACTATTGTAAGAGTTGAAGGCATTCCCAAGGAGCGCATTGTCGTGATCCCGAACGGTGTGGATGTTGCCCGTTTCACACCGAGGGATTCGGTGCAGGCGAGATCCTATTGGGGCCTTGATAATGCTGCGTTCGTAGTGGCGTCCATCGGCCGTCTCGTGGAGCAAAAAGCACATCGCGACCTGTTTAAGGCGCTCGCGCTTGCTCGCCCAGTTGTTCCTTCATTACGCTGCCTTATCGCGGGAGATGGCCCACTGCGTCGCACGCTTGAAGCCGATGCTCACAGGTTAGGCGTCGGTACAGCATGTCGCTTCCTGGGAAACGTTCCCAACGTTGAATCGGTACTCGCCGCGGCGGATGTGACTGTCCTGTCATCGCGCTTTGAGGGGATGCCCAATGTGGTGCTCGAAGCGATGGCGATGGGCTGCCCGGTGATTGCCACGTCCGTCGGAGGCTCGACGGAATTGGTTCGGAACGGCGAAACCGGCTTCCTTGTCCCACCCGGCGATACGACAGCGATTGCGGAAGCGATGATTTCCATCGCTTCCTCGGCAGAACGACGCACACATTTTCGTGCGCGATCCCGGGAAGTCGCCGTTACCTGTCACGGGATAGATAAGATGATCAGGTCCGTGGAGAAGCTCTATCTCGATGAGTGGGAGAATTCTACAGACTCGTCTGTGACTTCATCCAATGCGTGATTCGCTAGTCGAGTTGCTGAGATGTCCGGAATGTGCAGGAAGGCTAGACATGAGCGCCGAGGAGAGGTCGGCGGATCATGTGATCACTGGACGGCTCAGCTGTACGGCCTGCAAACGTGCCTTCCCGATTCTTCGCGGGGTTCCGCGTCTTCTCCCTGATGGGTTGCGTGGCGATCAAACGGACGACTCCTTCAACGCGGTGCAGCAGCGAACGCAGCGCAGCTTCGGGTACCAATGGATGCGCTTTGGCGAGCTCCGGCCAGAGTTTGAAGAGCAGTTCCTGTGGTTCATCTCACCACCCATCACCCGAGGGTTTTTCGCGGGTAAGCGAGGCGTCGACGCCGGTTGTGGGTTCGGCCGGCACTTGTATTGGGCAGCCAGCTGGGGCGCAGAAATAATTGGAGTCGACGTGAGCGATTCTGTTGATCGGGCCTTCGCCAATACCGCTCACCTGCCTAACGCTCACATCGTCCAGGGCGACATCTATCATTTGCCGGTCGCGCCGTCGGAATTCGACTTCGCCTACAGCCTTGGCGTTTTGCATCACCTACCCGATACAGCTCGAGGGCTTGCGAGTGTTGCCCAATGCGTCCGACCAGGAGGAAAAGTCATTACCTGGCTCTACTCAGGTGGCCGCGGGAAGTGGTTCGAGCGTGTTGAGCCCTTGCGCCGAGCCGTATCAAAATTGCCGTTGCCTGTTTTGTATTGGATTTCGTTTGTGATCGCTGGTCTGGGTTATCCTACAGTCATCGTGCCGTACAGGTGGCTTTCCCGAATGCGACTATTCCGCGGCCTGCTCAAGCGGCTACCATCGCACGTCAAGTATTACGCTGCCTATCCATTTCGAGTCTATCACGCGGACTGGGTGGACAGGCTTTCTCCGCCTGTGCGATCCTACTTCAGGGCTCCAGAGGCTCAGGCGCTCTTGGAGGGGCAAGGCCTCGCGAGCGTTGAAACATACCTGACCCTGGAAACTGGAGTGACGGCGGTCGGTCAGGTTGTACGCGAGCACAGCCCCCAGTGACTCGGTACCGGGTCGCTCATATCATTACAACATTTTCGAAGTCTTCTGGTGCCGCAGAGAATACCAAACTCACGGTCAACCTGCTCGACCGCACTCGCTTCGACGTTTTCCTGGCAACTCCTCCGAGGGAGTCAATGGTTGCTGAATTGGCGCCAGACGTCACCCACGTTCCGCTCTCCTGCCTTCGGCGTGCGATCAATCCTTTCGCGGATCTGCTCGCGTTCAGCGAGCTATACGGATCTATCCGTCG
>Ga0137380_10004183_pt1 | contig 12664 bp, 12 predicted proteins | sample SagtaG_17_FD_104809 | JGI IMG/M metagenome (GOLD analysis project Ga0137380, IMG submission 104809) | Vadose zone soil microbial communities from Sagehorn Ranch, Mendocino, California, USA - Sage2_L_100_16 metaG | ecosystem: Environmental > Terrestrial > Soil > Vadose zone | place: USA... | reverse complement strand
GAGCACGATGTTGATCGCGCCCAGAACGTTCTGAACGCCGTGACTATGATGCTCGATCCCACGAGCGTGTAAAAGAAAGCTCGACTTCGCCTGACCCCACCACTCAGCGGCTTGACGAATCGCACGCTCAGCAATGCCCGTGACTTCAGCAGTGCGGCGCGGCGTCCACTCCTTAACTTGGTGAGCGACCGCGTCGAATCCGATCGTGTGGTTGTCGATGAAACTGTGATCAAGCCAGTCGTTTTCGATCATCAATTGAACGATGCCGTTGAACAATGCGACATCGCCGCCGGGTTTGATTGGAAGAAACAGATCGCACGTGCGCGCGATCGGTGTGATTCGCGGATCGACGACGATGATCTTCGCGCCGTGCTCGCGAGCTTGCCAGACGTAGTTGGTTGTGATGGGCGCGCACTCGGCGACGTTGCTTCCGCTGATCCAAACGACCTCGGCTTTAAGGATGTCCGACCACGGGTTGGCGGCCCGGTCGATGCCGAATGCTCTTTTGTTGCCCGCTGCTGCGCTAACCATGCACAGCCGGCCGTTGTAATCGATGTTGGCGGTCTTCAGGCAGACGCGAGCGAACTTGCCCATCAAGTAAGCCTTTTCGTTGGTGAGGCTCGCGCCGGTGAGAACAGCGAATGAATCGTTGCCGAAAGTGGACTGAATGCGATTGATCTCCGAAGCGACGCGATCGATTGCTTGATCGTAGTTGATCGCCTTGAATCCTGTCTCCGAATTTGGATCGCGCTGATAAGCGCTCAACAAGCGGTCGGGATGCGAGCCTTGGAGGTAGCGCTTCACGCCTTTCGGGCAGAGCATGCCTTGATTGAAGGGAAAGTCCTCGCGCGGCTCGAACCCGATGACTTCATTGTCTTTGACTTTCAACCGGATGCCGCATTGCTGTCCGCAGAAGCAGCAATGTGTGTCGACGAGTTTGTCAGGCTCGACACCGGTTTCCAGCCGCGGTCCGGACGAGTAGGCCGGATGCGGCCCGAAGCGTTCGATAAGAAGATCGGTTTCCGGCGCTATTGACATTCGAGCACGTCCATGGACGCTCTGCAATCCGAGAGGGATTGAATGTTTGTATTGCCGCGGGTGCCGCGGGCGCTGACTCCGTAGACAAATGTGCCGAGCGCATGAAACTCGAGCCGTGGCTGTTGCGATTGTGACCTTTCACTCCTACGGAGTGAGGATCCTCTGCGCGCGATTAATACAAACATATCACTCCTCTGGAGTGAAAAATCGACGCCTCCGTAATGTTGCTTTCTTTTTGAGCTAGTTTCACGGATGAAAATTCTTCTCGTCTTCTTCTCCAAGCGGACCGAAGCCGATCTGTGAATTGCCGAGACTCGGCTGCGGCAGCGATGGCGGAGTCTCGAGTCGAATCGGCTCAACGCCGAACTCACCAGTCCACGTTTGTCCCTGCGCTAGCACTAACATTGCTCGACGGCAACGCGGACAAATCCATTGATAGTGCTCAGTCGGTCCGTTGATTTCATAGCTATAGCCCAGCGCCTTCTCAACTTTGATCAAGTCTTCCGCATGCAATCGTGAGGTGAATGAGTGCCCGCAGCGGCGGCACTTCGCGGCCGCTTCCCTGCTGCCGACATCTTTGTAGAAGCTCACGCCGAGTTGAGCGGGCCGCTGGAAGATGTGAAAGAACTTCCCGAAGGGCAGCCACAACAGAGTGAAGATCACCGACATCGCGTGCAGGATCGCGAGGAAGTCATAAGCGTACCCTTTCATCCACGTGTAGCTGGCGGTTAGCATCAACCCCGTCACGCTCACGGCGAACAAAAGAATGAGCGGCAAAAAATCTTCGCCGAATTGCTGGAGCGCCGCTGCTCCGTGATCGCGCATGCGACGTCTCATCGCCAACATCACTCCTGCGATCACCAAGAACGACGCCCACACCAGCCCATGAAAAATTAAAAAGCCTGAAATCGAGTGAATCGGAAACGCCAACGTCGGGTAGCCAAACAGGAACGTGCGATAGGATTCGGGATCGTTCTCCAGCGTCTCAAAGTGAATCCATCCGAACACCAGGGGAAACGTGATCACGCAGGCAAGCAAGCACCCCCACATTATCAGCCAGTGCGCGCTGCCACGATGCTTGCTTCGCTCGAAGATGAAGTTGTTAAGCGCGAACTCGCCGATGATTCTTCTGAACCAGTTGACAATGTTGCCGGCCAGATACGACGGTCGAAAGAACACTTGCCAGCCGCGCCTCCAGTAAAGTGCGGTGGGCGGACGCTGAAGCCACATCGCGTAGCGATATGTGATCCCGAACGTCGCAAATAGCACCGCGAAGGTGTAGCCCACGAGCGCGGCATCGAAATGTGACAGGTTTCGCGAGCCCGCGACTATGAGTCCTGCAAGCATCGAGGTGAACAGCAGTCCCCACACCGTAGCCTTGAGTGTTTCCTTAGTCATCTCATGCTCGCTCCGTCCACTTATTCTTGTTCTTACTTCAAGTGTTAGCTTAATGCAAGCACGCGCGTTAGTAACAATTCACCCTTCTAGTCACACGAGCGAATGACAACTCACTCAGCGTCAGCTTGAATCAATCGGCGACCGCCGTGATTACTCTTGGTGCATGTCCACCGACAAGATCGCGGCCGTGCCCCGCGCTCAAATGTTTGCCGAGGTCCCCGTGTTCGATGATTACGCGTATCCCTCTACGGTAGGTAGGCTGAGATGAACGATCCACCCACTCCCGTGGGGTGGGATTTTGGGACTCTGCGCAAAGCCTCGGCCGCAATTGATTTTTATTACCGCACAGTCATTACTTAATCCTTGTGTGAGTCAGCCGAGCTTTGTACTATTTAGTTGGCCCGGGCTCTGGCGAATCCACGCTGGCGAATCGAATTGCAATTGATGAGTAAACTAACGCCCATTTCAGAAATAGAAGATGACGCGGAGGCGACGCGTCGCAAGACGGAAGCGGACTTGCAAAGATCGCTCAAGGATCTCGCCGACATCAAGTTTGCGCTGGATGAATCGTCGATCGTGGCGATCACTGACCAGACCGGAAGAATAAACTATGTGAATGACAAGTTCTGCGAGATCTCGAAGTACTCTAGAGAAGAGTTATTGGGTCAGGATCACCGTATCATCAACTCCGCTTACCATCCGAAAGAATTCATAAGGAATCTGTGGACCATGATCGCCAGCGGTCAGGTCTGGAAGGGTGAGCTACGGAACCGCGCTAAGGACGGCAGCATCTATTGGGTTGATACTACTATCGTTCCGTTCTTGAACGAGCGGGGCAAGCCTTATCAATACGTCGCAATTCGAAATGACATCACCGAGCGCAAGCGCGCGGAAGAGCGGCTTCGCGAACAGGCAACGCTACTGAACAATGCGCAAGACGCAATTCTGGTCCGGGACCTCGAAGACAAGGTCCTGTTCTGGAACAAGAGCGCGGAGCGAATATACGGATGGTCGGCAGAGGAAGTAATTGGAAGGGACCTGCAGGACATCATCTATCGTGACAGTCTCGTGCAGTTCGATGACGCGAAGCGTACAGTTCTCAGCTCCGGGAAATGGGAAGGCGAGCTGAGACAGCTCACCAGAGACGGTAAGGAAATCATCGTCGAAAGCCGGTGGACCTTGGTACGGGACGATCGAGGCGAGCCGAAATCCGTGCTGGTTATAAACACTGACGTCACCGAAAAGAGAAAAATCGAAGCACAGTTCCTCAGGGCACAGCGAATGGAGAGCATCGGCACCCTCGCGAGCGGCATAGCTCACGACTTCAATAATCTTCTGTCGCCCATCATGATGTCGATTCAGTTACTGCAGTCCAAGCTGCAGGATGAAGAGGGCCAGCGGCTGCTTGCCATGCTCCAAGCAAGCGCTGAGCGCGGAGCAGGCCTTGTCAAACAGGTTCTCTCGTTTGCAAAGGGCGTCGAAGGCGAACGGATAACGCTTCAGCCGCGCCATCTGATCAAAGAGATCGTCAAAATATTGAAGGACACATTGCCCAAAGCTATCGAGGTCGGGTTCGAAGCTAGCGAAGATCTTTCTGTAGTCGCCGGCGACGCAACGCAGCTTCACCAGGTGTTGATGAACTTCAGCGTGAACGCTCGTGATGCAATGCCCGGCGGCGGTAAGCTGTCGATAAAAGTCGAAAACGTATTCATCGACGACAACTACGCCCGGATGAACCTTGACGCAAAGCCCGGCCGGTTCGTCCTAATAACCATCGCCGACTCCGGCGTGGGGATAGCGCCAAACATCGTCAACAGAATATTCGAGCCCTTCTTTACAACTAAAGAGCAGGGTAAAGGAACCGGCCTGGGCCTTTCGACGGCGCTCGGAATTGTTAAGAGTCACGGTGGGTTCATCAACGTCTACAGCGAACCCGGCAGGGGCACTCAATTCAAAATCTATCTTCCCGCTGCCGAGACTCCCTTTACTGACCAGGCAGATTCATCGGCGTCGCTGCCAGTTGGACGCGGCGAGTTGATCCTGGTGGTGGATGATGAAATCGCGATTCGCGAAATCACAAAGGGAACGCTCGAAGCCTACGGCTACCGCGCGCTGACTGCGGCTGACGGGACTGAGGCGGTCGCTCTGTACGCACAGAATAAAGACGACATCAAAGTCGTGTTGACCGACCTGATGATGCCTTACATGGACGGCCAGGCAACCATTCGCGCCCTGCAGAAGCTGAATCCCAACGTAAGAGTCATCGCCAGCAGCGGCCTTGCTGAAAACAGCAGGGCAATCGAGGGCGTAAAGTCGTTCTTGCCGAAACCCTACACGGCCGAAAGACTGCTCAACGCCCTGGCGGAAGTGATCGGTACAAGGTAACTTGGTGGTCACTCTTTTTCGGAGGCGCCCTTCACTCATCGAAATCACGCTAACAGACTATTAGCCGGCTGTGCGCGCCAGTCTGTTATACAGCCAGGCGAGCGCTGCGCCGACGAGGCCCACCTAACGTCCAACACACCAGACCCCCGACGAAGTTCCGCCAGGTGAGCGACCGCGTAAAACCGCTCAGGTCTGCATGGATGATGACCCTCCTTTCGGTCGTTTTGCTCTTTCAGCGTCGTTAAACCCCGGCCTATCCTCAGTCACCGGTACGGAGCTGCCGTGACTACTGCTTGGCATTCGGCGATGCCGGAAGAGTGGGCTTGTAGATTCGCGACCACACAAAGTCATACACCCTGTCGTCCATCCGCTCTTTCAAGTCGAAGTTGTAGGTCTTTGTTGGACCTCCAAACTTCGGCTCATAGGTCGTGACTGCAAATTGATAAGGACCCGTGCGGCTGATGCTCTGTATATCCGTCCATCGCCAGCGTCGCAAGCTCTTGGCCTTAACTGATTCGTATGCGACGCCGTCCGCGTAGATTTTGAGTGTCCCCTGATCGCCGCCAAAGGTGTGCCGATGCCTGACCGGAATCGTGTGCTGCGGGTTCTCTTCCGATTTCGCGAAGCTGGTTGCCAGAGGTCGCTCGACTCGTGTGAGCAGGAAATCGCTCACGTCCTTGGACACTTCACCCTTGAGTACTTTGAACTCGAAGGTCTCATCGCGTCCGAGCTTCAGCCGACTGCTTTCATAGGTGAGAATTTTGACTTCCTTGGGCGAGACGAGCTGGATCATCTTGATGTCGGTGTAAGCCCACCTTCGCGCATGATCCTTATGGGTTGTTCTGTACTCGACTCCTTCACCATTTATGATCAAATCTCCTTTGCAGGATTTGAGCGTGTGGTTATGCTCAACCGGAAGCGTGAATTCCTGTGCGGCCGCGCACCCAGCGAAGACCAAAACCGTAAGTGCTGCCACGCTGAAGAGTCTGATGATTAGACGTTTCACAGCTACCTCCTTTGGTTGTTGCCAATTCCAATCCTGGACCACGCTGCTAGCACAGCGGGCACGTAATTGCGCGTCTCAAGCGGCAACAAACCGCGCCGCGCCATCTCGTCAAAGCTGCGGATGCCAGTGCGGTCGATGATGCGCTGGACCCTCGCTTCGCCGGCGTTGTACCCCGCGAGAGCGAGCTTCCAATCGCCGAACTGGTTGAAAAGAAAACGAAGGTATCTTGCAGCCGCGCGAGTCGAGTGCTCCGGGTGAGTGCGATGATCGTTGCCCGGCTGAACCGTCAGGCCGTAACGCGCGGCCGTCGCCGGCATGAACTGCCATATTCCCCGCGCTCCTTTAGGTGAGAGCGCCATGGGATTGAAGCCGCTTTCAACCATCGCGACCGAAAGCAGTTCAGCGGGGACGTTCTCTTCTTCGAGTATGCGGCCGAGCGTTTCGCGGTACTGATTGAGTCTCGCAGAGGGGAGGCGAAGCGACGGCGCCCGAAACAGATCGGGGGCTGAAAACTTAGCTGGAGTTTGCGACGCTATGGGGCTCAAGGCCGCTCGCTCGGCGGCAATAGAGAGCGCTAGCGCATCTATCAGGAAGCTCTGCTGAAGCTCATCTTTTTGCGCCGCGATCTCCTGAGCCCTGTTGAGCGATTTGATTGCGCGTTCGCGCTCGCCCAGCTTCCGGGCGGCAGCGCTGTCATTGACGAGCTTGGAAGCCTCCATCACTCGCTCGGCAGCAGTCGCGCGAGGCTTGACCGCCGCATCGATGCTCTTCATCGCGCGCGACACAGGATCGTTGGACGATTGAGCGACAGCGGTCGACCCCAGCGCAATCAGGATGACAACTGTTGGGACTATCTTACGGAAGAACATTGCTCAAACCTTTCATCGGATCTCAAACAAAGAGGCGTGAGGACACGAAGGACTCACGCGCTCACAGTCATTGGCTCATATTCTTTTTCTTCATGACCTTCGTGTCTTGGTGTTGAAATCCCTCCGCCCTTCTTGACTTCGAAATACCATTTCCATATCGCGTAGATCGCCGGGTACACCGCCAGCTCCAGGATGAACGACGTGAAGATGCCGCCAATCATCGGCGCGGCGATGCGCTTCATCACGTCCGCGCCCGTTCCGGTTGACCACATAATCGGCACGAGTCCGACAAACATCACGCTGACCGTCATCACCTTGGGCCGTAGTCGCTTTACAGCGCCGTGCAGGATGGCTTGCTTCAAATCCCACCAGCTTCGCATTTGACCTTTTGCCTTTGCCTCTTGATATGCGAGGTCCAGATACAACAGCATGAACATTCCCGTCTCGGCATCGACGCCCATCAGCGCTATCAGCCCGACCCATACTGCGATGCTCATGTTGTAGCCGAGGAAATACAGGAACCAGATCGCGCCAATCGCGGAGAATGGAACTGCCAGGAAGATGATCAGGGTCTTCGCAACGGAGCGGGTGTTGAAGTACAGTAACAGGAAGATTACGAAGATCGTTATCGGAACGACCACAAGCAGCCGCTCTTTGACGCGCTGCATGTTTTCAAACTGTCCGCTCCAGACAAGCTGATAGCCTGCCGGAAGCTGGACCTGTTCTCGTATCACCTTTTTCGCGTCTGCGACGTAGCTCCCTATGTCGCGTTTGGACGTGTCAAGATCGACGTAGACGTAGCCGGTCAATCGCCCGTTCTCGTCGCGGATCATGGCCGGGCCGGTCAGCAGCTTGATATCGGCAATCTGGGCGATTGGCACTTGCGCGCCGTTTGGCGCCATCACAAAAGTACGGGTGATACAAGGTCGCTCATCTCCGAGCGCCGAGTAGCGAAGGGGACTCAGGCGCGGAAACTCGCACCCGAGCGTCAAGGATCACCGCGCCCTTTTCGCGGACTACGATGGGATTGCAGTCCAGTTCAACAATCTGCGGCAGGTCTTCAACCATCGCGCTCACACGGAGCAGCGATTCTTCGAGTGCAGCAATGTCACACAATGGACTGCCACGAAAACCTGTGAGCAACTGATAGGACTTGAGGCTCCGAATCATCTCAGAAGCATCATCGCGAGTAAGAGGAGTAAGTCGCACCGCAATGTCGCGCATCAACTCAACAAGCACGCCGCCAGCCCCGCAAGCTACCACCGGCCCAAACTGCGGATCATGCGCGATGCCGACCAGCATCTCTACTCCTCCGGAGATCATGGGCTGCACTATGAATCCGCTTACCGGTTGCCCGGTCTCTGCCAGTTTCGTCGCCATCTCTTCGGCGGCCACGCTGACCTGAGTGGCGCCGGTAAGGTGAAGCCGCACACCGCCGGATTCGGTCTTGTGAAGTAAGCCCGGCGCGATTGCCTTCAAAGCAACCTCGCCGCCAATTTGGTCAGCCGCTTCGCCAGCCTCCGGAGGACTCTTGACGATCCGCTGCGCGACCAACACGAGTCCGTAGCAAGAAAGCAGAGTCGAAGTCTCGTCCAAGCTTAGCCATTCATCGCCTCTCGCGAGCGCAGTCGCAACGAGAGCGGCCGCCTCATCTCTTCGCAGGTCATCAAACCGAGGCGGCTCGGAACGCGGCCGCGCGCGCCATTCGCCGTAGCGCGCAATTCGAGCCAGCGCAGTTGCCGCAGCCTCCGGAAACGCGAACGAAGGAATCCGAATATCTACGGACTTCAACTCATCCGGCACACCGCGCGCCGAGAGAAAGACCGTAACGATCGGTTTGTTCAACGTCGAGTTCCTAGCTGCGTCGACGATTGCACGAGCCACGTCTTCCGCTCGCGTCACCAACGGCGGCGTGAAGATCACAACCAGCGCATCAACGTTGGGGTCTGCCGCCACAATCTCTATCGCCTTGCCGTAATCATCCGCGGTTGCAGAGGCGATCATATCAACCGGATTGCTGACGCTGGCTTCTGCCGGCAAGAACGCGCGCAATCGCACCATGCTTCCGCTGTCGAGCGTTGGAACGTTGAGACCTTCGGCTTCGCAAGCGTCAGCGCATAGAATTGCCGGACCGCCTGCGTTTGTGATGATGCCAACTCGCCGTCCCGCGGGGACCGGCTGATTGGCAAGCAGCGAGGCTGCATCGAACAGTTCTTCAAGCGTATCGGTTCTGATTACTCCGGCCTGGCGGAAGAGAGCATCCACAGTTACATCAGAAGACGCCAGCAACGCACCGGTGTGCGAAGAAGCTGCCCGAGCGCCTGCTGACGATCGCCCGCTCTTTACAACGACGATTGGCTTCTTTTGTCCCACTCTTCGAGCAAGACGGGAAAACTTCTTTGGGTTCCCGAACGACTCTAGATAGAGCAGAATCACATCCGTGTTCTGATCCGATTCCCAATAGTTCAGCAAATCATTTCCCGAGATATCTGCCCTTGTTACCGATCGAGATGAACGACGAGATTCCCAGCCCAAGCGAGTTAGCGTAGTCGATGATCGCAAGCCCCAACGCGCCGCTTTGCGAGAAGAAGCCGACGCGCCCTGCCAACGGTACGTGCGGCGAAAAAGTCGCGTCGAGTCTGACTCCACTCTCCGTATTGATGATTCCCATGCAATTCGGGCCGATCAATCTCATTCCCGTCATCCGGCAAATCCGCAGCAGCTCGCTTTGCCGTGCGCGGCCTTCTTCGACGCCCGGCTCCAGACGAATGCAGGGCACGTGCTTCCTGCACTCTTCACAGTAGAAGTAATCTACATTATGCTGCATCTCATTGAGCATGATTATGTTCCCCCGCTCCGTGGTGGTGTGCCAGAGGCACGCTTGATGGAGGTGCGGTATCAGGGCTATTGTCACTCGGGTCTCCTCGCTCCGTGGTGGTGTCCCAGGGTTCCTCCTCCTCGGGCTCCTCGGTCCCGCTCACCAGGAAGCGACCGTGAAGACCGGGATGGTCGGGACTGCACACCTGCCAGCACAGAAACGTCAGCTCGCCGGCTCGACTGGCAGTGAAGCTCACCTCCACGGTGTGGCCCGCCGGCACGTCCACCGGCCCGACGCGAAGAAGTGGAATTGCGAAACTGTGCAGCACATCCACGCTGCGCAGACGCATGACTACATTGTCTCCCTTGTTGAGCTGTATCTCTTCCGTTCGGGTCGGCTTTCCGTTCCAATAGTTGAAGCCGACGACCTGGTCCTGCGTCCAAATCCCGCCGTCGGCGACGGCGGTCAGAGTGATGATCTTCGTTCCCGGCGGGTAGCGATGCCGTACCGCTATAGCGCGCCAGTACCACAGCGACAGCGGCACACCGGCCAGCACCAACACTACTGCCAGTACACTGGCGGCTTCCTTCAATTTCATTGTTCGTGTCATGACGTCACCCGATAAAGAGTTTCAAGAAAACTACAGTCACCCCCAGCAGCAGAGCCGCCGGCGGGACCAGACTCCGACGAAGCTGAACAGGATCGGAGAAAAGTTGACCAGCCACCTTATGCAGGCCGCGCACGCCATAGTAAAAGCCTGCCAACAGAATCGGAACTTGAATGAACGGCACCCACTCCGGCCACAGCGGCGTCCAGCGGAACTCCGCAGTGCCGAATAGATTCATCCCCCAACCCAGTGGGTCGGAGATTACCGAGACGATGTAGGAGCCGTTAACCATGATCAGCGGCACGCTGAAGGCAATCCAAGCCAGCAACCCCATCGGCACGAGCATGTAGGCGTACTTCAAAAACAGTTCCTTGGTGGGGACAGCATCAGCCCGCGCGTACCACTTTGACAGGCGAATCGATAGATAGTACAGACCGGGGAAGATAACCAGCGCCAGCAGCGCCTGGCCCGCCCCGAACATTCCAAAACCCCGCCAGTCGCCCTTTTCGGAGATGTTCGCCCAGTCTTTGAATGTGCCCCACGGGCCCAGGAGCATAACCGAATAAGTGAGCGCCAGCACCAACATGATGCAGGCTTTCCAGACTTCGTCATATCCGCGCAGAACCACGTCGCTAGTGGCAACGGGGCGCACAAACAACGAGATGTTGTCATTGGGACAGCTCTTGACGCATTCAAAGCACAGGCCGCAATAGTTGTTGCGATCGAGCTTGCCCATGTAGACGTTCCACGGACAGGCCCACCCAGTGTCAGCTCCGCGAATGCACGCCTTCGATTTGCACTTCAAGCATACGTCCTTGTCTACAGAGCGCAACTCGATCGTCGAAGTCATTGCGTAGAGGCTGAGGAACCCGCTGATCGGACAGACGTAATTGCAGAAGGTCCGCAGGCGATAGACCAACGCAAGCACCGCTGCCAAAACAATCAGAACTCCAAATACAATCATGCTAACTATGGGACGCGTCACTAGCAATGCGCTGAATGTAGCCAGAAAGAGAAATCCGATGTTCTGCAGCCAGATGTTGCTCAGTCGCTTTGGCCAGCGCTTGTGCAGGCCGAAGAATGTGTTTTGGGTTCCAGGACTCTTGCCTGGACGCACCTTGACGACCGCCCGGCGTTGCAGCCAATCTCCGAAGAACGGTAGCGGGCACATTGTGCACCAGATTCTGGAACCGAAGGGCACCATCACCCCGATCAGCATAAACCACCACAGAATCCACACGAACACAATGATGATGTTCCGGTTGCCTACCGGGGTGCCAAACACGCCCGCGATCAGAAACAGGTAGAAGAGGAACAGGTTCGGAAGGATCGCCAGGAACTGGAAGCTGCGCATCTGCAGCAGGCGTTTCAACCAGGGCCAGCGCGTAAACAGGTTGACTCGCCAAGTCTCTAACTGGGCGCCTGCTGGACTGGTCGTTTCGGTGATCAGGTTCGCGTTTGCCATCATCTCAGCCCCGAAGCGGAATCTGTGCGGCGCCTCTCCGCCATCTTCTCTTCTAGCCGCCGCACGTGGGTTTCCTCAAACTCGGCTAGTTCACGATAAACCTTTTGGAGCTCCGGATCGGAAGTGCGTGCTACCTCCCGCCGATAGAACTCACGCGCAGCTTCCTCTGCGAGCAGGCCCGCCTCCAGCGCCTGCTCAATGGTCATGGAGTCGAAGACCATCGCCTCGGGGTCTTGCAGATCGGGCGCTTCGATCACTTCCTTCGGCTCCTCTTCCGGAAGTGTCAGCGGACCGAAGCGCTCGCGATAGCGTTGCTCCAACACGGCGCCGTGCTGGCGTTCTTCATCTGCCATCTCGCGAAAGATGGCCGTTACAGAATCGTCGTAGCCCTGGAAGAGTTGCGCCAACGAGTCATAGACTCCGGCGTTCCGGGCCTCGATCTGGATCGCGCGTAGCAACGTCACGCGCCCGGTATCCGAGTGTGTGGTGATCATGACGGCCGCCCTCCTGCGTGCGCGCGGCCGAAGATCACCAGGATTGCAGCTGCCAACCCCAGCGACAGCCCCAATGAAGTGGGATAGAGGTAGTTAGGACTGACGATTAACTCCCCCTGCATAAACGGGTGCATGTAGCCACAGGTGATCGAGCACCGGTAGTGGAACTTGCCGGTCCGATTAGCGATGAAGTCGATTCCCTCAACTTCTTCGTAATCGCCTCCCTGCGAGGGTCGCCGGAGCCAGAACGTGGGATTCTCCGGCCGAGCCTTAGCATCCAGGTCGTATCCTTCTAGATAGAACCCGTGGGTTACATCTGCAGCTACGAGCTTGATGTGCACGTGGTCGCCCCGGTTCACCCTCAGAATAGGGGGGTCGTACGCGTACTTGTGGGCGGTGATAGTGATGCTGTGTTCCTGAGGCGTAGCCTGTCTGAGATGCTCGGATAAGAAGCCGACCAACCCACCAAGCGGCAGCAGCAACCCCACCACGACATAGTTCGGAATGCGTATGAGTCTCATACCTCCACCTCACCTCCGCGGTTTCTCACTTCGTTCGTGGCCAGACCAGGCTAGAAGGCAACT
>Ga0137380_10004180_pt1 | contig 12667 bp, 11 predicted proteins | sample SagtaG_17_FD_104809 | JGI IMG/M metagenome (GOLD analysis project Ga0137380, IMG submission 104809) | Vadose zone soil microbial communities from Sagehorn Ranch, Mendocino, California, USA - Sage2_L_100_16 metaG | ecosystem: Environmental > Terrestrial > Soil > Vadose zone | place: USA... | reverse complement strand
GCCTGGTTCGCGCCTGGCTTCCCGCTGACGACCTCGAAGTTGAGACGGCGGATCGCTGAGAACGACAGGACGAATGTGTGCAGGGCATGGTCGACTGTTACGCCAAGCTGATCCACGGAGGGCGCGATGTTCGAGTGGTTTACTTCGGAAGGGCGCGCCTCTTTTTCTCCCTTCGCCTTGGTGGGCTTCAAGCTCCAGTCGCCGTTCGGGCTCCTGAAGACCACAACGCCGCTGCGAATCCCGAGCGGGTCGATGCGACTGCCGGTGCGAGCGCCCGACGGTCTCGGGGGCTCGTCTTCACTCCCGCCTGGCTCGGTGGCGACGCCCACCCCGATGATCTCCGAGACGACGCAACGCGGGAACTTGGCCCCAAGGCCTCCTCCTTCGCCGGTCGAGTTCCATGCGCCGAAGACGAGCGCGGTAGGGGAGAGTTCGTAGACCGCGCGAGCATTGCGAGCGTTCGCCGCGATGAGGCGCTTGCCGTCGTCCGTCTCGCGGAAGCGCTTCTTGTCCAGTTCCGAGTCCCGGATGATCGCATCGAAGACGCGATGAGGTGCATCGAGAGATGTGATCTGCCCGATGTCGGCGACCTCGGTCTTCGAGAAGTCGACCGCGACCACGGGGAATGCGACATCGGCGCCGCGCACGGCCTTCAACGCTTCCTCTAGCCGATTGGCCTGGCTCTGGACGCTGTCGATGAGCACGCAGAAGACGTTCTGATTGTCGAAGCGCCGATACTCGAATACGTGGCGCGGCGGGTCCGTCCTTCTGGCGCCGGGATAGGTGGGAGGGAAGATCTTGTCTCCCGGTCCTCCGACGGGCTGGAGCTTGCGGATGCGGCGGATTGCGGCGTCTTCACGGACGGCCTGGGTCAAGCGATCAAACGTCAGCATGGAGCTTCCTTTCGTCGAATGAATCTCACTTCGCTTCCTGATATCGCAGCGGTGTGACAGGCGAGGTCGCACCCGCAAGGGTGCCCCGAGCTGCAGAATGTCCATCGGGCAAAAAGACAGCGGACTGCGGAGGTATCCAGCGGCAGAACTTCGCCTCAGAGGATGCTAATGCTTCAACGGAGCCGCAGGCCGCTGAGCTCTGCTCAGGAGAAGAGTCTTGCGTCGCTTTCGTCACTATTCGTCCCGCTATCTCGCTGCGGCCGGAAACCGATTGGGCGCCGTCCTTCTGCCGGCTCGGGCGTTCGGGCCGGGTCGCGTGGGCGAAGAAACAGCAAGACCCGGCCGAACAGCCAGAGTCCCCCGTCTAAAATCTTCATTAGAATGTTTTGAGGGGCAGTAAGATCTTTAGGTTCGCTCATGGTTTTCGGTCGTATCACGGCCCTTCTGGACCTGCAAGCGGCTCCCTGGAAGGCGAATCTCCCGCGGCCGTGTCCCCGGCGCGTCGATCCCGAGCACGCGCGCCCGCGGCTCTACGCTCCATCCGCGCCAGCGACTGCTTGTGCTCCCGCATCACCTTGTCCCGCAGCTCCTTCGGCTCGATCTCGCTCACCGCGGAGCCGAGGCCGGTCAGGTAGGCCAAGAGCGGCGGCCCCAGCGCGACGTCGAGCCGTACCTCCACGCTGCCGTCGTTGCGCCGCTGCGCTACCTGGCTCGGGTGGACCTTCCGCTCCATCAGGAGGTCTGCCAGCTCGGGCGCGACGGTGAAGCGCACCTTCCGCGGCCGGCCACTCCACATCCCGAAGCTGCACCTCAGCATCTGCTCGACGTCGAAGTCCTCCGGCGGCGCGAAGCGCTCTCCAGTCGGGCGAATGCCGTCGAAGCGGTCGATGAGGAAGGTCTTGACCTCGCCGTTCGGGTGGCAGCGGGCCACCAGATAGATGCCCTCTTCGGCCACCCGCAGATGGTAGGGATCGAGCTTGCGCTCGGAGTCGCGGCGTCGCCCGTTCGCCTGGCGAGATCGGTACCGCACGGCGACGGTCTGGCGGTCATCGATCGACTCGACCAGCCGCCGCACCAGCTCGCCCCGCGAATGGTAGTCGCGGCCTCCCTCCTGCGCGCTCACCAGCCGCTGAGCGGCGCGGAAGTGATCGGCCAGACCCTTTGGGAGCGTGGCGCGGATCTTGTCCAGCGCGCTCGCGGCCCCGTCGTGCAGCATGGTCCCGGCGAGCCCCGACGCCATCCGCCGGGCGGTCATCAACGCGACCAGCTCGCTCCAGCTCAGCGACAGCTGCAACCGATGCCGGTAGCCCTCCATGATTCGCCATCGCGCCCGCCGGCCGTCGAGCGCCGAGGTCAGCGGGACGCCTATGTCCTCTAGGACCCGGAAGTCGCGGTAGACGGTGCGGCGCTGCGTTCCCAGCTCTACCGCTGCCTCTTCGAGCTCAACGCCCGCGGGCCGCACCTCGAGAAGCGCAAGGAGCTTGAGCTGGCGGGCGAACGCTTCACCGCGCATGAACCGCCCCCAATTGAAAGCAATGATAGCGAAATCCCGTGAAACGAGTATAGAGGACTTCTGGCGGTGCAGGCGAGTCAATCCCGCGACTGACAAATTCTCGCGCCGTCAGGCGACGCCGACGAGGTGGGCGAGCGTGGCCGGATCGGCTAGCAGCGCCGTGCTTGGGGAGCGGTGGACCACGCGGCCGCGTTCCAGGACGAGGGCGTCCGAAGTGAGGCCGAGCGCTAGCCGGGCGTGTTGCTCGACGAGGATCAGCGCCATCCGGCTCTGGCCGACCATGCGGCGGATCAGGGAGGCGAGCTCCTGGACGACCACGGGCGCGAGGCCCTCCATCGGTTCGTCCAGCAGCAGCAGCGTCGGGTTGACCATCAGCGCCCGCCCGATCGCCAGCATCTGTTGCTCGCCGCCGGAGAGCTGGTTGCCGAGGTGGTCGCGGCGTTGCGCGAGACGCGGGAACAGCTCGTAGACGCGCCGGAGGGTCCAGTCGCCGGGGCGGGCCACTACGTCGAGGTGCTCCTCGACGGTCAGCGAGGGGAAGACGCAGCGCTCCTGCGGCACCCACCCCAGGCCGGCGTGCGCGCGGAGGTGGGTCGGGACGGGTGCGAGGTCGGAGCCGCGCCAGGACACGCGCCCGCGCCGCAACCGCGTCAGGCCCATCAGGGTCAGCAGCAGGGTCGTCTTCCCCACGCCGTTGCGCCCCAGCAGCGCCAGGCTACCGCCTTCCTGCAGCGTGAACGACACGTCCTCCAACACGACCGAGTCGCCGTAGCCCGCGACGACGCCGTCGACGGAGAGGAGATCAGCCCTGGCTGCCCTCACCCAGGTAGACCTCGCGCACGCGCCGATCGGCGGCGATCTCCTGCGGGGTGCCCTCCACCAGGATCGAGCCCTCGACCAGCACGGTAATGCGCTCGGCGAAGCGGAAGACGAGGTTCATGTCGTGCTCGATGAAGAGGATGGTCACCTCTCGGGGGAGCGCCGCGAGCACGCCGAAGACCTCCGCGCTCTCGCCCACCGGGATGCCGGCGGCGGGCTCGTCGAGGAGCAGGACCCGGGGACGGGTCGCGAGCGCGAGGGCGATCTCCAGCAGGCGCTGCTTGCCGTACGGCAGGCTGCGAGTCACGACGTCCACCTCGGGCTCGAGATGGAGATCGCGCACGATCCGCCGCGCCTCGTCGATGTCCGCCGGTTGCCGCGCCACCGGCCGCCAAAAGGACGCGCCGCGGCCCTTGCGCTCGCAGATCGCCAGGACGACGGACTCCAGCACGGTGAGGCCGGGAAAGAGCGTGGTGATCTGGAACGTCCGCGTCATCCCACGCTTCACCCGCAGGTGCTGCGGCAGATGGGTGATCCGCTCGCCGTCGAGGAACACGTCCCCGGCCTGCGGGGGGACCGTCCCGGTGAGCAGGTTCACCAGCGTGGTCTTGCCGGCGCCGTTCGGTCCGATGAGCGCGTGCCGCGCGCCGGCCTGCAGGCTGAACGAGACCTGCCGCACGGCCTGCAGCGCACCCCAGCTCCGCGACAGCCCTTCCGTCCGCAAGACCGCGCTCATCGGGCGGCCCTGCGCAGGAGCCGCTCGCGCGCAGCCGCGGCCGCGCCGACCACACCGCCGCGCGCGGCGAACACCATCGCGACGAGCAGCAAGCCGAGCCAGAACTGCCAGTAGACCGGGTTGATGCTGGAGAGCTGGCTCTGCGCGATCATGAAGAGCGCGGCGCCGACGAGCCCACCGTACAGCCACCCCGCGCCGCCCAGCACCAGCATGATGAGAAGGTCCGCCGACCTCGAGAACCCGAGCACCTCGAGCCCGACGAACTGCGTGGTCTGCGCGAGCAGCGCCCCCGCGACGCCCGCGATCGCGCCCGCCACCGTGTAGACGGCGATCAGGCGGCGCCGCACCGGCGAGCCGATCGCCGGCATCCGGCGCGCGCCGTCTCGGATTCCCCGCAGCGACAGCCCGAAGGGCGACCGCACGATGCGGCGGCAGACGAGGAACACGGCGAACAGCACCGCCAGGCTGTAGACGTACGCGGTCCTGCCCGCCAGATCGAAAGGGAACAGGCCGAGGAGGTCGCGCACCGCCATGTCGCTCAGCCCGTCCACCCCGCCCGTGACCGACGCCGCCTGGTTCGCCGCCTCGTACAGCATGAGGCCGATGCCGAGCGTCACCATGAGCCGGGTCAGGTCCTCACCGCGCACGGCGATGAAGCTCGTTGCCCAGGCGATGACGGCTCCCACGGCGGCGGCGGCCAAAAGGCCGCTCAGCGGCTCGCCCCACCCGTGCTTCGCCAGCAGTCCCGCCGTGTACGCGCCCGCCCCGAACATCGCCGCGTGCCCCAGGGAGACGATCCCGGCGTAGCCGAGGATCAGGTCGAGCGAGAGCGCGAAGAGCCCGGTGATCAGCACCTGCGAGCCGAGCACGAGGTGCCCGGGGAAGACGAAGATCGCCGCCACCGCCGCCAGCCAGAAGGCGACCTCGGCCGGGCGCCAGCGCGCGTCCGGCAGCGCAACGGCCGGCGCCGCGCTCATCGCGCGCCCCGCCGCAACCCGCCGGGGAAGAGCAGCAGCAGGACGAGCATCAGCCCGTAGATCACGAACGCGCCGACCGCGGGCACGTAGTACTTCCCTGAGACGTCGAAGACCCCGAGCAGGAGCGAGGCGGCCAGCGTGCCCGCGATCGACCCGGCCCCGCCCACCACCACCACGAGCAGGAAGTAGACGAGGTACTTGAGCGGGAACGTCGGGTCCAGCCCGAGGACGTCGATGGCGAGCGCGCCGCCCAGGCCCGCCAGGCCGGAGCCGAGCGTGAAGGTGACGCTGAAGACGCGCGTGACGTTGATCCCGAGACCCGCGGAGGCCTGTGCGTCGTCGACCGAGGCCCGGATCCGCGCGCCGAACCGCGTCCGGCGCACCAGCAGCACGAGCGCGGCGGTGATGGCCCCGACGAGCGCGACCAGGAAGAGGCGGTAGACGCCGACGTCCACCCCGAGGACGCGCACCTGCCCGAGGAGGAATCCCGGCAAGTGCACCGGCTGCTGCCCCGAGCCCCACACGTAGGTCGCGCCGGCCACGGACATGAGCGTCAATCCGAGCGAGAACAGGACCTGGTCGAGCGGGCTGCGCCGGTAGAGCCGGCGGTACAGCGTCCGCTCCAGCACCGCGCCGGCAGCGGCTGCGGCAATGAAAGCCAGAGGCAGCATGAGCAGGAACGGCACTCCGAGCCGGGCCATCCCGACGACGCACACGTACCCTCCCAGCATCGCGAAGGCGCCGTGGGCCAGGTTGATGAACCGCATCAGGCCCATCGTCACCGACAGGCCGATGCTCATGAGGAACAGGAGGCTTCCGTAGGCGACGCCGTCGAAGAGCACGCCGGGCAGGCTGGCGAACATCAGTTGGCCGGCTTGCCCGGATCCTTCACGTCGGGGAACTTGTCGAACTCGACGTTGTACAGGCCGCCCTTCACCCGCTCTACGCGGCGGACATACACGGTCTGCACGATGTCCCGCGTCTCGGGATCGATCCTTATGGGTCCGCGCGGGCTGTTCAGCTTCAGCCCCTTGATCACCTCCATCGCGCGGTCCGCGTCGATCTTTCCGTCGAGCTTCTTCGCCACCTCGTAGATGGCGGCGATGCCGTCGTAGCCGGCCACCGCCATGAAGTTCGGCCGCGTCCCCTCGCCGTTGGCTTCCGCGTAGGCCTTGCGGAAGGCGGCGTTCTCGGGCGAATCGTGCGCCGCCGAGTAGTGGTGCGTGGTGATGATCCCGAGCGTCGGATCGCCCATCGCCTCCAGCACGTCGTCGTCGACCACGTCGCCCGGCCCGATCAGCTTGATGCCGGCCTGGCGGAGCCCGCGCTCCGTGAACGCCTTCACGAAGGCGATGCCCTGCTCGCCCGCCGGGACGAAAATGAACACCGCGTCGGGCTTGGCGTCCTTCGCCCGCTGCACGAACGGCGCGAAGTCCGGGTTGCGCAGCGGCACCCGGACCGATCCGACCACCTCGCCGCCTTGCGAGGAGAACGACTTCACGAACGCGTTCTCGGCATCGAGGCCGGGGGCGTAGTCCGAGACGATGGTGAAGACCCGCTTGACGCCGTTCTTCGCGCCCCACAGCGCGATCGGCTCGGTGACCTGCGGCAGCGTCATCGAGAAGCGCGCGACGTAGGGCGACTTGGTGGTGATGATCGAGGACGCCGCGTTCATGATGATCATCGGCGTCTTCGCTTGCGTGGCGAGCGGCGCCACCGCGAGCGCGTTCGGCGTCAGGCCGAAGCCGGCGATGAAGTCCACCTTGTCGTGCGTGATCAGGTCCTGCGCCAGGCGCTTGGCGATCTCGGGCGAGGGCCCAGTGGTGTCCTTCAGCACCAGCTCCACCTTCTTGCCCGCCACCGTGTCGCCGTGCTGCTTCATGTACGCCTTGATCCCGTTGTGGATCTGCTTGCCGTACCCGGCGAACGGTCCGGAGAACTCCGCGACGAGGCCCACCTTGATGGTGCCCTCGGCGCGCGCGCCCTGGGCGAACAGCAGCGCCGCGACGGCGGCAATCGTCTTGACGAGGTTCATGGTTACCCTCACAGATCGAAGAAAGCGGTCTCCCCTTTGCCCTGCAGGACGACATCGAAGCGCCACGCCGCGCCGCCGTCCTGCCGGACGGCGAGCAACGTGCGGCGCACGGCCGGATCCGCGATCCCGGTCAGGAGCGGGTCGCTGTCGTTCGACGGCTCGTCGGCGAAGTAGATCCGCGTCACCAGCTGCTTGAGCAGGCCGCGCGCGAAGATGGTCAGGTTCACGTGCGGCGCCTGCAGCGAGCCCTCCCGCCCCGGCACACGCCCCGGCCGGATGGTCACGAATCGGTACCGGCCCGCTTCGTCGGTCATGGCCCGGCCGAATCCGCGGAAGCCCGGGTCGGCGCGACGCGCGTCCTCCGGATGGTCGTAGCGGCCCTCCGCGTCCGCCTGCCAGATCTCCAGCACGGCGTCGTCGACCGGCGCGCCGTCGCCGTCGAGCACGCGGCCCTCGATGAGGATCTTTTCGCCGCGCGCACCGTCGCGGGTGAGGTCGTTCCACTCGGGCCGGTCGAGCCCGAGCCGGAAGAACGGGCCCACGGTCTGCGAGGGCGTGGCCGCGTGGCGGCTCATCGATCGTCCTCGAACGGCGTCGACTCGCGCCCGCGCAGCACCACGTCGAACCGGTAGCCCAGCGCATACTCGGCCTCGCTGAGCGCCGGATCGTAGGCGGACACCAGGCGCCGCCGCGCCGCCTCGTCGGGCACGCTGTTGTAGATGGGGTCCAGCGGCAGCAGCGGATCGCCCGGGAAGTACATCTGCGTGACCAGCCGGCTGGCGAAGGCGGGGCCGAAGACCGAGAAATGGATGTGCGCCGGGCGCCACGCGTTGGCCGTGTTCCGCCACGGATACGCGCCCGGGAGGATGGTGAGGAAGCGATACTCTCCCTTCTCGTCGGTGATCGCGCGGCCCACGCCGGTGAAGTTCGGATCGAGCGGAGCATCGTGCTGGTCCTTGCCGTGCAAGTACCGCCCCGCCGCGTTGCACTGCCACAGCTCGATCAGCGCCCTCGGCAGCGGCCGGCCGCCTTCCTCGAGCAGCCGCCCGGCCACGATGATGCGCTGCCCGAGCGCCTCGCCCTTTCCCTGGCGCGTCAGATCGACCAGCTCGGGCTCGTCCCGGAACCGCGGCCCGGTGATCTCCGAGAGCGTCTGCTGGAGCGGCAGCAGCGCGCGCGACGGGGCGCGCTTCACCGTGCTGCCGTACTCGCGGTGGAGGTACGGCGGCTGCACCCCGGGACGCGGGCGCGCGTACGGCGGCGGTTCGCGGCTCATGGCTTCTTCGAATCCTCCTCCATCTGCTGGTCGGCCATCTCAGGCCTCCAGGAAGCCCAGCACCGCCGCCGTGAACCGATCCTTCGCCTCGACGTTCGAGAGGTGCGACGCCTCGAGCTCGACCACCCTGGCGCCGCGGATGCGCTCCGCGATCTGCCGGCCGTGCTCCGGCGGCGTGGCCGGATCGCGCGAGCCCACCACCACCAGGGTGGGGGTCCGGATGGCGGCGATCGAGTCGCGCTGGTCCATGTCGCGGATGGCGGCACAGCAGGCCGCGTATCCTTCCGGCGGCGTCGCCAGCAGCATCCGCCGGACCTTCTCGACGACCTCCGGCGCGCGGGCGCGAAAGCCGCTCGTCAGCCAGCGCTCGATCACCTGCGGCACCACGGCCCCCATGCCCGAGGCACGGACCGCCTCGATGCGAGCGTTCCAGGTCTCCGGCTGGCCGAAGTACGCGGAGGTGTTGCACAGCGCCAGCCGCTCGACCCGCCCCGGCGCGTTGGTCGCGAGCCACATCCCGACCATGCCGCCCTTGGAAAGGCCGCAGAAGCGGACACGCTCGAGCCCGAGCGCATCGAGCAAGCCGACCACGTCGCGGCCCAGGTCCTCGATCCGGTACGGCCCGGGCGGCACTGCCGACTGGCCATGGCCGCGGCTGTCGTAGCGCAGCACCCGGAACCGCTCCGCGAACGCGGCTACCTGCGGATCCCACAGGGTCACGTCGCTGCCCAGCGAGTTGGAAAGCACCAGCACCGGATTCCCCGGCTTGCCGTCGAACCGGTGGAAGAGCCGGACGCCGCCTACGTCGACGAAGGCCATCTAGGGCTCCTCCCGCCGCCGCCGCCGAGCGGCCAGCACGCGATCGACGAACGCCGCCGACTGCCCGAGGTAGCTGCGGGGGTCGAACACGGCGGCGAGATCCCTGGCTGGCAGGTGCTGCGCGACCGCCGGATCCTCGGCCAGCACCTCGCGCAAGGGCCTGCCCGTCTCGGACGAGCGGCGGCTGGCCCGCTCGACCATCTCGTGCGCCTGCGGCCGGCCGACGCGCGCTGCGAGGGCCATCGCCGCCGCCTCGGCGAGGATCCGGCCCTGCGTCACGTCGAGATTCGCGCGCATGCGGTCCGGATCGAGCTCCAGCCCTTCGACGGTCTCCACCGTCTGGCGCAGCGCGCCCGCCGCAACCATGCACAGCTCGGGGAGCGTCTCCCATTCCGCGTGCCACCCACCCAGCCCGCGCTCGTGCTCCTGAACCATCGCGGAGAGGAGAGTCGAGACGAGTCCTGGCGCCCGCGCGGCCGCCGCGAGCGCCACGGCTGCGCTCAGCGGGTTCCGCTTCTGGGGCATCGTCGACGAGCCGCCTCGACCCTCGCCGGCCGGCTCGAACGCCTCCGCCACCTCGGTCTGCATGAGGAGCGACACGTCGCGGGCCATCTTGCCGAGCGTGCCGGTGAGAAGCCCGAGGAACGTCGCGACCTCGGCCACGCGGTCGCGCTGAGCGTGCCAGGGGATCGCCGGCAGCGGAAGTCCCAGCTCGGAGGCGAGGGCTTCGGCGACTTCGAGCCCCTTCGCACCGAGCGCGGCGAGCGTTCCCGCCGCGCCGCCGAGCTGCAGGACGAGGGCGCGCGGCAGTATCTCCTCGAGCCTCCCCGCATGCCGCTCGACCGCGTCGAGCCACCCGGCCATCTTCACCCCGAGCGTGACCGGCGCGGCGTGCTGCAACCAGGTCCGCCCGGCCAGCAAGGTCCCCTTGTGCTCCTCGGCGCGGCCGGCGAGCGCGGCGGAGAGGCGCTCCAGGTCCTCGCGCAGGAGAGCGGCAAGTTGCCGGAGCTGGAGGACGAGCCCGGTGTCCATCGCGTCCTGGCTGGTCGCGCCCCAGTGCACGTACCGCGCGGCCTCGGCGTCGTCCGCCGCCACCCGCGCGGTCAGCGCGGCGACCATGGGGATGGCGGGGTTGCCCGCCTTGGCGGTCCCCTCGGCGAGCGCGGCGAGGTCGAACGACTCGGCCCGGCACTGGCGCGCGATCGCCGCCGCGGCCGCGGCGGGAATCACGCCGGCGCGCGCCTCGGCCCGCGCGAGCGCGGCCTCGAAATCCAGCATTCCCTGCAGGCGCGCGCGATCGCCGAACGCGGCCGAGGCTTCCGGGGTCCCGAAGAGGCGCGCGAGCAGCTCAGGCATCGAGGTCCCTCGGCCGACTCCCGCCGGACCGTACGCGGAAGCCGCTCTCGGCGTCAAACGCTCCCAGCGCATATCGGTCCGCGCTGTGAAAAGCGCAGCGCCGCCCTATCCGGCGGCGGCTGTGGGCAGGCCGACGTAGTTCTCGGCCAGCGAGACGGCGGCGGCGCGCGAAGAGGTCACGTACTCCAGCTCGGCGAGCTGCAGCCGGCTGGTGAAGGCGTCGCTCGTCTGGTCGCGGTGGGTCACCGCGGTCATCCAGCGGGAGAACCGCTCTGCGAGCCACACGCGGCGCAGGCACGTGACCGAGTACCGGTCGAGGAGGTCCGTCCGTCCCGAGACGAAGAACGCGGCCATCGCGCGGGAGAGCACGCGCACGTCTGCCACGGCCAGGTTCATGCCCTTGGCCCCGGTCGGCGGGACGATGTGCGCGGCGTCCCCCGCGAGGAACAGCCTGCCGTACCGCATCGGATCGATGACGAAGCTGCGCATCGCGACGATGCCCTTCTGCACGATTGGGCCCTCGGCCAGGCGGAATCCGTCCGTGCCCGACAGGCGCGCGCGGAATTCCTCCCAGATGCGCTCGTCGGACCAGCGGTCCTCGTCGTCGTGGGGGTCGCACTGGAAGTAGAGCCGCTGCAGCTCTGGCGAGCGCGTGCTGACCAGCGCGAATCCGCGCTCGTGGCGCGTGTAGATCAGCTCCTCGGTGGAGCGCGGCGCCTCGGCGAGGATGCCGAACCAACCGAAGGGATAGACGTGCTGGTAGTCGGTCCGCACCTGCGGCGGGATCGCCGAGCGGCAGACGCCGTGGAACCCGTCGCAGCCGGCGACGAAGTCGCAGGAGATCTCGCGTTCCGCCCCCGCGTGGCGGAAGCGGATCCGCGGCGCGCGCGTCTCCACGTCGTGCAGGGTCGCGTCCGAGACCTCGAACAGCAGCGCTCCGCCGGCCGCGATGCGCGCGGCGACCAGGTCCTTGATCACCTCGTGCTGCGCGTAGAGCGTGATCGCCTTCCCGCCGGTCAGCTCGTGGAGGTCGATGCGGTGCGTCTCGCCGCCGAAGCGCAGGTTGATGCCCTGGTGGACGGCGCCTTCGCGCTTCATCCGCTCCCCGAGACCCACCTGGATGAGTAGATCGACCGTCCCCTGCTCGAGCACGCCGGCCCGGATGGTGGACTCGATCTCCGCGCGGCTGCGCAGCTCCAGGACGATCGACTCGATGCCCTCGAGATGCAGGAGGTGCGAGAGGAGCAGCCCCGCGGGTCCGGCGCCGACGATCCCCACTTGCGTGCGCATCGCCCCTAGAATACGTCTCCTTCTGGCCGCGCTGTGAAAAGCACAGCGCCGCCCTATGGGGCGGCGACTGATTGACGGATCAGGGGCAATTCTGTCGTACTGGCGGTCTCCAGCGTCACTTCAAAAGGGGGTTTCCCGCCATGTCGAGGCAGACTCTCTCGCGCCGCGCGCTCCTCGCCGCCACCGGCACAGCGGCCGCTTCCACGGTTCTCCCCCGCCGCGCCTTCCCGGCGGGCAAGGCGAAGATCCGCATCGGCTTGCTCTTGCCCTACTCCGGCACCTACGCGGCACTGGGGAACAACATCACCGACGCCATGAAGCTCGCCGCTCGCGAGCACGACAACAAGCTCGCCGGCCGCGAGATCGAGTGGGTCGCGGTCGACGACGAGTCGGATCCGGCGAAGGCCCCCGCCAACGTGAACAAGCTGGTGGTCGGGGAGAAGGTCGACGTCCTCACCGGGCCCGTCCACTCCGGCGTGGCGATGGCGATGATGCAGATCGTCCGCCAGGAGAAGACGCTCACCATCGTCACCAACGCCGGCGCGCAGGCGGTCACCGGCCAGCTCTGCGCGCCCAACGTCTTCCGCACCTCGTTCTCCAACTGGCAGACCTCGTACCCCTGCGCCGACGTGGTGCTGAAGGACGGCCGCAAGAAGGCCGTCCTGATGTTCTGGAACTACAGCTTCGGGCAGGAGTCGATGGCCGCGTTCAAGGAAGGGTTCACCAAAGGCGGCGGCACCATCGTGAAGGAGATCCCCGTTCCATTCCCCACCACCGAGTTCCAGGCCAACCTGTCGGAGATCGCGGCGCTCAAGCCCGACGCGGTGTTCGTCTTCTTCGCCGGCGCGGGCGCGGCCAAGTTCGTCAAGGACTATGCGGACGCGGGCCTGAAGGACAAGGTCGCGCTCTACGGCAGCGGCTTCCTCACCGAGGGCGTGCTCGGAGCGCAGGGG
>Ga0137380_10004178_pt1 | contig 12669 bp, 7 predicted proteins | sample SagtaG_17_FD_104809 | JGI IMG/M metagenome (GOLD analysis project Ga0137380, IMG submission 104809) | Vadose zone soil microbial communities from Sagehorn Ranch, Mendocino, California, USA - Sage2_L_100_16 metaG | ecosystem: Environmental > Terrestrial > Soil > Vadose zone | place: USA... | reverse complement strand
GGCGCCGGCGTGTGGCCCATGCCGGGCAGGTCGGGGTAGATGCGCCGATAGCCGGTGCGGTCGGCAAAGACCGGTTCGAGAGCACCGGCGATCTCGCGATGGTCGACACCCGCGCCGTGCAGGGCGAGAACAGGCAGGCCACTGCCGAACTCGGCGTAGTTGACGTCGTCATCCATCCAGCGAGCGTAGAGACGACCGGTGACAAAACCTGCTACTGCGCCGGGACGCGCTTCTGACTTCGCGCCCGACGCGGATGCAGCAGCCAACCGGTCAGGATGCCGGCGCCGAAGCTGCAGACGTGCGCCTGCCACGACGAGTTCGAGTTGATGGACGGGAGCAGGCCCCCGAACAGCCCGCTGAAGAAGAATGCGACGAGCACGGCGGCGACGATCCACAGGATCCGGCGGGAGAAGTACGCGCGGGCCAGCAGGTAGCCCATCCAGCCGAAGATCAGCGCGCTGCAGCCGACGATCAGCTGGTTCGGGGCGATCAGCCAAGTCGCGGCGCCGCCGACGATGCCGACCAGCGCCGTGACGACCAGCCAGACGCGTACGCCGGAGAGCAGGATCGCCCAGCCGAGCAGCACGAACGGGCCCGTGCTCGACAGCAGCTGCCAGGCGCTCGTGTGCAGGAACGGACCGGTCACGATGCCCCACAGGCCGGACACGTGGCGCGGCCGCAACCCGAAACGATCCAGGCGGTGGTCGTCGACGGCATTGGCGATCGCGACCCCCCACAGCGCGGCGGCGAACACCGCCATGACGACGAGCGCGCCGCCCCAGCTCGTCGGGTCGAACGGCGGCTCTTCGCCGGACGCCGAGCGGAGCTTGGGGATTCGTGGCGCAGGGCCGTCGCTGGGCTCCGTCACGGTGTTCAGCCTAAGCCGACTGTGCCGCGACCATTATCTGGTGGTAGCCGGTGGCCCCGGACGGGAACGGGTCGCGATGCTGGGCATCCTGCAGGACGCCTTGCGCGTCGGCAGCACGCACGCGAAGGGTGTGCTGCCCGGCCGAGTCGACTGTCCAAGGGAACACCCACTGCCGCCAGGTGTCGGTCGACGGCACCGGCGCGAGCCGGGCCTGCTGCCACTCGCCGGAGTCGACCTGCACCTCGACCTTCGACACGCCGACGTGCTGGTCCCAGGCCACGCCGGCGACGGCCACGGTCTGCCCGACCGGCACCTTCGTGCCGTATCCGGGTGTGTCGATGCGTGACGCCAGGCGGATCGGTCCCTTCGCCGCCCAGCCGCCTTGTACCCAGTACGCCTGTGCCTTCTCGAATGTGGTTGCCTGCAGGTCGACGATCCACTTGCACGCCGACACGTAGCCGTACAGGCCGGGCACGACCATCCGCACCGGGAATCCGTGCTCGATGGGCAGCGGCTCGCCGTTCATGCCGATGGCGAGCATCGCGTCACGGCCGTCCATGACCACGGCCGTCGGCGATCCGATCGTCATGCCGTCCTTCGACGTCGCCAGCAGTTGATCGGCCTTCGGGTCGACGCCGGCCTCGCGCAACAGGTCGGCGAGCCGCGCGCCGAGAAACCGTGCGTTGCTGATCAGCGTGCCGCCGACCACGTTGGAGACGCACGTGAGCGTGATCCACCGCTCGATCAGCGGGCGCGCGAGCAGCTGGTCATACGTCAGCATCAGCTCGCGGTCGACCATGCCGTGAATGCGCAACTGCCAGGACTTGGGATCGATTTGCGGGAACGTGAGCGCCGTGTCGATCCGGTAGAAGTCAGTGTTCGGCGTGTCGTACGGCACTTTGCTCTTACCGAGGTCGGTGCCGTTGGCCAGAGGCGGCGCGGGGTCGGCGGGCGGGGGCAGGCGCAGTGCCGAGCGCGCCTTGCTCACGTCGTGGCGGGCGTGTTGCAGCGCGCGTCCACCGAATCCGCCGACGAGGGCCAGCCCGGCCGCGGCCGCGCTGCCTTGCAGGAACTGCCGCCGGCTCGGCCGGAGCGCGCCGGGTTCGCCCGCCTGGCCGAGCAGGACGACGAGCGCGGCGCCACCGGCAACGGCTCCGATGATCGAGGGCACGACGTCCGAGCCCTGGTGCGCGGCTGCGGTGAGCGCGCAGTAGACACCGACGGCACCGAGCACGGCGACGCCCGCGATGCCGGCCCACAGCCACCGGACGGCGAGCACGCCGACGATCACGGCGAACACGGCGATGCCCAGGTAGATGCCGGTCAGCAGAACGTGCTTGTCGTTGGTGCCGAACTCGCGGATCGCCCATCGCTTGACCGACTCGGGCGTGAGCGCGATGAACCGATTGCCGACGGCGATCACCGGGCTCGCGGCCGGACGCACGAACGCCGCCGCCAGCTCGCCGACGCCGATCGCGATGCCGGCCGACAGCAACCCGACGAGGGCCCCTACGCCGGCCGCGACGCGCTTCACCTCACCATGGTGGCCGAGCGTCAGGCTGATGACCATTACGTCCTGCGAACGGTTGGTCTGGGCCCCGTGCTGGCCCGGCCCGGCTTGCCGCGGCGGGCCCGCCCGACGAGGGCCCAAGATCGTCTCTGCTGGAACTGCGCTCACACGCACTGGAGCAGAGATGATCAATATGCGGGCCGGTCAGGCGCGCGAGTTGGCAGCAGGAGTCAGGCGGCGACCCGGCGCAGCAGGTCGCGCGCGGCTGCGTCGGCCTGGTTGTGTGCCTCGACGAGCGACGCCTTGGCGTGCTCCTTGAACTCGGCGAGAGCCGGGTTCACTTCGGCCAAGGTGAGCTCCGGGGTGATGACGCGCAGGTCTAGGCCGAACACCTCGCCCAGGATGCGGCGCAGGTACGGCTCGGCATAGTCCCATCCCTCGCGCGGCGTGCCCAGACGGTACGAGCCACCGCGCGCACTGACCAGGACGGCCGGCCGCCCGGCCAGCAGTCCGTGCTGGCGGGTGCGCGGGTCGAGCAGCAGGTAGTCGATCCAGGTCTTGACCGCGGCCGGAGTCCCCCAGTTGTAGAGCGGGATGCCGAGCAGGATGGCGTCGGCAGCGACGAGTTCGTCGACCAGCGCCGCCGAGCGCGCCACGGCTGCGCGCTGTTCGAGAGTGCCCTCGCCCTCGGGCACCTGGCTGGCCTCGAAGTCGACCTTGGTGAGGTACGGGAGCGGGTCGCGTCCGAGGTCGCGGACAGTCACCGTGCCGGTGGGGTGAGCGGCCGTCCAGGTTGCCCGGAACGTGTCGGCGACGGACCGGGAGAACGAGCCGTCTTGCCGGATGCTGGCGTCGATCCGGAACAGGTGGGCCATGAGAGTTGCCTTTCGGAGAGGTTCGAATGAGTCTCCGTAGACATTAGCCGATCGTTGATGTGCATCAATGATTGAGCCACCGTGATGATTGTCGCACGTAGGTAGTATGGCGGCCATGGCCGTTGACGAGCTGACGCGGGAACGCCTCGGCATGCTGCTCGCACGGCACGGGCGGTTCGTCGCCGAGCGCCTCCTGCAGGCGATGTCGGCCACCGGCCTCAAGCCGCGGCATCGCCAGGTACTCGTCGAGCTCAGCACCCGGGGACCGACCAGCCAGCAGTCATTGATCGACGCGCTCGATGTCGATCCGAGCGTCCTCGTGGCGATCCTCAACGACCTCGAACGCCTCGGCCTCGCCGAACGCCGCCGCGACCCGGCTGACCGGCGCCGGCACATCGTCGAGATGTCGGCCAAGGGATGTAAGGCCCTCGAGGGGATCGAGAAGGCCGTCGCCCTGGCCGAGGACGAGCTGTTCGCCGACCTGGACGAGCGCGAGCGCGCTCAGCTGCACGACATGCTCACCCGGGTGCGCACGGTGCCCGAGAGCGAAGCGTGCGTCGAGACCAAGAACTGCTGAACGTCTACCCGACCGCCTGGACGGTCACGGTGTGGCTGCCCGCACCGACGCCTTGCAGCGTGACGTAGCCGTTCTGTGGCTGCGCGGGGCTGCCCGCGCCGTCGACCTGAACCTCGACCTGATCGCCGGCGGCCGGCACCGCGATCACGCCGGACGTGCCCGCAGGCACCGTCACGGTCAGCGTGAACGTGTCCGAACCTCGACTCCAGCTGACGCCCAGGGGGCCGTGCGGCGTCGGCACCTGCCCCCGCGCCCAGCTGACCGTGCCGGGATGTGGCTGCACCGACCACGTACTGAATCCCGGCCCGGTCGGGCGGGCGCCGAGCAGGTCGTTCGTCAGCGCCGGCAGGACCCCGGTTGCCCAGCCGTGCGCCGCAGATGTGAAGCCCCCTTCGTAGAGCGAGCCGCCGGGACCGACACCCTCCCAGTCGGTGATGCCCGGGTCGTGGCTCGACATCCAGCCGTAGAGGCGCTTGATCTCCTCGATGGCCGAGTCGGCCTGGCCGCTCAGGAAGCGCGCCTCGATCTCCGGGTACGACGTGAACGCGTACACGCGCTGCGAGCCGCCGGATATGAGCGTGTCGTTGTCCATGAACGAATTGCCGTACGGCCGCGCCGTGTTCTGGGCAAGGTAGCCGAGCGCAGCAGTTGCCCGCGACGGCGACGCCACCCCGGCGACGACGGCGATCCCGTTGCCGTCCTGGGCGTGCCGTACCGCGCCGGTACCCGAGTCGACATACGCGCCGGCCGTCGCGTCCCAGAGGTAGGTGTTGATCGCGGCGCTGACGGTCATTTCGCGCTGCGCCCATCGGGCGGCGTCCGCGTCGTGGCCGAGCGCTGCCGCCATACGTGACGCGTCGGTCAAGGCCTGGACGTACAGCGCGTTGTAGTACGTGACTTCGCCGGTGCGCGGCAGGAACGCGTAGTCGCCATACCCCCCGGTATTGTTCAGCCCCTTCTGCAGCAGCCCACGGTCGTCGGTGACCGACGGGTACCACGCGTCGAGCACCTTGAGCAGGTTCGGGTAGTAGGTGCTCGCGTAGCCGGTGTCGCCGGTGTACAGCAAGTAGTCCCAACTCGATGTCACCCACCACAGTGGATAGTCGAACAGCGGGAGCGTGTAGTTGACGATCGACGCCGGCGGGATCCAGCCGTCGGCGCGCTGGTGTTCGGCCAGATCCGCGAGCACGTTGCGGGCCGCGATACCCACGTCGTGGGTGAGGTACGCGGTGCGGCCGGACACGGCGACGTCGCCGACGTACGGATCGCGGTCACGCTTCGCGCCGTCGTGCAACACGAGCTTGCCGTCCAGGCTGGGACTGTCGGCACCGCGCGGGTCGACGTCGGTGGAGCGGAACGTGTCGGTGATCAGCTCGTTCGTATACGACGCGTCGTACCAGTACCGGTTGAGCTGCGCGTCGGACGATTCGAACCAGCCCGTGTAGGTGTTCGGCGTGCCGAGGTAGGCGGTGAAGTCGAGCGAGACCCCACTGATCCGTACCGTGCCGTATGGCTGGGTGTCCGGGGCGTCGTTCTTCAGCGCGTCGAGGCTGATCTTGAGGTAGCGGAAGCCGTGCAGCCCGTCCGCGCAGACCTTGCTCCCGTCGAGACACCCGCGAGTGTCGGTCCACATAGTCGTCGTGACCGGCACGGCGAACTGGTCGGTTCCCGGGACGATCGATTGCCCGTTGTCGGAGCGGGTGAAGTCCGAGCGGTCGCTCAGGTACTGCGTGCTCTCGGAGAACGCGACGCGCACGCCGGGGTGATTCGCCGACGCCCCGGCGAAGCTGACCTTCGGGTAGCCGACGACGACCTTGCCGAAGTCGAGCGTGATGCTCGGCGGTGCCGGGTCCGGGGCCACCAGCCCCGGCCAGACCTCGTTGACGCGGGTGAAATCCCCTTTGCCGCTCGACTGGTCCTTGGTCACCGTGATGCGGACCTGCGCGGTCGAGACCGTGCTGCTGAACGGCACCTGGCGCTGCACATCCGCGTTGCCGGTGATCGACGCCACCGGCTGCCACGTCGTGCCGTCCCAGGCGTCGACCGTGAAGTCCTGCGGCACACCGTCCACATTGGACAGCAGAGTGATGCCCGGCAGGCTGACGTTGCTCGGCGCCGTGATGGTCAGGACGTCCGGGTAGACGCCGATCGTGTCGTCGTTCCAGAACGTGTCGGTGTTCCCGTCGATGGCATTGCCCGGCACGTACGTGCGCGGCTGGCCGTCGTTGCCGTTGTTCGGCGCGTGGAAGGACGACGCGGTCGCGGACGTGCCGGCCGGCCACGCCGGCTTCGGCGGCGGCGCATCACGCTTGAGCGTCGCGACGCCTTGACCGAGCGCGCCGTTCGGGTTGGTCACGTCACCGGCCGTCGAGAGCACCCCGCTCCGGGCGGACGTCGCGGCTGGCCGGCGCCACCACATAGCGCTGCCACGACGGAGTCGAGCCGACGGCCGGGACAGCCGACATGACGCCGGCCAGCAAGACGGCGGTGGCGAGCACGCTTAGGGTGCGTCGGTACATGGCGAAGCCCTTCATCGTGGGTAGGCGGTCAGTTCGATGACGCGCGAGTAGTCGCCACTGTTCGACGCCGTGATCGACAGGCGCACCGCGCTCGCGACGACCGGGTCGAACGAGACGCTGATGTGCCCCACCTGGTTGTCGCGGATCCGGCCGACAGTGCGCCACTGCCCGTCCACGAGCAGCGACACGTCTGCATCGCGTAGCCCGTACTGGGCGGCCGGGTACAGCTGCGAGTCGAGCGTGTCGACGTCCACCCGGCCGATCTCGGCAGGCGCGGCGAGACCGACCTGGACGCTGTCGGGGAAGACGTTGATCGTGTTGTCGTTCCACCCGTTGCCGCTCCCCCAGCGATCAGACGTGGCATCGCCGTCGATCACCGACTCGGCGGGATAGCCCGGATGGGTGGACGAGGCGGTCACGGTGCCGAATCGGGTCGCCGGAGCAATCATGATCGGGACGTCGGCGTGGATGTCGCCGGTGGCGACGGTCAGCGTCGCCGTGGACGGGATCGGCGCACTCGTCGGCGCGCCAACCCGAAGCGGCACGCTGACCGTGCTGTCCCGCCCGACGGTGACCGTCGTACTCGCCGGCGACACGCTCAGCCCGTGGTCCACCGCAGCGGTCACGGTCACCGCGCCGGACGTGCCGCCGAATCGCCGCACGGACACCGCCGTGGGCACCGTCTGCCCCGGCGCGACGCCAATTGTGCGCGGCGCCGTCAGCGCGATCGCCCCGTCAGCCCCGACCGGCGCCAGCGCCGCGTGCACACGGACGCTCGGGCGCAGGCTGACCGGGCCGAGCAGGCCCGACGGGCGGCTGTCGCCGTGCGCGTTGGCGAGCGTGTTGGTGACCGTGACGGAGACGTCGTTGCTGCCGGCATGCAGGGCATCGGTCACGTCGAGGCGGTACGGCTGCCACAGCACCGGGTCGAACGCGTGGCCATTGACGCTCACCTCGGCCACGTCGCGCACGTCGCCGAGGTCGAGGGTCCAGCGGTGCCCGGCGAGCTGCGCCGCAGACAGGGCGATCCCGTGCTGGTACATGGCGCTGCCTGAGTATGTCGGGTGGGTCGCCGTCCACGAGCCCAGCGGGCCGGACGTGGACGTCGAGCCGAGCTGCATCGTCCAGTCGCCGCCGAGGGCGACCGGCATGAGCGGATCGGCGACCTGAACCGTCCCGGCGAGGTACTCGCCGTCCGCAGCGGCGACGAGCGGATAGCTGCCCGGAGCCGTCGCTGTGACGTCGGCGGTCACCGCTTTGTCGGTAGCGGTGAGTGACACCGCGTCGAGCCCGTCGACGGCACCGCCCGCGACCAGGTGCGGCACGTCCTGCGGGGACGGCGTCGCCTGGCGGAACACGATGATCGACGTCTCGTACGGATCGAGTCGCAGCGGCACAGTCGCCGCCTGGCCGTGCACCTCGAACTGCGGGGCGATCGCCGTGCTGCCGGTGCGCGGGTCCCAGATCTCCGGCGTGCGCCCGATCGGGAATGTCGCGTCGGTGTAGGCGGGCGAGTTGCCCTCGTTGTTGACCATGAAGGCGACGTCGTTGCCGGAATACAGGCGGAGCACGCGCACGGCGGGCTGCCGCGGCGCCAGAACCGCTGCAGCCATACCGGAAACCTCGCCGAGCGAGCTCGCGTCGGCGACCCGGACCACGTGGGCGGATCGGACCAGCGTAGTCAGCGCAACGCGCAGGTCGGCGTCACGCCCATCGGCCTCCTCCGTCGGCAGCGCGCCGACAACGACGAGCGTCCCGCCGGATCCGAGGAAGTCGGCGAGCGTCTGGACGGCGGCGAGCGCCAGGGTCGGCGTCTGCGGCAGTACCGCGAACCGGTAACGCTGCGCCCCGACGGCCAGCGCGCCACCCTGCACCCGCGCGGGCGCGCGGACCGCGGGATCGCCCGCCAGCGCACCCTCGTCGAGCAGGTCGAAGTCGACCTGCGAGTTCTCCAGGGCATCGTTCGCATCGGTGAACGCCGCGTCGATGTCGCCCGCTTGCGGCGTGTGCTGCCAGGTGGCTGCAGCGCTCGACGGATCGATGAGCGCCGTCTGCGCACGCGCCTGCCCCTTGGCGATCTGCATGACGCGACCGGTCCATGCAGTCAGCGACGCGGCGTCGTGCCACCACGGATTGTCGGTCTGGAACGGCGGCGGGTAGACGACGTTGCCCGGATCGGTCCACATCGCGTGGTACACGTCGAGGCTGATTCCCCGAACGGCGAACGCCCCGATCAGCGAGCGCATGAAGTCCGGCGTGATCCACCAGCCCATGGCGCCGAAGTTCTCGAGCAGTACCTGCTGCTGGCCGTTCTGGTGGGCCACACTTGCCGGCCAGCGCGGCAACATCGTCCGGCTGCCCTGCGAGTACTGGTCGAAGACCACGTCGGTGCCCGGCACCTGCGCCCACTGGTTGTCCTTGAGGATGTCGCCGCTCACGTCGAGTTGGCCGGCGGGCCCGAACTCGTCGTGCAGCGGGTTGGAGATGTAGCCGACGCGATGCTCGCCCATCCAGGTCGCCTGCTGGTGGTAGTACGCCTCGGCGAAACGATCCGAGACGGCCCGCCAGTAGTCGCCGCGCAGCGTCCGGCCGGCCCGGCCCAGGTCGTCGAAGACACCGGTGAGCGCCAACCCGGGCGACGTCCCGAACCGTGCGAGCGCGTCCGGCAGGGACGGCGACCAGGGCGTGCCGGTCAGCGTCGGCTCGTCGTCCCAGAAGCCGCGGATCACCGTGCCGAATGCGTCCGGGAAGTGCCGGTAGTACTCGCCCGGCACGGCGTCCATGAAGCGCGCCACGGCGTCGTCGCTCATCAGGTCGAGGTAGCTGCCGCTGGTGCGCGACGCGGTGAACGTGTCGAGCGTCCATGTGCCTGCCGGCGCCTGCCAGGTGCCGCCTGCGGTAGCCGCCTTCGTGAGATCGATGAGCCCGCCTGATGATCCGGCCGGACGTGCCGACGCACCGACCACGTCGACCGGTGCGCCACCCGCGTGCGGCGCGAAGTCGTCCAGCGCCGAGGAGTCGTCGAACGTCTGCCGGTACAGCGTGCTGCCGTCCGGCGCGGAGACTTGCAGATCGTCGTAGGACGAGCTCTGCGTGGCCACCGCCCGGACGCCGACCGTCCCGGTGGCGTAGGTGCTGTCGGTGACGGCAAGCCGCTGCGTGCCGTCAATGGCCGTGGTGATCGTGTTCCCGCGCAGGTCGATGCGGATCTCGTGCTCGTCACCGGCGGCGAACCCGGCGATCGGCGGCGACGTGGCGAGCTGCTGGAACGACCCGGCAGCCTGACGGTAGACGAACACCGAGCCGTCCTGGTTGGTGTCGACGAGGTAGCCGTTGTTCTCGTCCGCCGCGCGCACGACGATCCCCGCGGCACCGGAGTCGCTGCGGCGGTGCGCCGTGACCGTGTAGTCGCTCCAGTCGCTGCCCACCTTCAGGATCCGGACGCCCTGCAGCGAGGCCGCGTCCACGATCAGGCGGCCGTTTTCGATGTCGAGCCCGGACGGCACCAGCGATACGGTCGCCGGTCCGGTGACAGTGCGCTGCTGGCGCGCGAGCGACTTCGCGGCCAACTCCGGATGCGGCGCGTACGTGTGACCGCTGACCGTGCCGCCGTTGACGACGAGGCTCGCAGCGCGCCCGGACGGGAAGAAGTCGTCGTTGAACAGCCAGACCCGCATGCCGGTGCGCTTCGCCTCGTCCAGGGCGTGGCCGACGACGTCGAACCATCCGTCGCTGAGGAACGCCGGCTTCAGCGCGGACGTCTGGAACGGGAAGATCACCGCGTTGTAGACACCACGCTGGCGCAGGTCGGCAAGCTGCCGGTCAATCAGGTCGTTAGTCACCGTGCCGTTCCAGAACCACAGCACCGTCGGCCGGCTGTCGTTCGGTGGGTCGGCGAACGCGGCCGGGTCGAAACCCGGTGACGTGCTCGCGGGGGCCGGCGCGGCCGCCGATGCGAGCTGCGGAGCCGACAACGTCGACGTCGCGAAAACCCCGACAGTGGTGAGGATCAGTAGTTTTCGCAGTCCCATACCTGATTGCTAACGACGTTGCGTCGTGCGGGCAAGCAAACCGGACGGTACTGGCCGAATGCGGCCAGAACGCTGCACGTCACCCTTCGAGCCTCACGGTCGTGCCTCCCGGCAGCAGCGGCACGACGAGCCGATCGCCGTCGACACGCGTCGCCCCGGACGGGCCGCTCGTCGCGATCTCGAACTCCGCTGCAGCATGGCCGTCGAGCGGCCAGCGCAGCGTGCCGGTCGTGTTTCCGGGCAGCGTGACGGCAACGCAGTACGCCGGCGACTGCTCGACGTCGACGCCGACCAGGCCGCGCACGGTGGCCACGGTGCCGCTCGCACGTGCGAGTGAACCTGGCTGCGGGCTGATCTCGACCTCGGCGGCACCCGGCGCGGTAACGCTAACCCCGAGCACGTACCGGGGAATGAGGTACGCCGGCCCGGACGCCCACGGGTGGCTGAACGTCGTGTTCGACTTGACTGTCGGCGACCAGGCCTCCATGGTCTGGGTCGCCCCCCAGGTCTCCATCATCGACAGCCAGGACGCAGGTCGCCGGCTGGTCATGATGTCAAGCGCGGCATCGACCTGGCCGCCGAGGAACAGCGCCTCGATCAGCCACGCGACCGCGTTCGCACTGACCCGGACGGGATCGGCGGTGTTGCTCGCCAGCCAGTCGGCGATCCGCGGCAGCTCCGCCGCATCAGCCACACCGAGCGCGGCCGCGTACAGGCTGGCGTGCTGGGCCTGGTGGGTAGTGCCCACCCCGTCGTAGTAGGCGCCGGTGGACGCGTTGTAGAACTGCGCGTTGAGCGCCGCTCGCATCGTCTGCGCCAGGGCACGATAGTGGTCGGCCTGCGCCGACCGGCCCAGCGCCCGGGCAGCCTGCTCCATGAGGACGAACGCCTGGTATTGCCAGGCGTTCACCACCGTGTTGACGTTGGTGAACACGTAGCCGTCTCGCTGCGACGTGGGCCAGTCGACGATGTCGGCGTTGTTCTGGCTGGACGATCCGGGTGCCTTGCTGATCAGCCCGTCGGCGTCGAGCCAGCGCTCACCCTGCTCGGCGACGTGCAGGTCGAAGTCGGCGGCAAGCGCGTCCAGGTCGCCGGTCTGCAGGTACTCCTCCCAGGCCGTCGTGATCGTCATGAACTTGTACTCGGTGGGCCAGCCCGGCCGCCGCAGCAGGTAGCGGTTGGTCTGCCGGACGATGTCGTAGCTGCGCGAGTACGCCATCTCGCCGCGCCCGTGCGCGAGCAGGTCACCCTCGTAGGCGTCGCGCTCGCGGGTCGGGCTGTCCATCTGCACGTCCTGCCGGTTGGCCGCGACGGTGTACGCGCAGAATCCCCAGACCTTGTCGAGGTCTGGGTTCGCGGACGAGAACGAGCCGACCTGCTCCGGCTCGGGAACGACCTGTTCGAGCAGCGTGACGGCATGCGAGAGGTCCAGGGACGGATCGGTGATCAGCTGCGCCCAGCGGAAGCACCGGTAGCCCCAGTGCTCGATCGTCTGCGTGCCTTCGCGCAGCGTCCATGTCTCGCGATACGTGGTCTGCGCGCGCAGCTGGTAGCGCACCGTGCCGTCACCGTTGCGCTCCTCGCCGAGGCGGATCTCGACCCGCGTCCCATCCATACCCTGCGGTATGTCCAGCGAGAGCCGCAGGCCGGCGCTGAGCTCGCGGCCCGTGTCGACCAGCCACTGGCCGTCGGCGATCTTGGTGACGCTGACCGGGCGATGCTCCACGCGCTCGATATCGGCGGCGGCTCCCGGTGCGAGTCCGGTCAGCGGCGTGGCTGTGACCGCCGGCGCGAAGTCCGAACCCGCGTAGCCGGGCGAGCGCCAGCCGATCGACTCGTGCCGGGCGTCGAAGGCCTCGTTCGGCGCGACGTAGTACGGCGTCTGGAAATCGCCTGCCCATCGCAGCGTGTCACCGCCGGTGCGGGCGACCCAGCCCGGTCCCGAGACCACCGTGACGACACGACCGTCCGTGTAGTGGACGTCGAGCAGTGCCTGCAACTGCTTGCCGTGCTGCGTCCAGCACTGGAAGGCGAGGGCATTCGCGGCGCCCGACCGCAGCGCGTCCGTCACGTCATGCGTCTGGTACCGCGGCACGTCGACGGACCGCGCCGGCCCGACGCCGACGTGCTGCCCGTTGCACCACGCCCGGTACGCGTGCTGGCGCGCCTCATTGGGCGACTGCGCGGTGGCGAACAGGTACGCCCCGGCGATCTCGCCCGCCGGCAGCGCGAACTCGTGCCGCACGAGCGCCCAGTCGTCGGGGCCCGGAACGCCCAGCACGCCCGCGG